>JFJP01027532.1_pt1 | contig 11401 bp, 14 predicted proteins | sample 431651 | NCBI WGS metagenome assembly JFJP01 (sample SAMN02602958, study PRJNA72255) | Microbial mat metagenome, whole genome shotgun sequencing project. | biome: fresh water; feature: sink hole; material: water; isolation source: purple microbial (photo- and chemosynthetic) mats found in... | reverse complement strand
TGAGAGATCAGACAAAGAGAATCAAGAATTAAGAGAAGCGATAATTTTTTCTAAAGCTGAAATTGAAAGATTAAAAACTGAGATGATCAAATACGATATAATGGATCAACAACATAGATTAGATCTCGATAATCGAAAAATTGAATTGGAAAAAAGCATGTTAGATATAAACAAGGAGAAAAACAATGAAGTAAGCAGAATCACCAGAGAAACAGAGGCTGTTGGTAAAAGGGTCAAAGATGATAAAATGTTATGGGAAAGCCAAAAAATTGAGCTTCATCAAAAAAATAAGCTTTATCAAAGAAAGGTGGATGAAATGGATGAGAGAATAAATGAGTTGATCAAAATGAATGAGGAATTGCATATAGATAACACTAAAATGACCATTCAATTAGATGAAATGAGATCTGTTTATAGAGGAAAATTATTGCAGTTTATGAATGAACAAATGAATGATAAAGGAGATGGAGCAGCAAGTAAATTTTCTATACATCTCTTTTGTTGATTTTATTGAAAAAAATAGAAAAAATTTCAATGAAATTGGGATATGATATGAATGCAAGAGAAGAATTAATCCGATCATACAATGAAAAAGAAATTTTATTAAATGAAACTATCGAGAAGGAAAAATCCAATGCCAAAAATTTGAAAATGGAAATGAGAGGTTGATTTCTTTTAAACGAAATGAAGCATTTTTTTGTTTTCGTTTGTTTAAAAATATTTTAGCGTTAAAGAACTATGCTAGAAACCTGAAATATTTGGCAGAAGATTGGGCTCCTGTAGGGATTCCTCTTCCAGAAATTTTGAAAAAAGCTGCTCCTGTCAAATTAGAAGATGAAAATACCCCAGGCTATGTTAGAAACCAAGTATAATTTACATAAAATTCTCCCAAAAAAAAAATGAAATTAATTAGGATGAGGATGTAGAGAAATTAAAAAGAAGAAATAGAAAATTAGAAGAAGAAATAAAAATTTTGCACGATCAGGTGATGAATCAAACGAACACTCTCATGAGAGATGAAAAGGATATTCAAAAAAGAATTGTTACTGAGATAGAATTTTTAAAAGGAAAGCCACAGATTTTGGACCGACCTGGCACTGGTGATGTCAATGTAGAAAATCTTAGAAAAGAAAGGAATGAATTGCAAGAAGAAAATCGTCGATTAGTTGGAATAGTAAAAAATAAATTTCAGTTTATTTTTTTAAAATGAATTATTCATTTGAAAGCTAAAAGATAATAAAAAATGGGATGCTTATTTACTCCAAAGAGAAAACGAAAAATTAATGAAAATTGTTCTTTTATTTTTTTTAAATTCAACCAAAATTTTTATTTCACAAAGCTGAAGGAATACGAAAGTGGGGACTCTGTGGCTCCCATCTCTGGAGATTCTAAAAATTTAAAACAAAAAGTGTGAAAATATTTTGAATTTTACATAAAATTTATTTTTTTCAAGCTTGGCTTTTATGAGAAAGCTGTTAAACAATTAGAAAAAGAAAGATCAGAACTGATTGTTAGGTTGAGTCTTTTAAAGATGTTTATTAATTTTTTAATGAAAGATGTACGATGGCTGAAGAACAACTGAAGAATATGCAAGAACATTTAAATAAAAGCACTCAAGAATATCAAAGGAAAATGATAGATCTAAAGAAACAAGTTTGAGAATTATCATCATATTTAAAATAATGTTTTTTTGTAAAGGTAAAGGGAAAGATGTAAAGAGAATAGTCAACTTTATAATTTCTATATTAAAATAGCATTAAAGTTATAATTATGGTTTATTTATCAATTTTTTTTATTTTTTTTAAAGAAATAAATTCTTTTTGTTGGTGGAAAAATTAAAAAAAAAAATGGCAAAAAATTTAAAATTTTCAACAGAAAACACAGTCCTTTTAACTTCGGATCCAAAATTGCATGCCTACAAATATGAAGTATATGCATCCTAAAACTTAATTTTCTACACTTTTTAAATTATAATCTTTTTTTAAAAAGGATGTCATCAAACTCTTTCAAAAACCACCATCTTTGAGAAGTTCTGAAGAAATAAATCGTTTAAAGGAAATTATTAAAAAAATTCCGTTTTTCTTGCAGTTCAAAGGAAGCGACGAAACTAATTCTTTTGACAATTTTCTGGAAAAATGTTCAGAATCATTCATTTTTGAAACTTTCAATGCAGGTAAAAAAGCTAATGTTTGTTTTTAATAAATAACTGTTTATTTGAGGAAAAATCATATTTCATTTTGGAGATAAAGGAGATAAGTTCTATTACATTTTAAGTGGACAAGTTTACATTTTCATTCCGAAAACCACTGAAGAAATTCTTGAAAAATCTAAAAAAATTCAGATTCCAACTGATAAATTCAATAATGAAGTTGAAACAGAAGAAGAAAAAACAGAAAAAATGTTAATGTTTAATAATGATAGAAAGATTATGTATATGAAAAAGGACTTAGTCATTTATAAATGTGTAGCAACATTAGGACCTGGGTCTTTTTTCGGAGAAGTGGCCTTGATTTTGGATAAACCCAGAACTGCTACAGTGGTGACTTCAATGAAATTAGATGTGATTTGCATGAAAAAAAGAAATTATGAGAAAATTTTCATTGATTCTATTGAACGATCCTATGATAAAATCACCTTCTTTAAAAAATATTTACAAAATGTGCCCATCACTCAAATCAATTATTTTTCCTTTCATTTCAAAGAGAAGTTTTATCAATTCAAAGAAATATTCTATAAGGAAAATGAAAAAGCAGATGAATTTTTTTTCATTATTTCAGGCGAAATTCGTGTTTACACATCTTGGATTCCAAAAGCAAACAAAAAATCGCAAAATGTTAAATATATTCATATTTATACAATAACACAAGGTGAATTCTTTGGAGAATATGAGCTTTTGAATAAAATTGAGAAGAGATATTTTCGTTGTGTTGCAGGATCATTAGAGGGAGTTCGAGTCTACGCAATGAATGGACATATTTTCGATTATAATAGAATATTTTTTGTGGAGATTGCGAAAATATTGAAAAAAGACTCTGAAATGAGAAGAAAAATAATTCAAGAGCGAGAAAGTAAAATGAAAAAACTGCAAAATCTTTTGTGGAGCACAAAACAAAAAAAACTTGAGAATGCTGTGAAAGAATTGACCCCAAATAATGAAAACCAAATCAAAAAGCATAAATATGATTTATTGAAACCAGTAACATCACCTCTATGCCAAAAAAAAACATCTTATTCATTTAGAAAAAAAAAATTAATTTATAATTTACCTTCCTATTTTCAAGAAAGAAGTGATGCGATATTACATAACAAGAATTTTGAGCAAAATCACAAACGATTTAATAAATTTAAGGAAATTCTGAGTAATTTTGAGCTAAATGGGACCAAAAATTCGCCAAAAAATTCAAATTTTGAAAGGAGTAATTTTATTATAAGAGCTCGAAGCAATTCTCCTCAAATTAACAATGAAAGAGAAAATTCTCTAAAAGAAAAATTTCACTTAACAATGACTGTAATCAAAAAGAATTTAGGAGATTACAATAAAGAAGAAAATTTAGAAATTCTTTTTGAAAAAAGACAAAAATCATCAAGTTCGCATCGAAGAACAAAATGGAATACAAATAAAAACATAATACACCCTTTTATTTTTCAAAGAAATTTTGAAGAGAATTTTGATAAAATGATTAAAAGAGAAGTTGAAATGTTAAGAAGTCAAAATGTTAAAGGAGATTTGCAGGAAAAATACAAAGGGTGGCTTTCAAATTATTTGGGTCGAGCTATAGCTCGATATCAAAATAGAGATATCTATTATAATGATGAATCAATAATAAATGCTTTGCCTGAAATATACATTGAAAAAAAATGAAAACTTAATTTAATAATTTAAAAACAATTAATTTTTTTTATGCAATTTTTCAAAAAAAAAATAGTTTTTTTTCTTTAAATTTGAAAATTTGTATTTTCTTGAATTTGCAAAACTTACTAACAAAAAAATTAAAGTTTTCAATAATTATTTCTGGTTTGATGAGTTATAATCCCTTATTGGAAGAGATTCCCATAGATGATGTCATTAATCAGATTGGCCTTGGATTATTTCATTATAAAATATTATTTCTTGAATATTTCATTGTGCTTAATCAAGTTTCTCAAGTTGCTCTGCCTGGAATTATTTTACCCTCTCTCACAACTGAGTTCAATCTTTCAAAAACAGAAATATCCATGTATGGAACCTTTGAATATTTTGGTTATTTTGTTGCTTCTATTGCTATCGGCAAAATTTCTGATCTTTTTGGAAGAAAAAAGGGAATTTTATTATTTCAATTGATTTGGTTGATAAGTATGATAATTTCTTGTTTATCCCCGAATATTTATTTCTTTTCTTTGTTAAGATGCATAATAAGCACGTCATTCATGATCGTTGCCTTTTGTGGATTTTCTTTGCTTTCAGAGATATGGCCACAAAAAACGAGAGGAGTTGTTTTAAATTTTAGTTCCTTCATATCTGTTTTAGCCTATACATTAACTTCATTGATATCCCGTTTTTTAATAAGCGATCTAAAAACTGCTAATTGGAGGTTTCTTTTTATCTTGTACGCAATAAGTTTGACAGTTTCTCTCGCTTTAAATTACAAGTTTTTGGAAGAAAGTCCAAGATATGATTTATTTTTAGGACGAAAAAGCCGGGCTTTCGCAACAATAGAAAAAATGGCTCTAACTAATTTGCACCAAGAAAATTTTTTACAACATGGGAAAAAAGAACAAATAGAACGCTGGGCTGAAAGTTTCACTTCTGAACTCAGCCAAGTTTTTAATGATGAAAAGAAAGAAAATCGTTTTATGAACAATTATAAAAAACTATTCAAAAGTTCATACAAAAAAATTACAATCATTATGTTTATCCTTTGGACAGTTGTTTCAAGCAATACTTTTGGAACTGAATTTATTCTTGCAAAAACATTTTTAACTTTTTATGGAGGAACAGACAAAAATCCATTAAACTTTTATTTTTATATCAATGTTATTGTATTGCCTTGCTTATTGCCACTTATAGCCATGGTTGAAATGAAAAACTTTGGTAGGAAAAGGACTTTATCTATCTGTTTTTTCATTATGGGCGTTGGTGGAGTAAACACATTTTTAGGAGTTTTTCCTGGTCCCATTTTTTGGCTTTGTTTATTAAAAATTAGTGAACAGTCCAGCTTTATGTTAATTTATTTGTTCACAGCTGAATTATATCCAACTTCGATTAGAATGAATGCTATGGGACAATGCAGTGCAATTTCAAGAATTGGAGTTATGCTCATTGTTTGGGTGGCTGTTTTTTTATCAGATATCAACACCTTTTTACCATTTCTGATATATGGATTGATGGGATTTTTAGCATTTTTTACGATCAGCTTGCTACCTTATGAGACACTTAATGAAAATATTGATAGGGTTATTTCTTCATAAATATTTATAATATATTATTTCTAAGTTGTCAATATATACAGATTATGATTTATTAATTTAAAAAAATTGAATATTTCATTTTTCATTTTTTTTAGAGGATTTAAATTTTTAAGATGAATGAAAATATACAAAGAAACGAATTGGCAAAATCAGATTTTTTTATAAATTTCAAATTTTTATCAATATAAAAAAAAAATTATCAATTTACTCTAAAAAGTTTAATTTCAATTTTTTTTAAATTATAAATATATTAAATTAAAAAATTTAAAATAAAATATAAAATTTGATTTTTTTCTGAAAAATTTTTTTTTTTTTGAAAAGATATATTTTTTGAAATTAAATTTATTTCAATTTTTATTTGAAAACTATAATAAAGCAAACAAAAAAACCCTTAAAACAATGGAAACATCAAAAGAGTCAATTCAGGCAGTATTCGATTCATTCGACAAGGATCACTCCGGCTTTATAGATTTCACTGAAATCATCAAAGTGGCACAAGAATTAGGTCAACAAATCACCCAAGCTGAAGTCACTAAAGTAAATAATTCCCTAAATCTAAACTCAGCTGATAATTATTTTTTTACATTCAGATTTTCAGTGATATTGATACGAACAAGGACAGCAAAATTAGTTTTGAAGAGTTTTACACCTGGTGGCAATATGGCCGAGATAATAAGCTTGAGGCATTGGTTGTACTTCAGCTCAAAGCCTTGAACTTGCTCTCTAAAGCCAAAACCCATTTCCATAAAATAAGTTCTTTAGTATTAGGGAATTCCTCTTCAAATGTCAATGATTTTTCCGTCAGATTAGCTGTTGGAAGCCCTGAAAATACCAAATCTGCTGTAGCTCTCAAGGTCCTTATCGGCACCAATCAGCCAGAATTTTCTTCCCAAATTTTGAAAGGTTTGAATATTGGCATTGATGTTCCTGCTGTGGTTTTCAGATTCAAATGCACCAATCCTTTGGACAGCAAGAACAAATTAGAAGAGATCGTGACAAATTTGTTAGAAATGGCTAAGATGATGATTCCAGATGAGTCGATGCAGCAAGGTCTTGAATTATTGAAGACTTCTTTCGGAATTGATGGAGATTATGTGGTGTTTGGAGTGATTTTTGATCATCCATTAGTGGCAAATATAGTGGAAAGGTATTTAGAGGTCATAAGCATGTATTTGGGTAATGAATTTAGAGGAGAATTCGAAGCTGATTTAGGACTTAATTTTGACTTCAATTCGTTCTTTGACAACAAAGATAAAAAACTAATAGATATTATTGGAAAAGGGTTGCATGTTAATTTAGGTCTAAAAATTTCTCAACATCTACAAGAAAATTATAGTAATTATCTTCTCCATATTGCCAATTCCTATGTTGAGAAAAACCAAGAGTCCAAAGCTGCCAGATTCATTTCAAGACAAAGTTTTCTTTTACTCCTGAAAGCCTTTAATTTCGAAATTATCACCAAGGATTTCGAAGATTTGCAGGCTAAGATCGCAGGAAGTTCTCTTGAACAAATGCTTTCGAATTACAATCTTGTGATGCAAGAATACCTTGATTCTACCAAGGCCAATGCTCCATCAATTTCAGCTTTAGCCGATGAGATGCCAATTATTCAAGAAATTGTTGATTATGTCAAGAGTTTGAAAGAAGAGGGATCGATCACTCTTCAATTGCCAAGAGTTTCAATTCATTTGCAAGCCAGCACAAAAGGTGCAGACAAATTGCTGGAATTTTTTATGGTATAAAATAAGAAAAGATTAAAATTAAAGAAAATCTAAAAATCTCAATGAATTATACGAACAATCAATTTTTCTATTTAATTGTTTTTGATTTTTTTTTCAATGAAAAACGCAGTGGGATATGATTTTATTAAAATTTTTTAAATTCTTAAATTTCTTAGTTTATGAATTTATTGTTTTATTTTTTAATTAATTAATTTTTTTCTTTCTTTAAATTTCAGGCACAAAAATTAAAAAAAATCATATATTTTTTAAAATTTTTTAGTTTCAATGGAATTTTCTAAATTCTCAAAAGAAAAAAATAAATGATTACAATATTAAATGTTAAAAAAATTAAACTCTTTTGAGTTTATTCTTATTGTCAACGACACTAAATAAGCTTGTTAAGAGAATAACTTCTTCACGCTAGAAAATATATTTTTCATGGATGAAGCGGCAGGTTCATCTTTCGTTATAAAAGCATGTTGAATTTTCATGAATCTTTTCTCAACTTCTTTATTTTTACTGTTTTTTGAATAATATTCATTTAAATCTTCTTCAAAACCTGAAGTGATATCTTCAGGTATGTTTTTCTCTTTTTCAGCTTTCAATTCTAATTTCTCTTTATAATCTGAATTTTTCCTCTTAAAACTAAATTCGTTTATGTTCATTTTGCTCTCTTGGTCTGAACTTTCGCTTTGCTCATCAAGTAAAAAATTGTTTTTTTGGAAGTTTTGTAAATTGCCTCCACCTTTTTTTTATATTATTTTTAAAATTTATATAATAATTTCTATTTTCAACCTCCTCTTAAAGGTCGAATAATGTGTTTATCAATAAATCCTATTCCATTTTTATCTTGCGCTTTGTGCAGGATGAATTCTTTTTTCGGGGTTTCAAGACCTGGAAGCATATTTAGATGCTTCTGATAATCATTTTGATTCAATTGATTTAATAATGTATTCACATTGGTTTGTAAAATTGATATTTGATTGTTTTTCTCAGAGACTAATTCTTTTTTCTCATCTATTTCAGTTCGAAGTTTAAATAATTCATTAAAAAGCTACAAAAATAAAAATTAATATAAGATAAACAAAAAAAAGTTTGATACTTTTTGTCGCTCAGAACCGAGATCTTGGATTTTTCTGTCACATTCCATCAAAAATTTGGTTTCTTTATTTTTGGACAAAAACCTTAAAAAATAAAATTAAAAAAATAATTAATTTGTTGTTGTTGTTTATTTTACTCTTGAAGATGATCAAGATGCAATTTGAGCTCGCATATTTCGTTGGTCTTGGTGACAATCTTTTTGTCATTTTCATTTTTGAATTCGTTGTATTCTTTCTGCTTTTCTGCCTAATTGTTTATTTATAAAATGTTATCAAAATAAATATTTTAATTTGGTTTTTTACTAAAAGTTTAACAAAAACGTCAATTTTTTTTTCTTGTTCTTGTTCTTTTTGAAAAGAAATCCCTTTCAATTCATGAAGCTTTTTCTTATATTTTTCAGCCTTTTTTTCAAAGACATTATTATAAGATTCAACCTAATAAAATTAAAAGAGGTAAAAAAAGAAATAATAAAATTTTATTACAGTAAATGTTAATTCTTGATTCATTTTTGTCAGACTCGCGATAGTTTTCCTTTGATTTGCAATTAAATCTTGCAATTCCAGTATTTTTTCTTCATAATTTTGGAGCTCATTGATTTTCACCATTCTTTCTTCATAGATTTCATTTGAAATTCTCTCATTTTTATTCAGAGTTTTGATTTCTAAACTGACTTCATATTCGTCTTTTTTTCTTTCAGTCATTGCTAAGAACTCTCTATTTTCTTGGCTTTCATTTTCTTCTACATAATCTCTATTGGTGTTAGTGGTACTTTCCCATTGACTTCCTAACACTTTTTTCATATTTAACATGGGAACTTTTACAGGGCTAATTATACTCTCTATATTACTTTTGTTGTCATTATTAAGAAATCTGCTTGAAGGAATGGTGATCAATGGCTTAGTTTTTTCATTATTTTCATTATTAATGAAGGAATAATCATAATTAGAAATATCTGTTGAAATTTCTTCAATGCTTTCAATTAAACTTAAAAGCTTCATAATATTTTCATTGACCTTCTCAAAAAATGTGGCTTGATCATCGACCAAATCTTTGGTCACATCAAAAGACATTTCTTCTCTTTTAAGAGGAGAGATAGGACTTATGCTAGCCGGTTTTTCAATCTCTTTTAAGGAATGGCTTAGCAGTAGAAAATTGAAGTCAGTTTTTAGTCGATTCAATTCTCTTTTAAGCTTAGCGATCAAATGAACAGAAGATTGATTTTCATAGAACATTTTTTCAAAAGAAACTTGCAAATTCTGAATCTGCAAAATGTATTTATTAATCAGATTACCATAATAATCTTCATTATAATTGAACTTTTCGTTTAACTCTTCCAGTTCACTCCTTTGATTCAAAATCTCGTTTTCCAAATCTTTTTTCTCAAGTTTAAAGGTTTTCAATTGTTCAGCCAAATGATTGATATGAATGTGTTGCTTCAACAATTTCATAGTATTGTTCGATGAATTGACTGAATATTTCTTGAGATTTGTCATATCAATTTGATCAAAAGATTCTCTAGGAGTCGGTTCGGATTCACGTGGAGTTCTAGACTCTGTATCAATTCTTGGAGTTCTGCATTCTGCATCCATTCTTGGAGTTCGATCTTCTGCATCTATTTCTCTTGAACTCAATTTACTTTCTTCAAGTTCTATAATAATTTTGCTCTCCACATCTACAATCCCCCTGCTATTTAATTCAGATTGCAATTTATTAATGAACATTTCTTGCTGTTTTATTTTCCTCTCATTAAACTCCAGCAAAGTCATCAATTCCTTTACACTTTTCTCTTCGTTTACTATTGGCTTATTTTTTATACTTTTTGCTCTTTGACCGAACCTTAAAGTACTCAATGTTTCTCTATCATTATAAATTGAAGGGGAGCATGCTAAAATTAATGTTGTTTTTGAATTTCCTCCCAAAGAATCTTGGAGAAGTCTTGTAAGCTTTGAATCTCGATAAGGCACATGTTCTTTTTTCTCTGCTGTCAATGCATTGATTACATTTCCCAATGCTGATAAAGATTTATTTATATTTTTAGCCTCTTCAAGTTGTTGGCCAGTTACATTGGTTTTGGAGATTTTTTCTGATCCTGCTAAATCCACGAAGAATAAACGACTTTGCTTTGTTGTTTCGTGCTGGACATCCTTTTGAAAAATTGTGAGAATAAAAATCGAGTGACTTCTTGAGCTTCTTTCATTCATTCTGGTAGCTGCTATTGTTCTTTGAAAATTTAAATAAAAAATTTAAATTTTTTATTTTTTTTAGAAAAACCGATTTTCTGCTCCAGTTTTCATCACTTTTTTCATTTGATCAACATTATGCACATAAACTTCAGTGGCATCTTGTATAAAAATTCCATGATTTTTATCTTCTTTGACAGCTAAATTGTTTTTTTTGGCTAAATAGAAATTTGAAATGATTTTCATTTTTTCTCTCTAATCATTACCATCTAATAAATCCTGAATTTTTTCATTATATATCTCCAAAAAAGACACTTTTACAGTGAATTCGAAATTTTCATTGGCATTTAGAATATTATCAAATACAGAGTCCATCATTCTTGGAATTATACCTTTGTTCTCAAGAGAATCGATGGAAGGACCCTAATACATTTACAATTTTTAAATAAAAATTTATCATTTATTAACCTCCATCGTAAAAGTTTTCCCGCTTGAAGTTTGCCCGTAAGCGAAAATGGTTCCATTAAATCCATTCATTACACCTATTTTTTTTTTTAAATTTCATTGAAAATTTCAAGCAAAATAAAAAAATGATCAATTTACTTTCAATGACAGGGCAAGCTACAATATCAAATATTTCCGATTGAGAACTTTCAGGAGAAAAAACATTATCAAATGCGAAATCATATTTATTTTCATCACCTTGAATCTATTTTTTGTTTAAATTTATTTATGAAGAATGAAATAATTTTAAAGAACCTTTAATTTTATGGATTTGGCATTAGATGCGACACAGATTTGCCCTCCTTGCGATTTTTCGAGTTCATTTAATGGTCTTATTCTGCAAATAACTCTAATATGAACATCAGAAGAAATTGAATTTTTATTCATGCTTTATTTTAAAGGCGATAGTTAGAGTTAGCCAACTCGATTTTTTATAGTTATTTTAAT
>JFJP01041582.1_pt1 | contig 11402 bp, 6 predicted proteins | sample 431651 | NCBI WGS metagenome assembly JFJP01 (sample SAMN02602958, study PRJNA72255) | Microbial mat metagenome, whole genome shotgun sequencing project. | biome: fresh water; feature: sink hole; material: water; isolation source: purple microbial (photo- and chemosynthetic) mats found in... | reverse complement strand
GCAATAACGGCAAAGGGAATTTCCAGTTCCAGGCCCACACAGACCACGGCCAGTGCGTTATAGACATTATGTCGGCCAGGCAGGGACAAATGGACTTCCCCCAGCTTCTCATCCCGATGCCAGACCATAAACCGGGTTCTGCCGCCGCCAGCCTGCAGCTGTTCGGCATGCACATCCGCCTGCGAGGTCAACCCATAGGTCATCATTCTTTTTCTGATCTTGGGCAGAAGATCGACAATATTGGCATCATCGAGGCAGAGAATAACCGCCCCATAAAAAGGGATCTTGTCGATAAATTCCATGAACACCGACTTGATATGCTCAATATCACGATAGAAATCAAGGTGCTCGAGATCTATATTGGTAATCACTTCCAGCACCGGAGAGAGTTTGAGAAAAGAACCGTCACTCTCATCGGCCTCAGCCACCAGGAATTCGCCCTCACCCAGTTTTGCATTACCGCCCAGACTGTCAACCTTGCCGCCGACAACGATGGTGGGATCCAATCCAGCCCGGGTCAGCATCCAGCTGACCATGGAGGTGGTCGATGTCTTACCGTGACTGGCGATGGCAATGCCGAATTTTTTCAGGCGCATCAGCTCGGCCAGCATCTCCGCCCGCTGGATCACCGGAATGCCGGCTTCAAGGGCCGCCAGCACCTCTGGGTTATTGGAGGAGATCGCCGATGAGGTCACCACCACATCAGCACCATCTGCCCACTGCCCTTGATGGCCGGTGTAGACTGTACCACCGAGCGCGGTCAGATTGGCAGTGATGGCCGAGCCATGCAGATCCGAACCGGACACCTGGTATCCCAGGTTCAACAAAAGCTCGGCTATCCCGCTCATGCCGATGCCGCCGATGCCGACAAAATGGATATGTTTAGTTTTTTTATACATGATAAAGTTTGGTTACAACTAAAGGCTGAAGCTTATAATAATTCATACAAGGTCTATCTTCTTATTCTAAGTTGCATTCAATTCAAGACCGAGAAGACCAGCGAGCGGCGACGAAGCAGTACATGGTAGTAAGGTGAGGAGCCGCGCAGCACAGTCGACGAAGGTATTGGTTTGAATGCGACTTAGAATTATCCTTCAAGCTCTCTTCCGTTCGTTGCATTGATAAGCTCCAGACAAACATCAACAATCCGGTCCGTGGCGTCAGGCCGCCCCATGGTCTGCATAGCCGCTGCCATCTCTTGAAGTCGGCTTTGACTTCCGGCAATTCCAGCCAGGGTTTCCGCCAGTTTCAGGCCGGTCAATTCGCGCTCCGGCATTACCACAACGCCGCCACCTCCAGCATAATAGCGGGCATTTTTATCCTGATGATCATCTGCCGCAAAGGGATAGGGAATCAGCACCGCCGGTTTTCCCAGAACAGCCAGCTCAGCCAGGGTCGTGGCCCCGGCCCGCGAAACGAGCAAATCACTTCTCCCGTAAATCTCGGCCATATCGGTAAAAAATGGTGCCACTGTCGCCGGGATTTTGGCCCGCTCATAGGCAGACCGGACGATCTGTTCATCTGCCGTGCCCGTCTGATGGATGACCTCAATTGCCTTGAAAAAGAATGCTCCATGTTCCGTCAAGGCCTGCACCACCAGCTCATTAACCCGGTGTGCTCCCAGGCTGCCGCCCAAGATCAGGATCGTCACCTTGGCTCCGATCTCCCGGGCCGGCTGCCGCCGGGCCAGCTCCAGAATCTGGCGACGCACCGGGTTACCGGTCAGAACCGTCTTGCCAGGAGGAAAGAAGCGTTCACTGCCGGGCAGGGACAGACAAATTCTGGTGACCAGGGCCCCAAGTTTGCGGTTTGCAAGGCCGGGCACCGAGTTTTGTTCATGAATCAGGGTGGGACGCCCCAGGAGCTTCGCCGCAACCACCACCGGCCCCGTCACATACCCGCCAACGCCCACCACCAGGTGGGGACGGAATCGAAAAATCTGCCAAATTGCTTCCATCAGAGCCAGCGGCAACAGCACCAATGACTGGATCAGGGCCAACAGTCCCTTCCCCTTCAACCCCTGACAATGGATAGTCTTGACCTGAAAATCATATCTTGCCAGACTAGCCGCATCCATCTTCCGTTTGGTCCCCACAAAACAAACTTTGGTGCCTGGGAACCGCGCACACATAGCCTCAGCCGTGGCAATGGCGGGAAAGAGATGGCCGCCGGTTCCGCCACCGGTCAAGAGCAGACGAAGAGACTGTTCGCGTGATTGCATCAGCGAGCGGGCACCGACTTCACAACCGTCCCAACCAGCCCGTCGTCAGCTTTCTGGACCCGATCCAGCACCTTCCGGGCTGCCGTCGCAAAGACCCTGCCCCGATGCCCGTAATTTTCAAACATATCGAAACTGGAGCAGGCCGGCGACAACAACACCGTATCCCCGCCCCTGGCAACGGAAGCCGCCAGCATTACCGCCTCGTCCATGGAAGAGGCCCTTCGAATCTCCGTGGCCCCATCAACGGCACGGGCAATCAAGTCGCCGGCTTCACCAATGAGGATAAGAAGCCGCACCTTTTTTTGCAGACTCGCCCGCAGCAGGGTGTAATCATCACCTTTGTCCCGACCGCCGGCAATCAGGATCACGTTGCCGGAAAAATTATCGAGGGCGCTCAGTACAGCCCCGGTATTGGTCGCCTTGGAATCATCGTAATAGGTCACCCCGGCTCCAGCTCCCACCAGCGCCATACGATGGGCCGCCACCTGAAAGGCGGCCAAACTCCGGGCAATGGACTCAGGGGAACAATCCAAGGTGCGGGCCGTAAGGACGGCAGCGGCGCTGTTCAAATGTCCGGTGGCAGTATCGAGCATGGTTCCCGTCAGATCATAGTGTTCTGTCCGCCCCTGCCACTCCAGCTGCACCGCATGACCAACAACCTTCGCCTGGCAATCATCGTCATGACCAAAAAGGAGTTGCCGCTGTGGCCCCAATTGATTCAGTAAATCCCGGCACAACGAGTCATCGCCGCTGACAATGGCGGTATCATCCGAGCCCTGCCCGGCAAAGATTTTCATCTTGGCAGCGGCGTACCCGGCCATATTTCCATGCCGATCCAGATGATCGGGAGTCACATTCAGAAGAAGGGCCACATTGGCCTTAAAATCTCCGGCCGCCTCCAGCTGAAAACTCGAAAGCTCCAGCACCAGCAGGTCAACACCTTCGGGATGCAACAGATAATCAAAAAGAGAGGTCCCGATATTTCCCCCGACAAAAACCTTTTTGCCTGCCCCTGTAAGCAACTCGCCGACAAGAGACGTCACCGTGGTCTTGCCGTTGGTGCCGGTGATGGCCACCACAGGTTTTTGGAGCAGTGGCGCAGCCATGGCCAACTCACCCTGCACGGCAATGCCGCGAGCACGAAGCTTCTGGAGGATCTCCATATCCCAGCTGATTCCGGGGCTGACCAGAACCTCCTCCGCCTGTTGCAGAAACGACAGGGTGTGACCGCCAATCTCATAGTCGACCCCCTGCTCCGCGAGAAAGGCCAGATCCGATGCCTGCAGTTGCCCGGCCTCGGACACCGACACCCGCGTACCGTGTGAAACCAGATACCGCACAGCCGCCCGCCCGGTAACCCCCAGCCCCATCACCGCCACATGCCGCTGGGCAGTTTTTTTATTCAGTCCATTCATCATCGCAGTTTCAGGGTGGCAATAGCCAGCAGTCCCAGCATGATGGAGACGATCCAGAAGCGGACCACCACCTTGGATTCGTGCCAGCCCTTCTTCTCAAAATGATGATGAAAAGGGGCCATAAGAAAGATCCGTTTGCCGTTTGTCATCTTAAAATAGCCAACCTGCATGATGACCGACAAGGCCTCCAGAACAAAGATCCCGCCGACAATGGCCAGCAGAAATTCCTGCTTGATGATAATCGCCACCGACCCCAGGGCGCCACCTAAGGCCAGAGATCCCACATCACCCATGAAGATCTGGGCAGGATAGGCGTTAAACCACAAAAATCCCAGACAGGCCCCAACCATGGCGCCGCAGAAGATTGCCAGCTCCCCGGCCCCCGGCACAAAAGGGATCTGTAGATAGTCAGCGAGCACGGTATGACCGGCCAGATAAGAAAAGATCAGATAGACCGAGGCCGAAATCACCGTGGGGCCAGCGGCCAGACCATCGAGGCCATCGGTGAGATTCACCGCATTCGATGCACCAACAATGACCACCACTGCAAAGACCAGATAAAACCAGCCAAGATCCGGACGGATATTTTTAAAAAAGGGTAAACTCAAATGGCCATCAAATCCTGGATGGAGAAGAAGAAAAAGGCCGACCAGGGAGGCCCCGCCGATCTGCAGCAACATCTTGCCCCGAGCGCTCAGACCTTTGCTGTTTTGTTTGCGCACCTTTTTCAGATCATCAATGGCGCCAATCATCCCGAAGAACAGGGTCACTACGAGCAGCAGCCAAACCAGCAGACTATCAAGCCTGGCCCATAGCAGGGTCGAACCGGTGATGGCGGACAAGATCAAAACCCCACCCATGGTGGGAACCCCCTGCTTGGCCAGATGGGTTTCCGGCCCATCATCGCGCACCACCTGCCCTATCTGAAAGCGCCGCAAGGCCCGTATGAACATGGGCCCAAGTAGAATCATCAGAAGGAAGGCCGTCACTGCCCCGCCAATGGAACGTACGGTAATATAACGAAAAACGTTAAAACCGCTGAAGACGGTATGCAGTGGGTAGAGAAAATGATAGAGCATAAAATGAGCTACTGTTAATTTTTTTTATTATGATTACAGCGTATTAAACTGATCCTGGTGGAACAAGCTTCAGGAATGACCGGCTGACTGTTTTGCCTTGCCGAACCTTCAAGTCTTCAGCCTTCCGGCCTCAACCCCGTTCCTGCTCGATCAACTGCGACACCACTTCTTCCAGACGCATCCCCCGCGAACCTTTCACCAGAAGCCAGTCATTGGCCTGCAGGCAACCGGTATTGACAAGTGTTTGTACCCAGGAGGCCACCTCCTTCTTCTCCGCAAAAATCCTGATTCTATCACGCTCCAGCCCTGCCATGGTAGCTCCTGCGGCTATCTCCGTGGCAAAATCACCCACCAGAGCCAGATAATCGACAGCCTGCGCAGCCGCGTATTTCCCAACTTCCCGGTGCGCCTCGGCACTGGTTGGCCCTAGCTCCAACATATCGCCGATAATCGCCATTTTTCTGCCTCCTGCCTGCTGGCTGAGGGTATCCAGACCGGCCCTCATGGATGCGGGATTGGCGTTATAGGTATCATTCAGGATATTCAGTCCAGCCTTTCCCTTAACAATCTGCATCCGCTTATCGACCGAACGAAAGGCGCCAAGCCCTTGGGCAATCTTCCCGATGTCAATCCCTGCCGCATGAGCAATCGCGGCAGCCGCCACCGCATTGGTGACATTATGGGCACCAGGAATATGCAGGGAGACCAAAACCGTTTTATCTGCAACATGGAGAAAAAAATCCTGAAGCCCTCTCCCGGTTCTTTGAATATCAGTGGCCCAGACCTGAGAGACTGGCTGCTCCCCTTCAACGAAAGCCCCATAATAGACCTTTTTTTGCTGATAGTTTGCAGCGCAGGCCCGCACCAGGGGGTCATCAAGGTTCACCACCAGAACCGCGTCTTTGCTGCATGCCGAGAACAGCTCTTCCTTCGCCTTGGCCACCCCTTCCAAGGAATGCAGTCCCTCCAGGTGGGCCGCATGCACATTTACAATACAGGCAATATCAGGATCGGCAATACGGGCAAGGCGGGCAATCTCACCAGGGCGGTTCATCCCCATTTCCAAAACGGCAGCCTTGTGTTCAGGACCAAGAGGCAGAAGCGACACTGGCAAGCCGATCAGATTATTAAAATTGCCTCTGGTCTTCAGCACCTGATTCGATGACAGTTGAACATCAACATCCGAAGAGAGCCAATGCTGTGCAAAAATCGCGGCGACCATCTCTTTAACCGTTGTCTTGCCGCAACTGCCGGTGATTCCCACCACCAGGGGGCAGGCTTTTTGCCGTCGTTCTTCTCCCATCCATGATGCGACTGGCACCGGCTCAGCCATAGCCTGCGGCATCCCTGACTCGTAGAAAGTTGAAGCGTCAATGATCTGCGGACTATTCACGCTCTTGACTATCTGTCGCCGATAGGCCGCGAGATTGCCCAGGGCCTGGAGGGTATCCTCCACCAGCAGGCAGGGAAGGGCTGGAAGCCTCTCTCGTGGAGTATCGCGACGCACCACAACACAGCCGGCACCGGCAGCGGCCACCTGCTCTAAAAAATCATGACCGTCAAATTGTTCCCCAACCAGAGCAACAAAGATATCCCCGGCCCTCACCTTTCGGCTGTCGGTCACCACTGCCCCTAATGCTGTCCGTCCTGCCAACCCGGGGAGCTCGGTTTTCAACTCACCGCCCGTGGCCAGCATGAGCCCCTCAAGCCTCCAGGTGGTCAAGCCTTTTCTGACTTCAAGGCTGTCATCAAAAAAACGCTTCCCGTCCTGTCCCTGCTGATACCGTTCATGCCCTTTCCCGGCAACCAGGACAATGTCTTCTTTAGTGGCGGCATCAATGGCTGCGGTTATCGCAGCGGCGCGATCATGGAGAACAAAAAAACCTTTTTCTTCAGCTTTTGAGATCATAAGCCAGGAGGGATCACGCTCTGGAAGGCCGCTTCCGCTGACACCGGAGATGATCTGGGCAACTATTTCAACGGGCGACTCTGAGCGCGGATTATCGTCGGTAACAAGCACCACATCACAATTCCGGCCGGCAATCTCCCCCATAATCGCCCGTTTCCCCTTATCGCGATCCCCCCCGCATCCAAAGACACAGATCAGCTTCCGGTGCGACAATCGAGCAAGGGTAGTCAACACCTTTTCAAGGGCATCAGGGGTATGGGCATAATCAACAAAGACCGCAGGACGAAAATAAAGCTCTGCAACGGCCGGTTTCACCCGTTGCAGACGACCTGGAGCACCGGTGGCATTCTTCATGAAAGAACTAATGGACTGGGCCTCAAGGCCCAGGGCAAGACCAAGACCCACGGCCGTCTGCAGGTTGGCTACGTTGAAATCCCCCACCAGAGGCGTTACAAAAAATAACAATCCAGAGGGGAGACGAAGGGTCAGCGTTGTTGCATCCAACCCTGAATGGATATTGAGAGGATAAATATCACTCACCCCGACCCGCCCGCACTGCAACACCTGAGCCCGGTGACCTTGTGCCAAAGTGACTAACTGAGCAGCCCTTCTTGTTTCCTCAGGATCCACAATTTCCGGACGGGTAATAACCGCGGCTCCATCCTGCTTCAAATACATTCGAAACAATAAGGACTTGGCGGCAAAATAATCATCCATATCCAGATGATAATCCAGATGATCGCGGGAAAGATTGGTAAAGGCCACCACGTCAAAACGCAGATCACCAAGACGGCGTTGAACCAGGGCGTGCGAGGAGACCTCCATGATGACATGGGTCACCCCTGCATCTGCCATCTGCCGGAGAAGACTCTGAAGCAGAAGCGGCTCCGGTGTCGTAAACGGGGCCGGCATCTCCACATCCCGGCCTTGTGCAGCACGATAACGATAGTTGACCGTCCCGATAACTCCCACTGCCAGACCTTTTTGCCGCAGGACACTTTCCAGAAGATAACTGACCGTGGTCTTGCCATTGGTTCCGGTAATCCCCACCAGGGTCAGCCCTTGGGCCGGATTGCCATAGAAGTTGGCAGCAATCCGGGCATAGGCCAGATGGCTGTCGGCAACCATAATGACACATTGCGAGCAATCAGCAAACCGCTCTGGATCCACCTTGCCCTCTTCCACGATCAATGCCACACAACCACAGTTCCTGCTTGGCTCAGTGTCGTTTACAACTATGGAGGATGAAGGGCGACCGCAGGCCATCACCTGGTCAAGAAAGGCATGCCCATCGACCCTGCTCCCGGTCAAGGCCACAAAGAGAGAGCCAGCCTCAATCTTCCTTGAATCGACCACCACCCCCGAGACCATAACAGTGTCGGGCAGTTTTTTTCCCAAAACCGAATACGTAACGGAGTGAAGAAGATCCGCAAGCACATACTCGCGACTGTCTCCCCTCTGGGCAGACTGCTGTTCAGCTCTGGTGCAATCCATTAAGATTGGTCAAGAAATGATTGGTTAGGGATAATAAGTGAAATCCTGACAAGAAAGGAGAGGCACCTCCTTATTTTTTCATCTCAGAACGACGACTTTCCTCTACTTTTTGATCACGGAGGGCTTGAACTCTGTTTCGAACAGAAACCTTAGGAACGATATTTTCATCTTTTTTCAGGGTAAGTTGACACTCTTTTACGTCCGTAAGCGGCTTGCCGGCCGCTGGACTTTGACTCACCACTCGACCCGTCCCAAGGATCCGAACCTTGACATTTTTATCCTGCAACAGGCGAAGAGCCTTTCTCATACTCAACCCCGAAAGATCCGGCATCACAGGGCGCTGTTCCTGAAGAATGGTCTCCAGTTTGGCCAGCTTCTTTTTCTCTTGCTGCTGGTAATTACTTTCTTTTCTCTCAGACATACTCATCATATCAGAGAGATTTTTATGCACCTGCTGCAACGCCATCATGGATGGTAAAATTTTCTCTGCTGAACCAGCAAGACCTGGCCCGCCTTTCACTGAGATTGTAGACGGCTCCAGATATGGCTGACGTATCAACACCATCAACGTCAGCTCCGGCTTGTCTCCCGGGACAATTGCCACCAGCAGTCTATTCCGGTGATACTCACCTCCCTTATTCAGAACCGACTGAAAAGAAAGGCCCTGAACATCAACTAAAGCGGAGTCCAGCACCCCTGTATGGGCCTGAGCCTTGAGCAGTTGCCAGGTTTCTGCCGAAGCCAGTGATGAATTCGCCATATCCATCTTCCCCATCTTCAAATCACGGAAAATATACTCCCGATCACCAGTTCGTTCTAAAACCCGCTCAAGCACATGCGGCAAGACCTTTTGCCCCCCATTAATAAGGGCATTGATTCCGAGAAGCATCTGCATGGGGCTTGCCTGCGCCGGCACAACTCCGGTTAGCCCAACAGGGGCCCCGGGGGGCTGTTCATTTCTATTTGTCTCGCCGCCGTTATTCTGTGCTGAGAAATCAAGCTCAGGCTGAGCGGTCAATGCCAATTGGTCCCACCACCGCGACACGCTTCCGCTGTCCGTAGCCCCACTGACAACACTCCAGGGACATCGTTGATTATTGCAGTCAGCACTCGTCTGCACCAACGCTGCTTCCTGAAAAAATCTCAAGATATCCCTGGGAATCACCATCGGTTCGAGCAGGATATTAGTGAGAGATTCATTCCCGTACTGGTAATAGACATTTGGGTCAAAGGAGGGAAAATGCGCGTTGGCAACGATTGCACCCGTCTCTGTGCCCATGAGGACGGCTGCCACCTGTGTACCCTCATGGGCCGCCCCCAGAGTCGCTACATACTTCTCAAGAAAGTCCTGTATTTTGAGATCAATGGTCAAGACAAGATGCTGTCCATGCCCACCGGTCCGGTGATGTCCCTGTAAGTCGACATGGGGGAAATCATCCTGACTGATACTGGTTTGATCAAGGAGGCGGTTATAATACTGTTCGACCCCGGCAAGGCCCATATTATGGTCTGCGAAACCAAGGATATAGGCCGCGATCTTCTTGTAGGGGTAGGAGCGAATCTGCTCCCGGTGCAAAGAAACCCCACGAAGATTGAGATCAGATACCGCCTTTTCTTCTTCAAGACTTATGTCTTTAGCCAGCCAGACCCACTGCACATCCTTATCAAAACGGTCCAGGATCTCCTGCTCATTCATGCCAAGAACAATGGCAAGGCGTTCGGCGCTGAGTTGAGGATACTCGAGTTCTCTTGGCTGGACGTACACAGAAACCCGGTCAAGAGACAGAGCCATCTCTTTGAAACTCCGGTCATAAATAATTCCACGCCCATCCTTCTTCTTCTCTGTCCCCTTGTCCTGATGGGAGAACCCGGAAAGGAATTTCTGGACCAGGCCAGGGATCTCCTGTTTATAAAAAAGAGCCCGACAAGACCGATTAATATCATCCACAGAACGAAAAAACCCCGCCTGCTTTTCTTAATCGCCCGACGCGACTGAATGGCCATCGTATCTTATTGCCTATCCATTTTTAGAAAATTTACTATTCAACTGAATTTCGAATAAAGCCCCCCTGGGCCTGCGCTACGAAACAAACAGGAAAGACTTGTTACTTCATAACGGCTCTTAGAAGCGGAATACCTGCTTTTTTTCGGGGACATACAGGGCAAACCGATGAGCCGCTGTCTTTTCCAGATACTCAGGGGAGACAAGATAGGCCCGTTCAGCCCTGAGCGTGATGTTTTCGTCGACAAGAACGGAACGCCCTTCCTCCGCGTCCAGAACCGTCACCGCAATCCGGGAGGCAGAAGAAGACAACCAGGCATTGGCCAGTAGTAGAGTCAGACAGAAAATGAGCAAAATCTTTGCTTCCGCCATCATCATTACTTTTGGGCCAAGCAGCCCAATGGCCCTTTGCCAAAGCTGTCGGCGTACCGGAGAAGACATCATGGGACGGATATACGATTGGGCGGATTGGTTAATAAACATGATATGTTGCTCCTGTATTTGCTTCGCAAGGAATTTCCTAACCCCGATGAACGGGATAAGCGCCTTTCGCAGGTTATTTTCGGATAAAAAAACAAGAAAAGAACCTGTACGTCACCAAAACACTCCACTTCGAACCCGAGCCACTATTCTTTTTCTGCAACCCTTAATCGGGCACTACGCGACCGGGGATTTTCCGCAACCTCTGCCGCTGTCGCCATCAAGGGCTTCGGGGTAAGGACGAGAAGCTCCTTCTGTTCCCGAAATTTTCGTTTCACCAGGCGATCCTCCAAGGAGTGAAACGAGATCACACAAAACCTTGCACCGGATCGCAGCAGTGGGACAGCATCCTCCAGGATGTGGGCCAGATTTTCAAGCTCGGTATTCACCGCAATGCGGAGAGCCTGAAAGACCTTGGTGGCAACATGGATCTTTTCAGGATGAAACCGCCGTGGGATAGCCCGGGCAACAAGTGCAGCCAATTGTCCGGAGGTCAGAATTCTCTCAATAATGCGGCTGCTGCAGATCTCACGGGCAATGGGCCTGGCCTGTTTTTCATCCCCGTAATAAAAAAAAATGTCTGCCAACTCTTCCTCGGAACATCGTGCCAGAAGGGATGCGGCCGTCATCTCCCGCCTGTTGTCCATCCGCATATCCAGCGGTTCATCGCGCTGGAAACTGAATCCTCGACCTCCCATGTCCAGCTGCAGGGAAGAAAGGCCGATATCAATGAGGATGCCATCCACCTGTTCAATGCCAAGCTCTTTTAAACCAACACCGATCTCAGCAAAATTGCGCCTGA
>JFJP01011345.1_pt1 | contig 11402 bp, 12 predicted proteins | sample 431651 | NCBI WGS metagenome assembly JFJP01 (sample SAMN02602958, study PRJNA72255) | Microbial mat metagenome, whole genome shotgun sequencing project. | biome: fresh water; feature: sink hole; material: water; isolation source: purple microbial (photo- and chemosynthetic) mats found in... | reverse complement strand
CAGTGCTTGGCTACATCACATTCACCATAACCCGCACCATTGGGAGCATTGGATATTCCCGACTCCCTATACCCTTAAAGGGGCGGACATCGAAGAAAATTGCATCCAAATGCCAAATAATTACGTTTTAGAAATGGTAGCCGATTGGCAAGGGGCGGGTTTTGCCATCCATGGCAGTTGGGATATTTCCGAGTGGCTTACTAAAAATTTAGGCAAGATTAGGTTACACCATCAATCAAGGCAATACCTCATGGAGATATTACAAAATGATGGCTTACTCAAATGATGACCAAATACCCCCGCACCCCGCACCTGCCTTACTCATTAGGCCGTTCTCAAAATGACCTTGCCTTTACGGGTGACTTTACTGGTCAGCAAGTCATTGTCACCGAAAAGTTAGACGGCGAGTGTACCACCATGTACCGTCATCACATTCATGCCCGCAGCCTCGACTCCCGTCATCACGAATCGCGGGCCTGGGTCAAACAATTGCATGGGTCAATGGCTCACCTCATTCCTGACGGTCTAAGACTTTGCGGCGAGAACGTTTACGCCCAGCATAGCATTTACTATGCTGGCCTGACAAGCTACTTTTACGTCTTTGCGGCCTTTCAGGGCAGGGTATGTCTCTCTTGGGCAGACACAGTTGAATGGGCGCAATTACTTGGCCTCGAAACCGCGCCAAGCCTCTACCATGGGTTATATGAGAATAAACCAGTAAAAGGCTGCTTTACGGGAAAATCGGCCTTTGTGGGCGAACAGGAGGGGTTTGTTGTGAGGGTCGCGGGGGCTTTTGATGAGGCTGACTTTGGGCTAAATGTAGCAAAATTCGTCAGGGCGGGGCATGTGCAAACAGATGAACATTGGCTGAATCGAGAGGTGATTCCTAACCGATTAAGGAGCGATTAGGATAATTTCGTCACTTGGCGTGTCCTATTTTCTTTTCGTAATTTTTTAGGGAGTGTTTTGCCTCTCATCTGGTTGTCCTTTGTGCTATCGGCCCCATGGATTTATCGCTATCACTAGCCATTACAGGACAGGATAGCCGAATGGCCTTAGCATGTAAAGTAAAACGTTCTCAACAAAAAAAAGCCCCTCGATGTGAGGGGCTTTTTTTTACGAAAGTAAACCAGTGATAAAGTTTTGCACCAATTGAAGGTTACTGTAATCCAACTTGGCAAGAGCCGCAGTAACCTGCTGGATAATCGCTGCAGTATCCTCAGGGGGTGGGGGTGGTCGCACCTCAACTTCACTCACAGGGAAGGCAGAGGTGGCCGATGACTCAGACAAGGGGGTGGACGGGTGTTTATATTCGGCAGGGGTGGCCGACGACTCGGGCAAGGGTACGGTGGCTGCCGACGCCGCCAACTTTTTTTCTTTCTCGGCCTGGTCTTCCGAGGTCAGCCACGTATTCAATCTTCCCGTCCTATCGTTACACCGTTGGCATTTCCAATAGCTGGTTGGAAAAGAAATTACGTCATATTGTGATACTTGTTCACCCGCCCCGCAGCGGGGGCAATGCAGCGTAACCAACTGATTTTTAGCCCGATGGCTAACAATCTCATGCTCTACGCGGGTTTTTAAGACACTGGTGGTCAATTGTTGTTGAACAGCGACCGTAGCAAGTTTGATAATCGTTTCCTCGCCCACTCCCTCTTTGACCAACCGCACTAACTGTTTCCCTTGCGTTTGACCCGCACCTTTGGCGTTGCCAAACGCCCGCTCGCGGATGAGTTGTTGCACGGGCCGTGGCAAGGTCAATAATTGCACAATATCGAATGCCTGCCCTCGGCTGGCCATGCCGTGCGACTTGGCCGACTCCTCTAAGGTTAGCCCAAAGGTCTCTCGCCCCAAGGCAATCGACTCGGCAATCTCAATAACGTTGGGATTTTCCCGCTGCCCATTTTCGGCCGCCATGAAAATGTACATTTCCAAATCGGTCAGCGGCTTAACAATGAGGGGCATGTGGGCAAATTCCGACCACCGTGTCCAACTCTCATGGGTTGGCCCTTGGCTGAAAATCAGCTGATAGGCGGTAAAACGTCGGTGTCCAAAGGCCAGTTGAACGTGACCATTGGGCAAACGGCGCGCGAGAGGGATTTGTAATAGCCCGTTCTCATAAATATCTTGAGCTAAATCGGCCACATTTTCAAAGGTAATATTACGGGCTTGATAGGGGTTAGGGTCAATCCGTGTCAGGTCAATTGAGTCAAAAAGCGAGCTACGGCTAGTTGGCATTTATAGATCCTTCCCATGACCATTCGTTACGATGGCGAGGGGGGCGGCCACTTTATCTTTCAATCGTCCCACCGATGAGCGATGGACTCCCAACTCGGCGGCCAGTTGAGCGTCCTTGATACCCATGGCTTTGCGCTCAACACAGTAGGCCCAGCGCGCCTCATCATGGCCTAAATCGTCCCATAATTTTGTGCCAATTGGCACAATTTCTGGTTCATCGGCGGCAACAAGTTCGGGTGATGCAACAAGTTTGGTTGATGCAACAATGGCCTTCGGTGCAACAAATTCGGGTGACGCAACAATTTCGGCAGATGTTGCAACCGCTTCAAATGACGCAACTGACGCAACCTCACCTTTTGCTGCAACAACTTTGGGTGCAACAAATTCCAATGATGCAACAGCTGGTGACGCATGCGGCATGACCGATGATGCAACATTTGATGACGCATGTGGCATGGGTGATGCAACAGCTGGTGATGCATGCCGCATGGCAGATGCCGCAACAGGCTTGGACTTTGCAACAGCTTCTTTTGCGGCAACAGGTGCAGCAACCAATTGTTGCACCGCATTTGCGTCATGCGGTTGCACCCGATAGGCCATACCCACCGACCCCAACATTAATGGTGCATAGCTGGCAATGGCGAAACTCCACAACCAAAACAGCGGCAATGGCAATGCGTCAGGGATGGACTTGCCCAGCCCAGCACTAGCCACCACGGGGCCGAGGGTGAGCGTAATCAACACAATCAGAGCCACTTTGAAGAACAATAAGGCGCGCTCTTGGGCGTGTGTTTGGGCGTTAGTTTCAAAAAGATACAAAATTGCGCCAGCTTCAATCAAGGCGCGCATTGACCAGGCGACGGTTTCCCAAATCCAGAACCAAAAGGGTAACTCGGTGGCGGCGTGACCACTGGCCAGCCACCCTTGCAAACTGTAAGCAGGCATGAGGGTGGCGGCGGTCAGAATAATGAGCAAAAAGGTTTGGCGTTTTCGGCTGAAAGTCATGATTTTTGTTGATCCTTCATGACCCGTTGCTTGGCTGCCTTGATAATTTCGGAGAGTTCAGCATTGCCCATGGTGAGATTAAATTTTTCTTTGATGGTGTTTCGCCCCACACTCTCAAGGGACTTGCCAGAGAGAACAGATTGCCGCAAATAGTAGTAAATTTGGTCATTTATGGACAAGCCCAAATCAAGCATTATGTTGTCCGCTGTAGCCAAAGGTACTATATTGGTGGTTGTCCCTGTGTTGTCTATCGGTTGTCCATTGTCCTGAGTTTGGACAGGTTTAATGGACCGTTCAGGGTCAGGTAAATGAGGGGTTAAACAGGTGATCACCTCGCCCTCATTGGGTTTAAGAGTCAACGTCCGTTGGCGCGTATTGGAGTTTACTTTCGCTTCAACGGTGAAGGTAAAGTTGGAGCGTAGCTCCCCTTTGCCTTCCCAACCCAAACTCCTCACCTGCTTATCTTGGATGCCCACCACGACGCATAAACTATACTTACGCCCGCGCCGTATTAGCAACTCAATGATGCTCGTGACCTGTTTATTACTAGAAACGGCGGAATATTCATCAATAATGATGCGCCAGGGGTCAAATTTGGTGCGTGCGCCACTTTGACGCAACAATTGCCGCGCCTCAAATTCGGCGGTCAATTTGTTGCAAAACTCCTCCACCCCACTTTCGGTGAACACCTCGCAACCGTCCCACATGCCGTTGGCATAATCAAAATCTAGCACCATGACCCGTTGCATGCGCGCCCAGAGACTCGCCAAGTGATGCATCAAGGTGGTTTTGCCGCCATCACTGAAACCAATAATCATCAGGTGCAATGCGGCAATGAGTGTTGCAACAGGGTCAATTTGTTGCGTCATTGGCTCAGGCAGTTGCAACATTTGCGTTGTTGCACCAGAGATGAGATTTTGATGCAACAAACGTTGCGTTGCGTCAAAGATTGCTTCATCCTTGCTGATGGTGCGAAGACGCAACATGTCCACTTCGGTGCGACTGCGCTCATTGCGAATTTGCATGGCTTCAATCGTTGCCGCTTGCGTCAATAATTCGTATTCAATTTTGGCTTTGACTTGGGGGTCTTGGGTAGCGCGCAGGTGCATCAAGCGCGGCCAGAAAAACCAGCCCGCGAGATAAGCACTCAGCAAAGTCGCGCATAGTGCAGCAATAAAAGCAATCGTTAGGAGTAACATAATTTCACCTCCAAGGCCATGATTATAGTCAAAATTCCGATAACGAGTGAGCCAACCACGAGGTCGGTAGAGGTGAACATTTTGTTCAGAGTCTGGCACAAATGCGCCAGCGCGGGGGAAGCCGTCATCAGCCACATGGCGAGCAGCCACGGGGTCAACGGCAGGGTGTAAGACTGCCCATTGCTTTGAATGGTCAAACTAAGATATAATGTTTTTTGTGTCATGATGAACTCTCCAAGATTTTTGAGTGATACACCTGCCCCCACTGGTAACTAGCAGTGGGGGTAATGTGTTTTAAAGTAACTATGTTTACTCAACGAACTCTACTCCAAATTTACCGCGTCCTGCATGAACTGTCGATTCGGCCTAACAAATCCATTCTCATCCACTTCATGCAAGCCATCGTCCCAAAATGCCTTCGGCTCTGGCTTACCAATGGGCTTCGGCTCTAACCAATTCTCTTTGAGCGCGGCGCGCAGGGTGCGAAGGGGCGTGTCAGTTTCGCGGTTCTCTAGCCATGCAAATTGCATGGTTACGGCTTCGACTCCGTATTTTGTTATCATGTCGGTGGCTGCCTTTTCGCTGAGTTTCTCTGGCTTGAAATATTTCATCAGCGCGGCGACTAACTCTGGCTGGCTTGGTAGGGCGGGGTTGGGCTGGTGGCCGTTGCCGTTGGTGCTGAAAAGTTCGGGCTGACCTGAATTAATGATTTCGATATGATCGCGCTCTTTTTCTAGCATGTTGTCTAGTTTCTGGAAAAGTGATTGAAATTCATCAATGCGAGTGAGCAAGGTACGCTTGAGGGAGGAATAATCGGCGGTGTCGTTGCTGGCAACGGTGGGGCTGCATTTTAACCCACCTGCCCAAGTTGGCGGGTCGCGGTTCAGTTGTACCACGCGTTGCCTAATTTCAGCCAGGGCGGTGGTATTTAATTCTTTGGTTTTCGGGTCGTACAACTGAACCGCGTCTAGTATGAAATATTCAGAACCTTTACGGTGAACGCGGTTTACGTAAATTAAGCCGCAAAGCTCAAGGGTTAAGATTGAGGTGATCGCGGTTGATCTGCCTATGTGCAAGTGGTCGCGGATTATCTCCTGGGGGAGCTTGGTACTCATGCCTTTGTCGCGCATGGCACGGCGAACCAAAACGGAGTACACCATACACGCGTCTGAGCCGATAATGGTCAAGTAGTCGTCAATTACAAAGTTGTGAGTTTGAAAAAAACCAAACTCTCTCAAGTCTCCACGCGGTATTAGCTGAACTTTTTCTTTTGCCATGTTGTACCTTGCCTCTATGGTCAAGCTGATGCTTGGCCTTTTTGTTTTCCATAATGACTTAACACAAAGTTCTCGTCATGTTCGTTATTCAACGGCTCTGGATTCATCAGCCATTTGCATGTCATTTGTCGGACTATATCGGAAATATCTAGTCCCATTCTAGCTGCCTCAGTTTTTAAGAGTCGGTGAAACTCGTCACTAATAATAACCTGTATCCTTTTCATAATTACCTCCTGAGTTATGCTATGAGTATAGCAGTATGTCATCACCTTGTCAAGTCATCATTTAGGTTATGGGGGGGAACTAAGAAATTATGGAGAGGAACTAAGAGTTCCTGATTTGGAGGTCTTAGGTTATGGAGAGGAACTAAGAGTTCCTGATTTGGAGGTCTTAGGTTATGGGGGGGAACTAAGAGGTTATCAGGAGTACCACTCACAAGAAGTAGTACAACACGATTTTACAAAATAATCACTAAACGAATCACCACACAATAACAAGGCGCACCCGTAACCGTAAACGGTTACGAAACATTGCGCCCTGTTGTTGCTGGCACCTCTCTGTTATTTTGTTTTTTGTCTGTTCAAAAAAAAAAGCCCCCAATAAGGGAGCAAGTCATGAATACGATTTTAGCCAACAACGATTCATTTTTAGGCCACATCCTCCAAATTGTCAGATTTCATGACCTCTAAATTGATAACCATAGCTTTACCCGTAGCAATGGCATAAAGCAGGTGGCCGGTACTGCCCACTTCGGGGCGATTGTGAGAAACATAGCCCAACTCGCGCGCGATGTCGGCTAAGGCTTTGCGAACTTCTTCATGAGCCACGCCTAGAGGTAAACGGGTGTTTAAGATATTTTGGGGTGGATTGATTCTTTTTTTAGTTTCAGCCATAGTGTCTCCAGTAATAATAGGAAGGATAGCTTAGTGTAGATATAATGTCAAGGGAACTAATTTTTTACAATAAAAAGGCTGATTGTACCGTAATAGTACAATCAGCCTTTAATTATTCGCGTAGTCAGTACGACTATTTAAAACATAAAGTCAAACACCTCGCTCAACCGCTCCTTCTCGGCCACCAAATCGGTCAGCGGAATGACTTTATCCGCCCAATCCACCTCCCCGCTCCGCCGCGCCCCCACGATGACCGCAATAATTTTCACCGGTCGTCGCAGCTTGGCCGCGGCCAACGCCTTTTTGAACTCGGCGGTGGGTCGGCCAAACGCCTCGTCGGTCAGAAACAGAATGTCCGCCGTCATATCGCCCGCATCAATCAAATTCAGGGCCGTAATTAAGGCTGGCCACGGCTTGGTAGTCGAGTCGTAGAAATGTTCCAAATGCTCGAAAATCGTCTCCACCGTGGCCGTTTGCGCGTCCCAAACATGGTGGTGATAGGAAAACGGCACCGAGAAAAAGGGTCGTTTCTCCTTCCGCGCCATTTCTAGCAACGCCCACTCCACGGCCACGGCCAAACAGTGGGGCGCGCCCGCCATACTGCCCGACTCGTCCCTGACAATCACCATGCCCCCCTTGTGTTTCTGTTCTTCCCCCGTGTAATGGCGATGATAGACTCCGCCATCGGCCACCCGACTGAGAAAATCCACCTTGACCATCTGATTTTGACTGACCATGGCCGCGTATTCCCACGAAGCCAAGTGTGCGGGTTGTAATTCTTTCGTTTTATAACCCGTCAACTCGGTCAGTCCTCGCTTCACTTTGCGCCGCGCTGCCCGCGTACTCCGTTTGGCCCAGCCCAAAAATTCCCCCAATTGCTTGAGTTGCGGATTGTTATATAACAAGCGCATGGCCTCGCTAATGGTGGCTAAATCGGCCCGACCTGGCTCGCCCCCCGCGGCCTCGGAGAAACCCCGCACAAAATCCATCGTCCCATCGACCTCGTGAGCGGCCTTTTTAGCCGATTGATTGAGTTGATTGACCATAGACGCTTTATTTTGCTCCAAAAGCTGTTCTGCGGCCTCCTGAGCGGTTTGCTGGGCTTGTTTTTGGGTCTCAGACTTCTCGCCCAGAGCGGTGTGCGCGGCCAAAATCTGGGCGCGCATGGTTTGGGACTCTTCACCCGTTCCCATTTCGGCCATGAGCGTTTCCAATTCGCTCATTTGTTGTAATAATTCACCCAATTTGGTGGCCGCTTGCGCCGATGTTTTCATCTGCCGTTGCAGCTCTGGTGGCACAACCTCGGCCAAGCTGCGGCCAAAACATTGCCCCGCAATGCCTGCGGCCACCAAATCCCCTTTGGCCGATTGGCGTAACGCCTCGTACCCTGGGGTCTCCATGGCCGCTGCAAAAATCTGCCCTAACAACTCCAACCCTGGCGCGGGGTTTAGCTGGGGCGCGGTTTTATACATGGCCCAGAACGCCTCCCGCAGTGGCTCGCCGCCCATTTGCAGGGCTAAATCGCGATTATCCCGTAAGGTTTCGGGCAACGCTTGCTGCACCTCGACCCAATCCAGCAGGTCAAATTTATTGGCCGCAAACACGCTTTTCACCTCCTGCTGCCATAAGTTACTGATTGTAATTTCTGTTCCCATATTTCTCTGGGAATCCGCGAAGGACGCGAAGAAAAGCGAAGGTTTTTTTCTTTTTCTTCCGCTTTCTTCGCGCTTCTTCGCGGATTCAGTTATGCCTGGTAGACATTTTCGATAATGTCTTGGCATTTCTCCTTAAGGTGGGTGAGTCGGTGGAAATAGTCGTTGGCCTGACCGCTTTGCAGCAAATCAGCCGCCTTTTTCTTCAAGCGGCTGGCCTTGCCGCCCGCTTCAATTCGTAAGCTATCCCGTTTGCTGGCCTCAGCTTGGGGCAGATTAGACAGTTCCCGTTGGAGGTCGCCTAACAAGCCTTCTAAGCTGAGAACTTCGCCCGCGGCGGGGTCGCACAGCCCCAACACCGCTTGGCTGATGTCCTTTTGCTCATCCGCCAATGACCACAAAATCCATTGCCCCACCGCCAAATCTAGCGGCAGCGGCGCGATGCTGCCCCGCAAAAGGCATTGCCCGCAGGCTGCCTTCAGATATTTGCGCCAGCGACGGTCACTGATGCCCTGGCCGTTCAAATGCCGCCGAATCGCAATGAGCGTTTGCAGCAATTCTTGAGGCGGATTGGCCGCTAAAACCTCGGCCGCCGCCGCCAACAAGCGCACTTCGTCACTACTGACATGCACCGCCAACGGACGGCCACCGGCACTGGCCAGTAACATGGTCTGGAAGTCATCTAGGCCGACATAGTCAGTAACTACGCGAATTAAAAAACGGTCATATGCCGCTTGACTTTCTTGCCGGTCAGGTATCTCATTCGAGGCACTCATGGCCGAGAGTAACGGAATATGTCTATCCTGCCCGCCCGATGAGACCCGTCGCTCCTCCAACCCATCTAACAAAATATTGACCACCTGCGGCGAGGCTTTCCAGATTTCGTCCAGAAAAGCCACATCCGCCGTAGCGAAACCCGCCCATTTACGTAACCATTGACCCTGGGCCAAGGCTTGCGGGTCGAGTGCGCCCACGATTTCGTCGCGGGGCAAATCGGGATTCATGACAATCCGCCAAAAATTCCCGCCGATGCCTTCCGCAAACAACCGTAAGACGGAGGATTTGGCTGTGCCAGGCTCGCCATACACAAACAGATGCTCGCCAATCGCCAAACTCAGCGCGATGGCCTGCGTCAGTTCGGTGCGGCCAATGAAGTTTTTCGCCACCGTTTCGGCTAAAGTGTTCAACCTTAGCCCCACATCCATCACATCGACCAACTCACTTTGCGGTGTTTCGCCATGTAAAAAAGCGCGGCCACCCATCAACCGTTCGTACCCTTGACCCGCACTCGGCGGGGTCAGGCTGATGATTTTTCCTTTGAATTTAGCGTACATTATTGCGCTCCTGTAACAGCATTCAGACAGGGGGCATATAAATCGGCCAACATCCCCAGGTCATCTTGCAGACTTTCTTTCAGTAAATTGATTAACGATTTGATTTCAAACAGTTCGCTCATGAGCCGTGCCGCCTGCTTATCGCGTCGCTCGCCCGTTTTATCGGCGTAACTTTTGGTAAACTCCACCGCTTCCCGTTGCAACGCCAACAAGCGCGCCGCCACCTCATCACAACTGGCCTGTTTGACATCCTTAACCGCCTGCGGGTCATCCGCCGCCACTTGAAACACGTAAGCCAGCGGCTTTTCACCTGGCGTAAGCAGAGCCAAGCCCCGCACATAATTTCGCATGGCAATCAGGTGGTCATACATGAGCGGCTGCTCTGGAATATAATAGGTAGCATAGCCGCCGATAAGCGAAATCTTGTGACAATCCACCAAAAAGTCCCGAATCCCCGCCCGAATGTCATTTGAGGAACAGTTATTTTCCAACTCGGTTTGGTGCGCTTTGAGTCGGTCCACCAAATCTTGCACCACCTGAAAATTAATCCAGGAATGGGCCGCGGGCGAGAAATATCCCTGTCGGGCGTGGGTTTTGGTATCGAATTCCAATGTCGCCACATTTTCGACCTGTAAATATTTTTCTTTGCCAAGACCGTTATCGTCCCGCGAAAACGGCACATATCGCACTTCTTGCAAGCTGCGCCGCAAAATCGGAGCTTTGCGGGAGATGTTTTCATGCTTAATTCTGACCACTGGTTCAATGCCATATTCGCCCAGAATTTGTAATCTCACCGCGTCCAAGACGGGAACTTTCACCCCTTTTTTGCCCAAATTGGTGGCGATTTCCCAGGCGTTACGGGCAGATTTGGCCTTGGGAATGTACTTTTCGGCAAAACCCACCTGTTGCGCTAATTGTAATAACTCGTCAATCGTGGGATTGCAACCGTCAGGTATCGACACTAACGATAGCCAGCCATGGCCTAATTTATCTAGTTGAGACATATCTTGCTCCATAACAAAAGTAGCCCAGATTTGAGTCTGGGCTACCATGATAAAACCAAAAAAACCAAAATTTATTGACTTAATCGACAGGTTTCCAGTTCCACTCTAATAACCCTTTACGGTTATTCTTAATAGCCTGAAACTTGCGCCCATAAACGGTGAGTTGATACAGCTGCCTTTTTGGAGTAAAGGTCATCGGTTCCAGGGTGAAACCGCCCGTCACATCGTTAAAAGCCAACCATAACAATTCCTTCACAACTTCCTGCGTGTAAGTGGTCATCTCGTGATGATACCCATTTTTTACTTAAAGCGGTAACTCCTTATGTTGACCTGTTCTGGGTCGGTCTATGACACCCGCCCGCCAAACCGAGGCCAATTGGCCTCAATCAGGCGGACATTACTGTGGATTAAAAATCCAGTCGCGGCGGGGCTGGGGTGGGGGGACGGTGGGGCTAAAGACGCGGGCTTTTTCCTCGACCACTCTGGGGGGGAATTTTATGGGCGCAATCGCCCACGGGACATATAACAGAAAATTGATATTGGCCGCCTTTAAGACCACCCCATCAATGTCCTGCCCATGCAACCGCAGCGAATAATCGCCCGCCAACATTAACATGCGGCCCGTCCCCACGCACGGGTCAAGCACGGTTTTGGTGCGCTGGTCTAAACCTTTCTGCCCCATCGTAATGGCCGTCATCACCTTGACCACCGACATGGGCGTGGGAAAAAAGCCCTTCGATTTGCCCCAATGACACTCCGACAGTAAGTCGCCGAAATAATCGTAAGGATGAATTAACAAG
>JFJP01040352.1_pt1 | contig 11405 bp, 11 predicted proteins | sample 431651 | NCBI WGS metagenome assembly JFJP01 (sample SAMN02602958, study PRJNA72255) | Microbial mat metagenome, whole genome shotgun sequencing project. | biome: fresh water; feature: sink hole; material: water; isolation source: purple microbial (photo- and chemosynthetic) mats found in... | reverse complement strand
TGTAATAAATTCGTATTCCAAAATTCTTTTAATCAACGAACCTTTCATTCATAAAAAGTTAGGTCTTTTAAATAAGCTTATTCTGTGATAGCAGAATCACCATTCAGCTACACGTTTTTATGGCGACAAGCGAGAATCGAACCCAGGAAAACATGTTGACCAACGATGGATACTCGAGCATACCCGCTGAGCCATCGTGGTCCTGGGTGATACGGACAATTTTCATCTGAGAGCCATGTAAAATATGAAGACATTGTTTCAATGCCACTAGACGGTTATTATTACGCCGGGCAATTTTACGAAATATGACGTCAACAGATTTTCTTTTTCATGACGTCATCGATTTTTCTGGACGTTTCCACGATGATGTCAGCACTTTCTGAAGGCATTGTTTCAATGCCACTAGGTGGTTATTATTATGCCGGGCAATTTTACGAAATATGACGTCAGCAGATTTTCGGAATTTCTTATGACGTCATCGACTTTTCTGGACGTTTCCACGATGATGTCAGCACTTTCCAGAAATTTCCATAGGTTATTCCGAAATACACTATTTTTCACGAAAAGTTTCCGAGATACTGCAAATAGGACAAAAAGTTCCCCTTTATAGGTACAAATGTTTCGGAAGATCGGTTTTTTTCATGAATCCGAATTCATTCCGAAATTTGGGAAGGCGAATGGTATTTAAACAGAAAAAATATCCATCATTTGTTCATCATTCTCATTTCTCGCCGTCACAATGTCGTTTTCAACGGACGAAGATGATTTTTTGAATTGTGCTTATGACGAGTATGAAGCTGATCTTGGAAGATATGACTGGTCGTTGGTGGAGTCACAAAACCAGCAAGGTGGTGCCCTTTCAATTGATGACAGCGTCAACATCACAGCGGCAGGATATCACCGTTCAAAGAAGTACGCCTGCCAGTTCCGCCGGTTTAAAGTGTCCTTGAAAGATTTGGAGAACGTTGCACCAAAGCTGATCCCCTTCTACATTCATCGCATTTTGGAAAAGGTCATCACTGACGTTGGAAGTTCAGCCGCCGATCATCACCTTATGAGAGTCTGTGTCGATTCCAAGAGCCTTGAGTTCCCTATCTGGACCCCCGTTATCGCCAAGAGCCAACTGACGGTCGAGAGATGGATGGCTGAAGTCAAGCGAGTGTTGAACTCCAACCAACAAGTCCGCCTGAACGAGGACTTCACTGTTGTCGCACAGATCTATGAAGTTCCGGCTGGATCATGTGACCACGAAGTCCCGCACCGCATCAAAGAAAAGCTCGCAAAATTTGGTTCCATTGTTCAAGTGAAGAACACGAGCGACAAGGCTTGCCTTGCACGGTGTTTCGTTATTGCTGATGAATTGTTGAAGAACGGCCGCAGTTCGGTTGATTATCGTCAAATTGTCAAGAATGGAGGAATGCAACGTGCTGCCGCCATGAAATTGCTTGCACAACTTGGACTGCCAGATCGCGAGATGACACTGGAGGACCTGCCAAGGTTCACCGCAGCGTTCCCAGATTATCGTGTCCGTGTCTACGGTCTGGACCAGAACAAGGCCATCATTTACGACAACAAGCGCGACACCGACAAGCACGTCAATCTTCTGCATCACACAAACCACTTCTCGGTGCTGACATCAGTGAGAGCCTTCTTCAATCAGAACTACTGGTGCCTGGCCTGTGACAAGGGATACGACCACCGGATTAGGCACAAATGTGATCGGACCTGCGAAGCGTGCCATTCCATCCATTGTCCTCAGGAAATCGACAGTAAAGTTTTTTGCCAGGATTGTAATCGCACGTTCAAAGGCCAACAATGTTACGAGCTTCACAAGACCGACACCGGCGCCGCAGCTCGAAAGCAGACTTCAATTTGTGCCATGGTGAAGTGCTGTCCATTCTGCAACTGCCACTACCGACCGATACGTCCACAGAACGATCAGGATCACCGGTGCGGAGAAGTCGTCTGCAAAGTGTGTCACCTCCACGTCATGCCAGACCATCAGTGTTTCATCACTTCATTAGGATTTTCGGATCAGAAACGACAGGAACATGAGACTGCTCGTTTCTTGTTCTTTGATTTTGAAACATTCGTTAAGCCGGACGGTCAGCTGTCACCAAACCTCGCCGTGGTCCAGAACGATCAAGGAGAAGAATGGAAATTCCCCTCAGACGGCGTCATCGGGCCTGACGTCACGGAGGAGCTCTGCGCGTTTTTGTTTCGTGAAGCGCATCGAGATTATTTTGTCCTTGCCCACAACTTTCAGTCTTTCGACGGAATGTTCATCTTGCGGTGGTTGCTTCAGAACGGTATCAAGAATGAGCCATTGATGTGCGGTGGGAAGATCAAGAACATTCACGTGCCTGAGTTCAACATGCACTTCCGTGACTCCCTCGCCTACGTCCCCACCAGTTTGGCCAACTTCCCGGCACTTGTTGGAATCGACGATTTGAGAAAAGGGGATTTCGGACATCATTTCAACCGACCTGAGAACTGGAATCGCGTTGTCGCCTATCCCACGCCTCAGGACTTTGGCTACAACAAGAAGTCAGCGAAGGAACGGGAGGAATTTGACCAATGGTACGAGGAAGATCGGGCCTCCAAGAATGGGCTGTACGACTTCAACAAGGAATTCATCGATTACTGCAGTCAGGTAAAATATCGAGCCATTGTTGGCTCGAACAGTGTCAGATAACATTTTTTTGCTTTGTTGCAGGATGTCACAGTGCTACGAAAGTGCTGCCTCAAGTTTCGGGAGCTCTTCATGGACGTCAGCGACGGGATTTGCCCTTTTGTTTCGGGAATCACCATCGCAAATGTTTGTGCGATTCTTTGGCGGACACGATATTTGAAAGATGGTGTCATTGGGATTCCACATCGGCCAATCGACATGAAGAATCGTCGCCAGTCTCTTAAGGCACTGAAATGGATTCAGTTCAAGGAACAGGAGCTGAACATCGAAATCCAGTCCAAGCACAGTGGGGGCGAGAAAAAGATTGGTCGCTACTTCGTCGATGGGTTTTGTGGAGAGCGTAACGAAATCTTCGAGTTTTACGGCTGTCACTGGCATGGCTGCCTCAAGTGTAACCGCCCGGAGACCCCACATCCACATCGTGACGTGGAGATGAGCGTTGTGTACAAGGAGACTGTGGATCGGCAGGTGGAGCTGGAAGGCCTCGGTTTCAAAGTCACCGCCATCTGGGAACATGAATACGAGGAGCTGCGGAAATCTGACGACGACTTCAGAGAATATGTAGACAACGCTGAGATCAAGACAGCACTTCAACCTCGCGACGCTTTCAAAGGTGGGCGCGTCAACGCTTTCAAGCTCCTTCACAACATTGAGAAGGAAGAAAAGATCTTCTACTATGACGTCACATCAGGTAAGAAAGATTTCTCTGTTGACAGAACCAAACATTAACACGGCGTTTCCCTTCACAGAGTACCCTTTCATCAACAAGTACAAGGAGTACCCGGTCAAGCACGCCAAGGTCATCAGGAAGGACTTCGAACCTATTGAAAATTATTTCGGCCTGGTCAAGTGCAGCATTCTTCCCCCTCGCAAGCTCCTACTCCCGCTGCTGCCAACAACAGTCAACGGGAAGCTTTATTTTGCTCTGTGTCGGACATGCGCAGCTCAAAAGTGCCAAGGTGTCTGCAAGCACACAGATGATGAACGTCTGCTGCACGGCACTTGGTGCACGCCAGAACTTCACAAGGCCGTCATTTTGGGATATCGAGTGGTCCAGATTGAGGAAGTTTGGCATTATGAACACCGTCAGAAGGGTCTCTTCGCAGAGTATATCAACGCATTCCTCAAGCTGAAGACCGAGGCATCTGGCTGGCCTGACGACGTCACAACCGACGCCGCAAAGGATGCATTCGTCCGGGATTTTTATCAGCATGAAGGTGTCCTGCTGGAGAAGGAGAAAATGGTGAAAAATGCTGGAATGCGTGGACTTGCCAAGCTGTGCCTTAATTCACTGTGGGGACGGCTGGGAATGAGAGAAAACAAAGGGAAAACGGAGTATGTGACTGAGCCGGAGCGATTCAACGAGCTGATGCTGTCAGGAATGTACCAGGTCAACTCCTTCGATTTGTTCACTGAAGACGTGATGGCCGTGCAGTACAAATTCGACGACGACTTCGCTGAGATCAATCCGTCCACCAACGTTGTGATTGCAGCGTTCACCACATCCTGGGCGCGTCTTCATCTGTATCAGTACATGGAGAAATTGGATCATCAGTTGCTGTACTGTGACACCGACTCGGTTATCTTCAAGTGGAAGCCCGGGCAATATCTTCCGCCCACTGGCAACTATTTGGGAGATCTGACCAGCGAGCTTCAACCTGATGAATGGGTCGAGGAATTCTGCTCGCTGGGAGCAAAGTGTTATGGATACCGGACGAACAAAGGCTCCTTCTGCGTCAAAATCAAGGGACATTCAATCAACGGACTCACAAAAGACTCGTTGAATCTTGATAATATGGTTCGTTTGTTGTCCTCTGATTCTGTAGAGAATATTAAGTACTGCAATGTCCTCAAGCGTTCTAAGAAAGATTTGTCTATCTCTCAGATTGATATGTCCAAGCAGTGGCGTGTCACTTTTGACAAACGTGTGGTTACTGATGAGCAGTTCAACACTTTGCCTTATGGCTACTGATGCAAAGCGTGAATAAAGTAAAATCATTTATTGTTCCTTTCGATGACGCAGATAAATTATGAAAATCAAGCAGACCACTGCAACCATTTGCCGAAGTAAATAGCCTTCAACATTGCGGACTCTCTAAATAAACACAGACTTTCAAACGGAGGACATTCCATGGCATTCAAATCAATAACAGAACGAAGAAACTGTTGAAACAAGTTGACTCTATCAAGACCTTTGGTGCAAAAGACTAGGTTTGTGGTTCCCAGTCGGTTGAGCATGGCTATAATCGCTTTGTTGACTTGATCATGACGATATTGGCCGTCCTCTCGCCAGTCGAGCCCATGAGAACCTCTAGCCTGCTGAATGAGATCACTCCTGTGCGCTGCTGCACCTTGCGGTAGACTGAAAGTGAATTCTCCGAACAATCCGAGTGTAGGTGCGAAGTAGGCCAGTTTTTTAAAGTACTTGGCTCCCTCAATAACGAACCAGTCAGCTTCCAGAACCACGTGATGAGGCATGATGGCGTAGTTCCGATGACTTTACACAATTACTACTGCATAATCAACCTCCTTAAATACTTGGCGACAGTAAATTCAATTTGGGTGATTCCGAAACAATGTTGAGCGAAAAGTTTCCGAGACCCAGCAAATAGCGCGCAAAAGTTTCCAGTATGCACCAAATAGCAGATTGTTTGGGAATATGTTTGGATATTTTTCCCATTAAAGTGCAAACATCTCAGCGCCTCAGATACAGTTTCGAATCTTCCACCACTTTAAATAGAATGGAAATTCTCGCAAACGTCCTGCCCCAGCAATCACTGTTCTTGCGTCGAGTTTTCGTTGGACGTACCGGCGAATGGGTCACAGTGGACCTCCGGAAGAAGTACACAAGCCATTCAGGACAGCGATGCTCAGAGCATTTGATCGCGCCCAACAGAGCGGAACCTCGTCTCTATACGGACCCGGATGCAGCAAGTTCTTTCTCATCAAAATAACGGCGGCATGATGGGAGGTAGACACGCAAATATACGGGAACGTCCAAGTGAATTGTGTTGGATCGTGACAAGCACTGTCGGGAAATGGAGCTGCACAGCATGAATTTCCATGTATTCCGTGTTCAGAGTGTTTTTTGTTAGCTTTTACTAGCTGCTACGAGCAAAAAGCCACTAATTTGTTATGCGAAGGCGTTTTTCGCAGCTGTTTTTTTGCATGCTGTTAAAAAATGTGTCATCGAACCAATACATGTGAAAATGTGGCACTGTGAATCTGTGGACAATGCGATTTCGCTTGCTTTTTCTATAGAAACACATGTTGTTATTTCTGTCTATGACGTGTAACATGTGTCAAATAAACGATATCGAAAACAAATCAATGTAATTTTCACATCTTTATTTTTAACGCAATAGAAATTTGATATCCATAAAATCAGTCTTGAGACGAAAAACACGATTGATAAAAGACTGAACGATCAAATCATTTCCAAACTTATTGCTGGAGAACAATCTAGTGAATTCGCTGAAAGACACACCAGCACATCGTTGAAAAATAAAAAACATGCAATATTGGCCACAGACGGTTGAAACAGCGGACTGTAGAGCGACGTCTTGTTTGACCATCCGTGTATGTTGTGGAAGACTAATGCTATAAAAAGACGGATTCTTACCATAAGAATCGAAGAACTCTAAATGATTTAAATTATCTTGATAAATTGCAATCCAATGTTGGCCTGGTTTGTCGGCGGGGTCGCTGTTGACGATACATCCTACAGGATACTTGTCGAATTGGTGTGGTACTTGATCAGCTGCAAAAACCCCTACAAAGGTGTTTTTTGTGACGGGATGGCTCCGTAGATTGTCCTCAATAATTGCTCCGTTCATGTCGCGAAATCTGCTATCACTTGACGATGCTGATTTACTTCCAGGATACTATCGTACACCATCAGGCAAACCATCATGACCGTCTCGGGCAGACCAGTTCCTCCCCCAAATGTAACAGCAACGCTTAAATTACCTTGCTTTATCAGAGTCAAAGGACCACGGCCTGTTCCTCCTGGTGTAAGGTCGAATCCGAATAAGGTGTAGCCTTTTTCAAAACTGTCTCGATCAAAGGGGAGCTCTCCATGTGGCACGTTGCGTTGTTTGATGGCATCCAAGAGTCCATCATAGCATTCAAGTGAGCGGTGCTTGCTGAAATCTGCTTGGTATGGTTTTGTGGGGAATGACTGCCCGTCGACTTCAACTGAAATTTGTCGAATGTCGAAGTGCTGGAAGTCGAATGGATTTTTCTTCTGAGACCCATGAAAATCTTTGCTTGACACAAACCCGACAACCATGGTCTTGGGCAGTTGTCCGATATGGAGATTCGTAACTACTGTGCTCTGAGTTCCCTTGGGGATGTCCGTGGCCCGCATTACCACTCGTTCCAAATGATACTTGACCGTCTTTGACTGGAGCTGTTCCGTGACCTTAAGCATGTAGTCGGGCGCTGGAACGAATCGCCGGATTGCTAAGCGGGGATTCCGAATGAATGCGCGAAATTGCTTGGTGTTATCAGCATCCCACACCCGCAGGTTGAAACCAGGCTGACTCATCACTAGACGGATGTTGAATCCCATCCCTGTGATGAGAGGCTTGCTCTGGTCGAATAAATCAGCGGCAATACGACCAGAGAGCTGAACATACTCGTCGTTGGTGAAGAAAGCTTGGCGTTTTAATTCCGATGGGTTGCTGACACTGTTATTCATACAGCCAGGTTTATCCAGGTAAAACATACTCGATGTTAGTTGGCTTTCCAGGGCAGCTTTGGTGTGCCCAAGCAGATTTTCGAGGTAGGCTCGGTAGGGATAGTAGTTTGCAGAATCCGTAATGGTGCGTCCGTTGAGCTCTATACTCAGGCTTTGAAAAAGAGAGTGTAAAAAATTGTTTGCGGGGGCAACGCCATCCTCGGCTTTGATAAATTCCCAAGGGTCGTTCCCTTTACGCGTCTTGATGGCCACTTCCATTTCAAGGTAGATGTCATTCAGTGAAACTAATCCGTGGCTCGATGGAGGTATGTGAAATGAAATATCACCGGAACTTCCTTCTTCTGTTAAAATGGTCACAGGATTGATGCGCTCGTGTTCAGTCTTCCATCGGTCGGTGAAAGATGTTGGTACAGCAAACAGTTGGTTCTCAACCTGCATTGCGGGTTCTGAATTCTCCAAAATAAATGCCATCTTAGAATGAGTCCGGTATGTTGTAGGGTGCAATCCGATAGGACTTCTTGGTTTTCTTCTTAGTGACTGCTTTTCTCGATCGCTTTCCACTTCCTTCTTGATTGGCGAATTTCCGTGCGATGGCATTGGTGGCTTGTGCTGTTGCTTCTTTAATAGCCCCGCTAGCAGCTTCTTGCAGATGAGGCATAGCCGCCGTCATAGCTGCCTGAGCATGCGGAGCTGCGCGTCTGACTATTGGTCGAATGAGAGCGCCGATCTTGCTGAAAAGATTTTTCAACACTTGAGGGAAGAAACCAGATCCGTTCTGGTATGGACTGCCGCGGTACCGTACCAGGACAGCGCCACCCAGCTGAGTTACGAAGACATCATCGTAGCGACGCGGGTCAGGTTCATATGGTACGAGAGGCATCTTCAAAATGGCCGAGCAGGGCGAAAGTGAAGTTTTATGAGCGTTTTGCCAGTAGCAAACTTAGCTGTTTCCTCCAAATCCGTGCCGATTGCAATTTGCAATGATTCAAAATGTGTGCGCAAAACAGGAGTATAATGTGGGATATCGAAACGTTCCGTAACTGTCTCCATGAACGCCCCTTTAATAGGCACGGAGCGAAGAATTTGCGAAGCAGAATCACCCACTAAGGAGTAATCCGCCACATCACAGTAGACAAACATGCTTTGGTTGCCCAACAGAGGATTGAGTGGACGTGGCGCCATTACTGGTTCCATTTTAAAAGTAATCCTCTTGTTTTTTACATACATATCCACAATTTCGTCAATGTGCTCTGGGTTTTTTCCGCTGGTCATTCTAGCATAAACGTCGCTTTGATCGAATCCGAATATTTTTTGAAGAATTATAGAGTCCGATGGGAAGTGAATATGAACTCTCGGACTCCCTAGAGTGATGCGCAGTCGATGGTCGGTTTCCGAAAAGATTTCCAGTTTGAATGCCTTGTCTTGTGTTTCAGGGCAGAACTCTTCGTTAACAGCGAAAATCTCGTTTCCGTCGGCGGTTGGTGGATAATAAAATCGTACAGGCTGGAGGTCCGGTAAGCTGTGCTGGATTATCCGGAGGAAACTCTGTGCAGTTGGATAGTTGCCAGGTGGAAATACAATGGCGTGGTCAGCAAACTCTGGCTGTCCTTTTCCATCAACTTCTCGGATGCCGGTTATAGTGCGAATAATCATGGTCTGCTGACTTGGCAAATTCGACAAGGAATTGACATACTGCATTTCCACTAATGCAACTTCCCATTTTCCTTTCAACGTGACGGAGTGCTTTAGTTTCGTGATCCATTCTGCAGCGGTATTGGCTGGGTACTGATCCATGGAGGCGTCCGAAGGAAGAGTGATATAAAACGGTAGTTCATTCATTTGTCTTTCAGGTCCGATTTTTTTATCCAAGAATCATGCGATTTGTCGTATCCTAACCATCTAACCAAAACCTTGTTCCCTTTAGCTTTAATAACTCTGTCAATCACGGTGCGCTTGTTTTTGGAGTCGCCAACACGAGACATTTCTTGTTCGTAGAATTTTCCCTTGAGTTTTTCACCTCTGTCGTCTTCCAAGATGTATACAGGGACTTGGTGTGGTATCACCTTACTGACGAAAAATAACTGCTCCTGAAATCTGTACTCGTAACCTTTCTCGAATTTCCCTTTGTTTTTCGCTATTTGCACAGCATCTCCGGCCTTGAATTTTGGTGTTCTTTTTTTCCCAATCAGTTCACCGTACAGTCGATTGAAGGCGTCTAGAGAATTGCTTTGACTGACGTCAGCTGGCTTCATCCCATGCGCCGCATGCTCCGAGTGATTGTAGGCATAAACAATATCCTGAAGCTTATCGATATACTTTGTCGAAACCCGCAGACGGAACAAATGCCATATTCGTGCTTTCAGTGTGCGGATTAATCTTTCAGCCATTGCGCACTTAACGTCGTCGTTCTCCGACGAAAAAAGCGTCACTTCTTTCTCTTTCAAAAATTGCTTGACATGTGTGTTAAAAAATTCTGTCCCCTTGTCCGTCTGGATTTTATCGGGAACGCCAAGGTCGTTGAAAACCTTAGTCAGTGCACCGACAATTTCTTTACCGGTTTTATTCTTGACTGGATGTACGCTGGCAAGTCTGCTGAAGCAATCAATTGCAACAAGAAGAAAAGCAACTCCACCGTTTTGATTTTTGTACTTCGACAGGTCCGCCAAATCCATCTGATATTGGTGCTGAAGGTTCGTTACAATAACAGGGTTCCGATGAAAATTTAACCGTCTTTCTTTGTTTACGGTGTATTCGTCCTGTTTCTCTAAGAATTCCACGGCTTGCTTTCGTGTCACGCCGGCAGCTTTCCTGAATCGTTCCACACCCCCTAAGCTCCCGGGGTTTCTGGGGTCGCGGTAAATCTTTTCCATCGTTACAACAGCTGCATTTACAACTGAGCCTGAAATAACGGCATAAACGGAGGAATATGGGGAACAGCTCCATCTTTAATAAACAAAAATCCATTTCTTCAGTCCGGATCCTTCTTGTTGTGACTTTAATACATCGTCTTTGCTTCTGCGTAGTCTTTGCTTGATTTCTGGACTTTTGTACGCTGTTACTGGTGGATTAACTTTTTTTCCGCGGGCTTTCACAGCTGTGTATTTTCCGGTGATTTCTTCACGGTTATCAGGACCTGGTGTAAAGAACGACTCCGACGGCCCCATGGGCATAGGGGATGCCTGTCGCTTTCTCTTGTGCGGTGTTGATTTTACTAGCTCGCGGGTTGGCTGGTGTTCAGGTGCCATGGGTGGCTGCGCAACAGGTTGTAGAGGATTGCTCTCCCCGAAAGCTTTAGGTCGCAGCGCGAGAAAACGCTCCAGAGTTGAGGCCAGCATGTCGGCCTTTGCGTAGTCAGACAGATCCTTTCTGCGTAGAATTTTTGTGGTCAGCTCGTCCAAATTGAGGACCTCCAGCGCCTCTGGTGGCTCTCTGTTGAGCTGAATTTGTGTGAGTTTTTGATCCATGATCCGCTTGGGGACAATTAAGTATTCATCCATTCAGGCCCCGCTGATGACTGCTCCGAGGACCGACGCGAGGACTGGCAGAATCGCTCCCAAAAACCCGCCTTGTTGAAGAATACGTCGCTTTTCTTTGCCTGGATACCGTTTGAGAGCCAGTAATCGTAGAGACTTGCGCCAGCGACGACAAGTTTTCGTTTCGTCTGAGGAGAGGGGAATCGAGTTTTTCACAATATTGACCGCAACTTCTGTTAGTCCTCGTAGATGGTTGCGGTTTAAACAGTCCACAACTGTTTTTCGTTGCTTTGGTTTCAAGCTTCTCAGCGTAATAACTACGGGAGCTAATTGACGTACGTTTTCCGACATTTTAGTTGCGATGGGTCTTTAATATATACGCGCATTTGTTCGTCCGGATCGATGTGTGACAACACCCTTAAATAGTTGGGCGTTGTGGGGCGCATGTCGATAACGAGAGGACAGTACGGCTCTGAAGTCACATTCATATAAGTTTCTGGAAGTTTCTTCATGCCAAGTTGACGAGCCAATGTGGCAA
>JFJP01040351.1_pt1 | contig 11405 bp, 12 predicted proteins | sample 431651 | NCBI WGS metagenome assembly JFJP01 (sample SAMN02602958, study PRJNA72255) | Microbial mat metagenome, whole genome shotgun sequencing project. | biome: fresh water; feature: sink hole; material: water; isolation source: purple microbial (photo- and chemosynthetic) mats found in... | reverse complement strand
TGAAGGTGCTAAAATAAATCTAGAAGAAATACGTAAGTGAAATGGCTGAAATAATTCAAGAAGAAAAGTCTGGCGGGAAGAAGAAAGCCAAAAAGCATGCACCGCATATCGACATGACCCCAATGGTTGACCTTATGTGTCTGCTAATCACTTTCTTTATGCTTACGACAGCTTTTAATAAACCGAAGGTTATGGAAATTAACCTTCCTGAGAAGCTCAAAGATCCTAATCAGCAAGCCCCTGTTGTTGTTGCGAGTCGTACAATGAACCTCATTCTGGGCCCGAACGACAAGATTTACTGGTATCAGGGAAATGTTAAACCTGAGGAGTACAACAATCTTCCTCCTGTTACAGAATTAGATTATAGTTCAGAAGCAACTGGCTTACGCGAGAAACTGCTTGAGAGAAACAGAGCTCTTTTCAAAAAGATCGATGAGTTCAACCAACAGGTTCTGACCGGAAAACTGGTTATATCGGCTGATTCAGCCAGAGAGGCTATTGCACAACTTAAGAAAGTTGATGATACAGGTCCTATTGTGCTTATTAAAGCATATAAATTAGCTAACTACGGAAATTTTGTGGATATCCTCGATGAGATGAACATCTGCGGAATTGCCCGTTATACATTTGTGCCGATAGCATGGTATGAAGAGAAGATGGTTGAAATTGCCACCGGCATTTCATCCACTGCTGCTCCTGCCAAATAACCGTTAAACTCCAGAAAAATGGCAAATGAAAAAGTAAACGCACCTGCTTTCGATGACATAGTCTTCAAAGCAAGGAATAAGGAGTACGGAGCATATAGCCTTCGGAAAAGATATAATCGTACAGTTTTGGTTGCCCTTGTAATTGGCATAATTATAATTGCAACTGCGGTTATCACTCCTTATATCAATGCCAAGGCATTGGATAATAAGTCAAAACGTGCCGAGAGAGAGGTAGAGATAAAAATGGAGAATCTTGACCAGCCTAATGAGGTTGTCGCTCCTCCGCCTCCTCCCCCTCCTCCACCTGCAGATGTTGTACAGCAGCAGAAATATGTTCCCCCTGTTGTTGTTGACTCAGTTAAACCTGAAGACAATGTTCAGTTTATGACAGCAGACGAAGCTCAGACCGAAGTTAAAAACACAGAGGTTACTGAAGTTCCTACTGAAGTAAAAGAAGAAGTTCAGGAAGCTGAAAAGGAAGAAGTTCCTTTCGTAGTGGTGGAAGAGATGCCTATGTATCCAGGAGGCGATGTTGAGCTTCTGAAGTACATTGGTGAGCATACCAATTATCCTGAAGTTGCTAAAGAAAACAACATTCAGGGTAGAGTAATTGTAAGGTTCTGTGTTACAGCAAAAGGTGGCGTAAGCCAGGTAAGCATCCTTAAAGGTGTTGACCCTGAGCTTGATCAGGAAGCAATACGTGTAGTTAATACACTTCCTGCTTTCAAACCCGGAAAACAGGGTGGAAAACCTGTTCCTGTATGGTACATGGTTCCTATTACATTCACATTGAAGTAGAGATCATTAAGTTTATAAAAAAGGCTGAGTCGGAAGATTCAGCCTTTTTTTTGTTCCCCTGCCCCCCTGCCCCCCTAAAAGGGGGTTAAAATCCTAACTAATTGTAAATCTGCGAAATAATGCAAAATTAGTCCCCCTTTAGGGGGACAGCTGCGAAGCAGCAGGGGGCAAATCACCAAGAAAAAATTTTCATAATGAACAGCTGCGAAGCGGACAGGGGGCTTAACCCCCCAGTTCTTTTTTCAACAACGCTATAAATCCATCAATATCCTCTTCCGTTGTATCCCAGCTTGTCATTAGCCTGTACTCTGAAGTCTTTTCATTCCATGGGTAGAAAAAATAATGTTTCCTGATTCTCTCTGCAACATCATGGGGTATAATTATAAAGATACCGTTTGACTGAACAGGCTGAGTAATATGTACTTCTTTAATATTCTTGAGTTTTTCGGCCATTATTTCAGCCATTGCATTTGAATGGGAAGCACATTTCTTCCACAGATCATTATGGAAATACGCTTTATACTGGGCAGAAATAAACCTCATTTTCGAAGCAAGCTGCATTCCCTGCTTCCTTATATACCTGAAATCTGTTGAAAGACCCGGTTTAAGAAAGCAGACAGCCTCACCGAACATCATTCCGTTTTTTGTCCCGCCGAATGAAAGAACATCAACTCCGGCATCTGTTGTAAAAGCTTTGAAAGGAAGTCCGAGGAAAACAGCTGCATTTGCAAGCCTTGCACCATCCATATGAAGGAGCATATTATTTGAATGGGCAAATTCCGAAATGGCATTAATCTCCTTAACAGAGTATACTGTACCCATTTCTGTGGTTTGGGTAATTGAAATAACTTTTGGCTGGGAATGATGTTCAAAATCAAACCCATGCATATGCTTTTCAATGAGCTTTGGGGTAATCTTGCCATCAGAAGTGTCAACCGTAAGTACTTTAGCCCCTGTGAATTTTTCCGGAGCCCCGCACTCATCCTGCTCAAGGTGGGCTGTTGATGCTGTTATAACCGAATTCCAGGATCGGGTTATGGCTGTAAGACTCAAGACATTTGCCCCGGTACCTGTGAAGACAAAGAAAATTTCAGAGTCCTTTCCAAGTTGCTCCTTAAATACTTTATGAGCTTCTTCAGTATAAATATCAGATCCATAGCCCGTAACATGCCCGACATTTGCTTTACCTATTTCGCTTAAGATCTCAGGATGAATACCTGCATTATTATCGCTTGCAAAACCCCTCTTTACAATTCTTTCTCCCATATAATTTAAATCAAATCTGTTTTCTCTTTATCTTTCTATTTATTTACAATCTTTGTCATATACTCCTGAGCAAGAGCGACCTGGTTATGGACAAATTCGATACCCGGGCGGGAATGATCATCGTTATACAATGAGTGACAAAGCTCGAAAGTAAAATATCCATTGTAACCTATTTCGTTCATTAACTGGATATAATGCTCATAATCAGGCATTTTTCCATCGGCATAATAATCCAGTAACTTCGGTCTTATAACCTTGTTTTCATCGCGGAAATACTCACCTCCGTAATGGGAATGAACCTGCAGATTTCCAAATGTATGCAAAGCATTTGCAATGTAATCTTTGTCCTGCCGGTCGAAAATCGGCAAATCAATACAAGCCTTCAACCATGGTGAATTTACTTCCTTTATAAGATCGTAAGTATCCTTCCAGTTTCTGATGAGAGGGGAATGATTCTGGAGAACCATTACAACACCATTTTCTTCACCAATTTTTGCAGATTCTTTAAGTCCCTCTTTTACAAAATCATACCTGTCAATCCAAGTTACATATGGATATTGTTTCGAAAAATCACCATGAACAAACTCATATGTCCCTACTCCGTTATGAAACGGAACACCCTGCCACGCTGCAAACAACCTGACAAACTTTGCACCAAGGTCTTTTGCGAGTCTGGCTGTTTCACGAACCATCAGAAGCTGACATTCGCGGTGTTCAGGGATTGGGCTGGAAAAATCATTGTTGGCAGCGATGCAAGGCATTTCCAGACCATATTTTGCCATTGAATTCTTCATCTCGTCCCTCTTACGCTGATCTAAATCCATTGGATTTCCCATTGGACGCTTGTTATCAAGCTCAACACCCTCAAAACCATACTGTTTTGCCAGCTTACACAGCTCATCAAAAGAAAGAGCTGAGCCTGTATACCAGACACCACCATAGGTTATCGAGTATAACCCCAGCTTAATCTTTGCGTTTTTAACAGGTTTCTGTACAGTTGCCTTTTGTACTTCCGGATTTACTGAAGAGGCAACTCCTCCAAGCATCGCGGCTCCCGCAACTGCTCCGGAAGTTTCAATGAATTTTCTACGGTCCATGTGGTTAGTGATTTGTTTCTTAAATCTACAATTTTATTTTTGTCCCGCCAAATCAAAAATGCTGATACACCAATTAATACATCCGTCCATGTTTTGCAAGCATAAAATTGTTAAAAAATCAATTAAAAAATGAAATAACAATTGGTCCCATCGTGAAAAAATAAATTACCTTGTGAGCTATAAATTCTTATATTTATTGACAAATTACTATCAACTGAAAATAAACTGATAATGCGATGATGGAAAATACTATTAGCAGTAATAATTCTACATTTAAAGAATTGTACGGAACTAACGAGACAATCCTTAAGAAACAGGAACAAAGGTATAACTCACTGATTGATAAGTTCAATAAAGTTTATGGCAATAGTGACCTTATGCTCTTCAGCTCGCCCGGTCGCACCGAAATCGGAGGAAATCATACCGACCACAATTATGGAAGAGTTCTTGCCGGAGCTGTAAATATGGATAATATCGCAGTTGCTGCAATAAACAATACAAATATTGTAAGTGTGCTCTCTTCAGGTTATGAGAAGTTTGAAGTGGATCTGGCAAAACTTACACCGGATAAAGCTGAGAATTTCACTTCAGCCTCAATTATACGCGGTATCAGTGCAAGAATGAAAGAACTCGGTTTTAAAATCGGAGGATTTAACTGCTGTATTGACAGCGGAGTTCCTGTTGGATCGGGACTTAGTTCTTCAGCCTCATTTGAGGTTCTGATCGGTGCAATAATCAGCCATCTCTTCAACAATGGTAAACTCGAAGCAGTTCAGAATGCAATTATTGGCCAATATGCCGAGAATGTTTACTTTGGAAAGCCATGCGGCCTGATGGATCAGACAGCCTGTGCTGTAGGTGGACTGGTTACAATTGATTTCAAAGATCCGTCGAATCCGGTTGTTAAAAAGGTTAATTTCGATTTTGTTGCAACAGGCTTTTCACTTGTAATTACTGATACAGGAGGTAATCATGCCGATCTGAATGACGAATATGCTTCACTGCCAACAGATATGAAAGCTGTAGCCGCAGAATTGGGTGCAAAGGTTCTGCGCCAGGTAACCCTTGAGCAGGTTCTGGATATTACACCTAAAATCCGCGAAAAGGTTGGCGACAGGGCTATTCTCCGTGCAATTCATTTTCAGAAAGACAACCAGCGGGTTGTTGACCAGGTAGCTGCACTGGAAAAAAATGATTTTAAAGCATTTCTGGGGATGGTCACCGACTCCGGCTTCAGCTCATATATGTACAACCAGAATATTTACCCGGTAAATAATGTAAAAGAGCAGGGTGTTTCCCTGGCTCTGGCATTAAGCGATATTGTGCTTAAAGGTGAGGGTGCATGGCGTGTACACGGAGGTGGATTTGCCGGTACAATCCAGGCATTTGTTCCGGCGAAGTTACTTGATAAGTATATCACAACACTTGAACATGTGTTCGGCAAAGGGGCATGTCACAACCTTTTTATAAGAAAAAAAGGAGCTGACAGGATTGTTTTGTAAAAAGGTGGGTATAGACGTTGCATGCAACGTCTATACTACAGACATAAGTAAAATCGATAAATACTACTGTAAAAGTGAAGATAATTAATGAAAATGCCTTCAAAGGCACTCATAAGGGAAAAACAACTGCTCTGTATACCCTTAAGAACAAGCATGGAATGGTTGTCCAGATAACAAATTTTGGAGCAAAAATTGTAAGTCTTTATGTTCCGGATGTTAATGGCAATTTTTCCGATATTGTTCTTGGATATGAATCAATTGAAGGATATATTAAAGGAAATCCCTATTTCGGAGCCATTTGCGGCAGATGCGCAAACAGGATAGCAAACGGTAAGTTTGCAATCGATGGCAAAAATTACCAGTTACCCGTTAACAACGGACCAAACTCACTTCATGGAGGTCCTGAAGGTTTTAACAATCAGGTATTTGATTCTGAAGATGTTATTTCCACTCCTGAAGGTGAAAAGGTTGAAATGCAATATATAAGCAAGGATGGTGAAATGGGATATCCGGGAACGGTTACTTTTAAAGTAACATATTCACTGACTAACAGTAATGAACTCCGGTTAGACTATGAAGCATCGACTGACAAGGCAACTCATGTGAATATAGCTTCACACTCATTCTTTAATCTGTCCGGCGAAGGAAACGGCGATATTCTTAATCATGAGCTTACAATTAACGCTGATAAATTTACTCCTGTAAGTGATGTGCTTATTCCCACAGGAGAATTAAAAGCAGTGGAAGATACACCGATGGACTTCAGAAAACCTGAAATTATCGGAAAGCGGATTGATGATAACTTCGATCAACTTTCATACGGTAAAGGCTATGATCATAATTGGGTGATTAACAGCAAGAAACCCGGCGAATTAACCCTTGCTGCTGTATGTTATGACCCCAAATCAAAACGTCAAATGGAAGTTCATACAACTCAGCCGGGAGTACAGTTATATACAGGTAACTGGCTTGATGGCAGCGACAAAGGCAAGGGAGGCAAATCTTATTTCAAACGATCAGCATTATGTCTGGAAACGCAGAACTTTCCGGATTCGCCAAATAAACCTGGCTTCCCTTCAACACTTTTACGTCCGGGGGAGATATATAAACACACTTGTCTTCATAAATTCTCTGTCAAATAAACTAAAAAACTGATTATGAATAACTCTGGAAAATCTAATTATCTCTTCCCATTGATAGTAATGGCTTCGCTCTTTTTTCTGTTCGGTTTTATAACAACCATGAACAACTCCACTATCGATTTTCTTAAAAATGCGTTTGGCCTAAACGATGTACAGAAACAATTGCCCAACACGTTTTTCTACGGGGCTTATATTTTGTCGGTTCCGGTTGGCCTTATGCTGACAAAAATTGGCTATAAGAACGGAGTACTTGTTGGATTGGCATTGATCTCACTGGGATTCTTCCTCATCATTCCTGGTGTTTCAATCGGCTATTACGGATTTCTTAGTACTGTTTCGGTCTTTGCAGTAGGAGTTGTTATCCTCCAGGTTGCCGCTGCACCTTATGTTAATGCATTAGGAAGCCCGGAAACCGGTGCCAGCCGTCTTACTCTGACAAATGCCCTCAATTCTGTAGCTACTGTCATCGCTCCTATTTTCGTTTCAGTTCTGCTTGTAACTCCGAAACTCGAGCCAGGGGTTAAAATGGAAAACTCCGCAATACAGGATATAGTAAAAGGCCCGTTTATGGTTATCGGAATAATTACAGCAGTTATTCTTGCAATTATGTTTTTCTTAAAACTTCCTGAAATAAAAAGCGGAGAAAATGAAGTTGCAGGTCAGGAAAAGAAACAGTACAAGTCAAGTGCCTTTAAATATACTCATGTCTGGCTAGGCTCTTTAGCAATCTTTCTGTACATGGGTATTGAAATTGGTCCTTCAAGCTTTTTTCCGGATTATGCAGCCAGCCTTGGCATTCAGGATATTAACCCTATAGATATGCTTAAATATTATTGGGGAGGTATGATGGTAGGCCGTGTGCTTGGTATATTTATCTTAAGAAAATACAAAGCTTCTGTGATATTAACAATTTGTTCAATTGGCGGATTTGTTTTGCTTGGAAGCTCATTTGCCCTCAGTTCCAGTGCCCCGGTAATTGCTATGTGGCTATTCCTTTCAACCGGATTAGTGCATTCAATTATGTGGCCTGTTATTTACAATCTTGCACTCGAAGATCTTGGACCGCATGCAAAAGTAGCTTCAGGTGTAATTGCAACTTCTGTTATAGGAGCCTCTATCTCAACCCTGCTTATGGGTAAAATACAGGCTGTTACAGGATCAGTAATTATAGCAGTAAGCTTAATGTTCATCTATTATATTTATCTTGTTTTCTTTGCTGTAAAAGGCTCAAAAATAAGATAAACGGATACTTGAAGATATAATGGAGAGGCTGTCTTAAATAGGGCAGTCTCTCTTCAAACTTTCGTTTTTTTTTACCCCCAACCCCCCAAGGGGGGCTTTACAAGTCTTCGGATTTCGGGAAGTCCCCCCTGGGGGATTTAGGGGTGGATTTCTTGAACAGTTATATTTTTGTATACGTAGAATTCTTGAAGAACAGATATTTCATATTTCTTTCATTTAAAGGGACCTCCTATCATGGCTGGCAGATTCAGCCAAACTCTGTTACAGTTCAGAAGATGATTGAAGAAGCCCTGAGTGTTGTCCTTGAAGAGATGATATCGGTAATCGGAGCCGGCAGAACAGATACTGGTGTTCATGCATCATTTTTCTGTGCTCATTTTGACAGCAGTCACTCTGACCTTGACACAAACCAAAAAATTTTGTTCAGACTTAATAGTTTTCTTCCGAAAGACATAGCTGCTAATTCAATCAGAAAAGTTCTTCCCGATGCAAATGCCAGATACAGTGCCATTTCGCGCACATACAAGTACTATATCTCAAGAGCCAAAGATCCATTCTCAGATTCTTACAGCTGGTTTCTACAGGGAGATATCAGTATTCAAAAAATGAATGAAGCTTCAATTATTTTACATAATCATTCTGATTTTACTAGTTTCAGCAAGCTACATTCGGGAGCCAAAACAAATATCTGCAGGATTTATGAAGCCTCCTGGGACGTTACCGATTCAAAAATAATCTTCACAATCAAGGCTGATCGTTTCCTGAGAAACATGGTAAGATCGATCGTAGGGACTATTGTTGACATAGGGAGAGGCAAAACTGACATTAAAGGATTAGAGGAAATAATTAATTCAAGAGACAGATGCCGGGCTGGAAAATCAGCTCCTGCAAAAGGACTATTTCTTGTTGATATTGAATATCCTGATGAAATATATATTTAATTTATAATTAATTAACCGATGTGATAATTATCACTTTTATAAGCTGTTAATTATTTCACAATAATAGATTTTTATAATAGTTTTGTGCGGCTTCACCTAAACCATAAATACAAGGAATTATGAGTAATGAATGGTTAGTTTTATTTTTTATCCTCGGAGTTGTTTTTGTTGGGGTTATCCCAGTATTCTCCGGAATTGTGGCACCAAAATCTTTTAACCCTCAGAAGTTTGAGCCTTACGAATGCGGGATACCAACTGAGGGTGTAACATGGCTTCAGTTCAATGTAGGCTATTATCTTTTTGCAATTCTATTCCTGATATTTGATGTTGAGACTGTCCTGGTGTTTCCATGGGCTGTAGTAATGAGAGAAGTAGGGATGGTTGCATTTGTTGAGATTATAATATTCTTTTTCATTCTGGGCTTAGGTTTACTATATGCCTGGAAAAAACATGCACTGATATGGGAATAAAAGGAATGAAATATGAAGAGTTCGGGGACAATGAAAGCCTTGAACTGCTGAAAGAAACAGGAGGCAATGTTTTTCTCACAACAATTGATGATGTAATTAACTGGGGAAGAAAAAGCTCTTTGTGGCCTCTGACTTTTGCAACCAGTTGCTGTGGCATCGAAATGATGGCTACAGGAGCTGCACGACACGACTTTGCACGCTTCGGTATGGAAGTTTACAGAGCCAGTCCGCGTCAGGCTGATGTTATAGTTGTTGCAGGAACGATTGTTAATAAAATGGCTCCGGTTCTTAAACGTCTTTACGATCAGATGTCCGAACCAAAATACGTTGTTGCTATGGGAGCATGTGCAATTTCAGGCGGCCCGTTCTTCCTCAATTCCTACAGCGTAGTTAAAGGTGTGGAACACGTAATACCTGTTGATGTTTATATTCCGGGATGCCCTCCCCGACCTGAATCATTACTGTATGGCATGCTGCAGCTTCAAAGGATGATCGAAACTGAAACAATAAAATCGAGGAAAGTGAGAAATGCTACTCACAACTACAAATAACAGGCTGTTAAATTCAGAAATCTGATAATCAATGGATAAAATACAATTAGCAGAATTTGTCAAATCGATCGACAAGGAACTTGAGGTAAAAGAAGGCAAGCAATTTACCGAGGTTATCGTTCCTGCATCAAAGTTACATTCGCTGGCAAAAGCTCTGAGAGAGAGAGAAGAGGTGAATTTTGATTTCCTCTCATGCCTCAGTGGAATTGACTACGGGCACGATCTGGGAGTTGTCTATCACCTCCGGTCATCAAGCTATGATCATACAATTGTATTAAAGACACTTACATCCGACCGTGTGAATCCTCAGTTTGATTCAGTTTCTGATATCTGGGCCACGGCAGATTTTCACGAAAGGGAAGTTTATGATTTGCTTGGAGTAAAATTTGCAAACCACCCTGACCTCAGAAGGCTATTCCTTGACTCCTCATGGGGTTTCCCTTTGAGAAAAGACTATGTTGATGATATAAACATTGTTACCAAATAATATATGGAAGAACAGGTAAAAATTCCAACAGAAGAGCAGGAAGAATATATTATTAATATGGGTCCGCAGCATCCATCTACACATGGTGTGCTTAGGTTAGTAGTTTCACTTAAAGGTGAATTGGTTAAAAATGTTGAACCCCACATCGGATATATTCACAGGGGAATTGAAAAGATGTGTGAAAGCATCACATATCCTCAGATAATTCATCTTACTGACAGAATGGATTACCTGTCGGCTCATATGAATAATGAAGCAGTTTGCCTGACAGTTGAGAAAGCTCTTGAGGTTGAGATCCCTGACAGGATAAAAGTCATCAGGACAATCATGTCGGAATTAACACGTATTCAGTCACATCAGCTATTCTGGGCTACTTACGGCATGGACCTTGGAGGACAAACATGTTACTTCTACGGATTGCGCGACAGGGAAATGATACTCGACATATTTGAGGAGACTACCGGTGGAAGAATGATTGTCAGCTATAATTGTCCCGGGGGCCTTATGTACGACATCCACCCTAATTTCCAGAAAAGAGTTAAAGACTTTATAAAATATTTCAGGGGTGTTCTTTGGGAGTATGATGCAATTCTGACAGGAAATGTGATTTTCAAAGAAAGAACAGTAGGAATAGGGCAACTGTCGCTTGAAGATGCCATTTCTTTTGGTGTTACCGGTCCATCCGGCAGAGCATCAGGCTTCTCCTGCGATGTAAGGAAGCATGATCCGTACAGCGCATACGACAGGGTTAAATTTAATGAAGTACTTTTTACAGTTGGTGATACTTACCACAGATATCTGGCAAGGATTTGGGAAATGCGTGAGTCTATGGATATTATAGAGCAATTGATAGACAACATACCTGAAGGTCAATATGCAGTTAAAATGAAGCCTGTTATTAAGCTTCCGGAAGGTGAATATTTCCAAAGAGTTGAAACTGCAAGAGGTGAACTGGGTGTGTTTATAATAAGCGATGGGAATAAGAATCCATACAGAGTAAAATTCAGATCTCCCAACTTTGTAAATCTGGGAGCACTGAATCATATTGCAAAAAATTTCAAGATTGCCGACCTTGTTGCAATTGCCGGCTCTCTTGACTTTGTGATACCGGATATGGATAGATAGGAAGAACGGTGCAACGGTACAACGGTACAACGGTTCAACGGTCCAAAAGCCTCCTGAAACCTGAAACCTGGAACCTG
>JFJP01002323.1_pt1 | contig 11405 bp, 5 predicted proteins | sample 431651 | NCBI WGS metagenome assembly JFJP01 (sample SAMN02602958, study PRJNA72255) | Microbial mat metagenome, whole genome shotgun sequencing project. | biome: fresh water; feature: sink hole; material: water; isolation source: purple microbial (photo- and chemosynthetic) mats found in... | reverse complement strand
GTCGCCGCCGTTATTCTGCTGCAGGAGGTGGTCGCGCCCCTTGGCACCTGGCTCGCCGAGCAGGGCCCCGAGCACGTTGAGGCTGTCCCGGCAACCCTCATCTGCCAGAGTTTGGCCGGTGAGCGCCGCGAAGCTGGCGGCAAGGTCGATGGTGCAAACCACTTCAGCGGAAACACCGGGCTGGATGCGCCCCGGCCAGCGGGTGATGAACGGCGTGCGGGTGCCGCCCTCGAATACGCTGTACTTGCCGCCGCTGTAAGGACCGGCGGGCTGGTGTTTGCCGATTTTTTCAACCGCTCCATCCTTGTAACCGTCGTCGAGCACCGGGCCGTTGTCGGAGCAGAGGAGCACCAGCGTGTTCTTCGCGAGACCGAGGCGGTCGAGCGTCTTCATCAACTCGTCCACGCACCAGTCGAACTCGACGATGCTGTCGCCGCGGGGCCCCAGTGTGGTTTTCCCCTGGAACCGCTCGTGCACGGCGCGCGGCACGTGGATGTTGTGCGAGGCGAAAAACAGGAAAAACGGGCGGTCCTTGTTCTGTTCGATCCAGCGGTTGGATTGTTTGACCCATTCATCCGCCAGGTCTTCGTCGCGGAAGCGCGCCTTGATGCCGCCGGTGTAAAAACCGATGCGGCTGATGCCGTTGTGGATCGTCTGGTTGTGGCCGTGGGACCAATCCATCTTGAGCGTGTCGCGATGGCTGATGCCGGTGGGATGGTCGGGCGATGGCGACTTGTCCCCGACCCACAGCGGGTCGGCAGGGTCGAGATATCTCACCCGGTGGTCTTCGAGGTAAACCTGCGGCACGCGGTCATTGGTCGTCGGGAGTAAAAAACAATGGTCGAATCCGATCTCCAGCGGGCCGGGTTTGATTACGCCGTTCCAATCCGGCGCGGGATCGCCCAGACCGAGATGCCACTTGCCGATCACCGCCGTGGCATAACCCGCGCGTTTGAGAATGGCCGGAAGGGTCTCGGTGCCGGGCTTGACGATCAATGGTCCGTTAGGCGGGGCGATGCCGGTGTTCTTCTGCCGGAACGCGTAGGTGCCGGTGAGCAGGGAAAAGCGCGACGGCGTGCAGGTGGACGCCGAGCAATAACCGCTGGTGAAACGTGCGCCTTCACGGGCGAGCCGGTCGATCGCCGGCGTACTCACCGCGGTGGCGCCGTTGCATGAGATATCCCCATAGCCGAGATCGTCGGCCATGATCACGATGATGTTAGGTTTCGCCGGTGCGGCCCAAGCCGGACCCGGGAGACACAAGAGGAAGGCAAGTAGCGAGAGCTTCATGGTTACGATTGGGAAAACGGGAAAAACCCTGCGCCACACTCCAGACGGGCCGACCCGTCAACACCTGACGCGCGATGCGGTCCACGCGTGGTCGCCGGGGATGATGGAACCGATTTCAGGTGCGGCGAGCGCAAGCATGGTGAGTCGGAATTTCATTCGGGGATCGGGTCGCCGCGCCTCACCGGTTGGTTTTCCCAAAGGGCTACATCCGTCTTTTTGTCATAGGTAAGGATGCGGTTGGCGCTGCCCGGAGCGGGCGGCAGGTCGGTTTTCGGCAACCATTTCTTGTGCGCGGCGATGACTGCGGCGTGCTCCGGCTTGCCGGCGAGATTGGTCCATTCGTTGGGATCGGCCTGCATGTCATAGAGCTCCTCGCTGCCGTCGGCGTAGTGGATGTAGCGCCACCGCTCGCTGCGAATCCCGTGGTTCCCCTGGTTGTGGCTGGTGATGGCGGGGCGTTCGCGTTTCGCGGCGGCGTCCTTGAGCTGCGGGGCGAGACTGAGCCCTTCCAAGTCGTCGCGCTCCGGCACCGCGGTGAGTGCGACGAGCGTGGGAAAAATGTCCAGCAACTCAGCGGGTTGCGTGCAGCGCTGCCCGGGACTCACCCCGGGGCCGGCGAAGATGAGCGGAACTTTGGTGCCGCGATCCCACAGGGTGTTTTTTCCGGTAATCCCCTTTTCGCCCAGGTGCCAGCCGTGGTCGCCCCAGATGACGACGATGGTGTTATCGGCGACACCCGCTTGATCGAGCGCGGTCATGAGACGCCCGATCTGCGAGTCCACAAAACTGGTGCACGCGAGATAACTGCGGACGAGGTTCCGCCATTGGTGGTTGTCCTTGACCCACTTGAGGCGCGGTTCAGGTAGATTCCAATGCAGATACCACGAGAAACGCGGCGTGTCGTCACGGTCGTTTTCGAGGATCTTCGGCAGCACGCTGTCGTCGTCCGGATAGAGATCGAACCACTTCTGCGTGGCATAACACGGGACGTGTGGCAGGAAAAACCCGGCGGAGATGAAAAACGGCTGGTCCTTCGGCGCGCTCTTGATTTGCTCGATCGCCCAACTCGCGACCTTGTAATCCCCTTTTCCAGTATCGTCATTGTCGGGCGGCCACACCCCCCAATCCATCGCTCGATGATTCCCCATGGGCGTGGGCGGGATGAGTTTCCGTTCTGGCAAACTACCGACGCCGCCGAAGGGCGCGGTGATTTGAAACTCCGGCTTGGAGCCGGCCAGGCCCTTCTCCTTGCCGCCGGTGCCGAGATGATAGATCTTCCCCGTTGCCGCGGTGCGGTAGCCGTTGTCGGCAAAGTGCTGGGGCAGTGTCACCCGGTCCTTCAACTCCGGCAGACTGCGGAACCACGGCGCGAGCCCATAGACACCGGTGGTGGTCGGGCGCAGGCCGAGCATCAGGCTGGTGCGCGAGGGATTGCACACCGGCGAGTTGCAGTGCGCGTTGAGAAAGGTGGTGCCGCGCGCGGCGAGCTGGTCGATGTGGGGGGTCTTCGCCAGCGGATGCCCGCCGAGGTGGCCGATCCAGTCATTCTGATCGTCGATGGCGATGAACAGAATGTTGGGCCTCGCGCCAAAAGACTGGCAGCAGAGGAGCGCGGGAAGCGTGACGAACAAGATAAAACGTTTCATGAAATCCACCTAACAATTCCGTCGTCGCTGCCTGCGGAAATGATGTTTCATTCCGGCTTGCCGCCGCTCTTCATGACAAACAGGGGTGACTGCCAGCCGGCCGGATTTTTCGGGCCGAAGCCGCCGGACTCGATGAAGAGGTAGTCGGTGCCGCCGATGGATTTCGGGGTGATTTTCAGCGCCTGGGAGCGGTCGAGATCCATCAGGGTGTCGCCGGACCAAATCCAGTTGGACGAACCGGTGGCGCCCTGGTCCTTGAAGGTGACTTGCTTGAGCGGGCTGCGGCCGAAGTCCGTTTTCTTGTCGGGCGCGAAATCCTCGATGCCGTTCACGAGGCCGACGGTTTTCCAGGTGCCGATGACTTTCGGGTTGGCGGTGAACTTGCCGTCGTAGGTGAATTTGTCTTCGTCGGTGGCTTCCTTGCCGTTCGCGGGATCGTTTTGAGCCTGCCACTCGGAGGTGAGCATGGGGACGAAGGTGGCGGCCTTTTGGAGCACCGCATCATCGAGCGGCGGGAGTTTCCGCTCCTCAAGCCACAGGCTGAAGATGCCTTGCGGAACCGGCGGCATGGTGACGACTGCGCGGTCGCCATAGCGCAGGAACGAGGTGGCGGCGATGGTGACGGGCCCCTTGCCGAATTGCCCGCCGAACTCCGGCGAGATCCAACCGCCGCGGATGGTGTCACCCTCGCGCCGGCCAAGACCCGTGGTGTTTTCCACGAGGAGCTTGCCGTTGATGAAGACCTTGAAGCCATCACCCGCACCCACGCCTTGTCCGGTCTGGACGCGCAGGCGATAGATATAGCCGGGCTTGACCGCGGGGAGGTCGAAGGTGCCGCTCACGAGCAGAACTTCGTTTTCCCACAGCGTGCGCGGGGTTTCATTCCACGGATTGCGCGCGCTTTCGGCCTCGCCAAGCTTGCCATTGAACTGGCCGATGGGGAACTGTCCTTGTTTCCAACCTGCCTTGGCGGGATCGAAGTCCTTGGCGAACCAGTTTTCCATGCCTTTCGGATAGGTGACCGCGCGGTAGCGCCAGGGTGATTTGTCGTAAGCCTGTTTTTCCGCCGGATCGAAGGTAAAGTAGTTCCATTGCGCATTCTTGAGGTCGGGACCGGTGGGTTTCCAGTCGTATTCACGCACGCCGACTTTTTGATAGAGATCCACCAGGCCGTCGATCGAGTTGGTGACGGAGCCTTTCTGGGTCTTCATTTCAAGATCGCTGAAAATCGCGCGGCGGTTGAGGCCGACGTATTGGTAGATCAGCTTCTCGCGGATGATGGGCAGGATCGCGCCTTTCAGTTCAGGCCCGAATTTCTCCGGATCGGCGGAGAGGAAGAGCTTGTCGTGCGGCAGCGGATCTTCCGGGTATTGGGATTTCGCGATGTGATAGAGCACGTCATAGCCGCCGGGCACTTCGGTGAGGGTGCTGGCAATCAGTTCGAGGGTTTCATTGCGGTGCCCGGTGAGGTCCTGGCCGCCGACCCAGGTCTTGCCGCCGCTGTAGTTCTGATAGGCGTCACCAATGGCCTTGAGGGCGAGCTCGCGGACCCTCGGGCTGGCAGCGGGGAGTTTTTCGCGAATGGCGTGGATGGGGCCGCCGGTCGTGCTTTGGCGCGGGGTGCGGCTGATGAGTTCGCCGATTGGAGCGATGACCTTGTCAGCGCAGCGCTCGTCGGTGATGACGTTGGTCAGGACCATGAGCGCGCCGTTTTGCAGCCATTGCTCCGGGTGCTTGAGGTATGGCAGGATGACATCCACGTGGGGAACGATCATGTCCGGCGTGCCTTTGGCCACCAGGGAAAAGCAGGCGTCCTTGACCCACCAGGATTCGTTGTCGTCCTTGATGCGCTCGATGGCGAAATCGAAGAGGCGTTTGCACCAGTCGTCCGCGGGGTCGAAGGCCTTGATGGCGGCACGGAGGCCGGCGTTGCGGACGCGGGGATCCGCGTGACGGACGAGTTCCTCCAGCAATTCCGGGCGCACTCGCTTGCCGGGTTTCGGAAACATATAGTCCGCCGATAGACCGGCCGCGTTGTTGGAAATCATGTGGCGGATGAGATATTCCGGATGATAGACGTAGCGGCGGATCTCGTCGTCGCTGAGTTCCTTCTCGTTGAGGCGGATGATCAGCGGGCGGGAGGAATCCTTGGCGAGGGTTTCGCCGGAGATATCCTGTTTTTTGCCATCCTTGTCGGCGACGGGATCCATGGATACGAACACGTCGTCCGCCGCGGTGCCCCATGGGCGGGCGGGCAGCGGATAGGATTTCGAGAACTTGGACGGAGGCGCGCCGGTAATACGGAGGGTTTTGCGCGGGAAGGTGTAGGCCCAAGGATAGCAGGCACCCCATTGCAAATCATCATAGCCCGCGCCACCGAGGATGCCGAAGGAGCCGTCGAAGCGGCGGGAAAGGTCGTAGTGCCATTTCCGGTTGTCCATGAACTCGCGGTATTGCAGCGGTTTTTTCTCATGCAGCAGCGCCATGGAGCCGCTGCGCCAGATCTCGCCGATGCCGCCGCCGGTGTGGCCGTGGAGCATGAAGGTGGTGGTGTAGAAACCCATCATCGCGCTGAGATCGCGGGCCTTGGCGTAGATCGACTTCTCGCCGTCGGGTGTGAGCGAGGCGGCGGCGGCCATGGCAAAGGCGAGGTTGCCGTGCTTGCCGTTATCGACGAAGGAGGTCTCCGGGCGGTCGTCGCCGTAGGGGTTGATGCCGCGGCCGGCGTAGCGGAAGAAGTGGACGAGCGTGCGGTGGAGCAGGCTGTCATCGACCTGTGCGCCGCATTGTTTGGCGAGCAGGAGAAAGGTCACGACAGCGGTGCCGCCGGCGTTGAGGTGGCCGTTGCCATAACCCAGCTTGGTCACGCCGCCGCGACCGGCCCAGGCATCGAGGTATTCGCCTTTGGCGGCGGCCTTCACCCAGCTTTGAATCACGGGTAGCGCCTCGGGATCGCCGGTGCGGAGGTAATACTCACAGAGCGGGATGCCGCCAAAACCGATGTGCCACGCGTAGCCGGTTTGTTTATTCTTGGCGAGTCCGTGAACCCACGCCTTCACCGGAGCAAGATCCTTGTCGTCACCGGTGGAAAGCAGAAACAACATCCCGGCATCGGCGAAGCCTTTGTCCGACTCCGGTTTGGAAATGTATTCGGCGAAACCACGGACGATTTTTTCCGATTTCGGGCAGTCGAGCGGCCAGGTCTTGCTGTAAGCGCCGAGCACCGGAATTTTCACGATCACTTCCTTGGCCGCTGCCGAGGCATCGTCCTTCACCATGAACTTGAGGACTCCGTCGGTGGCTTCGGCGTTCTCGAGGATCTGGCCGAGCTGGATGCGGGGATCGATGCCCTTGAGCGACTGGCCGTTGATGGAGTCGATGACCTGGCCCTTTTTAAAGCCCGCTTTCTCCGCAGGGGAGCCGGGCTCGATGGTGCCAACCCACATCGTGAAAGCCGGTTGGTGCAACTCGACGACCATGCCCACCGGCCCGAAGCGGTCGATGGTGTTGACGGACACGCGTTCGTTAGGCGCGGTCGAAAACAGGGGCTCGCCCTTGTAGAAGGACTGCGCCTGGGTTTTAGCGATACCGCCCAGCAGGAGAAGGAAAGCCAGGATCCGGACGGGCGGTTCCATGAAGAGATGATTGATCTGATTGTATTCAAGGCTGTCACTATCTGGATTTCAACAGCTCAACCATGGCCTTGCCCATGGCTTCAGCGGTGTCCATATAGGTTTCGCAATTGCCGCCGTAGTGGCTGTTGCCGCCGCCGCCGTGGCAATAGGGATTGGCATAGACGGTGGAAACGTTGCCCTTGAATTCCTTGTATTTGCCGTCCTTGCCATCCACCGCAAGCTGGGCGTCAGTGACTTTGCCCTTGTTGCCGCCTTCGCCCTTCTTCGCCTCACCCAAGGTGGCCAGGACGAACTTGGCATTCGGCGCGTCGAAGTCCTTGCGCAACTGCTTGATGAATTGAACGAGGTTTTTCTCATAGTTTTCAGAGTGCGCGGCGCTTCCGCAGTCCTTTTCGCCCTGCCAGAAAAAGAAGCCGCCCACCTCGTATTTTTTCGCGCCGGGGTAGTAGGTGTTCAGATCGGTCAGTATCTGCTTCGCGCCTTCGACATCGTCGTCATATTGTTTGCCGGCATACCATTCCGAGCTCTTCTCACCGTTGCCCTTGGGGTCACCCGGCGTGCCGCGATATCCGGGATTCATTTTACCATCAAACTCGTAGGGCTCGCTACCCGGAGGAAGCAGGTCCCAGCCAAGGCTGCGGTTGCCGATACAGCTCTTGAGAATCATGACGGGTGCGTCAATCGCAGTTCCGAGGTAATGACCGATGCCATATTCCAGACCAACTTTGTCCCGGTTGCTGACGCTCATCCAGTCGTTGTGCTGCAGATTCAAACTCATTATGAAGACGTTGCGGACATCCTTCCGCTCGGTCCACTTGCCCGCATCATCCACGAGATAAGGGTATTTCCCCTTCGTTTTGACCGCTTCCTCCAGCGTGGCGAGATTGCCAAGGCCAACCATGTTCGACTGGCCCATCAGGATGAACACCTGCACCGGCTTGCTCATGTCCGCCTCTTTGCCGTCCGGGTCGGGCAGCACCGTGGGAACATCCTTGGCAGAAGCGCCGCCGCCCGAGGAGGCTGGAGACGAGCTCAAAGGAGCCGGACTCACGGCTCCCTTCCCGTTGAGATAGGCGATATCGGCGGCGGCGAGCTTGTTTCGATGGAAATTGAGCGCAGCCCCAGTCGCCAGCGTCACACCGACCACGCCGGTGGCCGGATCGTAGGACCTCAGTTCGCCCTCGAAGGTCTTCACGCCATCGGCGCTTGTCCAGGTGCGGGCCTGCGCGCCGGAGAGGGAGAACAGGGCAAAAGCGATGGTCGCGGTGAGACGTTGCTTCAAGCCGGCGCGACGTTGTGTTCCGCGGGTTGCATTTTCAGGATGTCGGGTTGGAATTTTCATTGGCTGATTGTTTCGTGATTTACGGAGTGGATCAATTCAATCTTTCGCCCCTCCCCGCCGCAGGTCGGATTCGAGGCTCAAGCCGGAGCGGGGCTGGGTTGGGAATCATCAGGCGAGCAGGGCCTTGATCACCTTGGCGGGCTTCACGCCGGTGAGTTTCTGGTTGAGCCCTTGGAACGGGAACGAAAGTTTGTGGTGATCGAAACCGAAGAGCTGGAGGAGCGTGGCGTGGAAGTCGCGGACGTGGACCGGGTTGGAGGCGACGCGGTAGCCGAGCTCGTCGGTCTCGCCGTAGCTGATGCCGGGTTTGACGCCGCCGCCGGCCATCCAGATGGTGAAGGCGTTCGGGTTGTGGTCGCGGCCGACGAATTTGTTCGCCGCGCCGCCGCCGCGGTTTTCCTGCATCGGGGTGCGGCCGAACTCGCCGCCCCAGACGAGCAGCGTGTCTTCCAACATGCCGCGCTGTTCGAGGTCGGTTAGCAGCGCGCCGACCGGCCTGTCGATGTCTTTGCACTTTTTGACGAATCCGTCCTTGAGCGATTCCGTCGCGCTGGAGCCGTGGGTATCCCAGCCCCAGTCGAAGAGCTGGATGAAACGCACACCGTTCTCCGCGAGGCGGCGGGCGAGCAGGCAGTTGTTGGCGAAGGAGGTTTTGCCGGGCTCCGCGCCGTACATTTCGCGGATGTGCGCGGGTTCGTCGCGGATGCTCATCACCTCGGGCACGGACATTTGCATGCGGTAGGCCATTTCGTATTGGGCGATGCGGGTGACGGTTTCCGGATCGCCGAAGTCCTCGTGGGTGCGGGCGTTGAGGCGGTTGAGGGAATCGAGCGCGGCGCGGCGGATGTCGCGGTTGAGTCCGGGAGGGTTCGCGGCATTGAGCACCGGGTCGCCGCCGGAGCGGCACTGCACGCCCTGATAGACGGATGGCAGGAAGCCGTTGGCCCACAGCGCGGCTCCGGCGCGCGGCGGCCGGCCGCCGGAGAGCAGGACCATGTATCCGGGGAGGTTCTGGTTTTCGCTGCCGAGTCCCCAGGTGATCCACGAGCCCATGGACGGGTAGCCGAGGTTCTGGTTGCCGGTGTGCATCAGGAGCTTGGCCGGCGCGTGATTGAACTGGTCGGTCTGCATCGACTTGATGAAGCAAAGCTTGTCGGCATGCGCGTGCAGCGACGGCAGGCGGTCGGAGATCCAGGCCCCGGACTGGCCGTGTTGTTTGAAATCAAACTGCGGTCCTAGCAGCCGCGGGACGCCCTGGATGAAGGCGAATCGCTGGCCTTCGAGGTATTCGGCAGGACAATCCTTGCCGTCATATTTCGCCAGCATCGGCTTGTAATCGAAGAGCTCCATCTGGCTCGGCGCGCCGGCCATGTGGAGGAAGATGATGCGCTTGGCCTTGGGTGCGAAGGACGGGGCGAGCGGTGCCAGCGGATTGGCGGAGTCGTGCTGGACCATGGAGTTCCCGGCACCGAAGAGGTTCTGGCTCGTTAGACAGAGCGAACCCAGGCCGAACGCGGCTTCCTTGAGGAAATGGCGGCGCGTGGCGAGCCGGAGCTGCTCTTGCTGGAGTTGTTGGATGACGTTCATGGCTCTAGCGGGTGAGGGATTCGTCGAGGTTGAGCAGGACAGAGGCGACGATGGCGAGGGCGGCCTTTTCCGGGGTGTCGGCGAGATCCTTCATCGTATCCGGCGCGGCGGTGTAATCGGCGACCAGCTGCTGATAGAGTCCGCGCAGTTCCGAACTGCGGTCCGCGGTGATGTCACGCGAGGCGACGACGCGATAGCCGTGGGCGATGGCGGCGGCGAAGTCAGCGGGAGCGGCCTCGGCCATGCGTTTGGAGAGGGCGATGGAGGCTTCGTGGAAGGCGGCGTCGTTGAGCGTGGTGAGCGCCTGGAGCGGGGTGTTGGAAACGAGGCGGCGCTTGGACGAGATATCGCGGGGTGGCACATCGAAGGAGCTGAAAAGCGGATAGAGCAGGCTGCGTTTGAAGTAGATGTAAACCGCGCGGCGGTAACGCTCCGGGTCGCCGGGCTCCGGGGTTTTCCACTCGTCTTTGACGAATGGCTGCCAGACGCCGGGTGGCAGCGGCGGCTGGGCCGGAATACCGCCGATGCAGGGGCTGATGAGTCCGGCGGCGGTGAGCGAGTGGTCGCGCATCATTTCCGCGGTCAGGCGTTGGCGCGGGCCGCGGGCGAGCAACCGGTTGTCGGCATCGCGTTCTACCAGAGCGGCGGGGATGGTCGAATCCTGGCGATAGGTGGCGCTGGTGACCAACTCGCGCAGCATGGATTTGACGCTCCATTTCATGTCGGTGGAAAAGCGGATGGCCAGGTGATCCAGCAGCTCCGGGTGGGTCGGAGGTTCGCCGGCGGAGCCGAAGTCTTCCGGGGTGGGGACGATGCCGATACCGAAAAGTTCGAGCCACAGGCGGTTGACGGCGACGCGGGCGGTGAGTGGGTTCGAGGGCGAGGCGATCCAGCGCGCGAGGTCGAGGCGGGTGGCGCGATCGCCGCTTTTTTGGAGTGGCGGGAAAAGTTTCGGCGTGCCGGCCTCCTTGATGAAGTCGCCTTTGTCGAGCCAGTTGCCGCGGAGGAAAACATGGGTGCCACGCGAGAAGGCCGGGTCTCGCTCGACCATCACCGGGGTGGTGGTGGACGGGATTTCCTTGAGCTTCTTGTGCGCTTCCTCGATCCGCTGCTTGGCGGAAACCACCTCGGTTTGCATGCGGTGGCTGATCCAATCCGGCTGATCGGTGAGCGAGATCCGTCCGCGCTTGGCGACCATCGGGAAGCTGGCCAGATAGATATAGCCGTTCTTGAGGGTCACGCGCAGCTTGGAATCCGGAGCGATCGTTAGAGGCTCCGCGAGCACGAAGGTGGCGTGGCGCGGGGTGAAGATTTTCGAGTAGGTCCCCCACCCTCGTTCGTCGCCTTTGATCGAGCCGTTCGGGTCATACATCGGGTGGGCTTCGTCGGCGACGGCTTCGTGGAACGGCACGCGGGTCGCCTTGCCGGAGGGATCGATGACATCCAGCAATATGTGCCGGATGATGCCGCCCCACTCCGGAGTGTGGGTGGCCTTTCTCTCATCGAGCGGAAGAAGCTCCAAACGCAGGGCGGTGACGGTTTTGAGATCCGTGGGAAACGTGAGCATGTATTCGGCACCGGCGGCGACGTTCGGGTCGGCGCGGAATTCCTGGACGCCGTCCTGCTCGACGATGTTGAGAACGGCTTTCGTCGCCTCGGCGGTGACACCGCGCGCGCGTTGCCAGCGGGTGGAGGAGTCGATTTTACCGCGGGTGTCGTGGAGGGATTTCTCCGCGCTGAGGATCTGGTTGTGAAGGGCGTTCGCATCGGCATAGCGGGCCTTGTCGAGGGGCACGGCGAGCTTGGGCAGGTCTTCGATCAAGTCGGCGTCGGCGGACTGGTTGAAGAACTCCATAAATTGATAGAACTCCTCGTGACGGATCGGGTCGTAGGGGTGGGAATGGC
>JFJP01059095.1_pt1 | contig 11406 bp, 8 predicted proteins | sample 431651 | NCBI WGS metagenome assembly JFJP01 (sample SAMN02602958, study PRJNA72255) | Microbial mat metagenome, whole genome shotgun sequencing project. | biome: fresh water; feature: sink hole; material: water; isolation source: purple microbial (photo- and chemosynthetic) mats found in... | reverse complement strand
GAGGCCGAGTTTGGTCATGGCAAGACCGCGGTGAGTGCCGAGGAGCTTGAGACTTCGCGCCGTCTGCACGCGGCCAGAAAGACCAAGGGCTGATGTTTCTTCTCGACACCACTTTCCTGATCGATCTGCACGATGAGCTGCGCAGCAAGGAGGGCTTCGATGGACCTGCCAAGCGTTTCATGCGGGCGAACAAGACGCAGGCGATGGTGATCACTCCGGTGACTGCGAACGAGTATGCTGCCGGTATTCGCAACGAGCGCGAGGCGCGTCGTTTTCTTCGGCGCTTTCGGATGGTCGCACTCGGTCGTGACATTGCCCTGCTTGCCTCACGCCTGGACCGTGAGCTTTCCTCGAAGGGCCAGCGACTGGGAGAGAACGATACCTGGCAGGCTGCGGCGGCGCTCCGCTTTGACCTCACGATTGTGAGCGCCGACACCGATTTTGACAAAGCCCCTCAGGTGAAGTGGAGGAATTACCGAGGAGGCATGTAGAAGGCGGAAAGCATCCGTTTCGCCCGATGCGAACGCATGGAGGAATGACAGGGTTGATTCTGGTTATCCCATTATGCCCTTTTCAAATTTTGGCGCCGGGATTTTCGGGAGATCGTGTCAACCGGTTTCCTCAAGGGGCTATTATGTTCGTTAATGTCCTGAATTAATATTCTGTATACTGCGCATGGATTACTGCAACTTATAGACCTGGAATGCGATATGCGTCCTTAAGAGTCGATAATAGCCCTTTGTACAACCCAGTCATTGGTCCATACCTCATCCGAGCACCCATGACACGATCCCAATAGCCATGATCAAGCGCCATTACAGTCTCCGTTTCAAACTCGTCGCCATGTGCATGAGTCTGTTGCTCGCGGTGTGCACCCTGCTTTCGGCTGTCACCTATTTCATTGTCGGGAAAAGTTTTGAGAAGGAGGCTGTGCGTTCCACGCAAAGTGTCATGAACGGGGTTTCAGGTCTGGTCTCGCAGCAGGAACAGGAGATCCACCGCTGTGCGAGGCTCATCGCAAGCCGTCCAGACATGGTCCAGGCCATTGCCAGCTCTGACTCCGCTGCGGTTCGCCGCATCGCACTGGAGCTCACAGTTCAGGAAAAACTGGACGTTCTTACAATCTCGGACGCGAAGGGCAAAGTGCTTGCGCGGGGGCACTCGGCCACCGCCGGGGATTCTGTACTCAGTCAGGCCAACGTGCGACTGGCCTTGGAGGGGAAAACGGGTCTGGGCTACGAGGCGGGCACCGCCGTGCGTCTTGCGCTGCGCTGTGGCTTCCCCGTGATCGTCGAGGGCAAGGTGGTGGGCTGCGTCACCACGGGCGTCAACTTGTCCTCCAAGGAAGACTTTGTGGACATGATCAAGAAGTACTTTGACTTTGATTGCAGTGTGTTCAGCGGCGAGGAGCGTGTGAGCACCACACTGGCCTCTGAAGGCAAGCGCCTCAAGGGATCGAAAATGGACAATGCTCAGGTCATCGGGAAGGTCCTGCAGTCGGGTCAGGCCTATATGTCGCTCGAGTCGCTGCAGGGAGTGCGTTCGCAGCTGGCCTATTGGCCCATCAAGGCACCGGACGGGAAAATCGTGGGCATGATCGGTATCACGCAGCCTCTGGATGCCATGCGCAAGACGCTCGAAGCCATTCTAATGGGGATCATTGTCGTCGCGCTGGGAGGCCTGGTGATCGCTGCAGGAGTCGCCCTATGGGTGGCCAAAAGCGTATCGAGCGGCATCGAAAAACACGCGGACACCATCCGCAAGGGCAGTGAAAACGTCCTCACCACCGCGACGCAGGTTTCCGAGGCCAGCCAGAAGCTCGCCGAGGGAGTCAGCAGCGAGGCTGCCGCTCTGGAGGAGACGAGCGCCTCGATTGAGGAGCTCAGCAGCATGACCAAGCGCAACTTTGAGCACACCGAGAAGGCGGCAGCCCTTGTGCGGGAGGCACGCCAGGTAGCCGATGCGGGGGGAACCGATTCGCAGGCCATGTCGGATGCCATGCAGGCCATCAAGCGCAGCAGCGACGATGTGGCCAAGATCATCAAGTCGATCGATGAAATCGCGTTCCAGACCAACATCCTCGCCCTCAACGCCTCCGTGGAGGCGGCCCGTGCGGGCGAGGCGGGCGCCGGTTTTGCTGTAGTGGCGGAGGAAGTACGCAACCTCGCCCACCGCAGTGCCGAGGCGGCCAAGCAGACCGCGACCCAGATCGACTCCGCCATCGGGGAAACCGGACGGGGCGTGGAGCTCAGCCACAAAGTGATCGGATGCCTCAACGGGCTTGCGGAGCGGGTGCGCAGCCTGGACGCACTCATCGGCGAGGTGGCCACGGCGTCAAAGGAGCAAAGCCAGGGACTGGGCCAGCTCAACATGGCTGTCACCGCGATAGACAAGGTCACCCAGGCCAGCGCCGCCAATTCCGAGGAGACCGCCGCCGCAGCGAAGGAACTCAGCGGCAGCGCCGACCTGCTCTACGCGACAGTCGGCGAACTCGAGTTGATCGTAAGGGGCTGCTAGGTCCCCCGCAGGCAATTTCATCCGGGCTTCTCTCGATTAAAGGCGGGGACGCGACGCCGGGCTTACAGGGCGTATCAGGTATTCGAGTACACGCGGGGAGATGCGTGGTCTGAGGGGGTGCGGCACTCCGCCGCAGCAGTCGGTTTCACCGACGCAAGGCTGCGGGAATCTCCGGAATGCGCGCGACGATCACCTCGTGGCGGGCGCGGCTGATGCCGTAGATGATGCGCTCAGCCTTCGCTGTGCGATCCCAGGCCCAGGACTGACCTTCGAAGGGCACCTTGACCGCGGTCAGGTAATCGAGCGTGACGCCGGATTTGGGCAGGCGCAGCACGTAGAGTTCGAGCTCATCGTGTCCGGTGATGTAGAGCAGTCCGTCGCTTCCCCAACTGCCACCCGAGGATGAGCTCTTGCCCCAGGCTGCGACGATCTGTGGCGGGAACAGCCACGACTCCAGCATCTGCCAGTGATCATCGAATTTCCCCAGGTAGGTCCAGCGGTTGTCGAAGCCGGGAGTTGTACCGGAGTCGTTGTAATTGGCGAAACATGCCCACCAATACCCATCATGCCGTTCTGCCCAGGTGAGGGAACCAAGCCGGATGCCGAAGCTGTGTGTCCCCACAGGTGTGAGTGTGGTGGTGTCATGAAGCTCCAGCGAACTGGCCATGGGTAACTGCGGGAAGTTCGAGTGCGCAAGCACGAGGCGGCCATCGGCCACATGGCCGCCGTTGAAGTGTACCATGGGGCCGCCACGCGGGCTGATCCACTCATCCACGCGCGTTCCGTCCGACTTGCGATGCTTCACGAGCACATGGTTGCCGATGCCGTAGAAGTATTCCGCGTCGACGGCCACACCTTGGTTCGCGCCGCGCACAGGCCAACGCGCGAGCTCGGTGGCGGCAAGGCCATGACTGGCGAGGCTTGGTGCGGGGGCCTGGGCCAAGGATTTGTACCAAGCCTGGTTCGCGGCAATACGCGCAGTGTCGACGGGTGGAAGAACCTGGGAGGGAACCGCCAACTCGGCGGCGGCGAGCGCAGCAGGCAAAAGCAAGGCAGTGATCAGGCGGAGCATGGCAGCTTCAGAATTTGCGGCTAAACTCAATCGACCAGGTGCGGCCGGCCAGAAGGTTCTGGCTGACGGAGGCGTCGTAGCCGAAGCCCTCCGAGGTGGCGAGAGGGGGTTCCTCGTCCGTGAGATTGATCACACCCACACGCAGCTTGGTGTCCCGCAGGAGCGCCGGAGCCGATTTAGGGAAGGCGTAGCCGACGCTCAGGTTGTAGCTCCAATATGGATCAACGACGCGGCGGTAGACGATGGCGCTTCCATTGTTGAAGGCCTCAATATAGCGAGGTTGGCCCAGCGAGTTGTAAACGGCGGCGGTGACGGTCGCGCCGGTGTCGTGTGTCTTGCCTACATAGTAGGCACCGAAGGATGCGCTCCAGGGACCCTGGTTCCAGCCTATGTTGGTCGTGCCCCTCCATTTCGCCGCTCCGCTGGAATAAAGACCATTGCTGACGCTGGGGGCTACGTTGGCGGGAGCCAGTGTGGTCTCCGAGCGGGTGAGCATGGCCCATTCGGAGTTTACTACCACGTTGCCAAAGGTCCTGCGGGGAAACGCATAGCGCGCACCCAGATCGACGCCCTCGTGCTCGCTGGTCGAAATGTTTACGAAGGGTCGGTTCAGAGAGAAGATGCGGCCGGCTGCAGCCGCCGGGCTGCCTGGATTGGCGGCATTGTAGGCGGTGAAGGCGGTGGTGTCGTCCGGCGTGAGAGCATAGCGCACGACATCGGGGTCGCCTTTGTAGGAGGAGCCGCCGCTGCCCAGATTGATTGTGCCGACGGACACGCCTGCCGCGAGTTGCTGCTGGGTGTAGGCGCGGAGCAGGGCGGTGTCGCTTTCGCGGATCTGTGCGACACTGCGTTGCCCGAGGAGATTTGTGCGACTGATACGCCACCAGTCGGAGCTCAGGCTGAGCCCCTTTATGCCGGGCACATCGATGACAAAGCCGTACGTATGGCCTTCAGACTCCTGCGGCTTGAGGTCCGGATTGCCGCCGAAGTAGGTGCGCTGCACGTAAGGGCCGTCAAAGATATAAGGATTGCGGTAAGTATCCACTACTCCAGCACCGGCTGAAATCGTCCAGCGAGGGCTGGTGAATAGGGCGGCCAGACTCGGTGCCATAAAGCCTTCGTTGTAGGAGCCACGGAACATGAGCCAGGAGAAGGGCCGCCAGTTGGCGCCAAATTTGGGCTTCGTCGTCTGGCCAAAATCGCTGTACCTCTCATGGCGCACGGACGCTGTGAGTTCGAGTGTGTTCACGAGTGGCAGCGAGCTGGCGGCAGAGACAAGCGGGGCGACGAGTTCGGTGTAGAAGCTGGTCACATTGCGGTTGCCGACCACATCGGGGCGCGGTGGATGAAGCAGGAAGTCGTTGTTGGTCGGGTCAAGGCCTGAGTCGGAGGGGTTTTCACCACTGAAAGGAGGACGGCGGTCAGCCAGCTCCTCGCGGCGGTATTCGGTGCCAAGAGCGGCCATCAGGTCTCCACCGAAGTAGGAGAAGAGTCGGCCGTTGGCGCGCAGGTCGAAACTGCCAATCGAACTTGTCGCAGTGCGGACGAAGACCTCGGCGAAGGAATCGACGGTGGCCGACGGGTTTGTGTGGGGCTTGTCAGCCGCGAGCACGCCATTGGCCACCTTGAAGGTATAGCCGAAGGGATTGTAGGCCCCGGCATCGGTGCGGAGAAGTGCCGCCTGCAACTTGCTCTCGCGCACGTCGGGGAAGGCTTCGTCCTTGCCCTTCACCTTGTTGTAAAAGCCGGAACTCTCCCAGGTCCAGGTCTTCCCCAGCTTGCCCTTAAGGCCGCCGACAAGGCGGATGACGTCGGCTTCGGTCTCGACGGACTCTGCCGCGAGGTCGGCGAGAGTCATCGCAGTGAAGCTGAGGGTGCGAGGTGCGCCCGTGAGGCGGGGTGTGCCGTCCGAGTTGGGTGTGCCCGCCGCATCGTAGAAGCGCGAACCATACGGGTTGTAGGGGTTGTCGCTGGACATGACCTTGAGCTGGTCCGAGGTGGGTGCGTTCAAGGCGAGTGGCTGACGGCGCATGGTCGAACGGGACTTGTAGTAAGCAGCGTCGCCGAACACCGTGACCCAGTCGCTCAGGTCATATTCTGCCGATAGGAAAGCGTTGGCGCGGCGCACCCGTGGCGCCCCCATGCCGAATTGGTTGAGGTCGAGCCAGAACGTGGGATCCGTGCTGCGCGAAGGCGCAGACGTGGTCAGTGAAGGCACGCCATTTACCTGACGAAAATAGTTGCTGGCCGTGCCTGTGCCGACGCGGAAGGTGGGCCAGTAGCCGCGGGCAGAGCGTGCATCGAAGGGACCGCCTGGGACATTCCATGGAGCCTCCGCTCGCGCTGTGCTGTCGGCCGAGCTGCTGAAGTCGCGCTGGACCAGGAAGATCGCATCGCGGTAAAGCGTCTCGATGGTGCCAAACAAGCGACCGCGTCCGCCGGCGAAGGTCTGACCAAAGCTGAGTGTGCCCTGAACGCTCTCGCCGCCACCGTGCTCGGGCCAGCCGTAGCGGATGGAGGTTTCGACGCCATCGAACTCACGCTTCAAAACGTAATTAATGACGCCACCAACGGCATCGGAGCCGTAGATGGCGGAGGCTCCATCGCGCAGCACCTCTATGCGCTCGATGCCGCGCGTGGGCAGCTGGTTGACGTTCACCGCCTGAGAAAGGCCTGCCGTCATTGGGTTGATCGACATGCGCCGACCGTTGACAAGCACGAGTGTGGCGGTTGCTCCAAGGTTGCGGAGGTTGAGATTGGCATTGTCGCCGCGCGCACCGGAGGATCCCAGCCGGGTCTCATTCTCCGGCAGATTTACCACCGAGGGCAGCGAGGTGAGAAGGTCTACAGGCATCACCGCGTTGCGGGCATCCATCGCGGTTTGATCAATCACGGTGACAGGAGCGATTTTCTCCATGTCGAGTCGCTTGATGTTCGAACCGGTCACGACATAACGCTGGAGTTTGATCGCAGCATCGTTCTCTTCACTTGTGGCGTCCTTGCCCGGGGGAACCGGTACGGATTGGGCGCGCAGGCTCACGCAAGACAGTAAGAGGACAAGTGCACAGCCGAACACGGTGCAGGGAACCGATACGGCACGACCGGAATGATAGGGAAGGATTACAAATTTCATGAAGTTTCTGGTGCTAAATTCGGGGGCACTCTAGGAGTCGCCGAGACAGCGCTTCAAGCCCAACCAAGTCGCGGCACAGGATCTTTGCATTCCCGACACGTCCGCGTCACAAACCAGTCTGTTTCACTGCGTCGCCGACATGTTCGGGCTTTGGTTGCGCCCTTGCTCGCTGAGGTGCGTCCAAGAAATTCGACTTCATTCGTCCACTTCCCGGTCCGCAGCTCTGACAGCGATGGAGCGGTGCCAGCCTGGCCGGCGAAAACGTATCAGGTATTTAGTTACACAAAAGGTTGATCTCGAACCGATGGACTTGCCTGCGAAACAAGCGTTCTTCTCGTGGAGGCCCCGGTTTTCGGCATTCCTGTCACCCATCAGGGAGTCCAGAGTGAGGAGATGGGCACCGCCCACAGATTAGGTCCGTATTGCAGCACCTCGTTTCCGGTATACATCAGGAAACCCCGGTGGAAGCGCTTGCCTGCCTCCTGCATCAGGGCCTTCAGCCCATTGAAGTCGGAGGGTGATACGTCCAGGGATGCCTTTACCTCCACGCCCACAATCCGCCTGTCCGCCGCCTCCAGGACGACATCCACTTCGCTGCCCCGGCCGGTGCGGAAGTGCAGCACCTTGCAACAGGTCGAGGACCAACCGCTTTGCTTGATGAGTTCCATGGTGACGAAATTTTCGGTGACGCTCCCGATGAGACTTCGGTCTCTCTGAAGAGCCTCCCTGCTCAGGCCGCGCAGATGGCACAGCAGTCCGCTGTCATTGATAAACACCTTCGGACTCTTCACCAGGCGCTTTTCGTGGTTGTTGCCCCATGCGGGAACTTCAACAACCAGGAAGACCATCCCAAGAAGGGTGTAGTACCGCTTCAAAGTCATGGCGTTGAGCCTGGTGACGCGCGAAATGTCCGCGAAATTGATCAAGTTACCCGCTCTGCCTGCTATGATCTCAAGTAGATTGGGCAACTCTGCCAGACCTTCGATCCGGGAAATGTCCTGGACATCGCGCTGAAGGATTGTCGTGAGATACGCCTTGAACCATTCTCCGCCTCTTCCGGCCTTCATCTGGGCCAGTGCCTCGGGGTAGCCGCCCATCAGCATTGCCTCGGTATACTCCGGCTGAGTGAAGGGTACAGGTGTCGTGGGCTTGTCGCCGGAGAAGGCAAAATCGATGAACTTTTCCCTGGCCCCTCTGATTTCCCCCTGGGACAAGGGCCAGAGGGTGTGGATTTCCATGCGACCGGCCAGGGACTCGGAGAGTTTTGGAAGCGTAAGGATATTCGCCGACCCTGCCAGGAGGAAGCGCTTGGTGGACCTGAATTCATCGATTACCTTTTTGAGCGGCAGGAGCAGCTCCGGAGTGCGTTGAATCTCGTCGATCGCGACTTTGTCCGCGAGTTGGGAGAGGAAGGTGATCGGATCGCTTTTTGCCAAGCGCAGGAGGTTGAAATCGTCCAGATTGACATAGGAGAAGCCTGGACCTTCAACAAAGGAACTCTTGAGAAAGGTACTTTTCCCTGTCTGCCTTGCTCCATTAAGCAGCGTTGCTGGACTGAATTGCACACTTTCCTGTACTTTGTGCAGGATATTCCTTTGATACATGGTGGATTTTCTAACACTTCATGTTATAAAAACCAACACATAAAAAGGACTCTTCACTGATGCCAGTGGACTGGATTTACAGGTGTGCCGCTCCATGGACCCAGGGGTCTGCGGAATCGCGACGGCAAAGGGCCCTTTGCACATTCAACAGAGCCATTTCCCAGTAAAAGCCGGGGCGCGGCGCAGGGAGGAGCGCAGGAGGCGTATCAGGTATTCACGTACACGCAGGGCGAGGCGCGGGCTGAGGTGCTTCAGGGCGCGGAAGAGGCGGCCGGTTTCGGGAGGGAGGGGTGCATGGATGGAGGCCGCAAGCAGCGCCGCCGCGTCCGCCGTCGGCCAGTCCAGGCAGGCGGCTGCGAAGCCGGAAACCTGCCATAGGCGGGTGCCGATCCGGGTGCGCAAGTAAACGGTGGCCGGGGCGGCAAGGGCCTTGCGCAGGACGGCCAGGATGGCCCGGTTGGCCCCGGAGGGATTGGCCGTGGTCATGGAGCCCTGGCGGATGTGGTTGATGACGGTCACGGCGGGGTCCGCATCGAAGCGCAGTCCCGCAAGCGCCAGGCGCAGGTGCCCGGCCTGGTCTTCCGCCTGGAGCACGTCGGGGTCCTCATCCCAGCCGCCCGCAACGAGGAAGGCTTCGCGCCGGTAGAGTCCGCAAAAGGGGTTGATCTGCTCGGCAAGCACGTAGGCGAGGGGGTCGCTCCGAAGCGCTTCGCCATCAAAATGCCGCACACCCAAAAATGTATCGGATTCATGGATGCGCGTCTCGTAATCGAAGAGGACCACGTCGGGCGGCGCGGGCAGGCGCGTCCAGGCCAGGGCCTTTTCGACAAAGTCCGGTTTGAGCGAGTCGTCCGCATCATGGAAGTGCAGCCAGGGGCAGGAGGTTTTTCGGGCCAGGATGTTTTTACCGACGGAACATCCGCAGTTCTCCAGGCCGCGTGTGACGGTGGCCCCGAGCCGCTGGGCGAGTGCGGCGGTGTCGTCGGGACTGGCGTCGTCGTAGACGTGTATTTCGGAGAAGGGGACCGTCTGCGCGCGCGCCGCTTCGAGGAGCCTCGGAAGGAAGGCGGCGGCCCGGTAGGCGGGGATGAGCAGGGCTATGCCGGACTCAGGCATGGGGTGGAGAAGGGAGATTTGGCCAGGAGCAGGCTTCCAGCACGCGGCGGCGGCGGGCCTGCCCGCTGCGCGCGCGCCAGAATCGACTGAGGCGCTGCACGAGTTTGTATTCCAGGCGCAGCCAGGAGCGCGCCGGAGGGGGTTTTCCGTGGAGCGCCCAGATTTCCGCATCATCCTCCACCCAGGCCTGGCGGTGGCGCGTGTGGACGGTTTTGGCTTCAGCCTGAATGCGTGAGACGCCAAGCGGCAGGGGCAGGTAGAGGCAACGGCGGCCCGGCAGGAGGCGCTGCCAGAGCTCCCCGTCTACGTTGCAGCGCATGCGTTCCCAGACGGGCTCATGGATGGAGGAGCGCCAGAAGGCCGCATGCGACAAGATCAGGCCGCCAAAGTGCCGATAGCGACCATGCGCGAAGGGGGCGAGCGCGTACGAGAAGGCAGGGGAGCCTTCGCGCAAGTCCAGGCCATCGCCGTAGAAGAAGGCATGGCGCGGCTGTGCGGAGCTGGCCTCTGCGAGTGCAAGGAGCGCGCCTGGGAGATAAAAGTCGTCGCTGTTGAGCCAGCCGAGCAGTTCGCCGCCCGCGAGGGCGAAACCCAGGTTGAGCGCGTGGCCCTGTCCCTTGTCGGGACCGCTGCGGGCATGACTCAGCCAGGGGCGGTACTTCTCCAGGAGTTCGCGCGTGCCGTCTTCGGAGCCTCCATCCATGACGATGTATTCAAGGTTTGGATAATTCTGGAGAAGGACCGAGCGCAGGCACTCTTCCAGATAGGCACCGTGCCGGAACGCGGGGGTGACGATGCTGATGCGTGGAAAAGGACCGGCACTGCGGGCTGGCGGAGGGGATTGCACCGTCCAGGGCCAGCCGCTGCGTCCGGGTGGCGGCGGTGGCAGGGCGGCGAGCAGGCCCACGGGCGGGACCGGCACCGTTCGCAACGGCAGCGAGGGGACGGCGGGGCCGAGGAAACGCAGGGCGTCCTCCCGGGAGGGAAGGTCCTTGGGGTGAGCCGCCCGCGGGTTCATGGGGAGGAGGAACCCGGAGTGTCTTTAGTGGATTTCGAGTCGGGCCCGGCTTCGTCGTCACTTCGGCGGGCGGGCACTCCTGTCACCGTCGTTCCAGCCGCAACATCACGGGTGACGACCGCGCCTGCGCCGACGATGGCGCCGTCACCGATCGTCACGCCGGGGAGGATCGTGGCATGGGTGCCGATCCAGACATTGCGTCCGATCGTGATGGGGGCGCTCGTGAGGCTTGTGCGGAAAAGCGCCGCCCTGGGATCGTGGCCGAGGGTGGTGATGCTCACGTGGCTGGCGATGAGCGTATCGTCGCCTATACTCAGGCCGCCCTGGCCCCAGACATGGAGGAAGGCGTTGAGCGAGACGCGCGCACCGATGCGCACGTGGTCGCCACCATGGATCACCGCAGGCAATTCGAGGGAGCTGCCCGCGCCAAAATCAGCAAGGGAGGCGCGAAGGACGGCGAGGCGGCGGGCCTTGAGCCAGTGTTCGAAGCGCCAGTGGATGCGGTCAAGGAGGGAGGGCATGGTGCGTTTCAGGTGAACCATTCCGGAAGCAGCGAGAGGCGTCCCAGACGCTGGTCGAAGTTTCTGCCCGAGGCAAAGCCCGGCTCCACCTGAAAGGCTTCGGCGTGTTCCACCCAGTCGAGGAACTGGCGTTTGTCGTCAAAAATGCCGCAGGAGACGAGGTAGCGTCCGGGCATGAAGGGGATTTTGAAGGAGAGTCGCACCGTGCCGGAGTTTCCGCCGGGTGTGGTAAGGGGTCCCTCGTCGCCCTGGAAGCAGGAGGCGAGGCATTCGCCGTCGTCGCCATGGAAGAGCACGAAAAACTCGAGCGCGCGTTGCGGGCTGCGGAGCGTGTAATCGATGGAGAGCGTGAGGGTATCGAAGACGGCGTAGATCGGCTCTCCCTGTCCCGCGCCCTGGAGGCGCAGCGCGTTTATGGAGGCCTC
>JFJP01014065.1_pt1 | contig 11406 bp, 14 predicted proteins | sample 431651 | NCBI WGS metagenome assembly JFJP01 (sample SAMN02602958, study PRJNA72255) | Microbial mat metagenome, whole genome shotgun sequencing project. | biome: fresh water; feature: sink hole; material: water; isolation source: purple microbial (photo- and chemosynthetic) mats found in... | reverse complement strand
TCGACCAGAATCATTCAGAAAACAACCGCTATCATGGTAGGTAAAATCTGTATTGGCATCAATCATATTCCGATTAATTAAATACATCACCAAAGAATCCACAATTGGTGCTCTAAACTCCTCAATTAAATCAGAAGCTAAAGCCGCATGACGTTCTGTTCCCTGGTGTAAACAACCAAAATAGGGGTCAAGTCCCTGAAGTTCAATTAAACTCAAAAGATGATTCCAAAGCAGTTGATAACCAAAGCTCAACATCGCATTCACCGGATTTCCTGGGGGACGACGCGATCGCACCGTAAACACAAATCCAGGATGATTTAAACACTCTCCAAAAGCCGAAAAATATTGAGCCGCTGCCGCACCTTCTAGCCCCATTAATCGCTCCCAACTTTCAGCTTCTATTACCTTTTGCATGAGATGATTCAAACTTTGAATCGCAAAGGTAATCGCCTCAGAAGATTGACGACGAGCTTGGCGTTGGAGAATGACTCGACTATTTTTGAGTTTAGCTTGAACAATCCGACGAGCAATAATTAAACGGTCTATTCGGGTCAGTTGTTGTTGATAGCGAGATAGATGTCGATATCCTCGTTCAACGGGTAAAATTCGACCGTAACAATAGCCCATGCGAGATAAATAAGCTATCGGAACATTGTGAAATAAACAAGCTCGAATCGCTTGAGTAGTTACTTGAGATTGACCAAAGACTAAAACTTGCTCAAGCAGGGGAATTTGAGCTTCTGCTAACACTTCTTTCCCCTTTTTGATTAACAGGTTTTCCGCCTTTAAAGTTAGATAACATCCCTGTTGAGACACATAGAGGGTTAACATAAATTAGCGCTCTATTTCATGGGAGGAACGAGCATCTAATTGAGAAGAATGGGGAACATCATTGTGTAAGGGAATTTCAGGAATAGAAGCAGAAGGTTGCAGAAATCGGACAATTCTATCGGCAAAAGTCGCAGTAAAAAAACTAGCAACGGTGACTAAAAAGGTATTACTAATCACTGCTGTTAATCCTAACGGTGCAATTAACAAAATAATTAGGGTAATTACTCCATTGACAATAGCAATGGCAAAATTCCGAGTCACAATTCCACGGCTAGAAATATACATGATGCAATCCTTGAGCATTTTTTAGGTTCTAATCAATTCAACAAGCTCAGGATGATAAATTACGGAAAGTTGTAGAAAATTATATGAAATCCCTAAATGTTTGCTACAAACTTCCCCCTTATTAAGGGGGGTTGGGGGGATCATCTGTAGCGTTAATAACTAGATTTAATATTATTTGATCGCAGATTAGCAAAGATTTTCTGCAATTGAATATTGCTGATAAATTTGGCTTCACCGACCTGGTTTTTTTAAAGTTACTTTTGCTGATATTCAGTTCTAAGGTCGCGTAACATTTTGCTAGTTCCTGCATCAATGGCTTTTTGCACCAGTTGGGGAATAATTTCCGTTAGGGATAACTCAGGAAAGGTCGGACTATTAACCGTTTTAGTGTAGCCTTGATCAGAAAGTAAATAAATTTTTAACTGTTGATTTTCATAAATCCAAACTTCAGGAACTCCGATGGCTTCGTAGGCTTCTAATGTTGTTTTAGAAGTGACATCTGCCTCTATTGCTAAATCTGGAGGCGGATACTGTTTTAAATCTAAACGAGTACAACCTTGCACCCGTTGGGCGTTTTCGATATAAAAGCAGGTATCCGGTTCTATCCCAGCAATGGGTGGACGTTTGAGCGTCGTTGAACCAAAATCCTCCCAGTCACGCCCCTGAATATCAAGAATCGCTTTAACGATATCGGCGATAATACGATGGGGACGTTCATGCAGTGCCAAAGGGGACATAATTTCTAGGGTTCCTCGGTAGTAGGTAACGCGACTGTTACGTTTTTCTCCTAAGTCAATCAGAATTTGTTCAAAATCTTGCCAAGACAAGTTAGAAATAGTAATCTGGCTACCCGGAGTGAGTTTAATTGCTTGAATTGGAAAAGTTACACTCATGTTTTTGTCCCCATTTCTGAGTTGTTTCTTCAATAATTTGTTGTTGGTTGACGGTTAACGCTCAACAGATAACAGACAACAGATAACAGACAACCCATTGTTATTTCCCTTTAGCCTTAGTTTTTTTCTTAGCATCTTTAGCCACCTTTTTAGCTGCTTTCTCCGCTTCCAATTTAGCTAACTCTGCTTGTTCTTTTTCCTCCGCTAGTTTGTCTAAATAATAGTGATAATCTCCTAAATAAACCCGAAACTCTCCATCCCGAATTTCGACAATTTTATTAGCAACTTGAGAAATAAAATAACGGTCATGGGAAACAATTAAGACTGTGCCATCATAATGTTTTAAGGCTTCCTCTAACATTTCTTTGGCGGGAATATCTAAATGGTTTGTGGGTTCATCTAAAATTAGGCAGTTAACAGGTTGGAGTAATAATTTCGCTAAGGCTAAACGGGCTTTTTCCCCTCCACTTAAGGCATTAACCTGTTTTAAAACCATATCTCCACTAAACAAAAACCGTCCTAATAACGTTCTAACTTCTTCATTTTTCCAGTCTGGAACTTCATCATGGATGGTATCCATAACGGTTTTTTCTAAATCTAATGCTTCCGCTTGATTCTGTTCAAAATACCCGGGAATAACGTTATGTTCTCCTAAGCAAACTTTGCCTTCCGTTGGTGCTTCTAAACCCATAATTAATCGCAGTAATGTCGATTTTCCGCAACCATTCGGCCCTAAAAAGGCTATGCGATCGCCCCTTTCTACTAATAATTCTGTCCCTAAAAATAGGATTTTACTATCATAAAAATGAGTTAAATCTTGAATATTAACCACTTCTCGACCACTTCTCACCGCAGCCGGAAATCGAAATTTTAGAGTCGGAGATGAATAACTAGGGGCTTCAATTCGTTCTATTTTATCGAGTTGTTTTTCTCGGCTTTTCGCTTGGGTACTGCGGGTCGCACTGGCTCGAAATCGCTCTACAAAAGCCTGTTGTTTTTCTAACTCTTTTTGCTGCCGTTCATAGGCACTTAATTGAGCTAATTCGGCATCTTCTTTCTGTTGTAAATAAGCCGAATAATTCCCTAAATAAGTTTTAGAAACACCTTGTTCTGTTTCGACAATTTGGGTACACAGACGATCTAAAAATTCGCGGTCATGGGAAACAATTACCATCGGAGTTGTTAACCCTTTCAGATAAACTTCTAACCATTCAATTGTTTCTAAATCTAAATGGTTTGTCGGTTCATCTAGTAATAATAAATCCGGTTCTTGGAGTAAGATTTTCCCTAAACTCATTCGCATTTGCCAACCGCCACTAAAAGCGCTGACTAAGCGATCGCCATCTTCCGAATCAAACCCCATTTCGGGTAAAATTTTCTCAATTTGAGATTCTAATGTATAGCCACCAATAGCTTCCAATTCTCGATGTAAACGATCTAATTTTTTGATTAACTTATCCAACTCCTCTGGAGTTGCCGTTTGCATTTCATGTTGTACCTCGGTCAAAGATTCATGAATCTGATTTGCTGCTTTAAATACTGTCCAAAATTCCTCACGAACTGTATGGGTTGGGTTAACTTCAAATTCTTGGGTTAAATAGGCAATTTTCAAACTAGCTGGACGAATAATTTCCCCAGAAGTGGGTTCCATTTCTCCAGAAATAATTTTTAATTGCGTCGATTTTCCCGCCCCATTTACTCCAACTAAACCAACGCGATCGCCAGATTTAACTTCCCAATTAATATCTTTAAGAACTAAACCTGTAGAATAGATTTTACTAATATGTTCAAGTCGTAACATTGAGAATCTCCTTAACTATAATAAAAGAAAGAACACGGATTAAACGGATTAAGATGATTACACGGATTACGCTTCTTGCTTCGCTCTTAATATTTAATTGAGCGCAGCAAGGAACCTAATCTGTGAAATCCGTGAAATCCGTTTAATCCGTGTTCTGCTTTGCTGCTTTATAGGTTTCTACCGCCTTTTGAATAATAGCTTTAAAAGCTTCCGGCTCCCAGGGTTTGGTAATACACTTAAAGATATTAGTTGATGCCGTGTTTCCAGAATCGAGATCCAAAGCATCTTCAGAATAACCCGTCAGTAGAATCCTAATTGTATCAGGAAAAAGCTGGGTGACCCGGCTCAAAAACTCAATCCCAGTCATTTCGGGCATACTTTGGTCAGAAATAATTATCGCCATTTCGCCTTCAGTATCGAGAATATTCATCGCACTGGAAGGACTATCGGCTCTAAATACCTGAAATTCCCGCCGAAATGTCCGATAGAGCAGATCGAGATTATCTCGCTCATCATCAACCACCATGAGTTTCAGTTTGCTTCCAGGCATACTTTTATCTCTAAAACTTATTTATAAAAAAGGCGAGACTCCAAAGAGTTCTCGCACTTCCCGCATCCAGGGCTGACTCAATTAGTGAATATAATCACAACATCAAAGCCAAAACTCTTTCAATTACACTGAAACTGGACTGGATGTGGAATTTGCTAATTCAGCTAATCTTTCCTCTTGATCCTTAACAATACAGGCACTAAGTACACTTTCCAAACTTCCTTCCAGAATCGTAGCTAGAGTGAAGTTTTCACCTAAGCGGTGATCAGTGACTCGACTATCTTTATAGTTATAGGTACGAATTTTTTCAGAACGTGACCCGGTTCCCACCTGTGAACGTCGCATGGAAGTTACGGCTTCTTGTTGTTCCCGCAGTTTGGCTTCATACAACTTAGCGCGTAAAATTTGCATTGCCCGTTCTCGGTTTTTTAATTGACTCCGTTCTTCTGTACAGAAAATCCGAATCCCCGAAGGTTTGTGGAACAGGTCAACGGCCGTTTCCACCTTGTTGACATTTTGGCCACCAGCACCCCCGGAACGAGCCGTGGTCATCTCAATATCCTTGGGGTCAATAGCGATTTCCACTTCATCGACTTCAGGCATGATTGCCACCGTCGCTGTAGAGGTATGAACCCGACCTCCAGCTTCCGTTACCGGAACCCGCTGCACCCGGTGAACTCCAGCTTCAAACTTGAGTTTACTGTAAACGCTGTCCCCTTGGATTTCTAAAATTGCCTCCTTAAAGCCACCCATATCGGCAACGGACTCACTGACCATACTCACCCGCCAGCCCTGACTTTCCGCATATCGGCTGTACATTCGGACTAAATCCCCCGCCCAAATACTGGCTTCTTCCCCTCCAGTTCCGGCCCGAATTTCCAACATGACGTTTTTATCATCGTTGGGGTCACGGGGTAGTAACAGGACTTTCAGCAGAGTTTCAAGCCGAATAATTTCAGTTTCCAAATCCGCCACTTCTAAGGAAGCCATTTCTCGCATTTCCGGGTCATCTCCGGCTTCCTTCATGACTTGACGAGAGCCCTTAAGTTCTTCTTGAGCCGTTTTCCAGTCCTGATAAGCTAAGACAATTTCCTCCATTGAGGAGCGAGCCATTGCCACCCGTTGAAATTCATCGTGGTCACTAGCAACATCAGGATCAGCTAAACGGAGGGTTAACTCATTAAAAGTTTGTTCAATAGATTTGAGTTTATCAATAAGATAAGCATCAGCCATAATCTCAGTTGTCCTTTGTCAGTTCCGTAGAGACTAGCATGGCTAGTCTGTACTCAGAAATTCAAGATTCAGTCGCCCGGACACATCTAAATCTGATTTAGAGCCTCGACGGGATGAATTCAACTTGAAATCAGTCCTGTTTGCCCGGGAGGATTTGAAACAGTCAGTTGTCTGTCGGTGAACGAACCAGCCAACTAACGACAGACAAACGACAACAGGGCTATTTCTCCGCTTGCTTATCGTCTATCATGCCGTATTTACGCAGGAAGCGCTCAACTCGACCTTCTGTATCCAGAATTTTTTGAGTTCCGGTGTAGAAAGGATGATTTCCCGACCACACATCAACATTAAGTCGAGGCTGGGTGGAACCAACGGTTGTGACTAATTCACCGTTGCAATAGACTTCGGCATCTGGATACCATTCAGGGTGAATACCAGGTTTAGGCATGGTTTTGAGGTTCTAAATTTTACAAGCTGTTAACTAACAATTTTAACACCGGATTAGTCCCCCGCTATCAGGACAACGGGAAACCAACAGGGTTTTAACGTTTCGAGTATTGAGGAGCCTTACGCGCTTTGCGTAAACCATATTTTTTCCGCTCTGTAGCTCGGGGGTCACGGGTTAAGTACCCTTCTGTTTTGAGGGGTTTGCGGTTATCAGGGTTGAGTTCACACAAGGCCCGGGCTACACCTAAACGGATGGACTCGGCTTGACCAGTTAAACCGCCACCACTGGCATTGACCAAAATATCATAGTCATTTTCCAGTCCCAGTGTATCCAGGGGAGCTTTAGCCGCAGCTAGATAGCCCCGGTTGTATTGCAGATACAATTCCCCATCTTTACCATTAATGGTTAATTTACCAGTACCAGGAACTAGGCGAACTCGCGCTACAGAAGATTTACGACGGCCAGTTCCCCAGTAAACGGCACGACCAGTATCAGTTGCTTGCATTAATTACCTCCTGTGGGAATAGTATTGATGATTAAGGTTTCGGGTTGTTGAGCTTGATGGGGATGATCGGGCCCAGCATATACTTTGAGTTTGGTAAACAGGTTCCGTCCCAAGACATTTTTAGGTAGCATCCCCTTAACGGCTTTTTCGATAATTCGTTCCGGGATGCGGGCTTGCAATTTCTCAAAGGTTTCAGTTTTCATTCCCCCCGGTCTCCCGGAGTGATGGCGATATAATTTTTGGCTGCGTTTTTTACCCGTAACTTCAATTTTTTCCGCATTTACAATAATTACAAAGTCACCCGTGTCCATATGAGGGGTGTAAATGGGTTTATTTTTCCCCCGAATAATCTGGGCAACTTCAGAGGCTAAACGACCTAAACGCTGGTTAGCCGCATCAATGACGTACCATTTGGGTTCTAGGGAAGCTTCTGAAGGAAGGAAGGTTTTTGTGGTCATTCTTGATTGTCCTTAAATTTAAGAATAAATTGGGTGTTAGCGGTTGAGGTATTGACCTAAACTCGGTGTCCCGTTAACCAATGACAAATTTAGGAAAGGTATCAAACCAAATTTCTGGATCAAAGGGAAACTCCCGATAACCGACACGCAATAGGCAAAGTCCTTGGGCGGGTGCTGCATATTTAACGAGTTCTCGGCGTTCTTGAGTCCAGATGTCTCTAAACTCCTCTAGGGATCTTTCACCGTTTCCGACCTGTACCAGTAACCCTACTAACAACCTCATCATCCCGTATAGAAATCCACTGGCTTGCACTTCAATATGGATGAAGGGATTTTGGCGTTGACAACTGACGAACTGCACGTCTACCCAAGCGTGGGGGCGGGATGTTCCACTACGTTGAAACGCCGATAAGTGGTGATATCCCACTAATTGTTCTAGGGCGGCTTGGATTAACTGTTCATCAAGGGGATGATGGTAGTAATGCCAACTGAAAGGACGGACAAATAGGTTGGGTCGAGCATCTGTATAAAAGGTGTACCGATATCGACGCCATTTTGCCGAAAACCGAGCGTGCCAGCAGTCGGGAACGGCGGCAGATGCCCGAATCAACACATCCTCCGATAAACGGTTATTGAGAATGGTCGCCCAACGATAGTCAGGAATATAGCTGGGGGCATTAAAATGAGCCACTTGTGCCGCCGCATGAACTCCCGTATCGGTGCGACCCGCCGCGTGTAGTGTCACCGGAGCTTGAGTTACCGTGGCGATCGCGGTTTCAATTTCCTGCTGCACTGTCCGTTGATTCGGTTGTCGCTGCCAACCTTGAAAGTGAGTTCCCTGATACTGAATCACTAAGGCAATACGCTGTTGATCCATCACAAAAATCAGTTATTAGTTAACTGATTACACCAATTCAATAATTGCCATATCTGCATTATCTCCCCGACGACTCACTGTTCTAATCACACGGGTATAACCGCCATCGCGCTGGCCATAACGTGCTGGAGCCTCATCAAATAAGGCATGAACCAGTTGTTTGTCATAGATATACCCCATAGCTTGGCGACGGGCTGCTAAAGAGCCGTCTTTGGCTAGGGTAATCATTTTTTCTGCTTCTGATTGTACCGCTTTGGCTCTAACTTTAGTGGTGGTGATTCGGCCATGACGAATCAGTTCTGTAGCCAGCGATCGCAGCAATGCTTTTCGCTGATCAGCAGGTTTGCCCAATTGGGGAACACGACAACGATGACGCATAATTACCTTCAGATAGAAAATGATTGAGTGGTTTAATTAGTTATCAAGAAACCGGGTTTTTTTAGAGAATCTGGGTAACAACCAAGTATTTTCGGAAAAACCCGGTTTCTCAGTTATCAGTGCAAGAGTTAATAGTAAACAGTTATCAGCGTAAGAGTTAATAGTTAATGAGCTATTTTTAAATTCTTACCTGATGACTGATGACTGATAACTGATGACTGATTACTGACTACTGATTACTGACTACTGATTTAGATGCCTTTTCTTGAGGCAGTGTAATCCCTAGGCGTTTGTTTAACGCCTCAATTACTTCCTCCGCAGACTTCTGACCGAAGTTTTTAATTTCTAATAGGTCTTCTTGAGTATAATCCCGTAAGTCTGCGACCGTGTTAATTTGAGCGCGTTTGAGGCAGTTATAAGCCCGAACCGATAACTGTAGTTCTTCAATCGGGATTTGACTGGTGGGATCAACATCATCATTCTGGTCACTTTTGATCGATTCCAGGGTGATGTCTTTCAACGGAGTGAACAAGTCCACCAGAATGGTCGCGGATTGGCTGATGGCTTCTTGGGGTGTTAAACTCCCATTTGTCCAAATCTCCATGATCAGGCGGTCTTTTTCTATAGTTCCGCCCACCCGTGCATCCTCAACGGTGTAATTAACTTTCCGTACAGGCATGAACACGGCATCAATTTGGAGAAAATCCAGAGCAATTGCCTCGTCCCGATTGCGTTCAACGGCGCGATACCCAGTTCCCTTGTCAACTTGGACTTCCATTTCCAAGGTTGCTCCTGGGGATAAGGTAGCGATATATTGGTTTTTGTCTACGACCTCAACGTCTGAATGCAGATCAAAGTGACCCGCCGTTACCGTCGCTGGGCCTTGAACTGCTAAGCGACCGATTTGTTTTTGGTGGGTATAGCTTTTGAGTACAACTTCTTTCAGGTTCAGCAGAATTTCTAAAACATCTTCTCTAACCCCTTGAATGGTTGCAAACTCATGATTAACATTGGCAAACCGTGCTGATGTAATCGCCGTTCCTTCTAAGTTCGAGAGTAAAACCCGTCTTAGAGCATTGCCAACCGTTGTCCCTTGACCCCGTTCTAACGGTTCTAAGACGAATTTCCCGTACTGACTTCGGTCTGTATCAGTGTTCGATTCAATACACTCAATCTTAAACTGCGCCACCGATGGACCTCCCTTCTCCATTGAACCCCAAAATGAATTGACAGTATAAGGCAAAGAATGAAACCAAACTTGAGTATTCATTCTTCCTAGACAAGACACTAACTTCCACGTCTGTAACGCTATTAAAAGCTGTAGTTAAACGCGACGTCGTTTGGGAGGACGGCAACCATTATGGGGAATTGGAGTAATGTCTCGAATCAGGGTGATTTCTAAACCAGCCCCTTGCAAGGCTCGAATCGCAGTTTCTCTACCTGCACCTGGCCCACTGACCATCACTTCAACCTGACGCATTCCTTGATCATTTGCCCGGCGTCCAGCGTTTTCTGCGGCCGTTTGAGCGGCAAAAGGAGTCCCTTTTTTCGCCCCTTTAAACCCCGTAGACCCCGCAGAAGCCCAAGAAATGACTTCTCCATTCGGATCGGTAATCGTTACAATCGTGTTGTTGAAGGTGGATTGAATGTAGGCCAACCCATTCGGGACATTACGTTTTTGCTTTTTAGGCCCTGTTTTTTTCGTTTGTCGCGCCATAGTAATCTCGTTTACGATTTTCTTTGCGGTGAGTTTAGGAGATCTGCTTGGGTTTAACCAGCAGTTCTTGTAAGTTGAAACGTCTAGCTTAATTATTTCTTAGCTGCCGCTTTTTTCTTACCAGCAACGGTACGGCGAACACCCCTACGGGTTCTAGCGTTCGTCCGGGTGCGTTGACCCCGCACAGGTAGACCTAAACGATGGCGACGACCCCGATAGGTGCCGATATCCATGAGGCGCTTAATGTTCATCGCCTCCATCCGTCGCAGATCCCCCTCCACCTGATACAGTTGGATGGCCGCCCGTAGGGCTGCAACATCAGCATCATTTAGATCTTTAATCCGGGTATCAGGATTGACACCCGTATCTTTAAGAATTTGTTGAGACCGCGAAAGTCCAATTCCAAAAATGTAGGTTAGACCGATTTCAACACGTTTATCTCGTGGAAGGTCTACTCCGGCTATCCGTGCCACAATGAACGTCTCCCTTTAAAATGTAAAAACACGACAATGCCTAAATCATGCAGTAAAATGATAGGCAGTTAATTGATTCCCCATTTGCTGAATGGCCCGAGGCTTCTAGGCAGGTTGAAGCTACTGTACTGATTTCAACTGCACATTCTTTCCTTTGATCTGGGAAGGAATGGGATTGTAGCTACTCTTTGAGACTTAACAAGGGTTGAGGCTTCTTCAAGTCAAGGCTTGAATCACAGCACTTTAATTCTTCCAGTCTGTTTTTCCGGTTTCAGCAAGACTCATAATCCGTCCTAGGTGGACGACCTAGGGTGTTAACCTTGGCGTTGCTTATGCTTGGGATTAGAACAAATCACCATCACCCGTCCCCGACGACGGATGACACGACACTTTTCACAAATTTTGCGGACTGATGCTCGAACTTTCATTCCAATTAGAGCGACACTACAACAAATTTATTATTATATCACTGAAAGCTGATTTTTATCTAGTCTAACCCTTAGCCTTTGGGATAAGGGGTAAGATTTTAATCTATTTTTTGCGTAGACGATAGGTGATTCTGCCTTTGGTCAAGTCATAGGGGGTTAATTCCACTTTGACTCTATCTCCAGGTAAAATCTTGATATAATTCCGTCTAATCTTCCCAGAGATATGAGCCAAGACATTAAACCCGTTATCTAGGTCTACGCGAAACATAGCATTGGGAAGGGATTCAGTGACTGTCCCCTCCATTTCAATCAGATCCTGTTTAGCCAAGTTGTTTTTACCTCAATTCAACAATCTATCCCCTCGATCAACAAATAACCGAGATCTGCTCATCTGATGACATTCAGAAATCCGTATTGCAGATTTAGATGAATTACACAGATTTCACGGATTAGATTTTTTTAATCCGCGTCATCTGCGTAATCCGTTTAATCCGCGATCCGTATTTCTTAACATATTTTATCAAAAATT
>JFJP01000351.1_pt1 | contig 11406 bp, 9 predicted proteins | sample 431651 | NCBI WGS metagenome assembly JFJP01 (sample SAMN02602958, study PRJNA72255) | Microbial mat metagenome, whole genome shotgun sequencing project. | biome: fresh water; feature: sink hole; material: water; isolation source: purple microbial (photo- and chemosynthetic) mats found in... | reverse complement strand
GAACACCTGGGGGCGCCCTGCCACGGGGACCTGGAGGAGCTGGCTGAGGGCCTGCGCTGCCGGTCCTGCGGGCGGCTCTACCCCATCCAGGATGGGATTCCGGTGATGCTTCCGGAAATCGCGACCCAGGGCCTGCCGGATGGGGAGACGCGATGAGACTGGACCGGAACCAGGCCGAGGCCCTGTTCTCCCGGATGCGTGGCCTCCGGGTGGCGGTGCTCGGCGATCTGATGCTGGACGAGTACCTCTTCGGGGAAGTGAACCGGATCTCTCCGGAGGCCCCGGTGCCCATCGTCCGGATCGTCCGGGAGAACGCTGTTCTCGGGGGCGCCGCCAATGTCGCCGCCAACCTCAAGGCCGTGGGAGCCGAGCCGCTGGTCATCGGAACACTCCAGAACGACGGAGCCGGCGTTCGTCTGCTGGGCCTTCTGGCGGGGCTCAACATCCAGACTGGGGGCGTGGTGAAGGATCCCCACCGGCCCACCATCATCAAGACCCGCGTCATCGGGCAGCAGCAGCAGATGCTGCGCATTGACCGGGAGGAGCCCGGGGAACTGGATGAGGAGGTGGCGGCAGGCCTGTGCGCCAGCCTGGAACAGGCGCTGCGGCAGGCTTCGGCCCTGATCGTCTCTGACTACGCCAAGGGCGTGGTGGGCCCCGTCGTGATGGAAGCCGTGCGGGAACTCTGCCGGGTGCAGGGCATTCCCTGGATCGTCGATCCGAAACCCGTCCACCGCGCTCTCTATCGCCAGGCGACGCTCATGACGCCCAATACCAAGGAGCTGGCCGAACTGTCAGGGCTCGCGACCCGGGGGGACGGGGAGGTATCCGAGGCAGGCCGGCGGCTGGCCGAAGAGTTGGGTCTGGGTGGCTTGCTGGTGACACGCAGCGAGAAGGGCATGGCCTTGTTTGCCCCGGACACCCTGCATCGGGAGCCCTGGTTCATTCCCACCGAAGCAAGGGAAGTGTTCGATGTGAGCGGCGCGGGGGACACCGTGATCGCCGTCTTCAGCGCCGCAGTCGCTGCCGGGGGGGATTGGAAGGATGCAGCCATGCTGGCCAACGCCGCCGCCGGGGTGGTGGTGGCCAAGGCGGGCACGGCCACGGCCACGCCAGGGGAAATCCTGGCCCATTACCAGGACCAGGAAGCGCACTAGGGGTGGTTCCCCGGTCGGCCTATTCGACCAGTTCCAGGGTGAGGTAGAAGTAGACCCCCAGGGGAAGCCGTTCGCTGACGCGACTGAAGTTCAGGTCGAAGGTCTCCGTGGTGCCTGGCGCCACGGAGCCGACCTTGGCCCCGCCGTTGCCCACGCCCAGCAGGCGATTCTCGGCATCGAAGACCGCCACGGCGAAGCCCGGAATCCTGGGTTTCTTGGAGTTGTTGGTGACCTCCACCTGGGCCCTGGCGCCGAAGTCCGCGCCCTTCATGAACCAGGTGCGGACCTGGCGGCGGTTGAAGAAGATGGTGTTGATCTTGAGCCCGTCCACCTCGATCTTGAGCGGGAGCAAGGTGTCCCATTTGTAGTTGAAACGCTGACTGTAGAAACTGAGGGGTTTGAGATTTTCGCTGGCGGTCACCGGGGCCGCGGCGGGCAAGGGTTCCGGTACGGGCGCTTGAAGACTTAGCAGGACGGGAAGAAGCAGAGCAGGCAACATATCAACCTCGATTGAAGAGACCGCCAAACAGACTTTTCTTGATCGGGGCGGTTTCCGATGGAGAGGGGAGGAGCACCGCCTGGGCCTGCTGGGCGGTGGGGGTCTGCTGTTTGCGGACCCGCTCGAAGACTGGGCGCAGGCTGGGCACCTTGCCCGCTTCGATCCAGTTTTCGCTGAACTGCCGGGCCACCATGTGGAAGTCCTGGACGCGTCCCTGTTCGATCCAGGTCGTGACCTGATCCAGGGAGACGTTGTTGTAGACCTCCTGGCCCACCTGGAGCTTCAGCAGGCTGGTATCGGCCTCAGGTGCCGTGGGAAGGGTGGGAGGTTTGATCCCGGGGACGGGCCTGGTCACCGGTGCCGGGGTGGGCAGGGAGGCGGCCTTCATGGCCGATGCGATCTCGTCGTGGGTCAGTTTCATGGTGCTGGACATGGGCTTGGCGGGCTCCAGTTCGGCAGGCGTCAGTTCCGGAACCGGGAAGGCCGGTTGCGCCCCTAGCTCCTTGGCATTCACGCCGCCCAGCGTGGATTCCAGGGCGTCCAGGGTCGCTTCCACGTCCATCTGCGTGGCGGTGCGGTTGAAACCTCTCCTCTCCTGGCTGGCTTCAGGGGCAGGCACGTTGCCGAGGAGTTTCGAGATGGCATCCCGGGCCGAGCTGTAGCCCCCGGCGGTCGCGTCAAAGGTATCCTCGGGAGGGGCCGACTGGGCAGCCTGCACCTGGGTTTCGGGGTGGACCGGTTCGCCCTCCATGACCAGGGTTTTTTCGAGAATTTCCTCTTCCACTCCCTCCAGGTCACCCAGGGTCAGGCTCGGGGCGGCCTCTGTGGACTCGGGCGCACCTTCCCGGAAGGGCTGGAGGTCCAGGAGGTCCTCCGGGCCAATCCCCACTTCCTCACCCCGTTCCACAGGGGTGGATTCGGGACGGCCAGTCAGCCGCAGCACCTCTGCTTCGATGCTGAAGACGCTGGCGCAGCGGAAGCAGCGGGCACGGCGAAGACCAGCCCGCACCCGGGAGGCTTGGAGCCCGTAGTGGGTCGAACAGGTTGGGCAGTGGACGGATTCGAGCACGGTCAACTCCGGGGGCGTTTGAAACAAAGCATAGGCACATTTCCGGGAATATGCAGCCTGCCTGTGGCAGCCCCGGATCGCTTATGCTGTTCCTCTAGGCATTGGAGGCGGTTTGAAGGGGTTGTTCATCACCATGGAGGGCGTGGAAGGTTCGGGCAAGTCTACGCAGATACGCAGGCTTGCAGACCGCTTGGAGAAGACCGGACTGCCCCTCGTGGTCTCCAAGGAACCGGGCGGGACCCGCCTCGGGCTGGAACTGCGTGCCCTGCTCCTGGAGCGCCACCCCAGCGGGGAGACGTGGTGTCCCAAGGCCGAACTCCTGCTCTTCTACGCGGACCGTGCCCAGCACCTTGCCACCCTTGTGCAGCCAGCCCTGGAAGCAGGGAAGATCGTCCTGGTGGACCGGTTCGAGGATTCCTCCTGGGCCTACCAGGGGGCCCGGGGGGTCTCCCCTGCCGATCTGACCCGCCTGCGGGAACTGGTCCTGGGGGACTTCCGGCCGGACCTGACCCTCGTGCTGGATATGGACCCGGAGGAATCCCTCCGGCGGGTCGAGGCCCGGAACGCTCGCCTGGGGCCTTCCTTCCAGGAAACCCGCTTCGATCAGGAAAACCTTGCCTTCCATTCCAAGGTTCGCCAGGGCTTCCAGGAGATCGCCCGGCGGGAGCCGGGGCGCGTGGTCCTGCTTCCAGCCCAGGCTGAGCCCGATCGGGTGGCAGACCTCCTCTGGAGCCGCGTCTCCGCCCTTCTATCCCAGCGCGGCTTCCCGGTGGCCTAGTGCAAGGGGACCTCGGATTCGATCCGACCATCCAGGGCCACGGAGCCATCAGGCACCGCCTGCGGGACCGGGTCCTGGCCGGGAGGTTGCCGGGTTCGCTGCTCTTCACCGGGCCGGACGGGATCGGCAAGCGGCGCGTGGCGCTGGAACTGGCCCAGCGTGAGCTTTGCTTCCGGCAGAATGCCTGCGGGCGTTGCGAAGGCTGCAAGCCCTTCAAGACAGACCCCTTGCCGGTGGAGTTGCCCAACCTGCTCCGGATCGCCCCGGAGGGGAAGGCCGGAGTCATCCGCATCAGTGCGATCCGGGAGGACGATCTCGTGGAGGGAGGGGTCATCCGCTGGGCCCATCAGGCCCCGCCGCCCCGGTGTCATCGCTGGATCCTCGTGGAGGACGCCCATCGGTTGAACGCCGCTTCCGCCAACATGCTGCTCAAGATCCTTGAGGAACCGCCCCCTGGCACCCACTTCCTGCTGGTCACCCATCGCCCCGAGGCGCTCCTGCAGACCATTCGCTCCCGGTGCGAGCGTATCCCCTTCAGCCCACTGGGGGATGAGGAAGCCTGGACGGTGGCTCTGGCAGCGGGCTGGTCCCTGCCGGATCGGGCCCGCTGGACGGCCCTGGCAGCGGGCACCCTCCGCTACCTGGATCCGGTCGTGTTTGCGCGAGCCGTCGCGCAGATGGAGGCGTGGCTGGAGCTGGCCGATGGCGGCACCTTTGCGGAGGCGGGGGCGCCCCTGTTGCCGGAAAAGAATGCCCCCAAGGCCCAGAGCGAACAGATGGCCCAGTGCCTGGAGCTCCTCCTGCTCCTGCTTGCGGATGTGGCCCGGCGCCGGGAGGGCAGACCCGTGCGGCTTGAACCCTGGCGGTCCCGCCTCGAGACGGTCGCCACCTCGGGATTGCTCCTCAAGGCACCCACGGAGCTGGCCTTCGGGATCCTGCGCCAGCTACCCCGGAACCCCTTCGCGGATTCCCTGCTGCGGGAAGTGGCCTTGGCGCTGAAAACGCGCTAGGTTGCCTGGACCACTCGGCCCTTCCCTTCCTCCTTGGCCTTGAACAGGGCGCGGTCGGCGCGCTCCAGGAGATGCTCCGCCCCGTCCGCATGAGCGGGGTAGGCGGCGATGCCGATGCTGACGGAGATGGGAACCCGCTCTCCGTTGATGATCACCTGGGTCTCCTGGAGCTTCCGGATGAGGCGCTCTCCCAGTTTGGCTGCACCCGTGGCCGAGGTGCCGGGGATGACGATGCAGAATTCGTCCCCTCCGTAGCGATAGAGCCGATCCTGGGCCCGGATGATGTGCTGGGCCTCCACGGCCACGGTGGTGAGCACCTTGCTGCCCGTGGGGTGGCCGAACTGGCTGTTGAGGGCCTTGAGGTTGTCCACATCCAGGAACAGGAGGGAAACCGACTCGCCCCGGGCGGCGGCCTCGCGGACGGCCTTGGGCAGCTCCACTTCGAGGCACCGGCGGTTGTGGGCCACCGTGAGGTCGTCCTTGAAGGAGAGGGCCTGGCTCTTCTCCAGGTTCCACGCATTGATGATCAGGTCTTCGGTCTCCTTGATCCATCCGAGGAAATGGGCAGGTTCGCCCACGGGTTCCCGCAGGCGCAGGATGCCGATCTGCTCGTCGGGGCAGATCAGCCATGCATCCCCCGTGCGGATCAGGGAGGCCGCCTCGGGGAGGGTCACGGGGGCTTCGGGATAGCCCTTGCCGCAGCGCTGGAAGAAGACATTGTCCTGGCGGATCCAGATGGCGCCCTGTTTGGCGCCGGAAATCTCGATGGCGCGAATCAGGACCAGCCGCATCAGTTCATCCAGGGTGGCCAGATGCAGCATCTGCCTCAGCCAGCCCTCGCTACCCAGATCCCGCTGCCGCAGGTGGCTCAAGGACGCCTTGGCGACCTCCAGGGAGCTGTTCCGGCGCACCACCCAGCCGGGCCGACGGGAGAGGACATCGCTCACCTCTTCGGGAGAGGCGTCCTCGACCCACCAAAGGATTTCCTTGCCGATGGGAGGGATCCACCTGGGATCCGGACGGTCGGAGAGCAGGACCAGCGTTCCCTCTCCTGGGCCTTCTGTCACCTGGAAGCCCCACTGGACAAGGGCTTCCCGCAGGAGATGGGCTTTCTCCGTCGGTTGGGCCTCGCACCAGAAGACTTCAGACATCGATACTCCTCAATTCATGGCGGCGGCAAGCCTCATGGTCAGTCTTTCCAGGTGGGAGGTCAGGTGCTCAAGGGCCGTGGAGACATCCTTCCCGCCACGTTCGGCCCGGACCCAGCGTTTCAGGAGGTTTAACGCCTGGGAATCGCGCACACCTAGGGGTTTGGCCGTCTGGATCAGGCGGTGGGTGCAGCGATTCCGGTCGGAGGCCTCGGGGGTGAGTTCCTGGAGCTGGCGGCACAGTTTCAAGGCTTCCCGGGCGGTGGTCAGATCCAGCCGGATGAGGGGAACGCGAGTATTGATGCGCAGCAGGAAGACGTCCAGGAACCGGAGCAGCTCCCCCACGAGTTCCGCACCGTCCCGGAGGGCCGGAATGATGTCCGTGGGGCCCTCCAGGACCCGGATGAACTGCTGGGTCAGCCGTTCGAACTCCTGGCGGTCCTGGCTGCGGATCAGCAGGAACTCCGGGCTGCGGCGGAAGGCCACGACCTGGTTCTGGGTCTGCCCCAGGGTGAGGGCCAACCGGGGCCAGTCCTGCAATTCCAGATGCAGCTGGATCTGCTGCAGGGCGGGGTCCAGGTGGTCCCAAAGCCGGTGCAGTCGTTGGCGCAGCCTGTCCCCCTCCTCGGTCAGGGAGGGCGAATCGGGGAACAGCTGCTGGCGGAGTTCCGGGGAGAAGAGACCGGCCAGATCCGCCATGAGCTGCCGCTGGTGGTTCAGGAGGAGAGCCTTCAGGTTGTCCAGGGTACCGGCCAGCTGGTCCACGTCGTTATTGACGAGGGTCTGCTGGAGCAGCCCACGAATGGTGGCCTGGTCCTGGAGCAGGGAGAGCACGGCTTGTCGCAGGAAGGCCCCCAGGAGGAGGGCTTCCTCGCCGCCCTTGGGGAGGTGTTCCGCCACGCGTGGGTGGTAGACCCGCTCCGCCAGGCGTCCCAGCTCCGATTCGAGCACATAGAAGGTGGGGACCATCGCGTAGCGTTCCTGGATGGAGGCGTTGACGGCGGGTTCCATGCGTTCCACCAGGCCCAGGAGGGCCAGATGACTGGCCAGGGCTCGGGCCACGATCCGGAAGGCGGGGGGATGTTCCTGCCGAAGTTGCTTGAGGAGGGCCCGGACTTCCGGTGGCAGACCTTTTTCCAGCAGCCGTTCTTCGACCCTGGGCAGGGACCAGCCCAGATGGTTCCAGAGCCACTGGAGGCTGCCGCGCACCTGCTCGACCGCAGGCCAGTGGATGCCGCGGTCCAGGGGGCGGAAGAGGGTCATGCGCAGGCTGGCGAGGACATGCTGGACCAGCAGCAAGGGCTCGGCCCGCAGCCGGGTGTCTTCGGGCAGGGCGCTTTCGAGGAGGGCCTCCAGTTTCCGGATCGCCTCCAGGGGCCGTCCCGTGGAGGTCTGGAGCGACCGGTTGAGGGCCTTCATCTGCTGATTAAGGCGCTCGGCGATGGCATGGGTGTCGTCCCGCTCGCCCAGATCCTGGAAGAGCTCCCGGAAGTGATCCCGGCCCTCCGCCAGGAAGGCCGTCCAGTGGCCCTGGAGATGGGGTTCATCCTCGGCGCCCAGGGAGGTCGCCATGGTCCTGAGGGAGGCAATGAGATCCAGGAGGTGGATGACCCGTTCCGGCTCCTGGTGCTGGTTCAGCAGATCGTGGTGGGCGGCCTTCGCCATCTCCTGGAGATTGGCGAGGCTGTGGAGCAGCACCATGCCCATGGCCTGCCGGATCTCCCCCAGGCGTTTGTCGGAGAACTGGTTCAGGAAGGCCAGGAACAAGCCGAAGGAACGCCGGAGCTTAGCCAAGTGCACGGATTCACTGATCTGCACGGCGCTGGCGGGCGGGGTGTCGACCATGGGGTCCAGGTCTCCTGCGCCGATCCGGAGGATCTCCTCCAGCAGTTCCAGGTCCTGTTTGGATAGCCCTTTTTCCCGGATGAGTTCCCGGGCCTGATCCAAACGGGGATTACCCTGCCTCGAGGTTGACATGGTCCCAAGGATACCCTCCCATCGCAAACTGGCTAGGGGTGTCTCGACAAACCGGTCCTTCTGCGGAAGGGGGCGCAGGATTTCCTGATGGGAGCAGTTTTTTTAATGCGTTGCCCTGGATGTGGGATAAGTTTTGAGGTGTTAGACTTTTCTCCCCCCCATCGGAGGCAAACATTGGCTAGCAAGCTTGGTGAAATGCTTGTCAAAGCTCAGCTGATCACGGATGCCCAGCTGGACGATGCCATCAAGCTGCAGCGGCGCGAAGGCGGAAAGCTGGGCAGCATCGTGGTCCGGCAGGGCTTCTGCTCGGATCAGGACATCGTCAGTTTCCTGGGGATGCAGTACGGGGTGCCCGCCGCCGACCTGGACCAGTGGCCCGCCATCGAGGCAAGCGTCATCGCCCTGGTTCCGGCGGAACTGGCCACCAAGCACAAGGTGCTCCCGCTCCAGCGGTCCGGGAATGTCCTCACTCTGGCCATGTCCGATCCCACGGACATCTTCGCCATGGACGATGTCCGCTTCCACACGGGCTACAACATCGATCCCGTCGTGTCCTCGGAGATGGGGCTGACCCGGGCCATCGAGCGCTACTACGGTGGTTCCAGCGGACTGAAGCTGAGGGACGACCAGGCTCGCAGGGCGGCCCAGCAGAATCGCCCTTCCGCGGCAGGGCCTGAGGCCGGCGGCGCCAATTTCAATCGGGCCGCCTTCGACGAGGCCGCAGACGAGGCTCTGGATCTCAAGGGGCTGGAGGAGGAACTGGACAGTGGCGACACCTCCTACGAGGCCCTGGAGGAGGAAGAGGACAACATCAACGCCGGTGCCTTGCAGAAGGGCAGCGAGGAGGCCCCGGTCGTACGCCTGGTGAACATGGTGCTGATCGACGCCATCCGGAAGGGCGCCTCGGATATCCATATTGAGCCCTACGAGAAGCAGTACCGGATCCGGTTCCGGATCGACGGGCTGCTCCAGGAGGTCATGCGGCCCAACATCAAGCTGAAGGATCCGGTCACCTCCCGGGTCAAGATCCTCGCCAAGCTGAACATTGCGGAAAAGCGGCTCCCCCAGGACGGTCGCATCAAGCTCCGGGTGAACCTGGGGGGCCAGGCCAAGGTCATCGACTACCGCGTCAGCGTGCTGCCCACGCTCTTCGGCGAGAAGATCGTGCTGCGGTTGCTGGATTCCGACAAGCTCATGCTCGATCTGACCAAGCTGGGCTTCGAGCCTGAAAGCCTCCAGCAGTGGGACCGGCAGATCTGCAAGCCCTACGGCATGGTGCTGGTGACCGGCCCCACGGGTTCCGGGAAGACCAACACCCTGTATTCCTCCATTGCCAAGCTGAACCAGGTGGACGTGAACATCATGACCGCCGAGGACCCCGTGGAGTTCAACTTTGCCGGGATCAACCAGGTTCAGATGAAGGAACAGATCGGCCTGAATTTCGCCGCCGCCTTGCGTTCCTTCCTGCGCCAAGACCCCAATATCATCCTGGTGGGGGAGATCCGCGACTTCGAAACGGCGGAAATCGCCATCAAGGCCTCCCTCACGGGTCATCTGGTGCTTTCCACGCTGCACACCAACGATGCCCCCAGCACCATCAGCCGCCTCATGAACATGGGTGTGGAGCCCTTCCTGGTGGCAACCTCGGTGAACATCATCTGTGCCCAGCGCCTGGTGCGGCGCATCTGTCCGAACTGCAAAGTGCCCGATCCTCACCAGCCACCCCTTGAAGCCCTGCTGAAGGTCGGCTTCACCGAGGAGGAAGTGGCCCGGGGCCTTACGGTCATGAAGGGGGCTGGCTGCGAGGTCTGCGGCAAGAAGGGTTACAAGGGCCGCGTGGGCCTCTACGAAGTCCTGGAAATGTCCGAGACCATGAAGGACATGATCCTGACCGGCGCCAGCGCCATCGAGTTGAGAGAACAGGCCGTCAAGGAGGGCATGATTACACTCCGGCGGTCCGGCTGCCGAAAAGTCATCGACGGTGTCACGACCATTGAGGAAATCATTCGCGAGACGGTGCTCTAACAAGGAGAACCACCATGGCCGAACCTTCTGCCAACTATGCTGTTCCCCTCCAACAACTCCTGAAGACCATGGTCGAGTACGGCGGCACGGATCTCCATATCACCACCGACACCGCTCCCCAGGTCCGGATCGACGGTCGCATGGTGCCGTTGAAGCTGCCTCCCCTGGATGCTTCCCAGACCCGCTGGCTCTGCTACAGCGTCATGACGGACCAGCAGAAGCATCGTCTGGAGGAGGACTGGGAGGTGGACTTCTCTTTCGGCCTCCAGGGGATTTCCCGCTTCCGGGCCAATGTGTTCAATCAGCGCGGCGCCACGGCGGGCTGCTTCCGGACCATCCCGGAGGATATCCGCTCCTTCGATAAACTGGGACTCCCTCCCGTGGCCCAGACCCTTTGCGAAAAGCCCCGGGGGCTGGTGCTGGTGACGGGCGTGACCGGCTCGGGCAAGTCTACCACCCTGGCGGCCATGATCGACTTCATCAATGAGCGGGAGCCCCTGCACATCCTGACCATTGAAGACCCCGTGGAGTATGTGCACAAGCACAAGCGCTGCTTGGTGAACCAGCGGGAAATCCACGCGGACACCCACAGTTTCAAGAAGGCCCTCCGGTCCGCCCTGCGCGAGGATCCGGACGTGGTGCTGGTGGGTGAGCTCCGGGACCTGGAGACCATCGAATCGGCCTTGACCATCGCCGAGACGGGCCACTTGACCTTCGGGACCTTGCACACCAACTCGGCTGTCCAGACCATCAACCGCATCATCGACGTCTTCCCCGCCTACCAGCAGCCCCAGGTGCGCGCCCAGCTTTCCCTGGTGCTGGAAGGGGTGATCTGCCAGTCCCTGATCCCCAAGGCCAGCGGCAAGGGCAGGGCCCTGGCCCTCGAAGTGATGGTGCCCAATCCGGCCATCCGCAACCTGATCCGCGAGGACAAGATCCATCAGATCTACAGCTCCATGCAGACAGGGCAGATCAAGTTCGGCATGCAGACCTTCAACCAGAGCCTTTCCGAACTGGTGCTCACCGGAGCGATCACCCAGGAGGTGGCCCTGACCTATACCTCCAACATGGACGAACTCCGGGAACTCATCAATCGGGGGATCGGGACCACCTCCATGGCTCCCCAGTCGGGCAAGGCCGAGGGGAAACCCGCTTCCAATTCGCTCCTGAGCGGTCGGAATCCGAACATCAAGTATACGTAAGGGGCTTCTCTTTCCCCTGAGGGACGCCTATGCTGAAAGCAATTCAACTCCCGCGTTATTAGTTCGCTGAGGTTCCGATGCCAGCATATGTTTGGAAGGGCAAAAACCGGCTGGGTGAGATCCAGGAAGGGGTTATCGTTGCGGATACCCGGGATCAGGCTTCCGCGACGCTGAAGCGGAACGGTCTCCAGATCCTTTCGGTGCGTATCCAGGCTGCGGCTGGGGGGAAGTCCTTCGGGAAGGTGAAACCCAAGAGCCTGGCGATTTTTACGCGCCAGTTCAGCGTCATGATCGACGCCGGCCTGCCCCTCGTGCAGTGTCTGGAGATTCTCGCGGCCCAGCAGCCGGACAAGGGCTTCCAGAGGATCATCAATGCGGTCCGATCGGATGTGGAACAGGGAGCCACGCTGCAGACGGCCTTGTCCAAGCACCCCAAGGCCTTCAACGACCTCTACGTGAACATGGTGGGGGCCGGCGAAGCGGGCGGCATCCTGGACGTCATCCTGCAGCGCCTGTCGGGCTACATCGAGAAGGCCGTGAA
>JFJP01020771.1_pt1 | contig 11407 bp, 15 predicted proteins | sample 431651 | NCBI WGS metagenome assembly JFJP01 (sample SAMN02602958, study PRJNA72255) | Microbial mat metagenome, whole genome shotgun sequencing project. | biome: fresh water; feature: sink hole; material: water; isolation source: purple microbial (photo- and chemosynthetic) mats found in... | reverse complement strand
TATCAAGATGGCAGTCCGTTGGTTGGCGAAATCAAAAGCGCGAAAGAGACGCGAGGTTCTGCCGCGTCATGGTGGTCGCACTGGAACAAGCCTCCCCGAAACCTAGGGGCGAACTACAAGCAGCCGGTGCCTGATTTCCCAACATCGACGGCAGGCTGGTGCGCCGTCATTGACGGACAGTTGAGGGCATATGTGGCGACGCATGGCCGCCAGCAAGGCGAGCTGATCGTCGAGGCGGGCGGTGACGATGCCGACGGCGTCGAGCGAGCCATGGTGTTTTTGCAGGAAGAAAGGCGCATCGCGTCATGGATGCGATCGGGCAGCGAGGATGGCTGCCTCTTCTGGCACATCCATTATCAGGGCGGGGAATAATCAAATAGCGATTCGGGATGTTTAGTACCTTGGAAAATTAACAGAACAATAAGAGGCCTCATGAGAACAAGACGAGTTCAGGTTAGCGCATGTTTGGTTATGGCCTGCGTGGCCATTGGGGTTACGCAATCCGCGATGGCGGGGATTGTGTCTTCAGGCGGTAAGGCGGTACGCGAAATCGCGGAGGCACTGGCCGAGCAGGCGGGCAAGAAAGCAAGCAAGGAATTTGTGGAAACAACCGCTGTGCAGCTTGAGAATATCGCTGGTAAGTGTGGCGGAGAATCACTGGATGTGATTTCAAAGCATGGGCTCGTCGCCTTCCGTGTGTTCAAAAATGCTGGTGATGATGCCGGAGAGTACCTGGTCAAGGCGATCCGCATTTATGGCGACGATGCGCTGCGCATTGCGCAATCCTCCGCAGGTCGATCAGTTTTGCGCAGTGGCAGCGATGCGGCCATCCGTGCGGTTGCGCGGCATAGTGATGCCGTGGTTCCCCTGATCCAGCGATATGGCGACGACGGTGTAGCCGCATTGGTCAAGCTTTCGCCTGCAAATGGTCGCCGACTGCTTCAGATGGTTGACGCAAACACGCTCCCCGCCTCGCGTCTCAGGGATGTGCTTGCAACCATCGGAAAGTACGGGGACAAGTCCCTTGAATTTGTTTGGAAACACCGCAAGGTGCTTACCTCGGCAGCGTTGTTGACCGCCTTTATTAGCGATCCCGAGCCATACCTGAATGGCTTCAAGGACATCACGCTGGGAGTCATCGACACAGCGGTTTCACCCGTCGCAGAAGGGGTCGGAAATGGCATTAGCATGGGCATGGTGAAAATCTTCGAAAGCATCCGATGGAACCTGTGGATTGGGGTGCTGTTCGCGATCCTGGGTATCAGGCAATACATCAGGCACCGGAAAAAATCGAAGACGGTTGCTTTATCCAAGGAGGATTCTCAATCTGTCAACGAAGGGGAATCGATATGATAAACAAACAGCAAACTGCAGGAATAATCCTGACACTGGTGGGTTTCTCCATAGCCTTCCTTCCGCAAATCCGAGACCTCATAATTCAACCGCCGGAAGAAAAAACCTCTATTTCGAGGGATGCTGTTGATGATGATATTGAGCAGACGCCTATGGTGGATGTTGCGCCAGCAATCGAACCGCAGCCAGCCACGGCTGTTGTTCAGACGGTTGCGCCACCGCCTGAGGCATCCTTAGGGGTGGCAACGCCTGCGACGGAACCGGAGTATAAACCAGAGGCTGCCACTGTTGCCGTTGCTGAGATTGCTGTGGTTCCTGATGCGGTAGCGGCTGTACCTGGCAAAACCGTAACACTACCGATAGTGCCGGATCCCGATGCCACAGTGTCAACCAATGTCCCAACGCTCAGTCCCGCAACGGAATACCTGCTGGATCGGGCATTGCGCGAAGCGGAAGCCTCAGCGCAACGGGCCGCTCATCGATTTATGCAGGATATGCTTAAGCCTATACGAGTCGATGGAAGCAATTTTGCCGAATCACTTTATTCGATTGGCTCCACGGCTCAGGCGGTGGCAAAGTCCGAAACAGCGTACCGCGAGTATGTCGCCCGACGTTTTCAAGAGGAACTGGCGAAGCGCATGGACATCCGCGAAAGCCTTGAAGCCAGCATCTTCGAGTTCTCGCACCGCCTAGAGCGGATCGCCACCCAGGTCGTCATCGAGTCCGGCTTGGATGTGAAGGATCTGCCAACGGTTAGGCTGGAAATGGGCAATTTTGAGAATATCCTGAGCGAGGATCTCAAGGCCAGCCTAGGTGAACTGACCCAAGGCATCCAGCAGCAGGCCCGGGAGGGTGCCACTATCGAAACACTCTCAATAGGCATAAGCCTGTTCCTGCCCACCCCATTTTTCATTGATGTGGCCATCGGACAGGCAGTCAGTGAGCTTGCCGAGATGTTCCGTGATCCCGAGGGACACGTGGAAATCGTCGCTCACCGAGCCGCTGAACAGCTTGCCGATCGGATCTGTTTCGGGACCGACCGGCATGGCGGCCTGTATGCTGGTCTGCTTGATGTCGCGCATTTCCAGAACCGCCAGTTGCGGAAACTTTTGATCACTGCGGAACCGGTTGATAATGTTGACTCGGTAGACGATGAGAAAAATCTGGATACAGTTTTTGGAGGTAAAAATGAATAAAGTGGCGGTGGTGGTGCTTTTAGTTTTTTCGCAGACACTTCAGGCGGCGGTCGAACCGGATTCCTTTCTTTTCGGGCCGACCGCTACGGAGGTCATTCGCGACCAGATAGCGATGCGGCGAGAGAAGGCGCAATCGGTGCAAGAAACCGCCATCCAGATTGGCAAAGTCAATGGTTCGATTACTAAAGAAGCGAAGGACGTCCGCTGGTTTGGCGATGTCAGTGTCATGTTCAAAGCGGATTACACCGCCACATTCGGCCTCCGCTATAGTCTTATTGAGAAAGGGATGCGAATCGAAATAGATGCAGAGTCAAGATGCTATGTTGTCATTGTTGATCCCCCCGAGCCCCTGCTGCCGAGCGTGGAACTCGCTTCGATCCGTGTCGATAACCGGGAACGGAGCTGGCTGAGAACCTGGGATGTCCAAGAGAAACTCCAGTTGGATGCTCAGAATTGGTTGGACGGGATCGCCCTGGAGAGAGCGTTGTTCGGGATATCGTCCTCGACATGGTCGGCGAGCTATACACGAAGAAGATCAAGAAAACCCTTGCAGATAAAAATCGTGTAAAGGTCGTGTTCACACATGAGCTGAATAAGCAGAGATGGACGGATCAGCCCATGCCGCAGACACCGCTGGAAATCGACACACGGAGATCGGCAACCGGCAGCGAAATGCGCTAATGAGTAATCACATGCTTTATTCGATCGTCATCCTGCTCGTCGGGTTTGTTGCTGGGCTTTTCTACAGCCGTGGCAAAGCTGATCCTGTACAGGCCGCCTTGTTCGACCTGAAACGCCACATCCGGATGCTTCGCGACAACGGCATCCGTTTATGGCAGTGGTTGTTTAAGTAAAAAGGGTGTCTAGTATGTCCAAGCCTGAATTCATGTCGCGAACCCAGGCGCAGTTTGCCCGGTTGATTGAGCTGGATCGGCAAATCCGTGCAGGACGCTATCCGAATGGGGTCAGCTTTGCGCGGGAATGGGAAGTTTCCGAGAAAACCGTACGTCGCGACTTTGCGTATTTGCGTGAACGGCTGAATGCCCCGCTGGCGTATGATCGGAAGCACGGCGGCTATTACTACAGCGATCCAAGCTGGTATGTCCCCGCCTTGAGTATCAGCGAGGAGGACATCTGGGCCTTGATGGTTTCATCCTATGCCTCGCGATTGTTTTCGGGGGCGCCGATCGCGCACCAACTTCAGCAGGTAACGGCGCAATTGCTCGCCACCCATTCAGGGCACCATACGGCGCTCAAAACCGATGGTTCCTTTTCCGGGCTGTCGTTCACCAGCTCCTGTCAGCGGACGATTGATCCGGCAACCTGGCTGGTTATCTTCAAGGGGCTGGTCGAGACGCGGGTGGTGTCGGCGGTGATTTCAAAGGGGGCTTATGATGAGCGCTCTGGTCGGTTTGTGTTTGAACCGTTGCATATTGCTAGCGTGCAAGGGGATTGGTATGTATTTGTCAGGATGGTTTGCGATGATGTGGTTGAACAGATTCCGATCGCTCGGTTATCGCAGGCTGAGTGTTTGGAAAAGTCCTTCCGCCCGCAGAATGACATCGATTTCAAAGCCGCTGTGGAAAGTACTTTCGGGCGCCGTGTCTATTTCAGGGACGAGCCGATGCACCCGGTGAAATTGTGGTTTTGTCCCGAACTCGCCAGCGTGGTTCAGGAGCGTACCTACGCGCCGGGTCAGCAGTTGAGACGCTTGCCGGATGGCTCAGTCGAAATGACGTTTGCCACCCAGTCGCTGGTCGAGGTGCTTTGGTGGGTGCTAGGATGGGGCCATGGCGTAAGGGTATTGGACCCCGAAGCCTTGATTGCCCTGCATGTTCAGGAAATCGAGACGATGAAGGGGCTGTACCACGGTAAGAAACCTCCTTGCCTCGAGCAGCAGCAAGCGTTACATGAACTATACTGCCAAACGGAAGCACGATTGTGATTTTCACCAAGGGTTGAAAAAATGACCGTTTTACTGCCACGGGAAAAAATCAGAGCCCGACTGTTGTCGCTTATCGGGCGCAAACGGGCTGTGCGGATTCCCCCGGAAGGACTGCGGGGATACGTTTTCGCCAAGGTTGAGGTGGAGCCCCTCTGGCGCACCTTGTTGCGGAAGCGCCATGCGCCACCCCCGGCGGGGTGGGTGTTTGCGTCGTCTTTTGTGGATGAGGAGGATACCGATGGCAATTAAGACGCCAGACAGGATCGTCAAGATCATCTGCATGAACTGCGGTTGGCATCTCGTGCTCAACCGAGGCGGTGTAGGCGACTGCCTGACAGGAAATATGGCGTTGCGATTGGCATCAAACCTCTTCCATGAGCAGTGCCCATCCTGCAAACACCACCAGTTCAGGGAGGAACCTGCAACGCTCTGGGAGCGTATGAACCCCGTTGAGTTTTGCCGCAAGTGTTATTGGTGCCTTTTGCACTGAATGCCAGCATCAACAAGCACTCGGGCGAGGACATCGGCATCACCAACGCCGATACTCTCAAGGTCTTTCGAGCATGTCGGCTTCCCCTTGAGCTGGCTGATCGCCAACGCCTGGTGGTCCGTCGTCTGCTTCACCGGCCTCTCTGCCGTGGAATGGGTGTGGGCTTGGGGGGGGTGTGATTATGCTTGTCCGCAGAGGGCGAAAGGTCTAGGATTGCTGCATGGTAAGAACATTACAGATCAACACACGCACAGACCGCGACGGGCACTTGAGGCTTGATATGCCCATTGCGCGGGCATCTGTCGATTTGAGTGTGATTATTGTCATGAGCCCGTTGCCCGCCCGCAAAGGCCGTTACGATTGCTCGGACCTTGCCGGACGCTTGAAATGGCGAGGCGACGCCGTCAAGGAACAACGCGCACTTCGTGATCAGTGGACATGAACCGGTACTTGCTCGATACCAATGCCGTGATTGCGCTGCTTGTCGGCAACCCAGCACTCAATGCGCTGATTGCGAATGCCGAATGGGTTGGCATCTCTGTTATCGCCAAACTCGAATTTCTTTCTTTTCCTGGTATTCAGGAGGCAGACATCGCCCTGTTTTCAGAGTTTGAAAGCCGGGTTGATGTGATTGATATCGCCAATTCCGACATGCAGCTCATCAATCAGAGCATTCGGTATCGCCGCGAGAAAAATCTCAAGCTGCCTGATGCACTGATCATTGCCGGGGGAAGCGTCAATCAAGCGCGGGTATTGACAGCAGATCGTCAGTTGTTGAATCAATTTCCGGAGCAAACGATGGCATTTGATGCGGCATGTCCCCCCGTGACTGGCGGATCTTCCCCTTGAGCTGGCTGATCGCCAACGCCTGGTGGTCCGTCGTCTGCTTCACCGGCCTCTCCGCCGTGGAATGGGTGTGGAATTGGGTGAAAGGGTGAGAATTACCCTAGACTTGCATTGCCTTCCGTTCTCGGCTAGAAATGGCGCACCATGAATGGTTTTTATAGGGGGTGGCGATGATCGCAACAAAAGTGCGCATAGGAACTGTCGCGGACCAGGATCGGTTCCGTCGGGAGGATATGCTGGCGATGACGCCCGAAGCGCGCATCATGACCCTGATCCGGCTCCGCAATAGCCAGTTCGGTGCAGTCTCCCGTCCTATTCGTGATTCCGGCATCGTCAGCTACCGGACCTTTGAATGGCATGTTGTATCCCGGAGCCCTGCAATATGACCGAGGCCGCAAAAATGCCGGATATCTCGCCAGATATGCGCGATTTCTTTGAGCTGCTGATCAAGCACGGGGCTCAGTTCGCCCTCTGCGGCGGGTTTGCAGTATCTTATTACGGATTAATCCGCACGTCACGGTCGGCGCTGATTGATGCTGCCGGTGGCGGGGTTGAATTGTTCTCGCGGCGGTAGATGTTTCAGAATGGAGGCAGTTATTCGAACAGTCGGTGCAATACCGATATTGATTTCTTTAAATACCAGTAGTTCGGTGGGTGAGTGGGAGGCTCGGATGACATTTATCCGAGCGCAGCAGAAGGATATTTATCAGCGTGCGCTCGCCTTGAGAGGTGGTGAAGTTTCCCCGCCTTAGCGTACGGGATAACTGCAGACGTAGTCCAGGATCTCGTCCATCGCGATCGTGGCGGCACCGATCCAGGTGTCGCAGCAGCCGTAATAGACAAACAAGGTTCCGTTATGTTCCACGGTCGCCGACGGGAACACCACGCGCGGGATCACCAGCCCGGTGATTTCGTAAAACGCTTCGGGCTCGAAGATGACATCCGGCGCACGGGCGATGACCTTGGTCGGGTCCTCCAGATCCAGCAGCATGACCCCGGTCCGGTACACCGCGTTCTGGTCAACCCCGTGGTACAGTGTCAGCCAGCCCTTATCGGTACGTACAGGTTGCCCCGAGGCGCCGATCTTGCGCTGCTCCCAGGTGTTGTTCTGGGCCGTGGCCACCAGGACGGGATGCTCCCAATGCATGAGGTCATCGGAATAGCTCAGCCAGATGCTGGGACGGTCGCAGCCGTACTCCGGCCCGACATAGTACATCGGCCGCCGTAGCATGGCATAGCGGCCATTGACCATTTCAGGGAACAGCACGCAATCGCGGTCGTCATTATCCGGCGGCGTCATCAGCCCCATGTCCTCCCAGTGGATCAGGTCCTTGGAGCGGGCGATGCCAGAACGGTAATTGTTCGGATCGCCCTTGGGAACATGCGTGATGCGCACATATTTGGGGATGCCCTTGCCTTGGGGATAACATTCGGGGGTGTAGTTGCGCTGGACATAGGTCATGTAGTAGGTGTCGCCATACTTGGCGAGACGCGGATCCTCGACCGTGCCTTCCGGGCAGCCAATGTGCTCGCGGGTAAAGACCGGCTCTTCCTGGACGAGTTCGAAATTGAATCCATCCGTGCTTTTCCACAGGCCGAACTGGCAGACAAAGGGCACCAGGCTCGAACACGCCCGCTCGACCATATAAAAAACACCATCCTCGACAATGGCACCGGGATTGAAGGTCACCACATTCCGCCACGGCCGGTGATCCGGCACAAGGATCGGATTCCCCTCAAAACGCTTCAACGTCAAACTCTTCATCGTGCTGAACTCCTCTTAATCAGTTGGTAACACCATTCCTTCAAATCTAATATTCTCTTATTAAAGCAGACCCTTCCCCCCGTCGCAAGGGTTTATTACTTGTCGCAATTCAGTATTGTCAGATTGCGCAAAAGGTGCAAGGATGCGGGTATGAAAGTGAAACGAATCGGGCTGGCCATCAATGCCCAGCACATTAATGCCGAAGATCAGCAGATCTACCACGGGATTCGCGATTACAGCCGCGAGCATCCCGAGTTCGAGTGCGTCCTAGCGCCCTTCGCCGCCGACGAGCTGAAGGCGACGGAGCCTGCGCCCTATCACGGGATCCTTGCCCAGGCTACCTCCGGTCTGGTGGCCATGGCCGCGCAATTGGGTATTCCAGTGGTTGATGTATGGTTCGACTCCAAGGTCACCGTGCCGATCAATTGTGTATTCCCCGATTTTGCAAAAGCCGGACGGCTGGTCGGTCAGCATCTTGTCCATCGCGGATTCGACAACTTCGGGTATGTCATCAACAGTCAGACCCAGTCGCAGGCGATGATGTGCAATGCCGAGCTGATCCATGCCGATGCCTTGGGGTTCGAGGCCTACATCAAGGCCCGTGGATTTGCTTGTGGACATTTCATGGCACCGAAAAACGTTACGGAAGATGCCCAGACCTGGCAACGCTGGTCAAACTCGATCCGCCAATGGATCCGCGAACAGCCCAAGCCGCTGGGGCTGTTTGTTCCCAGTGATATGCTTTGCCGACATATTGCCGATCTCGCCCATGAGCTTGAACTGAATATCCCCCATGACCTGGGGTTGGTCAGCGCCCAGAACGAGCCCAACCTCTGCCTGCTGGCGGAACCGCTACTTACCTCGGTTGATCTCGGCTACCGGCGTGTCGGGTACGAGGCGGCGGCCATGCTGGACCGGATGCTCTCGAACCGGCAACTGATGAAGAAACGCGAAATCCTGCTGGTGGAGCTGCAGGCGCTCCACCCCCGGCACTCAACGGATGCCTCCAATGCCAAGGATCCGCTGGTGGCAAGCGCCATGCGGTTCATCCTCGATCATGCCAATCGGCCGATTGGCGTCAAGGATGTGGTCAAGGAGGTAGCGACAACGCGCCGCACCCTTGAGCGCCGGTTCCGGGATTCCCTTGAGCGTACCGTCATGCAGGCGATTACTCGCTGCCGGATGGAACGGCTCAAGCGCCGGCTGTCGGAAGGCTCGGAGCCGATCAAGCAACTGGCACAGGACTCGGGCTTCAACAGCGTCAGGATGCTGTACCAGACCTTTGTGCGCGAAGAGGGAATGTCCCCCTCGGCATACCGCCAGAAACGGCGGGCTGTTTCAAAACCGCCCCGTGCTGCCAGTGGGTGAGGGGGGGCGCGTTCAGCACCTTTGTCGTCGTGACGTGTGTTTTTTCCGGTGGTTTCGAATCAGCCATAGCACCCCGCCCAGGCAGGCAATGATCAGGACGGCCGCCGTGATGTTGCGCATCGCGTCCACCAGCGATGCCTTGCCGATACCGCTGCCGATCAGGGCGAAGACGGCTGTGCTGGGCAGGATGCCGAGCACGGTGCCGATGATATAGTGCCGGACTCGGATATGGGTCAACGCCAGCGCCGCATTCTGGGCCAGTCCCCAGATGGGCAGTTGACGCACCAGCAGGACGGAAAGGACGCCTGGCTGCTTTAACATGCCCTGCAATCGTTGCGAGCTCTTCAATAGGTGTTGCACCGTGTCGTGGGCACCCCATCGGACAAAGGCGAAGGTCAGCACCGAGCCGAGCCCGGCTCCTGTCCAGGCGACCAGGAAGCCGATCCAGAAGCCAAACATTGCTCCTGCCAAGGCGCTTAGCCATAAGCGGGGCACCCCGGTGGCGACAAGCAGGGCGGCGGCACCGGTAGACAGCAAGGTGCCAGTCAGGCCGAGACCGGACAAACGGGCTTTCCATGTCTGCACATCTTCCAGCATATGGTGGATCGGACTGAAATGCAGAACTAGGATCGCGGTTATCATGACCCCCGCCATGAACAGCATCTTTAGCAGAGCCTTGCGCATCGACTGCGTTGATTCCTCAACGAGTGCCTCTGGCAAAGGATCGCATGAAATGTCTCTCCGGTCGGTTGGTATGTCATTTTTCACGCCGATTCTTTAGTCTAGAACCGGTTTCGCGTCAAGCACCCAAAAAACGTGCACGAACGTTTAAACTCTTGATGTCAGCCATGAGGCCATGATATTATCTCGACAGTATCCAATATCTGATGTTTGGAAAAAGGAATCTTCACCATGAGCAGTTTGATACCGTCTGCAGCTCGTCTAAAAATAGCATCGTATGCAATCGCAATGCTTCTTTCCATGTCTGTCCCCCGTCGCGTGGATGGTGAGAGTCGCGTGGATCTCAAGACGCTTTACTATCAGGAGAGTGATGCTCGCATGCAGGTTCTCTCGCCAACGGTGATGGTTGAGGTCGAGGCATCACCGACGTTGACGATAAAAATTGATGGAATTTACAATTCAATATCCGGTGCGACGCCGAGCGGGGCGCCTCCGCTAAAGACGACTACGTATTACAGTCCGGTGCCAACCTCGAATGGCGGAGGCGGTGGGGGCGTGGTGGTAATCCCGCCGAGTAATGACGGCGACGATGGCGGTTATGACGGCGATGATGAAGGCAATGATGACGAGGGCGATGATGACAGAAGGCGTGGTTCGGTTCTTGGGACGTCTTTGCCTAAGTATTCGGCCAAGGCTGGCGCCACACCCGCCCCCGCTCCCGCTCCCACACCGGCGCCATCTCCATCCCCAACCCCAGTGCCGTCGGGCGGCGGGGGTGGAGGCGGTAGTGCGCAACCGGTTGCCAACGCAGTCACTGGATATGACAAAGCAGGAAAAGCTCCCCGCGGTAATGTTGAGGATGAGCGTGTTGGCGTGAACCTGGAGTTGGCCAAGCGTATCGGACGCCACACGCTGGTTCTACAGGGCGCCTACAGTCAGGAGTCTGATTATATATCCCAGGGAATCGCCCTGAGAGATGGTATTGACTTCAACCAGAAGAACACAACCTTGACCCTGGGCGCATCCTTCGCCAATGACAAGGTTGACGCGGTCACGATGGCCGGAGCTGAGACAAGGGACAGCGTTGATGTAATGGTCGGACTGTTCCAAGTGCTTGACAAAAAGACGACACTGACCTTGAACGTAACCGCAGGGTTGTCTGATGGCTATTTGACCGATCCCTATAAAGTGGTGGAACTGAACGGCGTGCTGGTACCTGAGCGGAGGCCGGATAATAGAGATAAACAGGTTCTTTATACGGCACTGAACCGCTTTGTCGAGGTTCTTGATGGTTCGCTAGAGGTGTCCTACCGCTATTACAACGATAGTTTCGGCATACAGGCACATACCCTCGGGTTGGCTTGGTATCAGAAGCTTGGCGAACATTTAGTCCTGCGTCCTGCGATTCGGTACTATGTTCAAGGCGAAGCCGATTTCTATGACCTGCAGTTCGAGGGGGCGCCCGAGGTTTATTCTTCCGATTACCGGGTTTCCGAATTTTCAGCGCTCGGGTATGGTGTGAAGTTGATTTGGATGCCGGTTGATCGATTCTCGTTGGATGTCGCCGTCGATCGCTATGTGCAGGAGGGGCTTGACGGGGTAACGGCGGACGACATGTATCCTAGTGCGCTAGCGGTGATGGCGGGAATACGGATATGGCTGTAGAAAGCAAAAAAATGCTTCATGCGAAGCTTATGCGTTCGGAGGTGTCGTCGTTTGGCGGCTATCACCGGATTTCATTTGGTGCCATGGGCACTCAAAAT
>JFJP01000077.1_pt1 | contig 11407 bp, 13 predicted proteins | sample 431651 | NCBI WGS metagenome assembly JFJP01 (sample SAMN02602958, study PRJNA72255) | Microbial mat metagenome, whole genome shotgun sequencing project. | biome: fresh water; feature: sink hole; material: water; isolation source: purple microbial (photo- and chemosynthetic) mats found in... | reverse complement strand
AGCATTCGAGCCACGGGACCTCGGGGGAGACATATCCAGAGTACTCACTTGCTCGATAAACTGCCCTCATGCTCACCCGCGAACGTCTTTGGCAGCGCCTCAGTGGCGCCTCCCTTTGGGGCCTGCCTTGGGCCCTGGTCGGCGCGGCTGCCCTGCCGTGGCTTGTGCCTGAGACTTGGGATGGCCAATTTCCCGGATGGTTGCTGCCAGGGGGATTAGCGCTGGCTCTGGGTTCCCTTCCCTTACTCTTTCATCGTCGCGGCTCCGTGGTGCCCCTTTGTCTGGTTTTGGGGCTGGTCACCCTGGTGGGATTGCGTTCCCTGACCCTTCGCGAACATGCCCTTCCTGCGGGTTTCCAAGCCATGGAAGGAACCATTTCCGCGCCATGGGCTCTCCGAGGCGAGCAGCGAATCGGAAGGATTGTCCTGCGCAACCCGGTGGAATTCAAAGGCATGGAGCTACCGATCAGTCTGCCCGCCGAGGGCGTGCCAGCGCCCGAACCTGGCACGCCGGTGCGGTTTCGGGCCGAACTCTGGGCCGTGGAACCTGCGCCAGCCTTTCTCGGCGAACGACCCCTCTGGCGAGCCCGGGACAACGGTACCCCGCGCCGAATTCGTTTGCGTTCGGCCGATCAGATGGAAGTCCTGGGGCCACCGAAGCCCTCTCTGCTGCTGCGCCTTCAGATGTTTACCCAGCGGCGATTTCAGGCATTGCCTTTGCCGGAAGGACCCGCTCGTGATCTCTGGGGTGCCCTGACGCTGGGCTATCCCCCGGCTAAGGAAGATGTATTCAGTGCCTTCGCCGAAAGTGGAACGATCCATACGCTGGTGGTTTCCGGGCTTCAGGTAACGCTGGTGATGGCCTTCCTGGAGGCGCTCTGGCGACGTTTTCTGAGGCGAGGGTCTACGCTGGCGGCCATTGTTGGAGGCTTGCTTTACAGCGCTGTGGTGGGTTTTTCTGCGCCAGTGTGGCGAGGTCTACTGATGGGAGTGGGCTGGGCATTGGGTCGCGGGAGTGGTTGGAAGGCACCACCGGTTCTCGTGCTGCATGGCGCCCTCTTGCTGTGGTTGTTGGCCCATCCAGCCTCAGGGGCCGACCCGGGTTTTCTCCTGGCCTGGTTTGCCCTCGTGGGCTTGCTCTGGTGTGCGGAACCTTTGGCGGGGCTGTTTGGGCCGGTTTCCTTGCGCTGGGCCCTACCAGCTTCGCGTTTCCTGGCACCGTGGCTGACGACGCTTCCGTTGCTGGCGCTATTCCACGGTGGTGCGCCTTTGTGGGGCGTTTTTGCCAATGTGCTGGTACTGCCAGTGGTGGCCATTCTGACGCCGCTTTGCTTGATCTTGACCCTTCTGCCTTTGCCCGGCCCGGCGCTTTACCTTGTGCCTTCCCTTGGCGCCTTTCTAACCTGGATCGGCACCCGCCTGGTTCCCTTCTTTACTCGGATTCAGCCACTGGCCACGGGGATTCTTTGGCCCTGGTTGCTGCTGTGTTTGGGCTGGATCTACTTGGCCCAACAGCACGCGAGATTTCGCCGAACACGCGCGCTTACACTGCTGCTCCTGTTGACCTCGGGTCTGCTCCTCGTCTTTCGTGGCACCGGACGTGGGGCAACGGAGCTCAGCCTAGAGGCTGCCGATATTGGTCAGGGCGATGCGCTCCTGCTGCGGGTGCCCGGAGGTGATGCCACCCTGGTGGATACCGGCCCCAGCCCCTGGGCCGCGCGGCGAATTGCGCGGGTATTGAGTCGGCGTGGGGTGCGGGAACCGCTGCATCTAGCGATCACGCATCCCCATGGCGATCATGTGGGTGGTTGGACCACCCTGGCGAGGCTTTGGCCCATCGATTCAATATCCCTTCCTGACACCGCCCACAGCCCGGAATTATGGGTGACCGTGGCGCCCCCCGCTCATCTCGGTGAGGCCCGACGCGTGCTGCGTGGTGACTCCTGGCAGCGAGGCCCGGCCCGTTTCGAGGTGCGGTGGCCGCCCAAGCCTTTCCAGCTGCCCGACGTCAACATGCTTTCCCAAGTACTGCGGGTTCGGTGGCAGGACCGGGAACTCTGGCTCATGGGGGATGTCTTGGCCATCCAGGAGCGCGATCTGCTGGACCTGGGCGACCCAGGTCTAGCCGCCTTCCACCGGCTCTTGAAAGCGGGGCACCACGGCAGCGCTTCGACTATGGATCCCGCCTGGGTTGCGGCCCTAGCGCCGGAATTGGTGCTCTTTACCGTGGGTCGGAACAATCGTTTCGAATTCCCATCTGCGTCAACCTTGGCGACTCTGGGCAGCATCCCAACGATCTCCACAGGTCCAAATCATGGTGTGCGCATCGTGGCGATTCCAGGGGGTTGGCGCGTGGAATCGGGAACCGGTGATGCGCGATTCGTTCCCTTTAAATCTCGGTAGTGGTCGTTGCTTGACGAATGGTCACGGATCGAAGATGGTTGGTACCCATGAACGTGCTGTGTTTGTCCGCCTTCGCGACGCCATCTGGCGTCGGGCGAGGTCATAGCATCTCCACGACTACCGGTATCACGACGACTACTACCGCCAGGGTGCGGAGGGTTTAGCCGGTTCACACACCACGCTGAACGCCCCGCACCGCAAAGGTCGCGGGGCGTTTTTGCATCCACGATCCAGGCGCGCGGCTCCCAGCTTAAGGAGCTTCCATGAATACTTTTCTTTGTCCTCCCAGCCTGCCCAACTATGGGCAAACGAACTGCGAATCCACTCCCACCGAAGCGCCGTTGCCCCAACGAGCCAAGGCCTATGCTCCGGCGAGCATGGGAAATTTTGCGGCGGGCTTCGATTTCCTGGGTGCGGCTCTGCGGCCCTTGAACGGGGAGCCCATGGGCAACGTGGTGGAGGCCACCCGTGCTGAACGCCCATCACTTCTTGTGGAAGGCCCCTATGCTCTCTGCCTTTTGGGTTGCGAGCCCATGAATAACCTTGTGATGGCCGCCTACCGGGCTTACGGTGCGGCCATAGAAAATCGCGGCCTCTGCGCCTTCAACGTGGCCTTTCGACTGGAGATGCACCTGCCGCCTGGTAGCGGGCTCGGCAGCAGCGCCAGTTCCATCGTGGCTGCGCTGGTTTCGCTTCAGGCGCTGCACGGGCATCCACTTGCGCCCAAGGAACTGCTCGCCGTGGCCGGAAGGGTGGAGGGTGCTCATGGCGGTGGCCTGCATCTGGATAACGTGGCTCCCAGCTATTTGGGTGGGCTGCGTTTGATCTTGGATCCCTCGGACGAAGGTGGCCCCGAAACGCGCTCTCTGCCGTGGCCCGAGGATTTATGGATCGTGGTGGCCTACCCAGGAATCGAAGTGCCCACCGCGATGGCTCGCCAAGCCTTGCCCTATGAATTGCCGCTCCAGCAGAGTGTGCTCTTTGCTCGCAATGCGGCCGGCCTCGTAAATGCCCTTCATTCCGGAGACCGAGGAGACATTGCGCGCACCTTGTGGGATCCCGTGGCGGAACCCTATCGCGCCGCGTTTGTCCCGGGTTTCCAGAAGGCCAAAATAGCGGCGTTGGCGGCGGGTGCCTTGGGGGGAAGTCTGTCGGGTTCAGGGCCCAGCCTTTTTGCGGCTTGCACGCCAGACTGCGCTCCGGCGGTAGAACGAGGGATGCGCCAATCTCTTGAGGCCGAGGGGTACCAAGTTAGGACGTGGATATGCGCCCTGGACCCACGCGGTGCTCGGGTCCTATCGTGAGGGAGAGGTTTTCATGCGCCTGATCAGTACCCGTTCTCCGAAGCACCGAGTCACCTTTACCCAGGCCGTACAGGTTGGAACCGCGCCGGATGGCGGCCTGTATGTGCCTGAACCCTTGCCGTGTTTCAGGGATGTGGGTGCGCTGCTCGATATGGATTTTCAGAGCCGATCCACTGAAATCCTTTGGCGAATGCTGGGGGATGAATTCAGCCGGGAGGATCTGGCTGATGTTGTGCGGGATGCCTTCGATTTTCCATTTCCCTTGGTGCCCCTTCAGCAGCAGGTTTTCGCGTTGGAACTTTTCCACGGTCCCACCCTGGCCTTCAAGGATGTGGGCGCACGTTTCCTGGCTGGAATGCTGGGCAAGGTGACGGAACGCGAACCGGGACTGCGCACGGTGCTCACCGCAACCTCGGGCGATACGGGTGCTGCGGCGGCCCACGCCCTATGGCTGGTGCCCGGAATTCGCGCCGTGGTGCTGTATCCCAAGGGGCGGATATCGGAGCTGCAGGAGCGTCTCTTCGCCACCCTGGGCGATAACGTGAAAACCTTCGCCGTGGAAGGTTCCTTCGATGATTGCCAAGCGCTGGTGAAGGGTTGTTTCGCCGATGCGGCCTTGACCGAGAAATTGCGGCTGACTTCGGCCAACAGCATTAACATTGCGCGCATCCTGGCTCAGACCCTTTACTACTTCGAGGCCAGTGCGCGGCTGAAGGCCTTGGGAATGCGAGACGCGCCCGTATTCTGTGTGCCCTGCGGAAATTTTGGCAACCTATACGCAGGCCTGCTTGCTCGCCAGATGGGGTTGCCCGTTCGTGCCTTCATTGCCGCCACCAACGCCAATCGGGTGGTGCCGGACCATCTGGAAACGGGCACCTACGCTCCGCGGCCCGCCATCTCGACGCTTTCCAATGCCATGGATGTGGGCGATCCCAGCAACTGGGAGCGCATTCGCCATCTCTTTCGGGACAACCTGGGTGATCTGCGCCAAGTGCTGCGTTGGGGCAGTCTCGATGACGCGGGCACCAAGCGAGCGATGTGGGAACTTCATGCTGCGGGCATCCTGCCCGATCCCCATACCGCCGTGGCCTATGGCGTCGTCCAGTCCAAACTCGGCCTTGCCGAAATTTGTGTCGTTTTGGCCACCGCGCATCCCGCCAAATTCGCCGAGATTCTTCGGCAGAACATGAACCTGGAAGTGCCCCTCCCCGAGGCACTCGTCGCGGTGCAGGACAAGCTCATCCTTTCGGAAACGATTCCAGCCGATTTGGATCGCCTTAAAAAACGGCTGCTCAATGCGCCAGGTGATCTCTGACCGCAGCCACCAGTTCCCGGCTCACGCGGGCATGGTTTCGTAGCCATTCCGCGTGAGCATCTGGCCCCACGCGGTTTGCCACCACCAAGGCCGCGGCCACGGGAATGTCCGCGGCGTGGCAAGCGGCAAAGACTCCGGTGAGTTCCAAGTGTTCGACCGGGGCGATCGTCGCCAGCAACTGTGCCTCGTCAGGATCTCGGGTGATGGCCGGGGGCACCGCGACGGAATGGGAAGGGAAGGGTAGAGTTCCAGTCGAAGCCCAGCGGGTGCATTCGGATTGAGGGCGGAAGGCCGTTCCGCGCAGTTCGCTGACGCTGATGGCGATGGCCTCGCTCGCCGCAAGAATGGCACCCAGGGTGAGGCGATCATCGTAGGCACCACAGGTGCCAAGGAAGAGCACGCGAGCGGGGTGATTTTCGGAGAGCAAGCGGGACGTTGTCACCGCTGCTTCGATGGCACCAATGCCGGTGCACGCAAGGAGCCAGCCGGGGGGCGGCGAATTCAGCAGATCGCCAAGTTCAGGAGGGAAGGCTGAAAGCAGAAGATTCATAGGGAAATTCTGGCAGCTTTTAACCCGGTGGCCCCATGATCCAATGGTTACACGCATTGGCCGATTGCCCAGGTAGACCCATCATGAAAAACAAACCATTCCATCATCGCTTCCAGTTCGCTCAGCAGGGAATTTGGGCGGGGCTGCGCAACGAAAAAAGCATTCGCCAGCAAGTCCTGGCTGCTGCGGTGGTAGTGGCCGTGTTGATCTGGCGGCGTCCTGCGCCCGTGTGGTGGGCGCTGCTGATCATGAACTGCGGGGCGGTCTTGGCGGGTGAGCTTCTGAATACCGCCTTGGAGCATGCGCTGGATCATCTGAGCCCCGAAATTCATCCCGCCATCAAGATCGCAAAGGATTGTGCCGCAGGGGCGGTGCTGGTGCTGAGTCTTACGGCGGTCGCTACCTTCGTGGCCTTTCTTGTCGCCACTTGGCCTCGCTAAATATTTTCAGAATTTGACGCAGACCATCAACCCAGCGCTGCTATTAATCCAGGTCGGAGCAACCGTAAGGGCCAGGTGACTCTTTGTGCCATGACCGCGAAGGCTGCGATGCCGGAGCATCACGGCCTTCGCCGATAGCGTGCCGATCAAGGCGCCGGCGACAATGTCGGAGACAAAGTGCTCTCGTTGTTCTAACCGCGAAACACCAACCAGCGCCGCGCTCCCATAGGCCAACCCGGAGATCCACGGATTATCGGCGTATTCGGAGATCACGGTCGCGAGCGTGAAGGCTTGCATGGCATGGCCCGAGGGAAAGGAAAGCCCTCCGCGCAAGGGCTTGAAATGGTACGGGTCTTGGCCCTCGATGGGGCGAGATCGTCCGGCCAAGTATTTAACTGGAATCGTCACCACGAGTTGCGCCACCAGCATGGACAGGGCCGCATCGGCACCGAATTCCCGCACCTTGGGTTGCTCGAAAAGGAGCCCACCCACATAGGCACCACCCGCAATGGCCATGGTTCCAAGGCCACCCAACGTATCGAGTCGCTTGCCCCAAGGGTCGTAGGGCGTCCGATCCATGCGTTCAAAGGCGCGGGCGGTGGGGCGGTCCAGGGCCAGCGAGACGCCCACCACGGCGAGAGCCCCCATGGATAGCTTCGTCCATTCGCCTGAGGTCCAGCTGGCTGGGGCCGTCCAAGTTGCCTTGAGATCGCCGAGAATCAGCGAAGGCAGTTGAACCGGACGATCGATCGCAACGGGGGGGGCTGGCATTTCCTGGGCAAAAGCGATGGAAGCCGCGAGCACCGCTGTTGGGATCGGAAGATGAAGCAAGAGGACTCCGAAAATTCACCGTATCGCCAAGGTGGATCCTTGGGCAAGTTCCGCAGGACAAACTGGGGTCCCACGAGCGGATGCATTTCTTGACGGAGTGCTTGGAGAGAACTAGAGTCAGCCCAACACTCACAAGCTCTCGCCTTCGCCCTTTTCTTAAGGATTGCCCCCATGGCCGAACCCCTTGCCCCCAAGCCAACCCTCGGGGAGGCCGAGTACCTTTTGGAATGCCCTCTCAGGTGCCCACACTGCAAAGTGGAGATCACCACGGTGCAGGTTGTGAGGCTACTTCGTTCAAGGGTGAATTTCGTTTCCAGCCTGCCCAGGCGGGGCCACGTCATCGTTTGTCCTGAGTGCCACTGCCCAATTTCGGCGGAACTGGGCGGTATGACCTGATTCTTAGCATTTCACTTTTTGCCTCTTTCTGCTCTGCGGTTCCATTCCATCAGAAAAGAGTACCGCCAAGGCACGAAGCGGCCCTGCGCGCCTTCGCCAAGAAAAGAGGCGACCTGACGCTTGGGTGTTCAAAGGCTTTCTTGGCGTCTTGTCGTTTCGTCTTTTCTGTTTCCCGCAAATCCGAAGAGCCCGTTTCTATTCACAACTGCATTGTTTGGGTTTAAACGGAAAATAAGAAATTTCGGAACTTATATTTATTGCGCCCATGATGAGGGAAGGACCTTGAAGCTCAAAAAAGGGTCCGCAAAGAGGATTTATGTCCAACGATAAAAAACCCAAAAAAGCCAAACCACCCGTCGTGCACGGTGCCACATCCCGGGGAGCGGAACTGGGCAGTAAATTGACGGAATCCCTCAAGAAGGCCCCGGCTGTTCCCGTGAAAAAGAAGAAATAATCCTCGGGTGGGAGCCGCTCGTAAACGGCTCCCACTCTTGGTTTCAGGAGATGATTCCAGCAGGGGTTGCTGGAGTTATTCCGTCGCGGATCTAGCCGCACCCACTGCCACAGCCCCCACAGGCGGCTTGGATGGCGGTGGCTGTCATTAAGGTGCGACCTTCGAGAAAGATCCGCATAGCCAAGATGAGCCCCGCAACGCCATCGGCCCAAGGAAACCAGCGACTCAAGATCGTGCCCGCCAGCAGCAGGGCAGCCATCTCCGCCAGGGCCCGGGCTCGGGCGGCATCAAGGGCCAGAGTTGGATGAAGGTTCCTGTGGCCGCGCTTGGCGAGCCACAGGGGGAAGTTCAGAACCATCGCCGAAATGGCGACGCCCAGCAGGGTCGTGGTGGCATCCGGAGATCGTTGCCCAAACAGTGCGGCGGCGGAAGCCAGGGCAATGCCGAGCGCCAGGAAGCGCAGCAGATGCCCAATGATCCGCAGAGTCCTGCGTTCCCGATCCAGGCCTTTGTTGCCAAGGCCATCGCGGAGGCGCCCCGCCACCACAAGAGAAAGTGGCACTTGCAGGAGGCTGGTGGCACCGAAACCCCAGTGTGTGATCGCGCCTTCCCCGATGCCTAGGGCCAGCGAGGCCGTGCCCAGGATGAGGAACAGCGCGGTTGCGAAAAGGGCCAAGCGAGCGGCCTGGGGTTGTCCATTGGAGAGGGCTTCCGGTGTTGGCGCGGCCATTGTCATTGGGCTACACCAGTTCCAGAACCCGTTCGGGTGGTCGACCAATTACGGCCTTTTCGCCCCGCACCAGAATGGGGCGCTCGAGGAGAATTGGATGAGTCATCAAGGCCTCCAGCCATTGGTCCTCGGTCAAGGTCTGGTGGGCGTAGTGTTCTTTGAATACGGCTTCCCCGCGGCGCACCAACTCCGAAGGAATCATGCCCAGTTTCTTCAAAAGCTCCTGTAGCTCGGCCTTGGTGGGCGGTGTTGTCAGGTAGTCCACGAGCTCGACTGGGATTCCGTGTTCGGCCAGCAAGGCGCAGGCAGAGCGACTCTTCGAGCACCGCGCGTTGTGGTAGAGACGAAATGCCTTTTCGGGCAAGGCTTGGCTCTTCGGGTAAACCGGGGTGGCGGCGGCATCGCCCACGGCCGTGGTCCATTCCCGCACGCGCCACCGCGTGACCAGGCCGTTTTTCACGTAGGGATCTGCGGCCACAAATGCCTCCGCAGCCGCAGGCGTTTCGCCGCGAAAATGAAAAACCGCACCATCGGCGGGATTGCTAAAGGCCCCCGCCAGAATCAGGTTTCCTGCGGCCTGAGCCGCCCAGGCCAAGGCCAGGTGCTCGTCCCGAAAGGCGCCTCGGCGCTCCAGGTAATCGGCGGAGTAGTCATAGCAAAGTAAGTAATCCATGGGAAACCTCGATCACATTGGGAAATCTGTTCAGACACGGCGCGGTAGTGGTTTTCACGAATTTTAGATGAGAACCCATCGGGGGCACGAAAGGGTGGGATGCCCTGCTCAGGCCTGCAGCCCAATCGTTTCAATCAGCTTTACCTCTTCAGGGGTGAGGCTGAGTTGTTCGGCTTGGAGATCTTCTTTCATATGCTGGGGGTCGGTGGTTCCGGTCATGGGAAGCATCCCGATCTGCATGGCAAAGCGGAAAACGACTTGGGCGATCCCCGTTTCCAATCGCCTAGCGATGGACCGAACCGCCGGGTCCGTGAGCACTTCGGGATTGGCGGTCAACAGCGAAAAGCCTTGGTAGATGATTCCTTCGGCCCGACAAAGCTCCCGCACCTCTTTATCCCATCCACGAGAGGCGTAACAGCGGTTCTGTACCACCATCGGCTTCACCACTGCCTTTGCACAAAGCTGGCTGAGCTGCTGAGCCGTCACGTTGCTGATGCCAATCATCCGGGTCCTGCCTGCTTGGTATAGCTCTTCGAGGGTGCCCCACACGGCCCAGTCCGAATCACCCAGGCCCTGCCTTTGATAGGGGCCGTGCAAAACGTAGGAATCGAGGTAGTGCGTGTGCAAGTGGACCAGGGAGCTCTCGAAGGACTGCATGACTTGGGTCGGGAGTGGAGCCGAGGGATCGTAGGGGGTTCGGTGATCCTGACCGTTGGTTGACGTGAATTTGGTTTGAAGAAAGAGCTGATCCCGCCCCACCCCTTGCTGGGCCAGGACCAGTAGCGCCTCGCCCACAAGGGCTTCCTGATAGTGGATCAACTGGTTGGCCGTATCGAGGGCCCTAAAGCCCTCGGCCACAGCCCGCTGAACGAGCTGGGCAGTGGCTGTTTTCTTCCATGCCGTACCGTACATGAAAGAAGGGACAGGCACGTTGTTGTAGGCGGTCAATGACATGGCGGACTCTCTATCAACAGTGCGCGTTTTGAGCCTGAATTTAACCTACCAACCTGGGGAAGGTTGCGCAACGAAGCGTGGATAGCCAGAAGAGGGAGGCCATTCACCCCGGCCTGCCCGACTGGAATGACATGTGTCGAGCGGAAGGTCCAGTCCCACGCTACTTCCGGTTTCACGACGGATCCTTTGGCACGGTCGCAAGGGGTAATTCTCCCGAAAAGAGCCACACGCATTGGATGAAGCCTCGGTCGATTTCGTAGACCACGGCGACTTCTTGCGGATTTTCACCCATGCCTAAAACGCGCTCGTGGTCGATGACCTTAGTGCCGATCACCATGCGGTTGAGGATCTCCGCATGGAGGTTGGGAAGATTGAAACGCTTCGTGGCATAAAAGTCCGAGAAAGCTTGTTTCCCTTCCAGGATTGCGGTGGGCGTTGGAGGGCGGAAGACTCGGATTTGGTCGCTGTACTCCGCCACGAAGCGCGTTAAATCCCGCGCATTATAGGCATCAAGCTGTCGCTGAACGATTGCTTCGGGTTTCACAAAGTTGCTCCCGCAGAGGGTTTGAAGGCTGACCTGCCGGGCTCCAGCTTCACCAAAGCCTTGATGACTTCACCGGCCATGATGAGGCCCGCCACCGAAGGCACGAAGGATACGCTGCCGGGAATCTGGCGGCGGGCCGAACACGTTCGCTCGGTGCCCTTGGGGCAGATGCAGTTCTCCATGCAGTTATTGTCCTCGTCCACCTGCGGCACCAGGATCTCTTCCTGGGAATAAACGACCTTCAGGTGATTGACGCCGCGCTTGCGCAGTTCCTTCCGCATGGTGCGGGCCAAGGGGCAATTGATGGTCTTGGCGATATCGGCGATTTGCAAGCGAGTGGGGTCCAACTTATTGCCGGTGCCCATGCAGCTGATGATGGGAATCCCGCGCTTCTGGGCTTCGATGACTAGGTCCAGCTTGCCGGTCACGGTATCGATGCAATCCAGAATGTAATTCAGATCCGGGGCGATGAGTTCCTCCGCCGAGCCGGGGTTGTAGAACTTCTGGTGAATCGTTACCTCGGCCTTAGGGTTGATTTCCAAGATCCGTTCGCGCATGGCCTCGACCTTGAGTCGCCCTACGGTTTTTCGAGTGGCGTGGAGCTGGCGGTTGAGGTTGGTAAGGCAAATGCGGTCATCGTCGATGAGCACCAGATGCCCCACGCCGCAGCGAGTCAGGGCCTCCACGGCGTAGGTGCCTACGCCGCCAATGCCGAAGACGGCGACCTTGCTGTGCTTGAGCAACTCCAGGCCATCGGCGCCCAGGAGCAACTCGGTTCTCGAAAAAGCATGCAGCATTCAGCACCATCCAAATT
>JFJP01040349.1_pt1 | contig 11408 bp, 7 predicted proteins | sample 431651 | NCBI WGS metagenome assembly JFJP01 (sample SAMN02602958, study PRJNA72255) | Microbial mat metagenome, whole genome shotgun sequencing project. | biome: fresh water; feature: sink hole; material: water; isolation source: purple microbial (photo- and chemosynthetic) mats found in... | reverse complement strand
TGATAGAACCTGAGCCGTATGAGGTGAAAGTCTCACGTACGGTTCTTAGGGGACGAGGGCGGAGTAATCTGCCTGAGTTACCTGACAAAAACTCCGAACGACAGTTTCTGCATGAAAAATGATTATAAAAAATACAAATTAGATTAGTGCAACTGGAAACCCCATCGCAAAAGGTTTTAATTTTTTTCCCCACCCGCTTTGCGCCTTTCAGGACGCATTAAGGAACGCTCCGAGCAACAGCCACCGCACATTGCAGCACATTTGCAAGCCCACACGAGCCAACGCTCAAACCAAAGGCTTGCAAAAGAGCTGCAATTTTGCCGACCCGCCTGCTTCGTAGCCAATTTCCTGCAATCTTTATAATTTCTTTACACCCATCCGATAAATCATTACAAATCACTTATAAATTCCGTTGCAAATTTGTAGCGAATTAAAAAGAAAAGATATGAATGCAACATTTTTATTAATAGCCCCAGACATTAACACTTCTGCCGGGTATATCATTGGGGCAATAATAGCCCTGTTTATGTTAGGATACCTACTTTATTCACTTGTTAAACCTGAAAAATTTTAGATTATGACTTTACTCGATTTTATTCAGGTGATTTTATATTTTTCCTTACTTATTGGATTAACCCCAATTTTAGGAAATTACATGTTCAAAGTGTTTTCAGGCCATAATCATATAATGAAACCAGTCTTTGGTTGGCTTGAAAAACTGACTTATCGGTTTATTGGCACAAACCCCGATGAAGAAACAAATTGGAAAAGTTATTTCTTTGCTTTGTTGGCTTTTAATTTTATCGGATTTATTTTCCTTTTTCTAATTCAACTTTTTCAAGCCTATTTGCCAATAAACCCTACACATTTAGGCAATGTTTCTTGGCATTCGGCCTTTAATACTGCTGTAAGTTTTGTAACAAACACCAACTGGCAGGGTTATGCTGGTGAAACAACATTGAGTTATTTCGTTCAAATGATTGGATTAACCGTACAAAATTTTGTGAGTGCAGCAACCGGAATAGCCGTTTTATTAGTTATAATCAGAGGTATTTCACGCAAAACAACTGATAAATTAGGTAATTTCTGGACTGACTTAACACGTTCTATATTATATGTTCTATTGCCACTTTCAATATTATTTTCTGTGGTATTAGTCGGGCAAGGGGTTGTTCAGAATTTCAAAACCTATGAAACAGTTCAAACATTGCAAGGAGCTGAACAGGTTATCCCAATGGGGCCGGCAGCTTCTCAAATTGCCATTAAGCAATTGGGAACAAACGGAGGCGGATTTTTCAATACAAATAGTGCACACCCATTCGAAAACCCAACCCCAATAAGTAATTTCCTTGAGATGTTGTTAATCCTTCTCATTCCGGCGGCATTAACCTTTACTTACGGCAAAATGGTTGGTTCAGTCCGTCAGGGCTGGACGGTATTTTCTGCAATGCTGATTTTATTAGTCGCAGGTCTAAGTATTTCATTATATGCCGAATATTCCTCTAATCCTGTTTTTGGGCATTTGTCGCTGATGGAAGGAAAAGAAACCCGTTTTGGGATTACAAACAGTGTTCTTTGGTCAACATCCACAACGGCAGCTTCTAATGGCTCAGTAAATGTCATGCACGACAGTTTATCGCCTTTAGCCGGAATGGTCGCTATGCTGAATATAATGCTCGGTGAAGTTATATTTGGTGGTGTTGGTGCCGGATTGTACGGGATGATAATTTTTATAATCCTCACTGTTTTTATTGCCGGGCTTATGGTTGGGCGTACACCCGAGTATTTAGGCAAAAAAATTGAGGCGTTTGAGGTTCAAATGGCCATAATTGCAATACTTGCACCCAGTGTTGTTATATTGCTTTTTTCAGCATGGGCATCGGTAAGCAGTTATGGATTGTCAAGCCTCAACAATGCTGGAGCTCATGGATTTTCTGAAATTCTTTACGCATTTAGTTCAGCAGCCGGAAATAATGGTAGTGCTTTTGCCGGACTCAATGCCAATACCGTTTTTTACAATCTTACTCTGGGTTTAGGGATGTTAATAGGTCGTTTTGGTGTTATCATTCCTGTATTAGCAATTGCCGGAAGTATGGCAAAAAAGAAAACTATCCCGCCTTCGGCGGGTACTTTTCAAACCGATAACTGGTTATTCGTTGGTTTGTTGATAGCTGTAATCCTTATTTTAGGTGGATTAACCTTCTTTCCGGCCTTGTCGCTTGGCCCTGTCATCGAACATTTGCTAATGAATAATGGAATAACTTTTTAATATCAGAATCGTCATGAGTACAAAACAAAATACAAGCCTCTTTAATAAAGCTATATTGTTACAAGCTGCAAAGGATAGTTTTATAAAATTAACCCCGGCATTCCTAATTAAAAACCCTGTAATATTCATTGTTGCCTTAGGTTCACTGCTTACAACTTTCTTGGTTGGTTTTGAAATTGTTCAGGGTTCTTTTTCGTCATTCAATCTTCAAATTTCAATTTGGTTATGGTTCACGGTATTGTTTGCCAATTTTTCCGAGGCTATTGCCGAAGGAAGGGGCAAAGCACAAGCCGACACATTACGGAAAAACCGCACTCAGACAAAAGCCCGAAAACTCGAAGGGAAACAAGAATATTCCATTTTTGCAACCGAACTTAAAAAAGGGGATATTGTTGTTTGCGAGGCTGGCGATGTAATACCTTCCGATGGCGAAGTTATTGAAGGTGTTGCAAGTGTTGACGAATCGGCAATTACAGGCGAATCAGCCCCGGTTATAAGGGAAAGCGGCGGCGACCGTTCGGCTGTTACCGGAGGAACAAAAGTTATTAGCGACCGCATTTTAATACAAATTACAACCGAACCTGGCAATACGTTTATCGACCGGATGATTGCATTGGTCGAAGGTGCAAAACGCCAGAAAACACCCAACGAAATTGCTCTGTCTATTCTTCTTTCGGGTTTGTCAATTGTGTTTTTATTGGCAGTTGTTACCCTTCCGGCATTTTTCCAATATGGCCTTACTGCTTCGGGTTTGCCATTGTCTCAAAATTTAAGCCTTCCGGTATTAATTGCTCTATTGGTGTGTTTAATTCCTACTACAATTGGTGGACTGTTAAGTGCTATTGGTATAAGTGGTATGGACAGACTTTTGCAACGCAATGTTATTGCCACAAGTGGACGTGCCATTGAAGCTGCCGGTGATGTTGACGTGCTTTTGCTCGATAAAACCGGAACAATAACGTTGGGAAACCGCATGGCTACCGATTTTATTACGGCAGTCGATGTTAGTATAGAAAAACTTGCCGATGCTGCTCAACTTTCTTCATTATCGGACGAAACACCCGAGGGTCGTTCCATAGTTATTCTTGCAAAAGAAAAATTCAATATCCGTGGCAGAGAGGTAAATGAAATGAATGCTGTTTTCATACCTTTTACAGCTCAATCCCGCATGAGTGGCGTGGATTTAAAAACCGAAGCTGGTCAGTTACGCCAGATACGAAAAGGTTCATCGGAAGCCATTCGAACATTTATTCTCAATAACAATGGCTTTTACCCTCAAAAAATTCAGGAAATTGTTGCCGAATTAGCACAACAAGGGGCTACGCCCCTTGTTGTTGCAGAAGATAACAAGGTATTGGGTGTGATTCATTTAAAAGACATTGTAAAAGGAGGCATTAAACAGCGTTTTGCCGAACTGCGTAAAATGGGGATTAAAACCGTAATGATTACGGGCGACAATTCATTAACTGCTGCGGCCATTGCCGCCGAAGCAGGGGTTGATGATTTTATGGCAGAGGCCAAGCCCGAAGATAAATTGCGCCGAATCCGTGAAGAACAGGCAAACGGACATTTGGTCGGCATGATTGGCGATGGTACAAACGATGCTCCGGCACTCGCACAGGCTGATATTGGAATTGCTATGAACTCAGGCACACAGGCTGCCCGGGAAGCCGGGAATATGATTGACCTTGATAGTAACCCGACTAAATTAATAGAAGTGGTAGAAGTTGGAAAACAATTACTCATGACTCGTGGCTCTCTTACTACTTTTAGCATTGCCAACGATGTGGCCAAGTATTTTGCCATTATTCCGGCTATAGCCATCGCACTGTATTCTGGCAGTTCAGGAAAAGGGCCACTCTCAGCACTAAATGTAATGAACCTTGGTTCACCTCAAAGTGCAATCCTAAGCGCAGTAATTTTTAATGCAATTATCATTATTCTTTTAGTTCCTTTGGCTCTAAAGGGTGTGCGTTACCGCCCGGTTTCTGCTAATACAGCTTTAACCCGAAACTTGTTAATTTTTGGTTTAGGCGGACTTATTGCACCATTCGTTGGTATTAAAATCATAGACTTTTTAATTAATCTGTAAATATGTCGACAATGAAAACAATTATAATATCTCTAAAAATATTCCTGTTTTTTACAGTTCTAACAGGTATCATTTACCCGCTTCTTGTTACAGGTGTTGCACAAGCTTTATTCCCCACAAAAGCAAACGGTAGCATGGTAAACAGAGACAATAAAAATATTGGTAGTGAACTTATAGGGCAACAATTTGATTCAACTATCTATTTTACTCCCCGTCCTTCCGCAATTTCATATAATCCTTTGCCTTCCGGTGGTTCAAATTACGGTTTAACGAATTCAAAATTAAAACAACTAGTTGGCGAAAGGAAAAAGCATTTCATTGAGTTTAATCAATTGGACAGTTTAACTGAAATTCCTGATGAAATGCTATTTGCCTCGGCAAGCGGTCTCGACCCTCATATTTCCAAACAATCGGCTTTGTTGCAGGTAAACCGAATTGCAAATGCCCGAAATTTTGGTGTTGCTCAAAAGCAACAGCTTATTGCCTGTATAAACCGTTTAACAGAGAAACCACAAATTTTAGTTTTGGGTGAAGAAAGACTAAATGTTTTATTGCTTAATTTAGAGCTTGATAAATTAAAATGAACAATTTCGACAATAACCGCCCAAATCCCGATGAACTGCTGGCTTCTTTACTTAACGAGGAAGTAAAAGGAAAACGGGGCAAACTGAAAATATTTTTCGGTATGTGTGCAGGTGTGGGCAAAACTTACACCATGCTACAGACGGCACAAGCCGAAAAAGCTAAGGGTAGCGAAATTATTATTGGTTATATCGAAACCCATAACCGCAAAGAAACCGCCAATCTGGTCGAAGGTTTTGAGCTGATACCTCGGAAAACCTATGAATACAAATCAACTTCTGTACAGGAAATGGATTTGGATGCAATCATTGCCCGTAACCCTCATATTGTGCTGGTCGATGAACTTGCTCATACCAATGCTCCCGGGAGCAGGCACGCAAAACGTTATCAGGATGTTCAGGAATTGCTCGAAAATGGCATCCATGTTTATACAACCTTAAATGTGCAGCATCTCGAAAGCCGTTCAGAGACAGTTGCCCAAATTACAGGTGTTATCGTCCGGGAAACATTGCCCGATGAAATTTTTGAAAGTGCCGACGAGGTTGAATTGGTTGACCTTACGCCCGAAGAATTGTTACAGCGTCTTTCCGAAGGCAAGGTTTACACTCCCGAACGTTCAAGAGAAGCCGTTGAAAACTTTTTCAGGAGGGGTAATATAACCGCTTTGCGTGAAATGGCCTTGCGTATTGTAGCAGACAGGGTCGATAAGCAATTGCACGATTACATGCAGCACAAACGCATACGTGGCCCTTGGAAATCGGGCTTGCATTTGCTTGTTGCTATTAACTATAATCAGCAATCTGCACGTTTGTTGCGTTGGGCTAAAAACCTTTCTTACTCAATGGGTGCGCAAATTCAGGCCTTATATGTTGAGTCTTCTCATAAACTTACCGATAAAGAAAGTGAACAGCTCGATAAAAACATAAAACTTGCCAAGCAATTAGGAATTAAATTCCGCATAAACACCAATAACGATATTGTCAGGGCAATTGTTGAATACGCCCAAAAAGAGAACATTACCCATATTATTGTAGGCAAGCCCCGTGTACGCAATTTGTATTCCATGCTTAGGCTCGGCAATTTTGTAAACAGGCTCATCCGATACAGCGGCAATATTGATGTTTATATTCTTGGTTCCGACAGTCAGGCGAAAGATAATTTTGGTAAAAAAGTTTCTTTGCCTTCTTTTTCCTCAGGGTTTAAACAGTATGTTACAGTAAGTGTTTTTGTTGTTCTTTCGTCAATTTTTTGCTATTTAGTAAAAGACCTGATTGGCTACCAAGCGGTTTCATTTGCATTACTGTTTCTTGTATCTGTTTTAGCTATTTTTTTCGGAACAGGACCCATACTACTCGCTGCTTTGTTAAGTGCCCTAATTTGGGATGTTTTCTTTATTCCGCCCCAGTTTACACTGCACATCGACAAACCTTTAGATGTGCTTATGTTGATTATGTTTTTTATTATCGCCCTGTTAAATGGAATATTAACTTCGAGGGTAAGACGACAGGAACTTAAAATCAGGATTCGTGAAGAAAGGACGAATGCATTGTATCAGCTTACCAAAGACCTTACTTTAATTTCAGGCTTAGATGAGGTTACTAAAGTCGCTTCAAATTATATCCAAAAATTCTTTAAACTCGATTGTTTTATTTTCATTAAAAACGATACAGGAACACTTGTTTACCAATCAAAATATAGTTCAGTAAATAACTTTTCGGAAAACGATTTAAGTATTGCCAATTGGGTTTTTAAAAACTCCATCAAAGCGGGTAAAAATACCGATACACTTCCTTCAAGCGATTATACTTTTTTTCCAATGTTCGGCAATAATAGCACTATCGGAGTTATTGCCTTTAAACAATTCAGGGTATTTACTTTTGGCGAGGAACAGTTTTGGGAAGCTTGTTTAGCCCAAATCACTAATAAATATGAACGTGAAATGTTGCGTGAGGCTGCAAAAAGGACGTACATTATTAGCGAATCCGAAAAATTATACAAAATTCTGTTTAATTCTCTTTCACACGAACTACGCATTCCGGTAGCCACTATCTTAGGTGCTTCCGATACCTTACTTGCGCAGGAATATGCCGAAGATACACGAAAGAAATTGTACAATGAGATTAATACCGCATCAATCCGACTCAACAGGCTTATCGAAAACCTTTTGAACATGTCCCGGCTCGAATCAGGCCTTATTTCTCCCCGTCTTGATTGGTGCGATATTCACGACCTCATAAACAGGGTTGCCGATTCTTTGCAAAACGAACTAAAACCATTTAAACTTTCTGTAATCATTCCAACCAATATGCCTATGGTTAACATAGATTTTGGACTAATGGAACAGGTATTACATAACCTTATACTTAACGCAACCCAACATTCTCCTGCCGGAAGCCGGATAAGGGTTAAGTTCTTTTTTGATAGTGGCTTTCTTACAATTCAGGTCATGGACAGGGGAACAGGCTTTTCCGTAACCGAAATTCATTCGGTGTTCAACAAGTTTTATCGTGGTAAGGAAGCAAAAGCTGGGGGTACAGGTTTGGGTTTGTCCATTGTAAAGGGTTTTGTTGAAGCACATAAAGGCACAGTAATTGTTGAAAACCGCCAAAATGGAGGTGCTTTGTTTATAATAAAAATTCCGGTTGAAACATCAGATATTAACACTTTAAATAAAACACATGATTAAATGACTGTTAAGGATGCCATCTTGATAATTGACGATGAAGTACAAATTCGCCGTTTGCTCGAAATTACACTTTCAGCTAATGGGTTTAAAATCATCGAAGCCTCTACGGGAAAGGAAGGGGTAACGTTTGCTGCTTCCCAGCAACCCAATTTGATAATCCTCGATTTGGGCTTACCCGATATAGATGGGCTTGAAGTGGTTAATAAACTTCGGGAATGGTATCTGAAACCAATCATCATACTTTCTGTCCGTAATTCGGAAGAGGATATTGTTAAAGCCCTTGATAACGGGGCAAACGATTATCTTACTAAACCTTTTCGCACAGGCGAACTACTTGCCCGTATCAGGGTTGCCCTTCGTCAAAACCAGAATATTTCTGAAAATCCGGTTGTAGAATTTGGCACACTTTCCATAGACTTAGTCAATCACACGGTACGAAAAAATAATGAATTGATTAAACTTACTTCAACCGAATATACTCTTTTAGCATTATTGGTAAAAAACGAAGGAAGGGTTTTAACACATCAATATATTTTAAAAGAAGTTTGGGGGATGAGTTATATTGAGCAAACCCAGTATTTGCGTGTATTTATTGCGCAGTTGCGGAAAAAAATTGAAGACGACCCGACAAAACCCAAATTGCTAAACACGGAATCCGGCATTGGTTACAGGTTTGGCAATTAGCAAAATATCAAAAACAACTAAATTTCACTTAATGTTTAACCTTAAAAATTTTCAATTATGGCACCAACCACAGAAACCGGCCATGCAAAAAATGTGGCCAACTTTGACGATTTAATTTCATTTGTTACAGGTTACGGTACAGCTTTCAACCCTTCAAAAGCTTCCATCAAATTAACCGCTTTACAATCCCTTTCAACAAGTGCTAAAAATGCAATTAATGCAGTAAACGCTGCACTTCCTGCATATAGCAATGCAGTTGCAGCCCGTGAAGCAGCGTTCGAACCTTTAAACAAACTCATTACACGAGTTAACAACGCCCTCAAAGCAACCGACACCACCGAACAAGTGGACGAGAGCGCAAAAACTTTAGTTCGTAAAATTCAGGGAACAAGAGCTACCGCCAAAAAGACAGAAGAAGAAAAAGCAGCCGAAAAAGCCGTAGGTAAAGAAACCAAAGAAATTTCATCTTCTCAAATGAGTTACGACAGTCGTTTAGACAACTTCGATAAACTCATTAAATTATTAACCAGTGTTACCCTATACGCCCCTAACGAGGCAGATTTGAAAGTAACAGCATTAACAACCCTGTACAACGATTTAAAAGCAAAGAATACTGCCGTTGTAAACGCAACAACACCGTTAAGCAACGCCCGTATTTCTCGTAACGATATTCTCTACAAAGCAAACACGGGCTTGGTTGATATAGCACTCGATACAAAGACTTATATCAAGTCGCTCTATGGTGCAACAAGCCCACAATACAAACAAGTTTCAAAGTTGGCTTTTAAAGCAGTCAAAGCATAATTGCATATTGACTACTTCGTTCTTTGAATAACTTACTCACTTTATCAATAAATAAACTGCGGTTGTCGTAATGATAACTGCGGTTTTAGATACACAAACTGATAATATCGAGAAATAAACTGCGACTTTAAAAATGTCAACTGAAAGATTCGATTATCGAACTGCTAAAACAAATAAATAAACTGAAAAATACAAGAAGCTAACTGACAAGTTCGAGCAAGCCCCCGCACAAGTCCAAGCACATCCCGCTTTCGCACAAAAGCCAACACACATGCTAAAAAGCGGGAAGAGCTTGGCCTTTTAGCCCCCCGCTTGGATACATTTGTGCAACTTGAAAGGTTTTAAAAGCCCCCCGCTAAAAAAATTAAAACCCCCAACGCACCATCCACCTTGATTGAGACCCAAATCATCTGGATAGGTTTGCAGTTTGATAAAATGATTTATATTTGACTAAAGAAAAAAATAAAGGCCAGTTGCTAACACCAGCTATACGCCATGCGGGTTTCAGAGGTTTTCGAGCAGCAGTTCCCGTATCGTAGTTTCTACTCGTGGGATACAGACGCGCTTCGCAATCCCGCACGGCGCATAGCTGCATCCGTTAGCATTCATTTTAATACGACATGCAGAAAGAATTACATAAATGGTTAAAAGATGTTGGAGAACTTAGTTCTGCAAGACTAATTTCAGAATGTAGTGTTGACTTATTATACGTTGACACTTTATTTGAATTAGCAGGAGACAGAATGACAGACTTGATGGATGCTCAAATTGGAGTACCCGGAAAATATTATTTGAAGTTACAAGCAGACTTTCAGAAGGAAATCAAAATTATTGAAACTCAACTAATGGAAGTTGCAACTGCTCTTGGAATGCATATTCGAGGAATTTCATGGAATCCTAAGATTGATAACGACAATGAAATGAAAATGAAAATATCTATTATCGTCAGACAGGCAATATTTGACGAAATAACACTCAACAAAATTTCTTGGTCAGGCAGACTTGAAGAACCTGATTTTTTAAATCGGATATTTGACTTATCCAAAATGCCTTCCTATGATTCAAGATTTGACAATGCATATGATGACATTCATAAGCATCGAATCATGAATTATGACTGGGAAGATGATTGGGTATTTACTGATAGACGATTTAATCTACTACATTGTGAAGAGGAAATATTGCTAAAATTTTTGTCGCTTACCATAAATCCGGTTTCAAGAACTGATGAAGAAGGAGTAAGCCAATTAATAGAAATTTACAACAGAAATCTATCTGCAAGCGGAATTGAGTTCTATGAAAAGTCAAAAATTGCAGGTAAGTCCATATATGGCTATAGAGAAATCGCTCTAGAGGAAAAATCAACGGAAATAAACGAAATAAAACAAAGAAAAATAGCTTTAGTTGTTGGTTGTAGTCAATATGAATTTGCTGGACACTTAGTAAATCCTTTAAATGATGCTATTGGTATAAAACAAAATCTTGAGTCACTTGGATTTGATGTTATGTATCTTGAAAACCCAACACTTAAAGACTTAAAAATTGGTATAGATGACTTTGGAACTGAACTTGAAAAGTATGATGTAGGTTTGTTCTATTTTGCTGGTCATGGCGTACAAGTAAAAGGACTTAATTATTTAATACCAGTAGATGCTAATTTGAAAAATGAAAGGACTGTTGAGTACGATTGTGTTCAAGTTGATAGAATTCTAAGCCACATGGAAAGTGCAAAAACTTCTGTAAACCTTCTTATTCTTGATGCTTGTCGAAACAATCCATTTGAGCGTAATTGGGGTAGGGATTTATCACAAAGAGGATTTGCTGTGATGGATGCCCCCAAGGGTTCATTAATTGCATATTCGACATCACCAGGTAAAACAGCGTCTGATGGTGAAGGGAAAAATGGACTATATACTGGGGAACTTATTTCTGAAATTAAATCGGTGAATGTAACAATAACTCAATTGTTTCAAAAAGTAAGAAAATATGTAATGGAAAAATCAAAAGACGAGCAAGTTCCATGGGAATCCACATCGTTGACAGCTGACTTTTACTTTAATCGAAAATAAGAAAAAACGAGTGCTAACACGCAATATAGCCAAAATGGGGTTTAGTGGTACGCGAAGTTCATTGCCAGCATCAATTTTATTGTATCTTGATAGTGATGTTCTCCGCAATCCCATTCTGGCCATATTGCCAACGTTAGGCTGCATGTTAAAAAAATTCCAGCAATAGATTTCACTATTGATTTTGATTAATAAAGTACTTATATTTGTACCTAATAAGTTACT
>JFJP01040347.1_pt1 | contig 11409 bp, 8 predicted proteins | sample 431651 | NCBI WGS metagenome assembly JFJP01 (sample SAMN02602958, study PRJNA72255) | Microbial mat metagenome, whole genome shotgun sequencing project. | biome: fresh water; feature: sink hole; material: water; isolation source: purple microbial (photo- and chemosynthetic) mats found in... | reverse complement strand
TTTGCAGGAAGCTTGGGTTTTGATACGGTGTACCCTCTGTTTGTCTGTTATCTCTGATAGCGTGAGTGTAAGCGCCTAAGTTAAGGTGCTTGAAAGTGTACGAAGCGCCTATATTCAAGAGCCTTGCAGAAGAGGGGCCTGCTCACACTCTGCGGACACGTATTATGCGCACATGTTCTCCGCACGTATTATGCAGACACGTATTATGCAGACACGTTGTTTGCTCACAAGCCGTGTGCTGACGCCTCATGTGTGGACAGTCTATTGTCTGACAAAGGTTTGATAGACGCACCCTTTGTCGAGGCACCGCCTGCATACAAAGGTCTGTCTGACCACCATCAGATGAACACTATACGAGCAAGCACTTCTCAAGGGGACAACACACTAGCAGACACACCAAAAGGTGAGGTCAAGACAGCGAACACAGGTCAACCAACAGCGTAGTATGTGGACAGCCAAGAGGAGGTGCTGATAGACCAGGCGTTATACGAAAGTAAGCCAAGCAACTCAGTAAATAGCTCTTTGTCAGAAGGTGCTGAGTTACGAACGGAAGAGCATAGCTTTCCGTACATCAAGGTGCCAGCAAGCACGAGTAACTGTATCCATAGAGACACTTCATAAGCTTTGTCATTCCGGGTCCTAGCCCGTAGACCATCGCACGGAAGAACCTAGTTTCACAGACGAAGAAGCAGGCGTTGTCTCGCTATTCGCTCGACCGTTGAGCTTCGCAAAGCTTGTACGTTCGGTTCGAGGTTGATGGTGGAGTGTTTCGTGTTGGGCGCTAAGTCGCGTCTCGAAGCCACTTGTTGCGGGTCTCCAGGCGTGGGCACCTAAGCGCTAGGACCCGTAAGTGCGAGGCAAAGTTCTCTATGAGGCAACGGGTGCGTTGTCCGGACCACAACGTAGGGTAGGTGTCTGTTCACGCTTGATACCTGAAGTTATTGGTTGTCCTTTTCTTGGTTTATCTGTCAGCTATTTCAAAGTGGACACTTATGACGTCCAGAACAAGGTCCGAAGAGATGATGTCTCCGGATTGGCCCCAAATGAGCTCATAGCGCCACGGAGCAGGTGTTTATGTACTGCAGGCCTCCCAAATCCAAGAAGGCTGTTGTCTCCAAGCTATTCATGGACCTTCAGGCGTTATCGGACATCGGACAGCCATACCCTGAAGGATCAATCCGAAAAGTAGGCCCGCTACTTTTCCGGGAAAGGTACCTTATCACCCAACCTTTGGCCTAATATCTAGAGCCACTTTCTTCCCTTTCCCCAGTATCCTATATTATTCTCTTTAAAGAAAGAAAGAGAAGAATAACACATTTATTACCACTCTATGAGCTATAGCTCATAGGGCCATTGCTCCGTATCTGGACCGCTGAAAACATACATGGCTACGCCGTGAGGGTGACCCGCGACCCCGAACCCCGAGTCAAGGCCTGGACCAGCAATACCTTGTTTCACGAAGACAAGGTGGGTTTCCGTGGGCTAGAGTACCTGAGGTCCAAAAGCGCCCAGAAGTCGCCTCAGAGGCACTTTTCAGCGAGCACCCCGGAGTGACAGTGCTACTGACGGATTACGAGGGTTGGCTGAGGAGTCTCCAGGAACCGCTGACTGTTCGCTGATGCACTCTGACAGATCGGGTGAAAAGTGTCGTCCTACAAGGTCGGGTCAAAGGTTTCCGTCTCCGCAGGACCGTACAGTGGTTTGAGCCTACTGAACCCACTGAAAACCCCGGGTTCTAGGTCTGATACCTACGGCGACCTCCTTGAAGGCACGCTGAACCCAGTAACCGCTCACTGCGAACCACACCGCAGGACCGAAAACGTGGTATAAACGGGGCTAGACTCTGGAAAGTGACTCTAGATATTTGGACATGGGTAAGCGCCCGATATTGCAACACACCCTGGACACGTCATGAAGGTGGAACGTCAGAAGAACGTTGACCACGTAGCGGCGTCAGAATAACGTCCCCAAAAGTAGCGGGGCACTTTTATAGATATATCCTTCAGATCTTCATGACCGATATCGTGTCCGACATAAAACGAGCTAAAACCCGTTTCCACACCGGTCACTTTTCCTGAAGGAAGAATTGCACAAACCGTTCTCTGCTCCTTCAGCCAGTCTTTATCGCTGTTCGTGTCCGATTTCAAGTCGTATCTCGGCGGTCCCGTGACACACAACCCTTTCGGAACACGGCGCAGGAATGACCGTCGCCAAGAGGGCCGGTGCGCTAGTACCTTATACAACTCTAGGTTTGGTCCGGTGTACCACCCGTCAAGCGGATAGCCAAGCAGTGCGTACCAGCTTTGTTCGGACGACGACCTGCTGGGGTTGACGGGCAAGGTCTGGGTTTCCAAAGACCGCTCGCAGGAAAGCAAAAACCAAAGTGCCTAGCCTTGTAGCCTCAAAACAGGTTGCTTGGACGTTTAGTGCTCAGCTCAGGTGCTTAGACATTCGTTGCTCAACCAAGGTCAAAACCAGACAACAACCACAACCACAGGTCATAAAGGGGACACGTCTTGGCTTGGTCGATCAACGTAGTAACCTAAACGCGGGCTGTATAAGGCTTCGTGGCTCCTCAAGAGCATGTGCTCAAATTCGAGCAAGTGATTCGGGCCAACCGCTCCTGTCGCACTATCCAAAAGGCAACGCGCTGCTTGATGCGCTAAAAAGGCATAACCACCGAGGGCGTCAAAAGAGGTCAGACCGTAAGGCTTAGGTCCGAACGAACCAAAGTACCGGGCACGTGAAAGCCGTTGCGCTTCCGAAGGTGGTCCTCCGTTTCAGGGTGCTTGGTCCGTGAAGCGTAACTGCTGAAGGCCAAAGGCGCTTGGATGAAGGCTAAGGGCCAAAGTCAAAAGCCAGGCCCACGTGCCCGTTGCAGGTTATAAAGCAAGCCGTGTACGATGCGGGTACCTGCTAAGTTTAACCGGGCAAAGGTACAGGCCTTAGGCACGCAGTCGTGCAAAAGGATCCGGGGCGACAGCAATAGGCAAGTACTTGGTCGAGCCCCCCCCTTTACGGTGGAGGGAATAGCTCAACAACGTTTTAGGTAAAGGCGTACCTGTTTGAGAAGCTTATCTTGAAACTTAAGTAACTGTGCTGGCTAACAAGACCGGTTTATGCCAATCTTCCTTTCGTAGTACGTCCTCCGATGGGCCCGGTTTCTGCCTTGGTCGTTGATGCTCGTTGTCCATCCCCGAAGGGATACGCTCTGAAGCTGTACACCCGACAGTTTCGGTAAAAGACCATTCGGTCTAGATGGTCCGGAAGTGGCCCGTCCAGGGCTTGTCAGTTTGTGTTGTTCTCTAAAAAACCTTTTTGAGTAAGGATGATCAGGTTGCTCCGTCGTCCTCGCGTTGGTCGTCCACCGGTTCGGCAAGGATCGTCTAGGCAGGCGCCTGCTCTGTGCTTGTACGCTCCGCGCGACCAAGGGCTTCAGGTGGTTATAAGCGTCGAGCTCCGGTGCTTTTAGTGGCCCTGGGTGTTTAGTTTTTCGTGGTCACCCACTACGTGATTGCAAGGCTCCGAACGTTATCTCCAAAAGGGGTACTAAAGCAAGTAAGGTTAGTCCGGACTTGCTTTAAGAACCAAGACGTCTGGACCATGAGGTCTTCGTTCAGTGCCCAGACAGCGTGGTCCTTAGATAAGCTAATCTCCAAATGACTGCTCTTACGCAAGTCCGTAGCTGCGGGATATAACGTGCAGCTGTTCGTCCTGGAGTAGCTCGTCCGTCCGGTTCTGTGTGTTATTCCTTGCTGATGGTTACGCTCCTTGACTAACCCACGTAGTGACCGCTAGGCTCTGTACGCTATAGGCCACGCGTAAGGCCATGGGGCCATAACGTCTGGTGGTTCCTTAGAGGACCAACGGGTCCGAGAAAGGGCTTCTATGGGCTTGATCAATAGCTTAATCTCAAAGATATGGTACGCTAGCCTTGTAGAAGCCGCAACGCAACCCGTTGTTCAGAGACTACAGTCTCTGGACAAGCTAGGCATTGGGTGCTCAACTATAGCAGTTTGGAGATGCTAATCTCGAAATAGCTGCTTGGCCTCGAGTGCTAGGGCCAGCATCTTTGGAGATGCTAATCTCCAAAATAGAGGTTAGTTGCTTAGCGTCCGGTGCTTACGGGAGCTCACGTCGATCCGTTCGTGCTTGCTACGCTCGTCCTCCGGTCTCGAGTGTTCTCCCAAAAAAAGTTGGGAAGGCCTTTATGGACACCCGGTCCGGAGGACGAACACCGTGAGGACCACTAATCACCGGACAGCCAAGGCCGGTCGGTCCAGCTACGTGCTCAGGAGCCTCGTACGCTTAAGGTTGAGCTTCCCGGTCCGTGGACCGGGGTTGCTTCGCCCTCACCAGGGCTTGTCCGTTTTGTCTTGCTTTATTCGTTTTGTTTCGCTTAGTAGCTAACCGGCAAAGGCTAACGTGCAGGGTGCGTTAGCACGGTTAGCTCAACAAAGGGTCACGTGGTCTACGTACGTAAGGCTTTACGTCATAACTGCTTGGTGGTGAGTGTACAGACCAGCTCTTCTGATAAGTGAATCTCAGGAGAACTCCTGGTTCAGTCAGTACCCGTTGTCTTTCTTACGGTGCTCCAAAAAAGGTCCGGTTCAAGGAGCTCAGTACCCTAGTCCATTCTCACGGTGCTCCAAAAAAGTTCCGTTTCGAGGCGGAGCTCCTTGGTTGGCCATACAGGGTTCTGCTCGTGTCGCGTAGCTACTGGGCAAGTCGCTGTACGTCCTACCTCTCTGGTCAAAAACAGGTCAGGTCCCGGGTTGGATTGGGTCCCGCCAAGAATTCTGGTAAGGGGCGGTACCTCCAGGCTCGGTCGGTGGACGGGTCGAAACGCTTTTGTCGGGCATACCTGGTCCGAACTGCTGTTTGGCAAAAAAGCCTTACGAAAGCAAGGGGGCCGCCGCTTATAAAGGCCATGCTCCCGTAGGCATAGAGCGTACCAGCCAACTAGAGGTATGTTCCTACGTAACGAGGCTTGGTACGTAGCACCTTTCGCCTGGGCTTGCTGGGCAGGGCAGCGCAACGCTAGCTTTGCACGGACTTGGGCCAAGTCACTCACGTACTAGCCTATCGTGGTTCATCAAGTGTCATAGAAAGTGTCAGATAAACTGTCATATCAAGTGTCATAGAAACAGTCATGGAAACAGTCATTGAAAGTGTCATAGTACATGTGTTGTTTGTTTATTCTGACAAAGTCGGAGTCTATACGTTAGGTAGCTCGTTCGGTGCCTAAAGGTGAGCACTGGAGGTGGTTTTGACGCTAAAGTGTCATGACGTCTGTACGTAACGGTGCTCGTACGTCTGTACGTAACGGTTCTCGGACGTCAGGACGTAACGTTGGTGGTTCGTAGCCTAAAGGTGAGGACGAAAGGTAAGGTTGACGTGCGCTAAAGTGCCTTGACGTCAGGACGTTATGGTGCTCGTTGAGCTGCTCGTTGTGGTGGTCGTCGTTGTGGTGGTCGTGGTTGTAATCGTGTTGTCAACCCACGGAGTGACCATGAGTATCCGGACGTTGGATGCTTAACGCAAGGCCATGGGTCCGTAACGCCAGTCTTCTGCGGACGATTTTGATGATGCAAGGCCGGCCCACTAAGTGCTGGTCCAAAAGTGTAAAACGAAAAGGGCTAATCGTCAAAGGGCCTTGATACGACGTTAAGTAGCCTAAGGAGCCCGTGTTTCAGAGACAAGAGTCTCAGGACAACACAAGGTACGAAGTCTGGTATGGTGTCCGAAATGGGAGGGTAGCGGTTAGGGAAGCACACTAAGTAAGCTTCGTGTTGTTCGCGGAGCAGGCCTACAGGTTCTGTGCTTTGTGTTGTATCTCCCGGTGTTAGTCACCGACGTAGTGCAGTTTAGGTTCTGTACGTAGGAGGCTTAGGGTTAGGCCAAGGAGCCAGATGTGCCGTTATATCCGTAGGAGGGCTAGGTTCGTACGTCTCATGCCAGGGCTTGTGTTTTGTTCCAGGGTTGGGGTAACGTATCTGTCGTAAGCACGGAGTGGGAGACAGGCTTCGTACGTAGAGGACAAGGCGTAAAACAAAGGTCCCGGCAAGGCCTTGCTGTTGTGTACAAGGGCCCAAGATCAAAGGACGGTCCACATCTGTTCTTGTTGTTGTAAGCAGCAGCTCGGGTAACCGGCGAAGCGGCAGCCAAGGGTGCTTGACGCAGAGGGTTGGTTTGTTTGACCAGGCCATACCGAAGGGGGCTCGCCTAAGGTGGTTCGTGTTTTTCGGGGTGTTTTTTGTGGCGTTCGTGTTAGTGATACGGTGTGGTTTGGGTTTGCTCGGCCCGCGAAGCGTAAAGGCAAGGCAGTTTAGGCTTGTTTTTGTGACGTACGGTCCGTAGCTTGCCCCAGGGTAAGGGGGATAGTGCAAAAGCACCGGCCAGGGCTTGTACCAAAAGCTAAAACACAAAAAGGTAACTCGCCATAGTGCTATGCGTAGACGTTAGTTGCTTAGGGAACCTGTTGTTCAGAGACGTAAGTATCAGGACAACATAAGGTACGAAGTGCCGTCTTGTGGTCTGATAGGCTAGGTGTTTGTGGCCTAGTACTTTGTTTGAGTAACCTTATTTGACGTGATGGTGCGTCCTTTGAGCCTTAGGTAGCTTGGTGGTTCAGTCCAAAAAAGTTATGGAGCTGCTCGTCGTGGTGGTCGTCGCCACCCACAGAGTGACTAAAGGGTTCCGGACGTTGTAAGCAACGCGTAAAGTGACGGGGCCAGATCTAAGGCTGCTCCGGACGATTTTGATGATGCAAGGAGGCCCACGTTTGGGCTTGGCTTGTTCCCGAAGACACAGCTCGCATAAACCTCTGTACGCTCCGGAGTAGCATGTTTAGGTTTACATCTGGGTGCTTTAGGGATGGTCATTTGTAGTTATGGAGCAAAGAAAGCGGTTTATCAACTAGCGATCGTGGTGTGCGTTGGTTTGTGTTGCCGGTGGTGTAAGCGGGCGAGGTGGTTGCTGGGTTCTTTGTGGTTGTATCTCCTGTCGGAATCCACGAAGTGTAGCCAACGCACCTGTACGCTGAGCTCTCCGGTCAGTGGACCGGGCCTGTCGTAAGCGCAAGCCTGGGAAACACTTGTATGATTTGCTTAATCTCCAAAACCTTATGGTTATAGAGCTTGACGTGCGTTAAAGTGCGGTGACGTCAGGACGATACGGTGCCCGTTCGGTGCCTGGACGTGAGTGATTTTGGAGAAGCTCATCTCCAAAAGAGTACTGGGTCCAGACGGCTAAGGTAACCAGACGTGAGGACGATACGGTGCGGTTCGGGACCGAGACGGCGTGTTCCACGATTAGGCCAACGCTATAAGGTGCTTTGGGAGACCACGTTCGCCATGCGCGTTCGGGTTGCTCGTGCGTCTGGTTCCGAGTGTTCTCCCTCGCGGATCGTTACGCTGCTCGGATAACCCACGGAGTGCAACGTGATGTAGCTGAAGAGTAAGCGCTCCGTTCGAGGGCGTTAGGTCGGCAAATCGAGGACGTTCCCTGGGGCCTCTGTCCTGGACGAAGAGGGCAAGCATCGCCGTAAGAAGGAGATGCATAGCGACCGGATCTTGCGTAACCTGGAGTACTCTGACAATCGGTTGCGTATGCTGGGCACGAAGGAGTCTGGGCTGCAGCCTGTTGTAAAGGCAGGGACGCTCCAAAGAAGGGTAAAGTGTTGCTTAGATTGGGTTGAGCAATAGGTTTACATCTGCGTGCTTGTTGGGTGTCGTGAAGAAGGGTTACTACGGTACGAAAGCACCTTGAGGTCAACCGCGTGGCTACGCAACAGTCCAACGTGACCAGTCGTCTGTGCGTTCGGTACGAAGACCACCGTACAAAGTGCGTGTCACGTTGTTCTGACAACGTTAATCTGACAACGTTAATCTGACAAAGTGAATCTGACAACGTTATTCTTTTTTCAACGTTATTCAGACAAGAAGCACATCGGTCCGCTAAGTGGCTCAAAAAAAGTTCCGTTTCGGGGTGTTCCGTCCAGGCCTGGACGTTAAGGCTCTTACGACCGGACCAACCCACGGAGTGATGGCCAAGCACCTGGACGTGTACCGGTCCGTCCGAAGTACCGGCCAGTCCTAGGGGGCAAGGGGCTCCGTCCGAAGGCGCCCCTAAGTGAAACAAAGTAAGGTAGGTCGAACCCCGCGAAGCTCAAAGGCAACGTACCAAAAGGCCTGACCGTTGCGTTCAAACAAAGTTCCTAAGGTTCGGCGTGGCAAAGGGCATCGTATTCGGTCATGGCCTTGACGTGTGCTCTATCGCTTATGGAAGCACCCGCGAAGCAAAAGCACAACGTACCTTAGCGCTTCGCGTTGGGTTGGTTGTACGGGGCCGCAAGGGGGTACCAGGGTCCTGTGTACAGGCTAACTAAGCGCTTGTTGTTCAATGCAGCTCCTCGCATAACCCGCGAAGCGTACGCCAACGCACCTAGACGCTTCGCGTTGGGTTGGTTGGACGGGGCGGCTTCGCCCCTCTAAGCGCTTGTCCGTCCTAACGGGGTGTTTTTGCATGGCCTCGTCGTTGTGTGTTCGTGGCCTAAAGGTTCCTCAGGTAACCCCTATCAGCGGAAAGCGAAGTCACCTGGACGCTGAGCGTTGCGTTGTAAGGTCCGGTCCTAAGCGCGGGTTCAGGGCGACCATCCAAAAGCACCCCTATGGGTTTTACGGCCTTTTTGTGTAAATTACTTAGACATCGCCAGTGCCGGTGCCTTATTTAGCTTTGAAGTGTATAATGGTGCTGTTTATTGCTTATTTGTATACTCCAAAGTGTCTTTGAAGCGCTGACTATTGGTGTCCATTCCATTTGGTGGGCTTTTCTCCTCAAAAAGACGGTTAAGCGTATCCTTGTGTGCTCGTTTGCGTAGGCGCCTGCTTTAGCGTAGTCAGCCTCGTTATAATCGTCAGTGTCGTCGTCTTTATGTTCAGGTTGGTCCGTGCCAGCTGCTTTGTCTTCGCTGTACACTTTGTACGGATCCTTAATAAGCTCAGCGTGGTCATCCCACTAAGCATTATAGGCCTAGCAAACAGGTGAGCTTTGTAAGCATTGTCTTTGCAGTCTAAGGTATATCATATAGAGTATGCCCTCTGAAACCTTTTTTGTATAAAGCACAACGAGGCTTATTTGTCAAGCTTAAGACGGGCATATGTCAACCACACAACAAAAGTATACAATAGTATACTTACACGTAAGAGGCTAAGCTAGCGTATGGCTTGACCGCTAAACTCGTGCTTACCACAAAGTTCAGCCCCGGCATTATTTTAAAGCACTTGACCAAATGGGCTGATTTATAGCGTAAGCACAACAGCGCTTACGTCCCGGTCACGTGCACCTTAGGCCATGCCCCAGTATGCGTCCAAAACTTTGGAGATGCCATATCTCAAAACGGTCACCGTACTGTACTTCAATACAAGTACAAGCATTCACCGTCTACGTACGTGCCTACGTGCCCTTCGGGCCCAGCAAGTGCCCCTTTGGCTAGGGGCTACGACACGAAGGAGCGACACGGTCAGTGAGAACCACCTGCGCAAGCATCCACGATCAGCGCCCGCTACTATGGCTTGCCTGCCTGCCGCACACGGAAGCTCTACGAGCGCATTCTCCAGAGAACAGAGGACCAACTAGGGAGATCAACAACCCTTCACCAGCTAGGATCCTCCGAAAACTCTTGGTGCGCTGTGTTGTATTCCGCACACCCTTACGGTCGACGTCCTCTCTAACCACCAGTATCAGCTAAGCGCACTTACTGGCCCTTTACAGGTACGCTACGCTTGACCGTACCTTGATTTGTCGACCACTGTCTTAATAACTGTCTTAATAAGCACTGTCTGAAAAACCATAAAAAGACACGCGTATGGCTGGACAGATGTGCCACAACTAACGAAGCTACAGATGCCCGCTTAGTAACATAGCGCTTCTGGACCATGCCACCCAGGACGGACCAGTAGACCTAGACGTCTTCCTTACCAGCATACTGCGGTTTGTGCGCTGCGTGCCTGTTAACCTTGTGTCCCTCAGACAACACGAACAGCTAGTCTGTCCACTCTTACAGCGTTACCTCTAGGCATCCAAGGCCTCCTTCCGCTCTGAGCTGATCGCCTTAGCGGGCTTTTCCGACTACGAACATCGATCGGTGCACCAACCCTTTCACTTCGACCGTCAACACGAACTCGGAAGCACGAGCAAAAACAGCGAACCTGTCCACGTAAGCCTTCGTTCCCTTCGCCCGATCAGACACTCACCGTACTGCTCGCCTTAACGATGCCCGTTGCCTTCTAATGTGGACTTCGCACTGTACGTAACCTTAGGCCCTCGCCTTTTGCATGTCACTTTGCCTGCAGCGGGCTTACTCTACGATACTTTCCACGAACCTCCGGAAACCAAGCCCATAGTAGGCCGTCCTTGGAAAAAACACCTCGTCCGTACGCACCTGACTTGCTTTAGGTGCCCTCCTTGTCACTCCGTGGGTTAGTCCGGGAGCTCAAACCACCAACAAGCCGTTGGCGCTTTGGACGCACGATAACGTCAAATCACCAAACCTCCCAGCACCGAGGTATAAACGTACACGTGTTCCTCGGGAGCGTAGAGCAGCTTATGTGCGTTGTGCCTGTTGATCTTGTGACGTTCGGAAAGCACCCCAGGAACTCTGACCACTCCTCCACGCTTATCTCACTGGCATCGAACGCCTCCTTGCTTACGTCTTCGTACGCTGACGTCAAGCTGTGCTTCAGACCGTGAATCCGACCAACGTCCTCTTTAGGGAGACTTTCGTGTCCCGCATACGCAACCTGAAGTTCGAGCTCGGCAAGTTACGCAAGATCCGATCGCTGTGCACTCCCTTTTTACGCCGAAGATCACCAAAAACGGTTGTCCAACCCAGAAGCGCTAGGAAACCTTTTTGGAGGCTTCCTTACCTTCCTGGGCGCCTACGTTTCAGACCCAACATACGAGCTGTGTCTTCCGGACCAAGGAACAACGTCGCGAGCTACACGGCATACTTGGTTTGACGGTCACGTGCGTACACCCACCTTTACACAGGCTGCGCCCCCTCAAAGATGACACCGTCTTACTCAGACCCATATGCACACCTCCATACACTGCTCTCGTGTTTAATACTTCCGACATGGTCAACCATAGCGACTCCTTATGCGCGGTCAAACCTTTTTTTCATAGACTGCCGTGTTATGTCACGATGGCTTTGTTGTCTCGCTATTCTTAGACCGTTGAGCTTTGTCGACGTTGTCTCTTTTGGTTAGGGACTCGACCGTTTTTTCCGTCTCTAAAGCTCCACCTTAAACGTTGTTGAGCTATTCCCTCCACCGTTTTTCCCGTCTCGCCCTTCGGGCTCCACCGGAGGGAGAGGCTCGAGCTTGCCGAGAGGCTCGGGCCCCAAAG
>JFJP01027531.1_pt1 | contig 11409 bp, 12 predicted proteins | sample 431651 | NCBI WGS metagenome assembly JFJP01 (sample SAMN02602958, study PRJNA72255) | Microbial mat metagenome, whole genome shotgun sequencing project. | biome: fresh water; feature: sink hole; material: water; isolation source: purple microbial (photo- and chemosynthetic) mats found in... | reverse complement strand
TTTAATAAAAATTTTATGATTTTTTTATAGTTTCAAATTATCTTTCATTCATAAACATCCAATTTTAAAAATGAATTTCTTTCTTTTCTTTATTATCATTTGTCTGACTCTTTCCTTCACACAAGGACAAAGGTTTTGCAATGGGGTTTATTGCGATGCAAATTGCGCTAATTGCTATCCTTGCCAACAGGAGGTCAATTGTATGATTGCGAACAATTGCTATTGCGCCAAAAAAACAATTCCAGGTGGTTTGTCTCTTGAAAATACTCCTCAATTCTTCTTTTTGACTTTTGATGATTCAATTTCAACAAGGAATTTTGTCAATGACCTTCAAAGTTTTGATTTTTTGTTGAAAAATGAAAACATTTTTGATTCTCTGCATTGTAGCCCAAAGATCTCAGCTTATGTCACCAGCACGGGTATTTTAAACATATTTTTTAAAAAAATATTGATTTCATTATTTTTTTAAAAGGATCTGATTACAACATAGTAAACTATTTGGATCAAATCGGTTCTGTCAACCTTCATACTCAGACACATACAACCAATCTCAACACACTTCCGAATACTTGGGCAATTGAATTACAAACAGAAATCAGAGATTTAAAAGATTTAGCTAAGGTGAAAAAAATCAAAGGATCACGGGCACCTTATTTGCAATTAAATGATGCCTATCTATCAGAACTCCAAAGGAATGGGATCCTTTATGATTCATCAATGATTTATGGATGGCAATACTCAAGTCAAGATCAAGATAAAAACTATTGGCCTTTCACTTTAGATTATGGAGTTCCAGACCAGATGATGTGTATTTACTTTGCATCCTGCCCAAATCAACCTCATGCTGGGCTATGGGAATTTCCCTTAATCACTATGGATGGTGCTGATGATATCATGGATTATGACGTGTTGACTGATTATGTAGGGCAAATGGCAGTGTTCAAGCAGAATTTCTTAAATAGTTACAATTACAACAAAGCTCCAAGAGGCCTGTACATACATTGGAGATGGTTAAGCAACAATGGAGATTTTGATGCATTGCATCAGAGAAGAGTGCAGTTTCTGACAGAGTTTTACGGCTGGCTCGTGAGCACATTCCCAGATATTATCTTTACCACTGAAGATAAGGTGATTGATTGGATCAAGAATCCTCAAACAACAGCTGTCACAAAAACACAACCAGCCTTTAGATGTTCAAACCAAGCCTTAACTCCGGATAATTCCTGTCCAAATGGTCAGATTACCTGCAATTTTGGTGCTAATACTCTAACTGTATGTGGTAAAAAATGCCCACAACCCCGTCCTGCCTTAGGAGTTAATTGGAGTTATCAACCAACTAATTTGAAATATAATCATTGGCCAGGAATCATAACTTATGCAGTCCAAGATAGCTGGCCAAGTGGTTTTTGTGGCTCGATTTCTTTGACAAATACAGGTATTTCTCCTGCAGTCAGTTGGATCTTAAGTTTGAATAATTTGGCTAGTAAGGGAACTGTTACAGCTTTTTGGGGTTATGTTCAAAAACCATTGAGTATTGATTCAGTCTCTCAAATATATAGACAAATTGGTTTTGGGGTGAGCATTCCTCCAAATGTTTCGACTGTAATTGGAGGATGGTGTATGGGCACAAATCCTTCTGGCTCATTTGATTCGAATTGGTTAGCGAATAATATTAGATTTGGAATTGATCTTTATGACCGAACTCTGGATTGCCCATTGGAAGGATGTGCTAAATTTTGCGGAAATGGAAGATGTGATTCAAGTGCTGGAGAGAATATCACAAATTGCCCATTTGATTGCGGAAAAATATCATGTCCTAATCGAAGAATGCTCTGGAATAGATGGTTCAAATAATAAATAATTATTATTATGAAAAAAAAATATCACATGAGAAAATGAGTAACAAAATAATTTTAAGGAATAAAGCTCAATAAAACTAATTTATTTATTTAATTTTAGATGATTATTTTAAAATTAGGTCTATTCAGAAGAAATAAAACAATTGTTCGAATTTAAAAATATTTATATAATAATTTATGAATCGGAACTAATGAAGATTTACAAGCTATAAAATTTTTTTTGCTTATAAAATTTAAAATTTTTCTGTAAATTCTCTTATTCCATAGATTTTAGCCCAAACTTCTAAATATTGTTTGTAGCCTTTGAAACTTTCATCGACACTGAGATAAAGTGCTTCTGGTGTATAATTCATTTGTGGGATTAACAAATGAAGCCATTCGCCATTGATTTTGCTAAAAATTAATTAAGAAAATAATTTTCTTTAAAAATACATTGAATTCTGATTTTCATTTTCATTTTTAGTTTCCAAACTCTTTATTTTCAATAAAATAAAATAAATATAAGAACAGAAAATCAACATTATTTTTGTAGACAAAAGAATAGGGGCAAAACACTGTCGTAATCTTATCCAAAAAATAATTCCAAGGTACAATAGGAAAATTATTCTGTTTTTCTAAAAACTTTTCGTTTTTTTTCATCGGAAAAGTTATATTTGAATTCTTTGAATTTATTGTCTAAATAATTTTTTTTCAATTTATTAATTTTTTTAAAAAAACTTCATTTAGCATCATTTCTCCAACCAGATTATTTCTAAAAAACATCTATTAACCGAATAAATAACTTTAAATTTTACATTGTTTTTTCTGTCCATTGGTCTTTCTCATATTTGTTGAAAATGTGCTTGTATTCACATTGAGGATTTATACTCCTAGTCATATTTATTTGCGCGAACATGTTCATATTCCCAATTTGTGTGTTATTTGAATAAAAAGGAATAGCTACACAAAAAAGAGTAAGAGCTCCTAAAAGCATTAAAGTTCCTAAAAAGAGGCTGAAGGAGGAAGTTCTTCCTGAATTATTGATTCTCAGAGGACTATTTAAAGCATTTTTGCTTGAATTATCATTTGTTTCTGAAAGATTTTCTGACTCAGAATTACAAAAGCCACATTTATTACACTTATATTCATTTAATTTTTTAATCAAATGTGCATTTTCTTGCTGAATGATATACATTTCATTAAGAAGCTTCTTATTTTCTTGTTCTAATTGAAAATTCAAGGCTTGAATGCTTTCAAACTCTTGTTTTTTTTTATCTCTTGAAATTTGTGCGGATATTCTATTTTTAAGTTTTTGAATCTCTTTTCTTTGGGATTTACTGTCCAAAAACTTGATATATTCAGGTATATGGAAAGAAAAATCTTCCCATTTCTTCCTTTTCTTTTGAATTTTGATGCTTTCAATGTTCAAACGCCTTAAAATTTATAAGAAATTTAGCATAAAAAGAATTTATTCAATACTTTTCCTCTTCAGAAATTATTTCTTTATTAAAACTTTCTGAAAAATCAAAATTATTATAATTATTGTAATAATTTTGATTTTCTTGAGAAAAAATGTCATTTGAAAAAGAAGAATTTTCATCTTGTTTTGAATTTTTGCGGTTTCGAAGTTCATTATCGGGTTTTGAAAATATATCAAAATCATTAGAATCTTCTTCCTTATTGCTTTTTGAATGGAAAAAATCAAGTTCTTTTTCATTTGAATAGTCCCAACTATTTAAGAGAAGAATTTTATAAAAGACTTAAAAAATTTTACTTGATGGATGTATGTTTTTGTGTGTTTTCAATCATAATTTATCAGAAATAAGGAAAAAAATAGAAAAATAAAGTAATTCAAATATTTCATTATCAAGCTGATATAATTGGAAATTTAATTCTGATAAATTCTTATGAAACACACGTGGAAACTTTAATACGATAAGTTTTATATATTATGAAAGACTCTACTTTATTTTTTATACTTTTTTTAAAATGGTTTTTAACAGAATTTTATCAAATTTAATATAAATTAATGTTTCTATTTAAAAAATTTTGTTAATATTTTTTTTTTTTTTCTTTATTTTTTGCAATTTTTTTTTCGTTTAGCCTTATTTTTAGTTTTTAGCTTTTCCTAAGTGCTTTTTTTAATTTTTTTTAATCAAATCAAATAATCATCATCAATCTCTTCATTCAATTTCTATTTTTAAACAAAAAAAAATCCGAATTTTAAACTATACCCTCTAATTTGCAAATTGCATTTAATTAAAGACAATTTTTGAATATTTCTGGCCCATCTTTTAACAATCTATCAATAAACCCCCACCGCTTAATAAGATAGAGATAAATTATTTTCAAAAAATCTCTTAAATAAAAACCAATTTAAAATCAACAAGAAGTTTTTGAAATTGTCAAATTATTTTTTATAAAGGCAGCATATTTTATCATTTATTGCTCCACTCCCAAAAGCCTTACAAATGTTATATTATATTATTTTAAATTTTATTAATTAATTACCATCCTGTGGAAAATTCTAGTGTAAGAGTATGAAAATGTGCTTATTTTATGAGCCAAGAATTCAATTAATCTCACAAATACTGTATACCAATCTTTGTTTTTTCAGTTTTTCAAGTTTTTGAATTTATTTTTCAAAGCAATATCATCAATATGATCTCCGCTCTTTTTAAATGAACCTAAACATAAGCCAATTAATTTAAAAATAAAACGAACCTTCATAAAATATTTTTTAATTTTTTCTATTTCAACCTCTAATTCATTTTTATCAATGAACTCTCCTTCTTGATTTTCTAAATTTGTTAGAAATTTATCTCTAAAAGGAATGCCTAAAGTGAAAAATCAACTTTGTGAAGATCATTTTCATAATTAGTCTCGACTTTTGGTGATATGTATTTCGTTTCAGATTTGGGCAGATTTTTCAGAAACAAAAATTTTGATTTGTTTTGTTTGAGCTCAAAAGCTTTATAATCAGATAATTTGATTGAACTAAAATAAATTTCCTCTTTCATCTCACAAAAAATATTCTGGCTATTGATTTTTCGATGTCTGCTGTTAGGAAATTGCAAATAGTTCAAACTGTTCAATAAAGCCCTCCCTGTAAGTTGAATAAATTTCAAACGAAATTTTGAAGCTTTTTTTCTTTTCATTATTGTTGCGAAAAAATCAAGAATTAGATCAGAAAATAAATAAAATGTTGAAGATTCTTCAACCACTTCATGTCCATGAAATTTTAAGAAGGATTTGGATTTTTCCAGATTTCTTTTCTGATATCATCTTCTTTATCGGTAGAATCCAATAAAATTTCCTTCATCATATATTCAGTCTTCTCATTAATGAGCCTAATTAGGCATATATCGTAATGGGTTTTAGAAAAAAAAGAGTTTCTTAGAAATTAAATTCAAGAATTTAAACTCTTTTTAAGACAATCCTCCTTAATTTTTTTTATTTTACCCAGCATTTAGTAAATTTTATTATTTAAATATAACATATTTATTGATTTGTAAAGAGAAGGAAGTCTAAAAACTTGCTTCTTCCAAAATAAAGAAAAAAATAATAAAACAAGAATTTTTTTTTGCACTGCAGAAAGTTGTTTGGTTTGAATTTTAAAATATTCAGCACTAATTCAATCGAATTCAATGTTCGCATTTCGAATATAATATTTTATTTACAGCAAAATGCGTCATTATTTCTCAAAAATTTAAAGAATTATACGTAATGCATCACAAAGTTGACGTTTTCTGTATAATGTTTTTTTACAAATAAGTTTGACGGATTAATTTAAAGAAACTTTTCTTTAATTTTCATCGCAAGACAATAACGTCACAAATATATAGGGTCTGAAATGCGTCGTTTTTCATTCTATTTAAATCTCCAAATTTCAAATGTACTCATTCTTCAAGAAAGAAAATGAAAACAGTCTTATCAAACACTTCATTGAATTCCCTTTCAACTTCACCAGACCCCCCTTTCAAAATTATGAAAAAGAACAAGAAATACAACCGCATAGGGTCAAAAAAGAAGAAATTCTTGTTGGAGAAAGTCTTTTTTGAGAATAAAAAAATCAAAACAGTCTTTACAAAATGATTTTTTTTTAAATTAATTAATTTTTGAATTTTAAATTAGGCAGCTGAGGAATTAGGAATAAACTACTCCACTGCCAAAACCATTTTCCATATTCATAGAAAGAAATTCAAAAAAGAATTCACTATGAATAATGCTATCAACAAACACGCTGGTTATAGGCCTGTTATCACAAATATTGATCATCCTATTGAGGTTTATGTCACCCAAGGAGGAAGACCTTTGCAAAAGCCTGATAAAATCCAGAAAAATACTATTGGGATAAATGACCTTTTAGATGCTTTTGCCTTTCTGATAGATACTGTGAGACAAGAACAAAACAAAAATGAATTGCTCACAGAAGGACTTAAGAAGATTTGGTAAATTAAATTTTTGAGTGTTTTTTAAGAAATATTTTTAATATTTATAGTTTAAAGGAGTCTATTATCATTAAACCGATTCCAGAAATGATTTAAAAGACTAATCATTAATCTTCAGAAATTTATTTATTATTTTGTACATGTGTTTTGTTTTATTTTATGATTTTCACCTATAGTTTTAAGTTGTTTTTTAAAATAAACTATTAAGAAAGTTTTTGGTTCAATTTTTTTTTTGAAAAGTAAAAGAAAATCAATCGGCAAAAAATTTTTCTTTATTTTTTTTCCATTAAACTTAAATTTTATTTATTGTTACAAAATTAAATAAAATATTGATAAAAAAATATCAAATTTAAAAAAAATCGAACAAGCCTTTTTATAAAGAAGAAATCCATGCTCAAATTGCACAATATTGGCAATAAATATTTTTTTTGGAATAGCAATCTAACAATTGGGGGTTATTCAGTGAAAATGAGCATAACATACATACTCATTTTGGTTTGTCCTCTTCTTTTCTTAATTTTAGAGTGACTATTTTTTTTGTTTTAAATGTTTATTTATTTTTCATTTTTTTTTTCAAGAATAAAGTTCAATAAAGAATCGCTTTCATTGACATCTATGATAATTACATTAGCCTTATTAGAAATCTTATCATTGGTGAGCTTTTTTATTGCAAGTTGCACTGATCCTGGAGTGCTTAAAATTCCAGTTTGTGATGAAGAACAAGAAAGTATTCTAATGAAAATAACCCAAATAAGTTAAAAAAAACTTAATGATTGTTTTAGAAAATAATTTAAAGCTTGTTGAATACAGGAATAAAACTTATGCTTTGAAATTCTGCAACACCTGCAATATTTTCAGACCTTTAAGGGCTCATCATTGTAAAATTTGTGACGTTTGTATTGAGGAATTAGGTTCATATTTTAATCATAAAATATATAAAAACGAATCAATTCTTTTGAAATAAATAGATCATCATTGCATGTGGATAGGAAATTGTGTTGGCAGAAGAAACCGTCGAAAATTCTTCGTCTTTCTGGTTTTCGGGTTTTCTTTATGCGTTGAAATCATGGTGCTCTCCCTCATCCGCTTGACTTATTACGGAAATACTTTGGGAACTTTTGAAATAGTTTATTTGATTTTCTTCATGTTTATAAGCGCATTCTTCGTTTCTTCTATGTCTATTATGCTGGGAATACAATTGTTTTTGATTGCGGTGGGAATGACTACAAATGAATATCTGAGAGGAACCTATACCAATATTCCTAATCCATTTGATTTGGGTTGCTGTGAAAATTTTAAAGAGTTTATCCTTGAAGATGTCTCTTCAAAAAATTTGGATATTAAGTATTTTATGAAAAAAGAGGAACAAGGAGCCAAAAAAGTTGATTCAAATGCCAGTTTGCCAACTAATTTAAATTGATTTCTTATTTTATTCATAATTTTTCTTTTCCAACGCGATATATAACAAAATATCAACATATTCAGTAAATAAATGATTTTTATTAAAAAAATTTAAATAAACAGCTTTTATAATAAAAAATTAAATTTTTAATGTAAAATATTCTAGAAAAACAATGAAATTAGAACTAAAAAAAAATAAATCGAAAAAGTGTGGCAGATTTTCTATTTTTTTTCCCATTTTATAAATAAATTGACTCATAAATAATACTAATGATAATAAAAAAAGTGCAGGACTTTCTTCATCAAACAACCAGAGGAGAATCCATTTAAACAAAGACCAATGAATTATTGTTATTAGAAAAAATTGAAAATATCATCAAAAACAGTAAATTTGCTTTAAAAAAGTAAAAAAAAACACTAGAAAGATATTTCTAAAAAAAAAAAGAGAGGAGAAATCAAAAAAAATCTACAAACTGGTTTTTGTCAGAAATAAAATTAGAAATATTCAAACAAGAAATGCAAAAAACGATTTTCTATCCTACATCAAAGCACTTTTCTTCTTTCTGAACAAGAAAAAGAATTCTTGAAAATCCCATTGATTTATGATGAGCTTTGCAAAAGAAAACTGAAGGAAAATATCTATTAAATTCACATCGGAATCTATTATTTTCGAATGCAATAATTACATTGATCGTTATCCTTTGTTAAAATTAAGGATTAAAATCTTATATTTTCTCTTAATTTTTTATTTTATTTGGCGTATTTTTGTAAGTTTTTTTGTTTTTTGAGTTAATTAGATAAATTTTCAATTATAAGTTCTTTTTTTAAAAAGATTAACTCTGGTGAGTTATCAAATAGTTTTGAGCAAAACTTCAACATTCCATCAATAGCCCTCATTCTAACCACCTAAAAGCATGAGTGATAGCAAGTAACAGCCAAGATGGCTAAATTTGTTTTTGATTTAAAATTTTTACTATTTTTATTTTAGTCTATCATCAAATTTTAATTAAATTGCCAATGTAATTATTTTCTTTGTTTTTTTTAAAATTTTTTTAATTTCACTATTTATTTTTTTTTCTTCCGTTTTTTAAACTTTTTTGTTAATTACTCATACTTTAATCCCAAACTCAAAGCAATAAAAGTGTAAATATCAGCCACTTCATCAATCAATTTATATGTCGGTTTTCCAGCTCCATGTCCGCTTTTTCTTTCAACACTCAACAGCAATGGTTTATCATTATTTTGTCCAGCCTTTTCTTGTAATTCACTAATAAATTTATACGCATGTAATGGTACAACTTTATCATCAAAATCTGATGTTTTTATCATAATAGCAGGATATTGAGTATTTTCCTTCACATTATGAACAGGACAATAATTGATTAAATATTTGAAATCCTCCTCATTATCAGGGTTGCCATATTCTGTGATCCATGCATATCCTATCGTATATAAATGGAATCTAAGCATATCAAATACTCCTTGAGAAGCAATAGCACAGCAATATAAATCCGGTCGTTGATTCACAGAAGCTCCTACCAATAACCCACCATTAGAACCTCCATTGATTGCGATTTTCTTAGCATTGGTGTAATTGTTTTTTATCAAATATTCAGCCGCACAATGAAAATCATCAAAACAATTCTGCTTTTTTTCTTTTTTAGCTGATTCATGCCATATATCTCCATATTCATCCCCTCCTCTGATATTGGCTATTGCAACAGACACATTCAAATTTTCCATCAGACAAAGTCTTAATGAATTGAATGAAGGGTTGATTGAAATATTGAATCCACCATATCCATAAATAAAAAAAGGATTCTCTCCATTATATTCCATGCCTTTTTTTGAAATGATGAACATAGGAATCAATGTTCCATCTTTTGATGGGTAGAATACTTGTTTCGTTTCAAAGGAACTACGATCAAAATTAGCGACTAAAATCTCTTTGAAAAGCTGACTGGATTCAGTCTTTTGAGAGTATCTGTAAATTGTTCCTGGGTAAAGGAAAGATGTGAACTTGAAAAAGAACTCATCTGTGTTTTTTTGACATGAAAGTGAAACAGTTCCTAAAGAAGGCAATTCAATATTCTTTAGAAAATAACCATCGTCTAAATTGTGCATTTGTAACACATCATGTACATCTATACTGTAAAGCAATAATAGATATTTTTCATGAAAACAAACTGCTTGAACTAAAGGATTCTTTGATTCTTCAATCAAAGTCACCCATTCTTTTTTATGAGGGTTTTTTAAATCCATTTTGATTATTTGTTTATTTTTAGCCTGGTAATTCGTCTTAAAGTAAAAAGTGTCATTTTTATTAGCAATGTAAGCCAATTCATTCTCGAAATCATCCACAATTTTCTCAAACACCATTTCTGAACTGATTTTATCAAGTTTGCTGATATAAACCTTTCCTTCATTATCTGTTCCTTCATATATGTTTATAATCAAATAATTGCCATCCTTATTTAAATAAAAGAATCTTAAATTACTATAAAACTCATAAATAAAAATATACTGTGCTGATTAACGGATATATGAAATAATTGGGGTTTTCAAGTATTTGGAAAACCAAAAAATCATTTTCTTGAGGAGAGTTTATCCTATGATAATAGATCTTTGGATTCTGATTCAAATTGATTTCTTTGCCTCTATCTTCTTCTTTTAGGATTTGCTCAGGAAATCGTACATAAAAGAAACCCAGATTATCTTTCGTCCATTCAAAAGAAGTGAATTTCAACCATTCTAGTTTATCACCAAAATTTTCTTTATTTTTCATGTTTTTCACATAACAAGTTGCCCAATCACTTCCGCTTTTCGAAAGACTATAAGCTAAATATTCCCCATTATCAGAAAAATTCAAAGCATTGATCGAAATTGTTCCATCTTCTGATAATGTGTTTGGATCTAACACTAGTTCAGGCTTAGACTCCAAAGTTTCTTGCATGTATAGTGCGTCTTGGTTCTGAAGTCCTGAATTATGATAATAAAAATAACGATTTCCATATATAAATGGGGAGCTATATTTCTCATAATTGTAAAGAGAATTCAAACGAGTCCTGATTTTTTCTCGAATTGGCACTGAAAGATGGGTATCAGTGATACTGTTTTGCTCTGAAATCCATTTGGAAACCTCTTCGGTCTCTAATTTTCCTTCTAACCATTGGTAAGGATCAGGCAAACCGTGCTTGTCTATGATAGGCTCTTTTCTTAATTTTGGATAAGTGAATGATTTTTGCATTTTCAGGATAAAAACTTTGCGAAGAAAATTGAAATGCTTGGGAAAAAAAGACAAAATAATTTAGGATTTTGGAATGAATTAAAATTTAAATAGGCTTCTTTATTATTGAATTCGTTTTTAGTTTATTTTTTCTTTTAATTTGAATTTTTTTAAAGTTATAAAACTTTTTTATGATAAATGTTTAATTATGAAAAAAAATTTTAATTGTTTATTTGAATTTTTTTTTAAGTTTTAAAACTTTTTTATGATTCTTTAAAAAAAATCTTACTTTTCTAAAAAAAATCTTATTTTTCCAAAAAAAATCTTATTTTTCTAAAAAACAAATTTTTATTTTTTAAGTTTAAGCAAAATTTAGAAAAATAAGATTTTTTTTAGAAAATCAAGATTATTATTAATATTGAGAATCAAAAAGATTTTTTTAGATTATTTTTAGAAAAAAAAAGAAACACCCAAAAATAATCAACCTGATTTA
>JFJP01018771.1_pt1 | contig 11411 bp, 15 predicted proteins | sample 431651 | NCBI WGS metagenome assembly JFJP01 (sample SAMN02602958, study PRJNA72255) | Microbial mat metagenome, whole genome shotgun sequencing project. | biome: fresh water; feature: sink hole; material: water; isolation source: purple microbial (photo- and chemosynthetic) mats found in... | reverse complement strand
CCTCGATGCCCCATTCGGTGCGTGTCAGGTTGCGCTGGTGTTTGCGCGACCAGAAGCTTTGCTGCGGATCCTGGCCGACGAGGATCACCGGTGGTGATGGCGCGTGGGCAACCCATGCGGTCAGGGCGCGGATGCGGCGCTGCTGGGCGCGGGCGCCGCAGACAAGATAGACCGCGTCCCACGACTGCGTGGGATCCGCCTGGCAGTCGCGCATCTGCAGCCAGTCGGCGGCGGGACCGCACAGCAGCGCAAGCGCCGCGACCAGCGCGACCGCCGCCGTGCCGGCAAGGCGGCGGCGCGTCGCACGGCGGTTCACGGGTTGGCGTGGGCGCTTGAAGATCATGTCGATGTCCGCGGGGTACGGGCCCAGGAACCGGAAAGGTTCCCGCGGCAGTAGCGTATGAATCCGGCAAGCAAGGCGGCCTGCATGGTGACGAAATGATCGACGCCGCGGCACAGCTGCCACACCGGCCCGCCCCACGCCGGGCGACGCGAAAGCCGTCCGGCCAGAGCGGCCGCCAGCAGCAGCAGGCCGCCGGTGCAGACGGCCTGGGCGGCGAGCACGAGAGGCGGGCATGCGGCGGGGCGCGGGCCGAACGCTAATGACAGTACCGCGGCGGCAAGCATGACCAGCGCCAGGTGCGGTGTGAACCAGCGCAGGATCTTGTGCGACCAGAAGCACCAGGCGAAACGCCCGTAGCGCGGATGCAGGCAGGCGCGGCAAAGCCGGGCCGCCTGGTAGTCGCCGCTGCCGATCCGGACCCGCCTCCGCCATTCATCCCGCACCGCCGGCACATCCTCCTCGGCCACGGCGTCCGGCTCGTACAGCATGCGCAAGCCGGCCTCGCGCACCTTCATGCCGATGACGAAATCATCCACGATCGTGCTTGGCGGGATCTCCTGCCAGAAGCATACGGGGCGCAGCGCGTAGATGGCGCCGTTGGCCCCGAGGCAGGAATCGAGAGCGGACTCACGCGCCTTGAGCACGTTCTCCAGGTTCCAGTAGGTGTGCTCCGCATCGCTGCCTGATCCGGTGAAGACCAGCCGACCGCACACGCCGCCAACGGCGGGGTTGTCGAAATGCCGCGCGAGCAGGCGCAGCGCATCCGGACGGAAGCGGGTGTTGGCGTCGGTGAAGACAAACAAGGTGCCCTGCGGGCAGTCATCATGACGGCGCGCGGACGCGACGAGATCACGCAGCACCGCGACCTTGCCGCGATTGCGCTCGAATGCGACAACCTCGATCCAAGGTGCTGCAGCAGCGGCTTTCCTCGCGCGCGCGGCGGTATCGTCCGTGCAGCCGTCGGTCCCGATGAGCACGCGCAGGAGGCCGTCCGGATAGTCCGTCGCGATCAAGTTCGCGACGCGGTCCGCGATCACATCCGCCTCGTTGAACGCCGACAGCAGCAGCACCAGCGGCGGTGTGTGCGTTGCCGGTGATCCCGTTATCGCGCGGCCGCGCCGACCCGCCAGCAACAGCAATGGATAGGCGATCCACGCATAGGCGAGCATGGCGGCAGTGACGAGCATCATTGAGTACAGGGCAATAGTCATGCGGAGAGTCAGCCATAAAAATCACGGCAGGTCAATCGGCACGTTCGTGTATATCCGTTTGCCGACACATGAATCGATCGCGAGAAAAAATAAAAAAATGAACAAAAATGAATGAAGTCTATTGACGCCGAAAAAAAAACGGTTTAACGTTCGCGTCAGCTGGTGCAGTGACTGCACACAGAGTGTGTGGCACGCGGCATATTGACGAACAAGGCTGTGGTGGCTTTCGAGAGTGGATATGCTTAGCGGCCGTAAACGAGCCGGAGTACCCGGCGAACAGTGAGGAGAGGCTGATTATGGCAGCAAAGAAGACAGCGACGAAGACCGTGGCGAAGAAGGCAGTAGCAAAGAAGGCCGTTGCCGCGAAGGCCCCGGCGAAGAAGGCGGTAGCCGCGAAGGCCCCGGCGAAGAAGGCCGTTGTGAAGAAGGCTGTTGCTAAGAAGGCCCCCGCGAAGAAGGCCGCAGCAAAGAAGTAAGAAGCACCGAGGAATAAAGGCGGCCGGCGTTACGCCGGTCGCCTTTTTTGTGTGAGTGAACGGCCGCGGGCGGAATGACCCTGCCGGCTGGAGGAGGCGCGCGAATCATGATGACGCAGATGCTGTTGACGATGCCGTTGGCGAGTGCGCAGTCGATGATAATGGAAATGGACACGCCTGGAGTCGTGATCTGTCTGCTGCTTTTCGGCGGCTCTATTTACGCATGGTCGATCATGATCTCGAAGCTGATCGTCCTGATACGCGCGCGCAATGAATCGCTTGCCCTGCTGCGCCGCTACCGGACGTTGAAGCATCCGGCGGAACTTTACCTGGATCAAAGCGGGCAGAGCTCGCGGGCGCCTTTGCAAGCCGTCTACGATCAGGCCTGTGCCGCACTGGAAGCGGTGCTCGATGTGCAGGGGATCGAGGCGGGAAGCCTCCGCGCCGACGAGGGCCTTTCGCACATACCGCTCAGCGACCGCCAGCTCCGCTCGGTGCAGAACGCGGCGGAACGCATGGTGGCCGACCAGGCTCTGCTGCTCGAGTCCAGCGTCGGCTACCTGGCCAGCGCGGCCAACGTGGCGCCTTTCCTCGGTTTGCTCGGCACGGTCATGGGCGTGATGACCACGTTCGGCAGCATGGCTGGTTCCGGTTCCGCGCTGCTTTCTGAAGTGGCACCCGGCATTGGCAGCGCGCTGATGACCACCGTTGTCGGCCTGATTGTCGCGCTGCCTTCCTCGATCGGCTACAACATCCTCAGCGACCGCGTGCGGCAGTTGACCGTGATGATGGACAACTTCGCGCAGGAGCTGGTTGGCGACCTGGAACGCGTCCATGTTTCCTGAGAAGGAGGATCGCCGATGAGCCGCAGAGTACCGCTGACAACGCTGAAGCCGCTCAGCGAGATCAACCTGACCCCGTTGATGGACTTGACGTTCATCCTTCTGATCACGTTCATCATCACCTTCCCGTTGATCGAGCAGGGCGTGCCGATCAACCTGCCGCAAGGCTCCGCCTCCCCGCTGCCGACGGATACTGCACGCGCGGTGATCAGCCTCGACGGTGCTGGCAAGCTTTATCTGGATGACCGGCCGGTCACGTTCGAGGCGTTCGAGGCGCAATGCGCGGTGCTGGCGCAAACCGCCCCGGCGACCGCGGTATACGTGCGGGCCGACAAGGCCGTGCCCTATGGCGACGTGGTGCGTGTGCTGCGGGCGCTGCACGAGCGCAAGCTCACGCGGATCGCGCTGGTGACCCAGGGCGATTCGTAGCGGAGGGCCCCGTGAAAAGACAGCTTGCCCAATCAACGCCCAGGCGGGCAAGGCCCGCCCTGGTGTGGCTGTTCATCCTTGTGCTCTTCGCGGCATTGTGGCAGTACGGCTGGATCGGCGGCGGGCTGCGCCGGTATCTCCTGCCGCGCCTGTTGCCACCGCTGCTGGAACGGCAGGGTATCGTCGTGCGCCGGATCGCCGATACCGCCTTGCCGGCCGCACCGGCCGGACGCGGGCTGCAGATCACCCTGAGCCGGGCCTATGTCATGGATGTGATCGAGCGCAGCCCGCTCCCCGCCTGGATCGTGCCCCCGGGTCTGGTTTCCGACGGCATGGAGATCCGTGTCGACTGGCTGCCGCCGGATACCAAGGTGGCTCTGAGCCTGCCCTGCGTGTTGCGGCTTGATGCCAATGCCGGGTTGTTGCCGCGCATACATATCCGGTTCCCGGTCGCCGAATTCAATACCCTGCTGAGCGATGAGCTCGCCGAGGACTGGAGCGAGCGTGGCGAGTACATACTGGGGCACTACGATCTCGATAAGCGCATCTGGTTCAGGTCGCTGCGCCTTGAATTACTGGACATGCCTCGCCCATCGCCGTCCGATGCCATACGCTTACGTGCTACCGCCACCGGACGGCTGCGCTACTGGTTCAAGGATGGGATTGTCTCCGCCCGCCTGAAGACGGACGTGAAGCGGCTGGCGATCCTGTTCTCGTTCGTGCCGGTGGTGCATGACGACGGGACGGGGTTCGACTACTCCGCCCGCGTCGAGGCGCTCGACATCCGCGTCGACAACATGGCCCCTTGGCTGGAGCAACGGGTGGCGGACGCGCTGGGGAAGTCGATCGAGCGCTCGCAGAACAAGCGGCGCAAGAAGGCGAAGATGGCCCGCCACCGCCTACCCTCCTGGCTGCCGCTTGATGTGTCGCTGGAGGTTGAACTCACCGAACAGCTCACCGAACAGCGATATTGACATTCCTCGTGATAAACACTATTTTCGCCCTTCATGAAACTCAGTAAAACCAGCATTTTGCAGATAGCGGAGGGAGTCAGCTTTGGATCTTGAACGGTTGCGTCACAGCGCGGCGCATGTAATGGCGGCGGCCGTATGCCGGCTGTACGAGAGCGTACGCCTTGATATCGGGCCGGCGACGGATAGCGGATTCTACTACGATTTCGACATGCCGCACCGGCTCACCCCCGAGGATTTCCCGGCGATCGAGGCGGAAATGGCCCGCCTGGTGGAAGCGGATCTTCCCTTCGTGCGTTTCGAGGTATCGCGCGAGGAGGCCAGCCGGATGCTGGAGGAACGCGGCCAGGACTACAAGGTCCAGCGGCTGGCGGACATTCCGGAGGGCGAGTCGATATCCTTCTACCGCTGCGGTGAGTTCGAGGACCTGTGCCGCGGCCCGCACGTCGAGCGTACCGGCGAGATCAAGGGTTTCAAGCTGACGTCGGTGGCCGGTTCCTATTTCCGCGGCAAGGAGACCAACCCGATGCTGCAGCGCATCTACGGTATCGCGGCCGAATCGCCCAAGCAGATCAAGGTGCTGCTCAAGCAGCTCGAGGAGGCAGCGGCGCGGGATCACCGCAAGCTCGGCAAGGAGCTGGACCTGTTCAGCATCCAGGAGGATGTCGGTCCGGGACTGGTGCACTGGCATCCGCGCGGCGCGCGCATCCGTTCGATCATCGAGGACTTCTGGCGCCGCGAGCATTACCGCGCAGGCTACGAGCTGCTCTATTCGCCGCATATCGGGCGGGCGCAGCTGTGGGATACTTCCGGCCACCTGGGTTTCTACAGCGAGAACATGTACGCGCCGATGGATGTCGACGGCGGCGATTACTACGTCAAGCCGATGAACTGCCCCTTCCATATCCAGATCTACAAGAACAGCAAGCGCTCCTATCGTGAGCTGCCCCTGCGCTGGGCGGAACTCGGGACGGTCTACCGCTACGAGAAGAGCGGCGTGCTGCACGGGCTGTTGCGAGTGCGCGGCTTCACGCAGGATGATGCGCATATCTTCTGCACTCCCGAGCGCATCCAGGACGAGGTCCGGACGACCGTGGCTTTCGCGCTGAAGATGCTGCGCGCCTTCGGGTTCGAGGACGTCACGGCCTACCTGGCGACACGACCGGAAAAGGCCGTCGGCGAGGAGTCGCGCTGGGAACAGGCGACCGTCTCGCTGCGCGGTGCGCTCGAGGCCCAGGGTATCGCCTACGAGGTCGACCAGGGCGGCGGGGCCTTCTACGGCCCGAAGATAGACCTGAAGATCAAGGATGCCATCGGCCGCGAATGGCAGATGGGCACGATCCAGTTCGACTTCAACCTGCCTGAACGGTTTGATCTCAAGTACACCGGCGAGGATGGCGCCGACCACCGGCCATACATGGTGCACCGGGCGCTGCTCGGCAGTATCGAGCGCTTCTTCGGCGTGCTGATCGAGCACTACGGCGGGAAGTTCCCGCTCTGGCTCGCGCCGGAGCAGGTCCGCGTGCTGCCGATTACCGACGACCAGCTTGACTATGCCGATGCCCTGGCCGCGCAGTTGCGCGCGCTCGATTTCCGGGTGACGGTCGACCGTCGCTCCGAACGCATCGGCGCCAAGATCCGCGTGGCCCGCAACGACCGGGTCCCGTACATGCTGATCACCGGGGCGGAGGAGCAGGCGGCGGGAACCGCGGCGCTGCGCGGCCGCGACGGGGAGCAGGTTGTCATGACGCCGGATGCGGTTGTCGGGCGTCTTCGCGAGGAACTCAAAACACAGGACTAGGGAGGTTGGTTATTCGTTCGTTCATTAGAGTCAATCACAAGATCCGGGTGCCGGAAGTCCGGCTGACCGGTGCGGATGGTGCGCTTATCGGGGTGGTGCAGACACGTGACGCCTTGCGGATGGCGCAGGAGCAGGAACTGGACCTCGTGGAGATTTCGCCCAATGCGAAACCGCCAGTCTGCAAGATCATGGATTATGGCAAGTACCGCTACAACCAGGGGCGCAAAGTGCGCGAGCAGCGCAAGCACCAGCATCAGACGGTAGTGAAGGAAATCAAATACCGCCCCGGCGTGGAACAGCACGATTACGAGACCAAGCTCAACCATGTGCGCGATTTCCTGGAAAAAGGCAACAAGGTCAAGCTGACCCTGACCTTCCGAGGCCGCGAGAATGCGCATCGCGAGCTGGGTGAGGCCGTGCTCGAACGGGTGATGAAGGACTGCGCGGATATCGCGGTGGTGGACATGGAACCGAAGCGGATGGGCCGGATGGTGACAGCCATGCTTGGCGTGAAGCCGAACAAAGGCTAAAAAAACACTGGACGTCGTAACGGCTTTACGCTATTGTTCGAGACTTTCCATTGCCGGAAGCGTAATGAGATGCCCGCCGGCGGGGGACATCAATCAATAATCAGGGCGGGGTAGATATGCCGAAGAAAAAGACAAACAAGGCGGCGGCGAAGCGTGTACGGGTAACCGCGACGGGCAAGCTGAAGTTCACGAAGCCGGGCGCGGGGCACCTGCTGTCCAGCAAGAGCCGCAAGCGCAAGCGCAACCTGCGCAGTGCAGGCGTTTTGAGCAAACCCGAACAGAAACGGATCACGACGTTGATCACGTCCTGAGTCCAGCGTTTATCGAAGAAGGAGAATCATGCCTAGATCAACCAATGCACCAGCTTCCCGTACCCGGCGTCGCCGGATCCTTGAGCGCGCCAAGGGCTTTCGCGGATCGCGCAGCAAGCTGATCCGTATGGCCAGCGAGGCCGTGGACCGCGCCATGGTGATGTCCACGACGCACCGCAAGACCAAGAAACGCGATTATCGCGGGCTTTGGATCGCACGGGTGACCGCCGCCTGCAAGCAGAACGAGATCACGTACAGCCGCCTGATCGAGGGGTTGACGAAAGCCAGCGTGGTGCTGAACCGCAAGATGCTTTCGGAGATCGCGATCCATGATCCGGCGGGATTTACCAAGATCGTCGCGCAGGCGAAGACCGGCCTGGCGTAAAGCGCCGGAAACGCGAGCGTGTGAACGGCCATCTTTCGGGATGGCCTTTTTTTTTGCCGGGAGGGGTGCAATGAATCGTGCAGAACTTGAAACGCTGAAGGCGGAAGCCCTGGAGCAGGTCGGGGCGGCAGAGACGGCGGACGCGCTGGAAGCCGTGCGCATACACTATCTCGGGCGCAAGGGCCTGCTGCCGCAGATCATGAAAATACTCAAGGACGTCGCGCCGGAGGAGCGGGCCGCCTTCGGCCAGGGGGCCAACGCCCTGAAACTGGAACTGACGGACGCACTGGATAAACGAAGCCTGGTTCTGCACGGGACGCAATCTATGGGGGTGAATGTCCCCGCATTCGACACCACCCTGCCAGGACGCTGGATGCCGCGCGGCAGCATCCATCCGGTCTCGCAGGTGATCGAGGAGGCCGTCCGCATCTTCGCGACCCTGGGCTTCACCGTGGCCGAAGGCCCGGATGTAGAGAACGGCTACCGCAACTTCGAGGCGCTCAATACCCCCGATTACCATCCCTCTCTCGACGACAAGGACACCTTCTGGCTCGGCGACGGGCTGCTGCTGCGCACGCAGACCTCGCCGGTGCAGATCCGCGTCATGGAGCAGAACCCGCCGCCGGTACGCATCGTGACGCCGGGCCGCTGTTACCGGCGCGACACGACCGATGCCACGCACAGCGCCAACTTCCACCAGATCGAGGGCCTTTACGTCGATCGCCAGGTCTCGCTGGCGGACCTCAAGGGGACGCTCGCGCACTTCGCCCGGCAGATGATGGGCCCCGAGGTGAAGGTCCGCTTCCGTCCGCATTTCTTCCCCTTCACCGAACCCAGCGTCGAGTGCGATTTCACCTGTCACGTCTGCAAGGGCAGCGGCTGCCGCGTCTGCAAGCAGAGCGGCTGGATCGAGATTGCCGGTGCCGGCATGGTCGATCCGCGCGTCTTCCGCAAGGTCGGCTACGACCCCGAGGCGGTCAGCGGCTATGCCTTCGGCATGGGAATCGAGCGGATCGCGATGATCCGCTTCGGTATTCCGGATATCCGGATGCTTTATGATAATGATGTCCGCTTCCTTAAACAATTCTGACGCCTGACGCCGGGCGACGGGAGCGCATACGCCGATGGACGAGAAGGACAAGCCGCTGTTGATCGTGATCTCCGCCCCCTCGGGCGCAGGCAAGAGCACGCTTTGCGACCGGCTGCTGGCGGCGCATCCCGGGATTGCCTACTCCGTCTCCTGCACCACGCGGGCCCCGCGCGGCGGCGAGGTCGACGGCGTCCACTATCACTTCCTGACGCCCGAAGCCTTCGAGCAGAAGGTGCAATCCGGCGCGTTCCTTGAGCATGCCCAGGTGCATGGCAACCGCTACGGCACGCTCATGCAGCCCTTGCGTCAAGCCATGCAGCAGGGGAAAAGCAATCTGATGGATATCGACGTGCAAGGAGCCAGGCAGGTGCGCGCGGCCCTGGCGTCGCTGCCACCAACGGACTTGATGGTGAACGGTTTTGTCGATATATTCATTCATCCGCCGTCGCTGGAGGAACTGCGACGGCGGCTGGAAGGACGCGGCGAGGATGCGGCCGAGGTCATCGAGCGCCGGATGGCGAACGCGGCGACCGAGCTGGCGGATGCCGGGCTTTACCGCTACCAGCTTGTCAACGATGAACTCGGGCGCGCGCAACGCGAGCTGGCGGACATCATCAGGAAGGAGCAGCGCGCATGAACCTGTTGCTGGGGGTCACCGGATCGATCGCGGCCTACAAGGCGGCCGAACTCGTGCGGCGTTTCCGCATACGCGACTGGGACGTGAAGGTCGTCATGACCCGCGCGGCCACGAAGTTTGTCGGGGAATGGACGTTCAAGTCGCTCTCGCGCAATCCGGTCTATGTCGAGATGTTCCCGGAGGATGGCGACTGGCGGCCGGATCATATCTCGCTGGGCGAATGGCCGGATGTATTCCTGATTGCCCCCTGCACGGCCAACGTCATCGCCAAGCTGGCGCACGGGCTGGCGGACGACCTGCTGAGCTGCACCGCTCTGGCGATGCAGGCCCCGGTCGTGATCGCCCCGGCGATGAACGACCGCATGTGGACGCATCCGGCCACGCAGGCGAACGTCGCATTGCTGAAATCTCGTGGCGTGCATGTTGTCGATGTCGGGTCCGGTGACCTGGCCTGCGGCTACCAGGCGCAGGGGCGCCTGGCGGATCTGGATGAAATTGAGGCTGCGGTTGTGACGGCGGTGGTTTAGCCACATAATGCACAAAAGACACAAAAACTGATGCTTGGATAAACAAAGGAGAACACAATGAGTAAGCGTTTCTTGGCGGGGGTGGTGTTGATCGGTGTGGCGGTACTGGTGTTACTGCTCAGTGGCGGTGGCTCGATCAAACTGGATTTCCTGGTAACGGAAGTGAAGCTGATGCAGTCGGTGGCGTTGTTCCTATACCTTTCTGCCGGCGTGCTCATCGGCTTCCTGCTGCGATGAGGACCGTGCGCATGCTGCAGCAGGGGCGTGTGCTGCTGCCGAAAGTGCTGGTGGCCGACCACGCGACCGAGCGCATGCGCGGACTGCTGGGGCGCGACTCGCTGGCAACTGGCAGCGGCATGCTGTTCAACCCCTGCGGGTCGCTGCACACCCTCGGCATGCGCTTCGCGCTGGACGTGATCTACTTCGATGCCGGCTGGCGGGTCGTCCGCACGGTCCGCCACCTGCAGCCCTGGCGGTTCAGTCTTGGCGGCTGGCGCGCCCGCGCCGCCCTCGAAATGCAAACCGGCTGGTTCGATCTAGCCTCCCTGCAGCCCGACCTGCCGGTCCAGTTCACCTGATCGGCAGCAATTCTGACTATGGCCCTCGGGGCAGCCTGAAGGGTGTGTTGATATATTCCACGAGCGGCACGGGAGGGACGCCGTCCTCGGCGTCTGTTGCGCATGAGAAGGTGCATGGCGAAGCCTTTCTTGAAAAGCAGCGCGGTTAGACGGGCGTTCGGACAGCGAGACGCTGTCCCTCCCGTTGTGTATCCAAATAACTCAACACGCCCTTTAGCCTGCTCCCGCCACGGTTTGAGGCGATAATGGGAATGAGCGAGAATCGCATGATCGGAATACGGGCTTGCATTGGTTTTGGGGATATGTCATTATGTGCGGCTCATTTGACTGGTGGGCGGGCGGATGCCCGGCTGGCTTTCATTCGCGATTGCGCTGTAGACGGTGTGCTTCGGCCGTGGCGCTGCGGGTGGCGGTATCCGGTAACGTGCAGGGGCGGAAGCATTACAGGAGGAATCGGTAGCAATGGCAAGAAACAGTTCGAGGAAAGCAAAAGGCAAGATTGTTCGCCGCCTGGGCGTGAACATCTTCGGTAACCCGAAGTACGAGCGCCTGCTCGAGAAGCGGCCGAATCCACCAGGAATGCATACGCGCCGCCGCGGTCGGCTTTCGGATTACGGAACGCAGCTCGTCGAGAAGCAGAAGCTGCGCTTCCACTACGGTATCGCCGAGCGGCAGTTCCGCACGATATTCGCCAAGGCGAAATCGATGGGTGGCGTTACCGGCGACACCATGATGATCCTGCTGGAGCGACGGCTGGACAATGTGGTCTACCGCATGGGCTTGGCCGCGACGCGGTCCCAGGCGCGCCAGCTCGTCCTTCACGGGCATCTGGCCCTGAACGGGCGCAAGGCCTCCACGCCTTCGCAACTGGTCAGCGCCGGAGACAAGATCACGGTCAAGGAGCGCAAGTCGAGCCAGACGATGGTCCACGATGCGATCGAGGCTAACCACCGCGAGGTGCCGTCCTGGCTGATGGTCGACGCGAAGGCCAGCGCCGGCATGGTGATCCGGATGCCCGAGCGTTCGGAGATCCCGACGATCGCGAATGAGCAGTTGATCGTCGAGTTCTACTCGAAGTAGGTATTTGCAGACGATTGGTTATATCGACGCCCCGCAGGCAACTGCGGGGCGTTTTTTTTCGGATAAGCCAGCCGCCCGCAGCGGTTGGCGAAAACGAATGGGAACTGGAAAAAATCGAATCGAACATCCAACAACCAACGCCCAACAACCAACGTCCAAGTTGGGGAGCATTTCCTTGGATTGTTGGGCGTTGGATGTTG
>JFJP01011343.1_pt1 | contig 11411 bp, 6 predicted proteins | sample 431651 | NCBI WGS metagenome assembly JFJP01 (sample SAMN02602958, study PRJNA72255) | Microbial mat metagenome, whole genome shotgun sequencing project. | biome: fresh water; feature: sink hole; material: water; isolation source: purple microbial (photo- and chemosynthetic) mats found in... | reverse complement strand
CCTATCGTACAAAAAATCTACCGTCAAGGGCAACAACAAGCCCGTGAACAAGGATTAGAGAAAGGCCGAGAAGAAGGTTTAGAGAAAGGACTAGAACAAGGACGTGAGGAAGGACTAGAAGAAGGACTAGAGAAAGGACTAGAGAAAGGACTAGAGAAAGGACGTGAGGAGGGCGCGCGTCAAGAGGCTTTAGCGTTACTCTTGCGAACCCTACCCCGTCTTTTTGGCGAAATTCCCCCTGACGTGGCAGCGCGTTTACAAGGCTTAACTTTAGCTCAATTACGACAAACCCTTGATATTGCGTTTGAGGCGCAAAATTGGCCTGATTTTGAACAACAGCTACCACAACAAATGAACGAATAATTACAATAATTCCCAATTTTACTTATTCGCCCTCTCGCCTATTCGCCAAAAGAGGTTAAAGCCATATAATAGCTTTAACCTCTTTTTTTTATTGGGGGTTGATTTTGTGGAGTCCAAATCTTTAGATTTGCCTCTAACAAATCTAAAGATTTGGACTCCGATTGATAACCAGGATATAAACCATGACTCAACTTTGGACAGGCCGTTTTAGCGGCGCAACCGATGCCCTGATGCGACAATTTCAGGACAGTATTTATTTTGATGTACGTTTATGGGAATCAGACATCGCGGGCAGTGTGGCCTACGCGAAAGGATTGGTGGCCGCAGGGATTATCTCTGAGGCCGAGCATGAGATGATTCAACGGGGATTGGCGGCGGTTCATGCCGAGTTTGCTGCCGATACCTTTGAACTTAAGGCGGGTGATGAGGATATTCATACCGCCGTTGAACGCCGTTTGACCGAAATAATTGGTGAGGTGGGCGGGAAATTGCACACAGGGCGGTCACGCAATGACCAAGTGGCAACGGATACGCGGCTTTGGCTCAAGTGGCAAATTGTAAAACTTCGCCATCATCTAGTGCATCTGCAACAGGCTATTTTAGCTCAAGCCGAAGCCCATTTAGAGGTTATTATGCCAGGTTACACCCACCTGCAACAGGCGCAACCCATCCGCTTAAGCCATTGGTTATTAAGTTTTGGCTGGATGTTACAGCGAGATAAAGAACGGCTCGATGATTTAACCTTACGGGTTGATGTGTTGCCGTTGGGTAGTGGGGCATTGTCGGGCAATCCGTTGGGCATTGACCGCCAATTGCTGGCCGATGAACTTGGCTTTGCGACCTTCTCGGCGAACAGTTTGGACGCGGTGGGCGACCGTGATTATTTGTTAGAGTTTCTCAGTTGGGCGGCCATCACGCAGATGCACTTGAGCCGTTTGGCAGAGGATATGATTATCTACAGTAGCCAAGAATTTGGTTTTATTGAATTGGCTGATGCCTACTCAACGGGGTCAAGTTTGATGCCGCAGAAGAAAAACCCTGACTCGATGGAGTTGGTGCGGGGCAAAACGGGGCGGATTGTGGGCGCGCTGACGGGCATGTTTACGACTATGAAGGGGTTGCCGTCCACTTACAATAAGGACATGCAAGAGGATAAAGAGCCGTTATTTGATACGGTGGATACGCTGACCATGACCTTACAAATTACGGCGGGAGTCATTGAAACCATGACCGTCAAGACTGCTAAAATTTATGACAAAATGGACAGCACCATGTTAGCCACTGAATTGGCGGATTATTTGGCAAAGAAAGGGTTGCCCTTCCGTCAGGCGCATCATGTGGTGGGGCAAATTGTGCAGCAAGCCATAGCCCTAGACCAACCGCTTAACACCATTCCGTTAGGTTTCTATCGCCAATTTAGCGACCTCTTTGAGAGCGATTTACATAAAATGCTCACCTTTAACCGTGCCGCTGACCGCCGCACTAGCCATGGCGGGACGGGCAAGGAGGCGGTGGCGGAACAATTAGATTATTTCCGCATGTTGGTGGAGGCAGTTGGTGAGGCGGAAGAGTAAGCTCCAAGATTAAAATTACACCTACTGCGAGAGACCAGAAACTGGAGTCCAAATCTTTAGATTTGACAATCAAATCTAACAAATCTAAAGATTTGGACTCCAGAATTTATGCTGATGATTAAACCGCCTGCGCCAACCGCTTTAATTTGACCATAGAATGGACTAAACGGACTAAATTAAGGGGAATGGCAATGGTTTGACGCACTTGGCCTAACCGCAATTGAGTCGGTTGTTGCAAATTATATTTTAATTGTTGCCACGCCTTACGCGCCCGATACTCATAATGCACCCGTTTATGCAATTCACGGTAAAACTCCGTCACAAAAGGGCCATGATAGAGCATTTCCAAATCGCTGGAGTCCTGCCAATTGGTTTTATCGCCCAACTCTTGCTTGACCTTGTCATAAAATTTCGTGCCAGGCAAGGGGTAAGAAACCGAAATACCAATATCATCAGGCTGACATTCCCGCACCATTTTCAGTGTCAATTGAATATCCTCCCAGGTTTCGCCGAGATAACCAAATTGTAAGAAAAAGCCAATTTTGACCCCATGCCGATGAAGTCGCTCACAAGCCAAATAAATTTGCTCCACTTGGGTATCTTTATCCATGGCCTCCAAAATTTTTTGCGACCCCGACTCCGCCCCCACCCAAATTATCTGACATTTCGCTTTAGCCAAAGCCGCCGCTACCTGCTCCGTCACTAAATCAACCCGTTGTAAACATTTGAAAGGAATGACCGCAGCTTGCGCCTCGGCTAACTGGCTAAATTGCTCAATCCAACCAGGTTTGAGGCCAAAAATATCATCCGCAAACCAGATGTGGTCGGGTTGGAAATTATCCTTAAGCCACTTCATCTCCGCCACCACATTCTCAGGGCTGCGGCTATTATAACGACGACCATAAATCGGTTTGGCGCACCAATTGCAACGATAAGGACAACCCCGCGTCGTGACCATATTCATGGAATAATAGCCATGTCGTTCTCGCCAGATGGCTTGATAATGGGGAATATCCACCAAATCCCAGGCGGGAAAAGGGAACTGGTCAAGTTCACGCTCAAAGGCACGGGGGGCGGTTTTCGTGGCGGGATAAGCCAACCCCTGAATCGTGGCTAACGGTTTAGGAGCGCGCCCCGTGAGTTGGCCTAACAATTCGCTCAGGGTTATTTCACCTTCGCCAATCAAGATAAAATCTACGCCATGCTCAAAATAACTTGCGGCATGGTCAGTGGCATCAGAGCCAGAAACTATCACGGTGCAACCGCGCGCTTTGGCCGCCGCCGCCATTGTGAAGGCCGCTTCCCGCATCCGTAAGAGGCACATTTTGCTTAAATAATTGAAACTGTCTTCATACAAAACCGCATATTCAGGCTGATGACGTACTAACGCAGCCTCCCATTCGGCCTCGGATTCAGCTAACATGGCATCAAATAAGGCCACCTCATAGCCCTGCTGTCGGATATATGCGGCGGCGTAGAGGCTGCCCAACGGCGGATAGGGCTGCATGGCCGCCCATAATTTGGGGTCAAAACGCAGATAATAGGATTGTCCGATAAGAATTTGGCTCATGAGAAGTGTAAGAACAGGATTTCCAGAATGAACGGATTAAACAAGTATTAGCCGTTTTTTCTGGTAATCCCGTTCTCATTATGATAATCTTGCAAATGTTGCTGATAAATTTGCATGGTTTTATTACCATGACTGTTATAATGCCCTTTACATTCATCGGTGGTGAAGGTCACTTTATCGGTAGCCCCATATTTGGCGGCGAGACGCGTGTGTTTGCTGATTTGAATTTTTTGCAATATTTTTTCAATGAAATTCCCCAAACCGCCTCCTAACGCAAATTCGCCCCATTGTTTGCTCCATTGTTGGGTCGGTGATAATTGGTCACTCAGCTGGTCAAGGTTAAGTTTTTGCCCATGTGGAAGAAAATTAACCGCCCAATGATTGAGGGCGCGCATGGTTTGATAGGTTGACTGCCCATATAGCGGCACCATTTGCAATAATTCCCGCGCCGCATATAAATTATGGTCAGTAAAATGTAAGACATTTTCCGTTAGAATGTAGTTAGGGCAAAGTTCCACGCCCCGACAACGCCCATAACGCACCCACATAATTATCCACGCCCGACACAGCCATAATCGCCCTGGCCGCGTCACAATGAGATAGTCAATATCATCTTGACTGGAACGTGGATTATTGACCGCCAATGAACCCGTCACCGCCACCATCACCACAAAGGGCAAACTCGCCAGCCAACGCCCATAATGATGCGCCTGCGGCCACAACGTTTGCGCCAGGTGCCACCGTTCTTGCCGTTTAGCCACTAAGTGGGCGCGATTAGCTAAACAAAAAAAGTTATTTATCGAAATTATTCGTTGCTCAGTGATAGCTTGATGAAGTAAATTCTGCACAATTTCGAGGGTCGTAGGAATTTCTAGAAAATGATAAATTTCCGTTAGGGTGAGGGGATAATCAAAAATATCGGCATATATCAATGGCTTAAGGACATCTTGCACGGAGGGTTGCATGGACGAGATTTTAATGGCGATTGCTTAAATCAGCAAGAGTCATCAGATGACTTGAAGTCATCTGATGACTAAAATTCTCCGTATTTTTGCGGAGAGAAATATCAAGGCTGTTATTGTTGAAAAATTACGTCATCCCCGTTATGATGAAAGGGGAGATTTTGTAAAACAAATAGGGCGCGGTCATCCATAGGTGTGTCAAAATTTTATTTTGACGGCGAAAATAAAGTTTTTGCCCGCCTGAAAGCCATGCCCTCGCACCATTTAATCAAACACGGGAGTCTTAGCTATGAAAAATCAATATCGTTTTATTACACATTCGAAGTGGTTCATGGTAATGGGGTTGGTTGGGCTGTTAATGGGGCTATTATTTAGCCCACCTAACCACTCATCATGGTCAGCCTTGACGAGTTCAGTGGCTTTGGCCGCGCCGCCACTACAGGCCACAGAAAATATGACCATAACCAAACAAGTTAATTTAGCTGTCGCCAATCAACGGCCAGTGCCACCAGGCGATGTACTCATCTATCAAATCACCTTACAAAATGGCCCCGTGACCTATCAAGGGCCATTGACCTTAACGGATATTGTCCCGTCAGGGGCAAGTTGTTTTGATACTCGCACCAACTCGGTCAAATGGAATCACAATACGGCGAAATGTAGACAAGGTTTAGCCGAATATACCATGTTAGCCCAAGACAAATTGTTACCTAATGAAATAATTGTGATGCAATTCTCGGCCTTGCCTAATAGCACGGAGGGCGCAATTTTAACCAACTTAGGTAGCAATATTACGTTATTTGGGCCGAATTTGCCCGTCAATGTCAACGGCTCAAATGATGTGCAAACCACCGTCCATGCCCCGACCTGGCAAATTAATAAATCGGTCAATGTGACCACCGCCGCACCAGGGGACACCTTGACTTACCAGATAACGGCGCGTAATATTGGCACGATTGAGACGAATGGCAGTTTTAATATCGTGGAACAATTGCCCGCCAATCTCAATTTCATTTCGGCCACCAATGGCGGAGTTTTTAACGCCACCACCCGCCAAATCAGCTGGACACTCAACCAAACTGTCGCCGCAGGTCAAAATATTACGGTTTCATTCAACGCCCAAGTTAGCCCGACTGCCTTCAATGGCGACTCCATCACCAATCCCACCTATTGGGTGGAGGGCGGTTATGCGGCAGGGCAAACCTTTGGTCTGCCTGCCGCAACCGTTACGGTCGTTACGCCCGTCTCGGTAAGCCTCAGTAAAACGGTTGATGTGACCACCGCCCGCGCGGGACAAACCCTGACTTACCTCCTCCATGTCACCAATAGCGCAACCTCGCCTGGCCCCGCCCTTAACCTGGTTATCACCGATACATTACCTAATAACACAACTTTCGTCAGCACCGATTGTCTTAATATTACGTGTGATGTCTTTGCCACTGGCCCTACACCGAGTGGTGATTTTACGGTTGGTTGGCGCATTAGTCAGCCCATCATCCCAGGTGGGGTGGTGCAAATTCGCCTCCGCGTGCAAATCAATTCACCCATGCCGAATGGCACAATTATTAGCAATGCGCGTTATGGCGTGACCTCGAATTTTCCCTTATTTATTTCCCCCGCCACCGTCCCCGCCATTAATACCACTGTCGTTGGCCCCGCCGCTATCAGCCTGAGCAAGCGCGCCAATGTAATATTGGCACATGCTAACGATTTAATACGTTTCACCATTAGCCTGACCAACAGCAGTTCTGAGCCTGCCACCAATGTTCGTATTACGGAAAATGTCCCTGCGAATAGTACCTTTAGCGGGTTGCCTACGGGTTGGAGTTGTAATGGTACGACATGTAGCTACACACTCGGCACGTTGGCAGGCAATAGCTCCACTTTTGTGGATTTTGAGGTGCGGGTCAACAGCCTACTATTCCCGCCCGTCAACCCCATTGTGAATACAGCCGTAATTGATTATAACAGTGCCAATGGCGTACCACCCAACCTCAGCCAAAATAGTGCCAGCAGCGCGCCCATTCAAGTGGACGTGCCAGGCGTACTAATTGGGCCAAAGTTACAGCAAAAGGTGGGGCTACCAGGGCAAACTTTAGTTTACACGCTCATTGTTACCAATACGGGCAACTCGCCAGATAACATTGTCATTGCGGTTACGGCTGATAAATTCCCGTTGACTTCGGCCTTTAGCCAGACATTCACCTTAACGCTCGGTTCATTTGCCACCCGCACCTTACAATTTCAGGTTAGGATTCCCCTGACCGCCACACTCGACGTAAGTGATACCGTCGGCATTTTGGCGCAATCTAGCAATAACCCCAATGTGAGTGATATTGCGACTTTCGTCACCACCGCCGCGCAAGCGAGTGACATGGAGTTAGCCAAATTGCTACCCAAACTGTCCGCACAACGGGGCGAGACTATCACCTATACCTTAATTTATAACAATCTCGGCTCAACCGCCGCCACCAATGTGCAAGTGATGGAAACGTTGCCCGCGTTTGTCACCTTTGCGGGTGGGACGACGGGTTGGCAGTTGGTGAGCAATCAATATGTTTTCAATCTTGGCACGATTCTGCCTAATTTCAGTGGTGCGCTAGATTTTGCCGTCACGATTGACCCGAACACCCCCGCCAACATTACGCAAATTGTCAATACCGCCAGCATTACGAGTAGTAGTCTTGATTTGAACCCGAACAATAACAGCAATACCCGTACGATTTTGTTAGTTGGCTCTACGCCCATCACGGGCGCGGCGCGGCTGACCTTAAGCAAAATTCAACAAAATAGCCGCCCACCCCGCCCTGGTGAGACGATTACCTACAGCTTAATTTATGCCAATGTCGGCACGGATACCGCCCACAGTGTGGTTATTACGGAAACGTTGCCCGCGAATACCACGTTCATTAATAATCCGACAGGGTGGCAAGCCGTTGGTGGTAATCAATATCGTTATCAACTCGGCGATATATTACCGAATCAAACGACTACGCCCGTCATATTTGCGGTGCGACTGAATGACAGTCTTAGCCCCGCAAATACGGCACAGGTGGACAATGTGGCGATTATCGCCGACATGGCGCGCGCCAGCGTTGCCACTGCCACGTTGACGACTGACATTAACAATCCTAACGCAGCGCAACTCACCCTGGATAAATCTGACGGCGGCGTGACAACTCAAGCGGGTAGCCCCATTGTTTACACCTTAGATTACGCCAACAATGGGAGCAGTTCCGCCTCCGCCGTGACCATGCAGGAGATTGTGCCACTCAACACCACCTTTATCGCTTCCGCCAGTTCGGTGGGGTGGGATTGTCCCAATGGGTCAAGTGAAGGCGTTATTTGTCGTTACAGTTTGGGGACAGTTACGGCAGGGAATAGCCATCGGCTCTTGTTTGCGGTGCGGGTTAATGGGAATTTAGCGAGCAGCGTTATGTCAATTGGTAATATTGCCACCCTAGAGGATGGGGCAGGCACAAAAATTGCTGATGTGGAGGATACGCCATTGGGTAATTTACCAACCGTTGCCAAATATATCTATTTACCGATTGTGCTAAAAAATCCGCCACCGCCAGAGTTGGATTTACAGGTGAGCGATGTCACGGTCTCTAACTTTGCGCCCCAAACAGGGCAAGCAGTTAATCTTTATGTCACCATTCGCAATAATGGCACGCGCGCCATCAACACGCCCTTTTGGGTTGATTTATATTTGGCGACCAGTCCGATTAACCCAACGGTGAATCAAAGTTGGGACGAAGCCTTTAATGATAGCCAAGTGCCATATGGCGTGGTCTGGAAAGTGGCGGAGTTATCAGCAGGAGGCAGCCGTAAATTAAGCAATCTAGTGCCAAATGACCCCTTTGACCTGAAGAATAATTACAGTAATTTTATTCCATCGGGCTTGGGTCATTGGTCGCAAACATGGAAAGGGATTCCCCTCAGTAACAGCTTCCGTCAACCAGGGCGATATTATTTGTATGTATTGGTCGATTCTTTGGGAGGGACTACGGGGGCCATCAATGAGGGTAATGAGGCCAATAATCTTTATGGCCCCGTTATCTTTGACGTGAGTGGTTCGGCCTTGCGCTTCATGCCGCGTGAGGTGGAATTGCAGCCGTTGAAACTAAATGAAACGCGGCCAGCAGTGCAGCCGTAATAAAACTAAAGACGGGTGGTTTTAGCCACCCGTCTTTGTTATAAAGCAACATTATTTTAACCTAATTAAGTACCCAAACAAAAGTTTTGCGGCATGTTTTAGCTCTTATAAGGCTTAAAGCCTTATAAGAGCTTCCGCAGAATTTATGCTCATCTACTTACCCTTAAATCCCCATACTGCTTAACATCGATGAAATTTGGTTCAGCACATGGGTCAGCGTAGGATGAGTCACCTCAAAATGGATAATGGTCTCATGGAGTTGCTCACGGGTGTCTGATGAGTCACGCTCCGTTTGATTGACCTGACTTTCAATCTGTTGGAACATGGCCTCAATTTTACTTTGTGAAGCCGCGTCCAATGTTCCCAAATGATTAACTTCTGCATGTAATTCGCTTAATAACTCAGCCAATCGTGGATTTTTCATAGTTATACCCTACCCTTAAATAAATTTCCAATAATTTCTTACTTCTTACTTCTCATTTCTTACTTCTCAGTAACTATAACTGTCCACCAACCCGCCCTGCGTATCCCGCAAAAAAGCGGTATCATTCACATTATTCCACACACTGTTATCCACCAGGCCCCAAAATAACGTGGTAGCGTTATCCTGACCCTGCCCACTATGAATCCGCACCGTTGCCCCCGCCGCGAGGGTAAAATTACCAAATGTATACATGTTATTGGCTGAATCTTTCAGCAAATAACCGCGCATCGCCACCGCTTTTTTGCCCTGATTGGTAATTTCAATCCACTCACCGTTAGGGTTAACGTTATCCTCGCCAGGAGCATTGGCCTGAATTTTCGTAATTTTCAATGGCACTGACGAGCCTTGCCAAATACCCAATTTCGCCTGCCGCGCCGCTTGCTCCGCCTGCTGAAATTCCGCTTTATAACGCTCATTCGGTGGCATAAATAAGGTTGTAGCGTAACCTTGTTGCAATAATTCACGGTTGACTAAAACGCCATCCGCCCAAATATAGGCCAAGGTGCGCCCATATTGGTCGGTTTTCTCCACATCAAATTCCACCTGCACCGTTTTGCCCTTCACCAAACGCTGATTGAGACTTTTCGCTTCATTATAACCCGCCTGTTCGCGCTCAGGCGTGTTCACACCCAGATAACGAATCCGCTGCCCATCGGCTAAATCAAGCGTATCCCCATCAATAACATTAGCAATTTTTACGGTGAGCAAACCACTGGCGGGCGATACATTACTTTTACTAACGGGTTTGCTAGTCGCTGCCGCGCCCCCTAATTGCCGTTGAATCAGAGCCAAAATAAACTCTAAAATTTGTGACCAAATACTTTTTTGCATGGAGTGAAGTTAGCGTTTAGCAATTGGCGGAGTGAGAACTCACTCCACCCATAGCTAAACCTCTGAATAAGTAGCCATAGTATAATTGACCTCTTTGATAAGTCAAACAGCTAGTCAGTCGGTTAGCAGGTCAGCGATAAACAAAGACCTGCAAGGTTTTTGAAACCTTGCAGGTCTAAAATCCTGTCAATCCTAAAATCCTTAAATCATGGTCGGTCTAGCGACCAATACTCAACAACCGCCCATCACTCCGCCCAAAAACTTCGGGGAAATACATCTCCGTTGCCAACGTGGGAATCACCTGATAATCGCCTGGCAAGGTTGTCCGCATGGTGTAGCTATACTCATAAGCCCCTTTGGGCAGATAGTCGGCAAATAACACCACTTTCTCGTCACGCAACTCGCTACGCGAATACCACCGCCACCACCAATAATAGTACGGATAAAACCCTTCATCCATGCCCGTCGCGGAGGAGCGACTTTGCCGCGTTAAGGTCGGATCCATGGCGAGTAAACTGGTCGTGGCTAATCCCGTATCAATCGCCTCCGCGCCCGCAGGCAACGGGTCTTCTACCATAACGTAATATAAATCATTGGGCGCAATGATGGTCAAATCCACCCGAATCACATCACCCAATTTCGCCTCGCGCACCTCTGGACACTCATTACGAGATTTTACATATTCACACGCCTCCAGCGTATAACGGCGACTCACGACAATCCCTCTATCGGCAGGTTTTAACTCCTTCACAGGTAAATAAACCTTTAGATGAGCCGAGTAATACAGCCGCCCATTGCCGTCACTGCGCGCAATGGTCAAGCGATTATTCGTCTCCACTAACAAATCACTCATGGCAATATTCAGCTTGGTTGACTCCTGCACCGTGGCCGCGCTCACCTGTTTATTGGCCTGTTCCGCGTCATTCAACGAAACGGTAAAGTCATAATTGGCCTTCAATTCGCCCGTCTCCTTCATCCAATCGGTAAAGGCAATCAACGCCCAAGCCGTTTCTTGCGTGGTCTCCCAAATCCCATCTTTGCGCGCCACCATGAGCCAACGCACCACGTTAGGAATCAATTCATTTTTTGCGTCCAACTTGGCGAGGGTATCCAAAATGATAGCCGTAGAGCGCGTATCCGTGTTCATGCCCCACCAATCGTAATATTCCTCTTCCCAATGTGCGCCCGTCGCGCTCAAAATGGCCGCGTTATTGATGTCCGAGAGCAGCGTATCAATTTTGGCGCGGTCAGAGTTGGTTAAACTCAAGGCCAACGCCAGATAAGCCCGCCCATAATGGGACAATTTGCCCCGCGCCTCATAAAGCTGTGTTAAGGAAACGGGCGGGGCTTGCTTATCCTCCGCCAACGCATAGAGCATAAAAGCGTAACTATTCGCACTGCTAGTATCATGCAACGCTTGATTGCTTTGTAATTGTTGCAACAAAAATTGCTGCCCCCGTGCCAATAC
>JFJP01010565.1_pt1 | contig 11411 bp, 10 predicted proteins | sample 431651 | NCBI WGS metagenome assembly JFJP01 (sample SAMN02602958, study PRJNA72255) | Microbial mat metagenome, whole genome shotgun sequencing project. | biome: fresh water; feature: sink hole; material: water; isolation source: purple microbial (photo- and chemosynthetic) mats found in... | reverse complement strand
GCACTGTCGTCGGGGCGCAGCAGCGCATTCGCGCCGCCGTGAACCGCCCGGGCGACCGATGCGCCCCATTGAGCCAGGTAAACAGCGCGCGGGCGCAGCGGTCCTAGCCTCGCTGCATCCGCCGGTCGACCGGCGGCGGGGAGCATCGCGATGAACATGCTGAGCAAGCTGGCGCTGGGCGCGATGGGTCGACTGCGCCCGAGCCCCGCGCAGGGCGAGGGCGCCGCCACGATCGTGCTCCCGCCGCCGCAGCGGCAGGGCGGCCAGCCGCTGATGGAGGCGCTGGCGCAGCGCCGGTCCGCGCGCGAGTTCGCCCGCACCGAGTTGCCGTTGCCACTGCTTTCGAACCTGCTCTGGGCGGCGTGGGGTGTGAATCGGTCGGACGGGGGCCGCACCGCGCCGTCCGCGCTGGGGGCCCAGGAAATCGATCTGTTCGTCGCGCTGCCGCACGGGGCCTACCGCTACGAGGCCACCGCCCATGCCCTGCAGCGCGTGGCAGCCGCCGATTTGCGACGCGTCACCGGTTACCAGGACTTCGTCGACGAGGCGCCACTCGACCTGGTGCTGGTGGCCGACCACACCCGCATGCGCATGGTGCCGGCGACGCAGCGCGAGTCCTACGCCTCGGCCTGCGCTGGCGCGATCGCGCAGAACGTCTATCTGTTCGCTGCCGGCAACGGGATGTGCACCGTGATCCGCGCCTGGATCGATCGCTCGGCGATCGCCGATGCGCTCGGGCTGTCGCACGACCACCAGGTGCTGCTGTCGCAGACCGTGGGCTATCCGCCAGCTTCCTGAGCGACTGCACGGGGCGGCGCAAGCCGCTCGTCCTGGCGGGCTATGCCTTCGGCCGCTCCACCAAAGCACTGCTCGCGCTGGCGCAGTCCACCGGCATGGGGTTCGCGGCACGGCTGATTGCTTGCCGCCAGCTTGCTGGCCGGGCTGCTGTGGGGCGGATGGGGGGGCGCCGGCTAGCAAGCTGGCAGGCGCGGCGTTCTGCGGGGGGACCCTGGTCGTCCTGCCAGTTGCACGCGGTCCGCGCCGCCTGAGACGCGGACGGGGAAATATCCGTTCAACGGTGTCCCCCCGCGCGAGAGCAGCTCAGTGCTTCGGCTCGCCCGCCGGGCTGCCGAGCGCCCGCACCTGCGCCTTCACCTCGAGGGTTTCGCGCTTCTTGTCGGCCCCCTCGACCACCAGCGTCACCGGCACCACGTCGCCCGCCTTGAGCGAGCGCTTCAGGTCCATCAGCATCACGTGGTAGCCGCCCGGCTTGAGTTCGACCATCTTGCCGGCCGGCAGGTCGAGCCCGGCCACGGGCCGCATCGTCATCACGTCGCCGTCCATCGCCATCTGGTGGATCTCCACGACGCCGGCGGCCGGCGACGCGGCCGACACCAGTCGGCCACCCTTGACCGAGGTGATCTGCGCAAACATGCCCGTGGCCTTCTGCTGATCGACCGTGCCGCGGATCCATGGGTCCTTCACGGTGGTCTGGGCGAAGGCCGCGGTGGCAGCCACGAACAGGCAGGCCGCAGCCGTCATGTGGGCAATGATCTTCATCGTCGTTCTCCTTTGGTGGTCAAACAATTTCGCCGGGCTTTGTGTATCCGGCATCGCCCGGCGGACGATCTGGTGGTCCGATCCATCGCGCGCAGCGATGGCGATCAGACCGGCGTCAGGACGTCAGGAGAACGAGGGTGGTGCGCGTGGCTGCGCACTGCGCCACGCATGGAGCGTGTGCGCGGCCTGCAGGAACCGCGGGGGCGGCTCGATGCCTCCCGCAGCCAGCACGGGAGCGCCGGTCTGAGCGGGCGGCATGCCGAGGGTGGCGGCCGAAGAGGCGCAGAACGGGCAGTGCTCGAGGTGGATGCCCGCCCTACCGGAGCGACCATCGTCCCGGCCGGCGATGACGCCCGCGTCTGCGTCGGCGATCGACACCACACGCGTACCCTGCGGCGTGCAGATCTCCGCCCATGGGCTCTGGCCGGGCGCGGCAGCCAGCGCGTGCGAAACCGTCGGCAGCAGCACCAGGGCGAGCATCGCCACGATGGCAAGCCAGCAGGCACGGCGGAGTGATTCGGCACGGACGTTCATCGCGCTCGCAGTCTAGCAAGGGCCTGCGCCGCGGTGCAGGCAGCGATCAATGCATCCGGCGGATCGGTCGACATCAGTCGATCCGCCACGCGCCACATCGAGCCGCGGTCAACTCGCGGTAGCCTCATGACCGCCTCACAGACGACCGGCCGGCGCGCGACGCCACGCGCCGCCGGCGCTGCGCTCACCGCGTGTGGTGCGACGGCGCCAACTCGTACACGGGGGTTGCGATCCCTTCCCTACGCGCCTTGAGCTGGAGCGCCAGGAACTGCGAGTAGTGGCGCGACTGGTGCAGGTTGCCGCCGTGCAACCAGAGATTGGGCATCTGCGTCGGCTTCCACATGTTGCGCAACTCGCCTTCCCAGGGGCCCGGATCCTTGGGCGTGTCCGAACCGAGTCCCCACACCTTGCCCACCTTGTCGGCCACCTCGGGCGAGGCGAGATCGGCGAGCCAGGCGTTCATCGAGCCAAAGCCGGTGGCGTAGACGATCAGATCGGCCGGGAGCTCACTGCCGTCGGTGAGCGTGACCGAGCGCGGGTTGATGCGCTCGATACTCACGCGGCTCCTCAGCTTGATGCTGCCGTTGGCCACCAGCTCGGAGGCGCCGACGTCGATGTAGTAGCCCGAGCCGCGCCGCAGGTACTTCATGAAGAGGCCCGAGCCGTCGGTGCCGAAGTCGAGCATGAAACCGGCCTTCTCGAGCCGCGCGTACAGGTCGGCGTCGCGCTTCTTCATCTCGTCGTAGACCGGCACCTGCATCGGCGCGAGGATCTTGTACGGGATCGACGCGAAGATCAGGTCGGCCTTGTCGGTGGTCACGCCGGACTTGACGGCAGCCTCGGAGTAGAGGCCACCGAGTGCGAGCTCCATCAGCGACTTCGACGGCGCGATGTGCGTCGAGCTGCGCTGGATCATCGTCACGTCGGCGCCGTGCTCCCACAGCGCGGCGCAGATGTCGTGGGCCGAATTGTTGGAGCCGAGCACCACGCACTTCTTGCCTTTGTAGGCCTCGGGCCCGGGATGCTTGCTGGAGTGATGCTGCTCGCCCAGAAAACTCTCGGCGCCCTGGATGGTCGGCACGCTCGGGTAGCCCGAGACACCGAGCGCGAACACCAGTTGCTTCGGTCGCAGCGTGATCTCGCGGCCGTCGCGCTCGACCACGACCCGCCACTCCTGCGCCGCGTCATCGAAGTGCGCGCGCTTGGCGGTGGTGGAGCTCCAGTAGTTGAGCTCCATCACCTTCGTGTACATCTCGAGCCAGTCACCGATCTTGTCCTTGGGCGAGAACACCGGCCAGTCGTCGGGGAAGGGCAGGTAGGGCAGGTGGTCGTACCAGACCGGGTCGTGCAGGCACAGGCTCTTGTAGCGCTTGCGCCAGGAGTCGCCGGGCCTTGCGTTCTTCTCGACGATGATCGTCGGCACGCCCAGCCGCCGCAGCCGCGCGCCGAGTGCGATGCCGCCCTGCCCGCCGCCGATGATCACCACGTAGGGCTGCTCGGTGAAGCCCAGCGTCTTCGCCTCGTCCTCGCGGTTCTCGAGCCAGGTCTTGCGGCCCGGATGTACGCCATGTTCGGCGCCCTTGATGCGGCGCTCGCCGGTGTGCTCCTCGAAGCCCTTGAGCTCGGTCATCGTCGTCAGCAGCGTCCAAGCCTTGCCACCGCGCAGGCGCAGATGGGTCGCATCGCCCTCCACGGCAAAGGCGGTCGGCCGTGTGTCGACCAGCCGCGCCTGCAGCATCGCGCGGATCGCCTCAGGCCCTTCCTGCGTGCGGATGTTCCAGGTGAAGGCGACGAGGTCGCGCCAGTAGCAGTCGGCATCGAACAGCGCCACGGCCGCGTCGACATCCCCGTGCTCAAGCACCGAAGCAAAGTCGGCCAGCCAGGCACTGGCGATTTGCGTCGGGTGGTTGGTCAGATCGGTCATCGCGAGTCTCCTTGAACTTCGGCGCATCGTCGTCGCAAAGGCCGAGGGCGCGTGAGAGATGAAACCCGGTGCCGCCGCGCAATCCCAAACCATCGCCCTCAGCCAGCGCACGGTCTCGCGGACCGTGTCGTGGCCCGATACATTAAGTGCCAGCGAGTACCTCCTGCATCCATGAATCTCGACGACCTCACCGACGATCCCGAGCACGCCGAGCACAGCCCGGCCGAGCGCGCGGCTGCCGCCTCGAGGAGCACCTGGGTCAGCGTGGCCGTCAACTTGGTGCTGACGGTGACCCAGATCACCGTGGGCATCCTGTCCAAGTCGCAGGCGCTGGTGGCCGACGGCATCCATTCGCTGTCCGACCTGGTGTCTGACTTCGTCGTGCTGCTCGCCAGCCACCACAGCCAGAAGGACGCGGACGAGGCCCACCCCTACGGCCACCAGCGCTTCGAGACCGCGGCGTCGCTGGTGCTCGGCGTGATCCTGCTCGCCGTGGGCGTGGGCATGCTGTGGTCGGCCTTCCTCAAGCTCGAGGCGCCCGGGAACGTGCCTCAGGTGCACATCGCCGCCCTGTGGGCGGCCGGCGCCGCGCTGGCGGCCAAGGAGCTGCTGTTTCGCTACATGCTGCGGGTGGCCAAGCGCGTGAAGTCGAGCCTGCTGGTGGCCAACGCCTGGCACGCCCGCTCGGACGCGGCGTCATCGCTGGTGGTGGCCATCGGCATCATCGGCAACCTGGCCGGTTACCCGATCCTGGACCCGATCGCCGCACTCATCGTCGGCTTCATGGTCGCGCGCATGGGCTGGGGTTTCGGCTGGGACGCGCTGCACGATCTGGTGGACCGGTCGGTGGACGAGCAGGAGGTCGAGGCGATCCGCCGCACTCTGGCCGAGACGCCGGGCGTCAGCGGCGTGCACGACGTTCGCACCCGCAAGATGGGCGACATGATCGTGGTGGATGCGCACCTCGAGGTCGATGCGTCGATCAGCGTGGAGCAGGGCCACGACATCGCGGTGCAAGCCCGCCACCGCGTCATGCAGCGCCACCGGGTGCTCAACCTGATGACCCATGTGGACCCGTGGAAGCGGCCCGATCTCGACCATTCCTCTTCCGTGACGTCCATCACGGCCGCCGAGGCAAGATGAACGGCGCCGAGCGCCCTGGAAGCGGCACGATACGCGCCGCCGCCACGATAACGTCACCGATTCTGCCGATGGCGCGAGGACACGGATGGATCCGCTGAAGACGGAAGGCGCCGCCAGGCACCTGGAGAGCAGGACCGTGCTCCTGTGGATGCTCGGGGGCGTGTCGCTCGCTCTCGGTTGGATCCTGCTGCCGTTCTTCGGCACGATCCTCTGGAGCGCGGTCATCGCGGTGTTGTTCGCCCCGGTGTACCGGCGGCTGCTTCCGCGGATGAACGGCCGGCAGAACGCGGCGGCGTTGCTCACGCTGCTGCTGGCACTGGCCATCGTCATTCTTCCGCTCACCCTCATCGCCTTCGCGCTGGCTCGGGAAGCGGCGCTGATCTATCAGCACCTGCAGTCGGGCGAGCTCCAGCCGGAAGTCTTCTTCCATGGCATGTTCACCGCACTGCCGGGCTGGATCACGTCGCTGCTCGAGCGTGTCGGGCTGGGCGACTTCGCCATGCTGCAGCGCCGGCTGGCCGCCGCGCTGGCACAGACCAACCAGTTCGTTGCCTCGCAGGCGCTGAGCATCGGGCAGACCACATTCACTCTCATCGCCATCCTGTTCATCGGCTCGTATCTCGCGTTCTTCCTCATCCGTGATGGCGACGAACTGGCGCGGGCCGCCTGGCATGCCCTTCCGCTGGCACCTGAGCACAAGCGGGAGTTGTTCGGCAGGTTCTCCACCGTGATCCGTGCGACGGTCAAGGGCACCCTGGTGGTGGCGGCGATCCAGGGCACGCTCGGGGGCCTGGCGTTCTGGTTCCTCGGGGTCAGGGTGCCGCTGCTGTGGGGCACCCTGATGGCCCTGCTGTCGCTGCTCCCGACGTTCGGCACCGCGCTGGTGTGGTTGCCGGTGGCGATCTACTTCCTGCTCGCTGGCGCCGTTTGGCAGGGCCTTGCGCTCATGGCCTACGGCGCGCTCGTGATCGGCCTGATCGACAACCTGCTGCGGCCGTTGCTGGTGGGCAGGAACGCCCACATACCGGACTACGTGGTGTTCATCACGACGCTCGGCGGTATCGCGGTGTTCGGCATCAACGGCTTCGTCCTGGGCCCGGCGATCGCCGCGATGTTCATGGCGGTCTGGCACATCTACGGGAGCTCGTGGCGCGCACCCGAGGCGCCCTAGATCTCCAGCTTGGAACCCAGCTCCACCACGCGGTTGGTCGGCAGGTTGAGGAAGTCGGCAGCACCGGCGGCGTTGCGGTGCATGCTGGCGAACAGCTTCTCGCGCCAGGGCGCCATGCCGGAGCCGAGCGTCGGGATCACGATGTCGCGGCTCAGGAAATAGCTGGTCTCCATGTCGTCGAGTTGCACGCCCCGGCTGGCAATGAGCTGGAGCGCCTCGGGCACGTCGGGCTCGTTCTTGAAACCGAAGTGAAGCGTGACCGCCCAGCAGCAGTGGCCGAGGGACTCGACCTCGACCCGCTTGCTGAACGGGATCCAGGGCACCTCGTGTTGCTGCACCGTCACGAACAGGTTCTGATCGTGCAGCACCTTGTTGTGCTTGAGGTTGTGCAGCAGGGCATTGGGCGTGGTGCCGGGTTCGGCTGAAAGGAACACCGCGGTGCCAGCCACGCGCGTGGGCGGGCTCACGAATACGGCCTCCAGGAAACTCGGAAGGTCGATCGCCTCTTCGCGGATGCGCTTGCTCATCAGGCGCCGGCCCTGCTTCCAGGTCATCATCAGCGTGAACATCGCCACGCCGATCAACAACGGGAACCAGCCGCCGTCGAGGACCTTCACCACGTTGGCCGCGAAGAACACCGCATCGACCACGAAGAAAAAGCCGGTCGCGGCGATGCACAGCGCCCAGGGATAGTTCCAGGCGTGGCGGATCACGAAGAAGGTCATCGTGGTGGTGATCAGCATGTCGATCGTGACCGCCAGGCCGTAGGCGCTCGCCAGCTTGCTGGAAGAGCCGAACAGCACCACCGCGAGCACGATGCAGACGTAGAGCCCCCAGTTGACGAAGGGCAAGTAGATCTGCCCGGTCGCCTTGACCGAGGTGTGCAGCAGCCGCAGTCGCGGGAAGTAGCCCAGCTGGATCGCCTGCTTGGTGACCGAGAAGGCCGCGGTGATCAGCGCCTGCGATGCGATCACGGTGGCCAGCGTGGCCAGCCCGATCAACGGGAACAGCGCCCACTCCGGCGCCATCTCGTAGAACGGATTCTTCACGGCCTCGGGGCGCGCGAGCAGCAGCGCACCCTGGCCAAAGTAGTTCAGCGTCAGCGCCGGCCACACGAGGGTGAACCAAGCCAGTCGGATCGGCCGTTTTCCGAAGTGCCCCATGTCGGCATACAGCGCCTCGGCGCCGGTCACGCAGAGCACGACCGCCGCGAGCGCGACGAAAGCCACACCCGGGTGCTCGATCAGGAAGCGCAAGGCATAGTGCGGACTCAGCGCCACGAGGATCAGCGGGTTCTCCAGGACATGCACCAACCCGAGCAGCGCGAGAACCAGGAACCACAGAGCGGTGATCGGCCCGAAGAACCGCCCGATCCCGCCGGTACCGAAGCGCTGGGCCGCGAACAGTGCCGTCAGCACCAGCAACGTCACCGGCACCACATAGCGATGCAGGCCGGGTGCGGCGACCTCCAGGCCCTCGACGGCAGACAGCACCGAGATCGCCGGCGTGATGACGCCGTCACCAAAGAAGATGGCGGTGCCGAAGATGCCGAGCACCAGCAAGCGTCGCCGCAGGACCGGCCGGTGCTTCACCGCTTGCGTGGCCAATGCCAGCATCGCGATCAGGCCGCCCTCGCCGTGGTTGTCGGCACGCAGGATCAGCAGCACGTACTTCAGCGAGACGATGACCGTCATCGTCCAGAACACCAGCGACAGGATGCCGTGGATGTTGTCCGGCGTCAGCTCGACGCGGCCGTGCGCGAACACTTCCTTGAGCGCATACAGCGGGCTGGTGCCGATGTCGCCGTAGACGACTCCGACAGCGGCCAGCGTCAGGACCGCAAGATGACTGCCGGTCGGCGGTGCGGAGGAACTGACGTGCACAAATGGGGCGCGAGGGCTGCGGAGCCGCAGATTGTGCGCCTTCTCGCCTCTGCGGCGGGGCCTATTTGCTGCGCTGCATCAAACCCAGAGCGATGCGCTTTCCCGACCGCCATGATGGGTCATCAAACCGCTGCGGCGGCTCAGTCGTAGACCTCGGCGTCCGGGTCGTTGGCTTCCAGCTCGTAACTCGCGCCGAGCATGGCCAGGCGACCGATCACGCCATACATGTAGAAGCGGTTGGGGGCACTGGCGCCGGGCTTCTCGCCCGGCTTGGGCAGGTGGTTGCTCTCAGCGAAGGCGAGCGGCACGAAGCTCGCACCGGGCGAATTGAGGTTCTCGTCGATGCCCCGATCGGCGTGCACGCGGTAGAAGCCGCCCACCACGTAGCGGTCGATCATGTAGACCACCGGTTCGGCGACCGCATCGTTGACGCGCTCGTAGGTGGGAACGCCTTCCTGGATGATCACCTCGCTGACCTCCTGGCCATCCTTGATCACGCTCATCTTGTTGCGCGCCTTGCGATTGAGCTCGTCCAGGTCCTTGGCGTCGCGCACCGTCATGATGCCCATGCCGTAGGTGCCGGCGTCGGCCTTGACGATCACGAACGGCTTTTCCTGGATGCCGTACTCCTTGTACTTGCGGCGGATCTTGCCGAGCAGCGCGTCGGCGTGTCCCTGCACGCATTCCTGCCCGGTGCCTTCCTGGAAATTGACCTTGCCGCAGCTGGCGAACATCGGGTTGATCAACCAGGGGTCCATGCCCAGCAGCTTGGCGAACTTCTTGGCCACTTCCTCATAGGCGGCGAAGTGCAGGCTCTTGCGCCGTACCGCCCATCCAGCGTGCAGCGGCGGCAGCAGGAACTGCTCGTGCAGGTTCTGCAGCACCTTGGGAATGCCGGCCGAGAGGTCGTTGTTCAACAGGATGGTGCAGGGGTCGAAATCCTTCAGGCCGAGGCGGCGCTTGCCACGCACGAGCGGCTCCACGGTCAGCGTCGAGCCATCGGGCAGCGACAGCGTGGTCGGTTCGGTGATGGTGTCGTCCAGCGTACCCAGGCGCACGTTCAGCCCGGCCATGCCAAGAATCTGCACCAGCCGCTGCACGTTCATCAGGTAGAAGGTGTTGCGGGTGTGCTTCTCCGGAATCAGCAGCAGGTTCTTCGCCTCGGGGCAGATCTTCTCGACTGCCGCCATCGCGGCCTGCACCGCCAGCGGCAGCATCTCGGGCGTGAGGTTGTTGAAACCGCCCGGATAGAGGTTGGTGTCCACCGGCGCCAGCTTGAAACCGGCGTTGCGAAGGTCGACCGAGGTGTAGAAGGGCGGGGTGTGTTCCATCCACTCGAGCCGGAACCAACGCTCGATCGCCGGCATCGACTCCAGGATGCGCTGCTCGAGTTCGTTGATCGGACCGGTGAGCGCGGTGATGAGATGCGGGACCATGGCGAACCTTTGCCGAGATGAAGACGGATTCTAGGCAGGTGGTGCCTCGGGGGAGGCTTGCAAGGCCACGCCGCGCGCAGAGCCTGTGCTGTCGCCATGAAAAAGGCCGCCCGAAGGCGGCCCTGAGGTCAGGACGGGCACACAGGCCCGTCCGAGCAAACCACGCCGGTCGATCAGCTGTGGTATGCGGTCTCCCCGTGCGAGGTGATGTCGAGGCCTTCGCGCTCGGCCTCTTCCGAGACGCGCAGACCGACCACCAGATCGACGATCTTGAAGGCGATGATCGAGACGACGCCCGACCACACGACGGTCAACAGCACCGCCTTGGCCTGGATCCACACCTGACCCGCGATCGAGTAGGCGTCCGGCGCGACCATCGCGACCGTGACCCAGTCGCCCACCGCGCTCGGGCCACCCAGGTTGGGCGAATTGAACACGCCGGTCAGCAGCGCACCAAGGATGCCGCCGACGCCGTGGATGCCGAACACGTCAAGACTGTCGTCCGCACCGAGCATCTTCTTCAGGCCAGTCACGCCCCACAGACAGGCGAAGCCGGCAATGAAGCCGATGATGAGGCCGCCGCCGATACCGACGTTGCCGCAGGCCGGCGTGATCGCCACCAACCCCGCCACGGCACCCGATGCCGCGCCCAGCATCGATGCCTTGCCCTTCATCAGAGCCTCGCCGATGCACCAGGCCACCACCGCTGCCGCGGCGGCCGCGAGGGTGTTGACGAAGGCGAGTGCGGCAAAGCCGTTGGCTTCCAGCGCCGAGCCGGCGTTGAAGCCAAACCAGCCCACCCACAGCAGCGAGGCACCGACCATGGTCAGCGTCAGCGAATGGGGCGTGAGCGACTCCTTGCCGTAGCCGATGCGCTTGCCCACCATGTAGGCGCCCACCAGACCCGCCACCGCGGCGTTGATGTGCACCACGGTGCCGCCCGCGAAGTCGAGCGCGCCCCACTGCCAGATCAGGCCAGCCTTGGACGTCATCTCGCCGGCCACTTCGGCCGAGGTGTAGGCGTCCGGGCCCATCCAGAACCACACCATGTGCGCAATCGGTGCGTAGCTGAAGGTGAACCAGAGCGCCGTGAACAGCAGCACCGCCGAGAACTTGATGCGCTCGGCGAAGGCGCCGATGATCAGACAGCAGGTGATGCCTGCGAACGTGGCCTGGAAGGCCGCAAACACGATCTCCGGGATGTAGACGCCCTTGCTGAACGTGGCGGCGTTGGCGAAGGTGCCCGCCGCGTTGTCCCAGACGCCGTTCATCATCACCCGGTCGAAGCCGCCGAAGAACGCGTTACCTTCGGTGAAGGCCAGGCTGTAACCGTAGACGACCCACAGCACGACGATCATCGAGAAGACGACCATTGTCTGCATCAACACCGACAGCATGTTCTTGCTGCGCACCAAGCCGCCATAGAACAGCGCCAGCCCCGGCACAGCCATCATGACGACCACCATCGTGGCCACCATCATCCAGGCGGTGTCGCCCTTGTTGGGGACCGGCGCCGCAGCGGCGGGAGCAGGCGCGGCCTCGGCCGTTTCCGCGGCGGGCACGGCCGCAGAAGCAGCCTCCATCACGGCCGCAGCCGATGCGGCCGCAGCGGGAGCCGACGCTGCGTCCTGAGCCAGTACGGCGCCGGCAAAGCCGAGCGCCGCAATCCCTACCGCCAACGATGTGGCTAGTGAAGCTAGTAGCTTTCTCATGTTGATCTCATTTCTTGGGGTGGGTGCGTCAGAGCGCGTCCTTGCCGG
>JFJP01030260.1_pt1 | contig 11412 bp, 8 predicted proteins | sample 431651 | NCBI WGS metagenome assembly JFJP01 (sample SAMN02602958, study PRJNA72255) | Microbial mat metagenome, whole genome shotgun sequencing project. | biome: fresh water; feature: sink hole; material: water; isolation source: purple microbial (photo- and chemosynthetic) mats found in... | reverse complement strand
TGGATCAATCCGACTGTGGATGAACAGCTCAAGCTGGCGGGTTCCAATTTTGACCAGGCTGCCCGCAAGACCGCCTACTGCAAGCTGGCCGAACAGATCAACACCGAGCTGCCGCAGGTCTTCCTGTATCTCTTCCAGGATAATTATGCCTACGCCGACAGCCTGACCGGTTATGTTCCGAGCACCTGGGGCAGCATGACCTGGGGTGTCGAAAACTGGAAATACAAGTAAAGGTTCTTACCGTTTGCACCAGATAAACAAATACGCACCCCACGAAGGTGCGTATTTGTTTAATCATCGCCGGAGTTCCCCGTGTCAATCGCGAGAACCCTTACTTCAAGGCCGCCAGCATGGCTGTGTAGCGCGGCGGTTCTTCCTCGAAGATGTAGATGACCGGGGCGACCACCACGCCGCTGCCGCCGATGGCGCGCAGCTCTGTGATCGCGGCGGGCAGCTCGCTGCGGTGGACGATGATGTGCAGGGCGAACCAGTTCGGGTCGCCGTCGCGATGCACGATCCGGCTGATGGTCGGGCCGTTCAACCCGCTGATGGTCGTTTGTGCAAAGATCTTAGCGGCGATCGCCTCCGGGCTTTCTCCGCGCATATTGGCGAAGATGGCCACATTGTTATGCGCGCGCAGGTAGGCTTCGATGAACTCCAGCAGCTGGCGCGCGACTGCCAGCGCCCGCGGGTTGGATTTCAGCGCGGCGCTGTTGGCCGCCAGGACCGACTGGGATGGTTGAATCACGCCGTCCGCCAGCGGGCGCAGGCGGTTATCGCGCAGAGTCTGCCCGCTCGAAACCAGGTCCGAGATCATGTCCGCGTAGCCGATGGCCGGGGCAATTTCCAGCGTGCCCTCCGCGCTGACGATCGTATGGGCGATGTTATGCTTCGTCAGGAAGCGCGTGGTCAGTTCGGGGAACTTGGTGGCCACCCTGAGCGGGCGTCTGGACTGAGCCGCACTGGCAGCCAGGTCCGCGACCGTGTTGACCGTATCCCAGCTTTCGGGCACAGCCAGCGCCAGGGCGCATTTGCCATAGCCAAGCGCTTCGTGCAGCAGCATGATCTCCCCGTTGTCCCCGCGATGTTCTTCGAGCACGTCCAACCCGGTGATGCCAAAATCCACGCTGCCGTTGCGGATGGAAATGACAATATCGGTGGGGCGTTGAAACAAAACTGTCAGACCGGGGATCGAGGGGATGCTCGCCTCGTACTGGCGTGGATTGGGCTTGTAGATATCAATCCCGCAGGCTTTGAGGAATTCGAGGGTTTCCTCGGCCAGGCGGCCCTTGGATGGGATCGAGAGGCGCAGGTCGGTTCGTTGCATGGCAGACTCCTTTGGGTTTGCAGGGCTAACCCCGTCATGATCAGGAAATATGATTGGCATGGATAAATAAATGCCCCCGGCAGGTTGACCGGGGGCATGTTGTTGGTTCGTTGGCGAAAACGAAACTAACCTGCGATCCGGTCTGGCAGGTGGTGTGCGTGGTGATGGTGATGGCAGCAACAGTTCATCATGTGCGTCATTTTACCCGCGCCCGGATGTTTCGTCAATCGCGGTTTTTCCCAGAACAGCAATAAATCTTTTGATGTGAGTTCTTCTGCCAAAAGAAAGGGTGTAATTTGGTATTCGTGAAAGACCAGTTGCTGTTGGATAGCCAAATGTGCTGAGCTACTTAAATAAGACCCTCTCCAGATTTGCCAGGGTTAATAATCCCACATCAAATCCTGGCTGTACGAACGGACGCACATCAGTCAGAATGCTGCTCCAATCCAGCAGATGCAATCGTTCGGATATCTGTTCCCGCCAGCTGGCTTCTGTCAGTATTGCTCCCTGCCACTCAGTTTGTGCCAGGGCATTGTTGAGCAAGACCAGATTCGGCTGTGGCCAGAGCGGGTCGCTCAAGTACCAGAGCAAATCATAGATATCACGCCCCTTGGTATATGGCCTTTGAAGGATCGCGTGCAACTTGCCTGATAGCAGTGACGCTTTATCATGATGGTGAAGTTGAAGAACGACAAAACGACGTACCACGCTTGTCGCCAGTCCAGCTCCAGCCGGTGGATTGGTGTCCACTTCCAGCTTGACCGCGAGTACCTCACTTTGATGCGCAGATAGTCCCAGTTCGAAAAGCAATCCAGGAAAACGCACAAACGCGCTGTGAACTGTTTTTTGATCACTGAGTTTGAGCTCAAGCGTATACCCTTCGGGCATCAATTCAGCCCGGATGGCCTGCAAATAATCGCGGAAATTGTAGCCCTGCCGGTCACCTTCGAGGGCAAAATCCAGGTCTTCAGAATAACGGCCGTGAGCGTATAGAAACCGCAAAGCCGTTCCGCCATGAAATGCGATCGGAATCATTGCACCGGCTCGCTGTAAAGCTGCCAGAATACGGGCCTGCAGATATTCCCTTGCCAGGTTTCGACCCTCAGCCGGTGAACTCGTTTGTCGAACAAGATCTACCAAATAGTCTTTCACCGGTACGCCCCCTCACGCAGTGATGGGGGTAATGTTTCATATTCCTGAGCAGCAGATTGGACCAGATGGGTGATGTTCTCAATTGCCCGGAGTATTTTTGGAGTATTAAAAACCTTTGACAGAGCGCTTAAATTGTCCCAGTCCAGTTGTTCAAGGTTTTGCAGACGCAGTTCGCGCAGATAGACAGGCGAATCTCCCTCCGGTTGCAGATAAATCAGATCGAGGAGCGCTTTTTCTGGCGAAGCCACGAGAGCCTGCTGGCCGCGCAGATCAGTCATGCGGTATCCGCGTAAGAGTTCAGACTTGACATGCCGGAATTCAAACGATCCCAGCGGCGTGGAAAGTTGTTCCGGGCGACCGGAGGTAATACTGACTGTGCTATGGATGGTTTCAGGAATCATTCCATAAAAGGCCAGTGCTGTTTGCAGGCTGACATAGGAAGCACGCTGCAGGTGGTTGGCAATTACAAATGGGTGCGGTTTTATTTTCTGATAGGGTGGCGCAATGGCATATAAGCCCCGGCGTAATTGATATACCCGGCCGCTTTTGGTCCAGCGGGTAAGCTGCAGACGAACATTTTCGGGGTTAACTTTTCCGGCCAGAAGTAACGATGATTCAAAAATGGGTGCATCGCCAACCAATTCCAATAATTTCTCGTATTCCATTTTTACATAATAGCATAAGTGATAACTTATTGCAATATATATTCCGCTGGTGAAAGAGTTTCTTAGTAGAATAGCTGATCACTCGCGTGTTGTCTTGCGCGATGATCAGTTTTTATCAGAAATTTCGGTTAGTGCGCCGTTGACGATGAAGACGGTGCGCTCGCAAATATTGGTGACGCGATCAGCAAAGCGCTCCAGGTTATGGGCCACCCATAACAGCCAGTTGGCGCGTTCCAGGTTCCTCGGCTCAGCCATGATATAGGTCATCAGTTCGCGATAAACCTGGTCATACAGCGCGTCAACCTCGTCATCTTCGGCGGGGATTTTGCGCGCTGCCTCGGCATCTTCATTGACAAAGGCCAGCAGGGCGCGGTGCAGCATGCTGACGCCTTTCTCTGCCATGCGTGGAATGTCCACCAGTGGTTTGAGCAGGCTTTGCGCGCCCATGCGCACATTGATAATGCCGATGCCCTTGGCGTAATCGCCCATGCGTTCCAGTTCGCTGATCACCTCGAAAAACGAGGCCAGCAGGCGTAAATCATGCGCCATGGGCTGCTGGGTGGCGATGAGGATCATCACCTGGTTTTCCAATTTAAAGCGCTTGGCGTTAATTTGTTTATCCAGGGCAATGACTTTTTCTGCAGCCTGAATATCCCGCGCCTTGAGCGCAGCGACTGAATCGAGCAGGTTTTGTTCCACCAGGCTGCCCAACAGGATGATTTCGTCTTTCAGTTGTTGAATTTCGCTTTCAAAGGTTTTTCGTAACATGGCACACTCCTTATCGCGCTAGCTTAGCATGAATTCTGGATTATCCAAATCTACCGGTAACATAATCTTCAGTACGCTTGTCGGTTGGCGTGGTGCTTAGCTTTGATCGACGTGTTTCAATCAGCATACCAGCCCACAGGCTATATTCTTGCGCATCGACACCGGCGGCATTACTGGGCGGGCAAAAACGATATCACCCTCGCGGCGCAGCAGTATGGATTTCAATGACGATTTTATCGCTCACAAATTTTTTCCGCGAACCATACGGATCAGGAAGGAGACCAGCCAGATCAGGGCCAAACACACCAGCAGGAAATCAACCTCATCGGGCAGCGGGCTGAACAGGATGATGGCGGTGAATAAAGTTCCGAACATATTAAAGACAGAATTAAATGAGCGACTCACCAGGCCAAGCGCCTGGGCGATGACTTCATCAACAGTTGTTGGTGGCATTTTAACCTCCTTAATTAAGAGACAGGCAATCGAAACTGCGCAAGAATATTGACATAAAATACCGGTCGCGTCACCACTGCCGGCGCGCGCTGGAGCGGATGACCTCGCGATCAGGTTCATACCCAATACAAAGGCGATTAAGACCAGAGCTGTCCAAAACTGGAGTTGGAAGGGCATTTCCAGCGATCAAGTAGAGATGACAGTATTGCGTGGCCTGGAGCGAGCCACGGCTTGAAATGAGCAAACCGATAATAATAAAGCCGAAAATAAGCCTTCGGTATATAACAGTGCGATTATATCGTTAACAGGCTGAGATTAATCAAGTAAAACTCAACGCTTGAGCGCTGCTTTGAATTTTCTGAGCGAGCCAACCATCACAGGAAAGATGGTCTAACAAAGCTGCTGGTCTGATCAGACCAGCAGCTTTTCCACATATTCCTTGGCAGCCTGCAGGGATGCGCCTGTATACGAGCGATACAGCTTGATGGCTTCGATCAGTTTGCCTTTGCGCATCAGCTCGGCCACATCCGGGTAAGCCACCGGGGCCGCTCTGTCCGCATAAGGCACCCTGGCCTGGCCCAAAAGGAATTCAACCTGGCGTTCCAACTGGGCAACGCGTTCCTGCAGCTTAAAAATTACGCTGTCATCCATGGTTTTATCTTGCTCCTTCTCTGGCTGATTATACCGTGTCGATTATCCTATTTCTTCATGGCAGGCTGGTATTGCCCATCAGATAGCGGTCGCACTCGCGCGCAGCCCCGCGGCCTTCGTTGATCGCCCAGACCACCAGGCTCTGCCCGCGGCGCATATCGCCGGCCGCGAAGATTCCCGGCTGGTTGGTGGTGAACTTGCCGTATTCGGCTTTGGCGTTGCTGCGTTCATCGCGAGCCACTCCCAGCGCGCCCAGGATGGTTTCTTCCGGGCCGAGGAAGCCCATCGCCAGCAAGACCAGCTGGGCGGGGTAGACTTTCTCTGTGCCGGGGATTTGCCTGGGGCCAAAGCGCCCGTTTGCGTCCGTGACCCACTCGACGTTGATCGTATGGACTTCCTGGAGATTGCCTTCAGCATCACCTACGAATCGCGTGGCGGTGACCGAATAATTACGCGGGTCATGCCCGTACAGGGCCTTGTACTCTTTCTGGCCGTAATCGAGCTTGTAGACTTTGGGCCATTCCGGCCAGGGGTTATCCGCCTGGCGCGTATCCGGCGGGCGGCTGAGGATCTCGAGCTGCATCAGGCTGCGGCAGTTCTGGCGCAGGGCCGTGCCGACGCAGTCCGTGCCGGTGTCGCCGCCGCCGATCACGATCACATCCTTGCCTTCGGCGGAGATGAAGGCGTACCCGAAAGTTTTTGGTTCAGGGTGCATCTGCTCCTGTTCGTCCAGCAGGCGGCTGGTGTTGCCATGCAGAAACTCCATGGCGAAGTGGATACCCTTGAGCGAACGGCCTTCCAGGGGCAGGTCGCGCGGCCTGGTTGCGCCGCCGCACAGCACCACAGCGTCAAATTCGGCTGTCAGTGTCTCAGCCGGGTAGTTTTTACCGACTTCGGTGTTGGTAACGAATTGCACGCCCTTGGCGCTCATCAGGTCGATGCGCCGTTTGACCAGGCGTTTATCCAGCTTCATGTTGGGGATACCGTACATCAGCAAGCCGCCAATGCGGTCAGAGCGTTCAAAGACCGTCACCAGGTGACCGGCGTTGTTGAGCTGGTCGGCGCAGGCCAGCCCGGCCGGGCCGGAGCCAACCACGGCAACCTTCTTTCCGCTGCGCGCCATGGGCGGGCGGGCTTCAATCCAGCCTTCTTCAAATCCTTTTTCTATGATGGCGTGTTCGATGCTTTTGATCGTGACCGGGTTGGCGTTGATGCCCAGCGTGCAGGAGCCTTCGCAAGGCGCGGGGCACACGCGCCCGGTGAACTCGGGGAAATTATTGGTTTTCAGCAGGCGCTCAAGTGCCTGCTGCCAGAGACCCTTGTAGACCAGGTCATTCCATTCCGGGATCAGGTTGTTGATCGGGCAGCCCGAGACCATCCCGCCGATGATTGCGCCGGTGTGACAGAAGGGCACGCCGCAGTCCATGCAGCGCGCGCCCTGGGTGCTTAATTTTTCTTCGGGAAAATGAAGGTGAAATTCCTGCCAGTCCCTGACGCGTTGTGTGGGTTCGCGGTCTTCGGGCAGTTCACGCTCATAGTCCATAAATCCTGTTGGTTTTGCCATGGGTCTTCCTTCCTTAATTGCCGCTTACACGGGTGCGGTCATTTTTATTCAGCTCGAAAGCCGCCATGACCGCATCCTCACCACTCAGACCGGAGGCCTGCACTTGCTTAAATGCCGCCAGCATGCGTTCATAATCCTTGGGGATCACGCGTACGAATTTTGGCAGGCAGGCATTCCATTTGGAGAGAATGCGCAGGGCCAGCGGGCTTTGTGTGGCATCCGCGTGTGTCTGGATCATGGTTTTGACTTCCTCAATCTCATCCGGATCGCTGAGCGCTTGCAGCGAAACCATTTCCTGGTTGCATTGGCCCGCGAAGACCCCTTTGTCATCATACACATAGGCGATGCCGCCAGACATGCCCGCCGCGAAGTTGCGCCCGGTGGCGCCAAGCACAACCACGCGCCCGCCGGTCATGTATTCGCAGCCGTGATCGCCAACGCCTTCCACCACAGCTTGCAGGCCACTGTTGCGCACGCAAAAACGCTCGCCAGCCTTGCCGCTGATGTAGGCTGCGCCGCTGGTGGCGCCATAAAAAGCCACGTTGCCGATGATCACGCTGTCTTCCGGGGCGAAGCTCGAACCCTGCGGCGGGTAAACACTGATCTTGCCGCCCGAGAGACCCTTGCCGACATAATCGTTCGAGTCGCCTTCCAGGCTCAGGCTCAGCCCCTTGGGAATGAAGGCGCCAAAGCTCTGTCCCGCCGAGCCTTTGAAATGCAGTTGGATTGTATCTTCAGGCAAACCTTCCGCGCCGTAGCGCCGTGTGATTTCGCTGCCCAGGATCGTGCCGACCACGCGGTTGATATTGCGGATGGGCAGTTCGGCGCGCACATGCTGGCGGTTTTCAAGCGCTGGCTTGCACAGATCCAGCAGGATGCGCTTATCCAGCGATTTCTCCAACCCGTGATTTTGCGTGGTTTTGCACAGCGGGTTGTTTTCTTCCTCGGTGTCCGGGCGGTAGAGGATCTCGGAGAAATCCAGGCCGCGCGTTTTCCAGTGTTCGATGGCCGCGCGCATCTGCAGCCGGTCGGAACGCCCAACCATCTCAGCGATGCTGCGGAAGCCAAGCTGGGCCATTAATTCGCGCATCTCCTCGGCAATGAAGCGCATAAAATTAACCACGAACTGCGGATCGCCGCTGAAATTCTTGCGCAGCTCGGGGTTCTGTGTGGCCACGCCGACCGGACAGGTATCCAGGTGACAGACGCGCATCATGATGCATCCCAGGCTGACCAGCGGGCCGGTCGCGAAGCCGAATTCTTCCGCGCCGAGCAAAGCCGCGATGACCACATCGCGCCCGGTCTTGAGCTGACCATCGGTTTCTACCACGATCCGATCGCGCAGGTTGTTCAACACCAATGTCTGGTGCGTCTCGGCCAGGCCGAGCTCCCAGGGCAGGCCGGCATGCTTGATGCTGCTGACCGGGGAGGCGCCGGTGCCGCCATCGTAGCCGCTGATCAGAACCACGTCGGCATGCGCCTTGGCCACACCGGCGGCAATCGTGCCGACGCCGACTTCCGAAACCAGCTTGACATTGATGCGCGCTTTTTGATTCGCATTTTTCAGGTCATAGATCAGTTCGGCCAGGTCTTCAATCGAATAAATATCATGGTGCGGCGGCGGTGAGATCAGCCCCACGCCCGGCGTGGAGTAGCGCACTTTGGCGATCCAGGGGTAGACCTTGCGCCCGGGCAGCTGGCCGCCCTCACCGGGCTTGGCGCCCTGCGCCATCTTGATCTGGATTTCCTCTGCATTTACCAGGTATTCGCTGGTCACGCCAAAGCGCGCCGAAGCCACCTGCTTGATGGCGCTTTTCTTTGAATCACCATTGGGCAGCGGGATATAACGCTCGGGGTCCTCGCCGCCTTCGCCGGTGTTGCTCTTGCCGCCGATGCGGTTCATGGCGATCGCCAGGGCTTCGTGCGCTTCCTTGCTGATCGATCCGTAGCTCATCGCGCCGGTTTTGAAGCGATGGCAGATCGATTCGACCGCTTCGACTTCCTCGAGCGGAACCGGGTTGGCTGTGAATTTGAGGTCGAGCAGCCCGCGCAGCGTGCCGGGTTCGTTGGTGTGCTCGTTGATCAGCTTTGAATACTCTTTGAACAGGCTGTAATTATTGGTCTGGCAGGCCTGCTGCAGGCTGTGGATGGTTTTGGGGTTGAACTGGTGGTATTCGCCGTCCTGGCGCCATTTGTACTCGCCGCCGGTGGTCAGGGTGTTTTCTGCCGAGGTTCTCCTGGGGAAGCCATCCAGGTGGCGCAGCTCGGCTTCCCTGGCGATGATGCCCAGGTCGATACCGCCGATGCGCGAGGGTGTCCAGGTGAAATATTTATCGATAACGCTCTGGTGAATGCCGAGCGCCTCGAAGATCTGCGCGCCGCAGTAACTCTGCACCGAGGAGATGCCCATCTTGGAGATGGTCTTGACCACGCCCTTGGTGGCGGCTTTGATGTAGTTTTTGATGGCCTGTTTGGCTTCCAGGTTGGGCAGGCTGCCATCTTTGATCAGTCCTTCGAGCGAGTCAAATACCAGGTAGGGGTTGATGGCCGTCGCGCCGTAACTGATCAGGGCGGCGAAGTGATGCACCTCGCGCGGCTCCGCGCTTTCCACAATCAGGCCGATCTGGGTGCGCGTGCCCTGGCGGATCAGGTGGTGGTGCAGACCGGATAGCGCCAGCAGCGAGGGTATCGGCGCGTGATCGCGATCCACGCCGCAGTCAGAAATGATCAGCAGGTTAAAGCCGCGCGCAATCGCGGCATCCGCGGACTTGAATAGATCTTCCAGGGCTTGCTCCAGTCCCGGCCCGCCCGAGCCGGGTTTGAACAAAATCGGCAGGGTTGTGCTCACGAACCCGGGAATGCGGCTGTGGCGGATCTTTGCGAGCGCCTGGTTGGTCAGGAAGGGGAAATCCAGGCGGATCTGGTGGGCGCTCTGGGCGGTGGGCTTGAGCAGGTTGCTTTCCGCGCCAACCATCACTTCGGTGGAAATGACCAGTTCTTCGCGGATGGAATCGATCGGCGGGTTGGTGACCTGCGCGAAGAGTTGTTTGAAATAGCTGAACAGTAGTTTGGGTTTGAGCGATAAAACTGCCGGTGGCGCATCGTTGCCCATCGCGCCGATCGGCTCGATGCTGTCCTGGGCCATCGGCGCGATCAGCATCTGCAGTTCTTCGGAGGTGTAGCCAAAGGCGCGCTGCTGGCACATCAGCGTCTGCCCATCGAATTTATGCACGTTTTCGATCTTGGCATCGGCTACATCCTGCAGGCGCACCTGGTATTTATTTAACCAGTCGCGATAGGGGTGCTCGGTGGTCAGCGTGTGCTTGATCTCCTGGTCGTCGATGATGCGGCCTGCGCGGGTATCCACCAGCAGCATGCGTCCGGGTTCCAGCCTGCCTTTGTAGGCCACCTTTTCGGGCGGAACCTCGAGCACACCCACTTCAGAGGCCAGGATGAGCTGGTTTTCGGTGGTGACATAATAGCGCGAAGGGCGCAGGCCGTTGCGGTCGAGCATCGCGCCGATCATGACCCCATCGGTGAAGCCCATCGCGGCCGGGCCATCCCAGGGTTCCATCAGGTTGGCGTGAAACTCATAAAAGGCACGTTTCTCATCATCCATGGATTCATGGTGTGACCAGGGCTCCGGGATCATCATCATCATGACGTGCGGCAGCGAACGCCCGGCCAGCACCAGGAATTCGAGACAATTATCGAACATGGCCGTGTCACTGCCATCCTGACGGATGATCGGCAGAATCTTCTTCATGTCGCTGCCGAACAGCTCAGATTCAAGTATGTTTTCCTGGGCGCGCAGCCAGTTGATGTTGCCGCGCAGGGTGTTGATCTCGCCGTTATGGATGATGTAGCGGTAAGGGTGGGCGCGCTCCCAGTTGGGGAAGGTGTTGGTGCTGAAACGCGAATGTACCAACGCCAGCGCGGTTTCCAGGTCTGGCTCGGCCAGATCGAGGAAATACCCTTCCAACTGGTCGGAGACCAGCATGCCTTTATAGATCAGGGTTTTATAGGACAGGCTGGCAATGTAGAAAAATTCGCCGCCTTCATAGATCCCGCCGTAGCGGATTTCACTTTCGGCGCGCTTGCGGATCACGTACAGCTTGCGTTCAAAGGCGTTCTCATCTGCCAGCTCGGGGCTGCGCGAGATGAAGATCATGCGCATCTTCGGCTCGGCGCGTTTGGCGGTGCTGCCGATGGCGGTGTTGTTGACCTTGACAGTGCGCCAGCCGAGCACGCGCTGGCCTTCGGAAGCGACGATTTTTTCAAATTGAATTTCTATCGCGCGGCGGTAGTTGACATCCTGTGGCAGGAAGACCATGCCAACGCCGTAGTGTCCCGGCTCGGGCAGCGTAAACCCATGCCGCTCAGCCTTGCGCTGCAAGAACGCATGCGGCACCTGCATCAGGATGCCAGCGCCATCGCCGGTGTTGGTTTCGGAACCGCGCGCGCCGCGGTGCGTCAGGTTGCGCAGGATCGTCAGGGCGTCGCGGATGATCTGATTTGTTTTCTTTCCATCGATGTTGACCACCATGCCCACGCCGCAGGCATCGTGTTCATACTGCGGATCATATAAGCCCTGTTTGGGCGGCACGCCTGGCAGTCCTTTCGTAGCTGTGTTCATTATCTCTCCTTCAAGCAGCGCGAGTCAGGCTGCCCTACATATCTATTGGGTCAAAACGCCGTCGGGGGCAAGCAATTAAGCAGTTACAACACCGAAAAAAACCAAAGGGTTTTCTCGAAATTGTGCTTTCCAGTCTGTTTGGTCGATAGGTTTAGACAACTTGCAATTCCGATATTAAATTCGATATTGTATCCCC
>JFJP01027530.1_pt1 | contig 11412 bp, 11 predicted proteins | sample 431651 | NCBI WGS metagenome assembly JFJP01 (sample SAMN02602958, study PRJNA72255) | Microbial mat metagenome, whole genome shotgun sequencing project. | biome: fresh water; feature: sink hole; material: water; isolation source: purple microbial (photo- and chemosynthetic) mats found in... | reverse complement strand
TCGCCTTTGGAGATTATCCCGGAGTTTATTTTCAGGTTTTTTGATTTATTAGATGATCTGATTGTTTTTTTCATCATTTTTTGGGTGGTTTCCTTCTATTATTTATCAGAGATCATGTGGGAAAAATTGAAAAAGCTTGTTGTTTTTCAAATAGAAAGAAAATAAAGATATTTTTTTTGTGTTTTTATTTGAAGATTTTGAAAGGGAAAGGACTCAATTGATATTTTTCTGAAGAAATTATCTAAATTTATCGATTTTGATAGAATGCATAAAAATAATATTTTTTTTTTTTTTATTTTCCAATAATAATTTTTTTATTTAATTTTCTTTTTTTGTTTTTTTATCATTTTAAAATGTTTTTATTTTTTCTTTGATTTTCTGGAATAACCAGAAAAGTTAACAAAAAATTGATTAAAAAAAAACAATAATTTTGTAATTTATTACAAATACGATGAACACCCCAACGATTGAGCTGGCAGCAAATAATCAAGGTTATTTTTAACGATATTTTATAAAAACCTCCCACAAAATTCATAGAAAGTAAATTAAACAATTATATAGCAAATTTAGATTCCACAACTCTAAACGTCAATCAAGCAAATGCTCATATTTTTTTGACTTTAACTCGTTCAAATGTTAATTCAAAAAAATCATGGTTTCAATTTGGTAAAAAACCTCAATGGCAAACTATGTCTGATAGAGAGATTTTGACTCATTCAGCTGATATTGAAATCGGAATGAATAAAATCTCAACAGGCAAATATAATTTCATCACATTTTTTCCAAAAAACCTTTTTGAACAATTTTCGAAACAAGCAAATCTCTATTTTTTGGTAATTTTCATTTATTTTTTTTGAGGTTTAATTTACAAAAATCGAAGTTTATAGGAATTATGCAAATAATCAGCGCTATTTCGATTTCTAATGGTCAGCCTGTTATTTATGTGCCTTTGGCTGTGATTTTAATGATTACAGCTGTAAAGGATTTGTTTGAAGATTTGAAAAGGCATAAAGCAGATAATGAAGAGAATAATAGGAAGATTATGGTGCTTAGAGAAGGAAATTTAATAGAAACTGTGTGGAGCAATCTCATGGTCGGAGAGATTATTAAGGTAAAATTAAAAAATTATTTTATCATATTTTGAATGATCATTTATTTTTTCATAAAAATTTTTAATTTTACATTTAATGAATGTTTGTTTGTGTACAATTTGGAAAATAATGAAACCTTATATTAATTTTTTTGAAAATTAGCAATTTAAATTTTATTATAAAATTCTTATTCCAATTAGAATGACAATTACAAATATTTTATTTAATTTTAGGTCAATGAGGATGAGTTTTTCCCTGTTGATATGTTAGTGATAATGTCTAGTGAAAAAAAGGGGATCTGTTACATAGAGACCAAAAATCTCGATGGTGAAACTAACCTCAAAAGAAAATCAAGCAATACTAAAATTATGGACTTCTTAGGTGGAAAAGAGCAAAATCTTTTTTCATCAGAAAATAAATTCAAATTTTGTTATGAAAAACCGAATCCCTATTTATACACATTCACAGGCACTGCGATATCAGAATCAGGAGAAAAAGTCTCTTGTGATAATCAAAATTTTGTTTTGAGAGGATGCAGTCTGAGAAACACAAAGTATGTTTTTGGATTGGTGTGTTATAATGGCCATGACACCAAAATCATGCTGAATTCGATGAAGGCCAGAGCTAAGAAAAGCAGGGTTGAAGTGATCATGAATAAACAAATTGTCATTGTTTTTGTTTTACAAGTAAAAAATTATTTTTTTTAATTTTATTTAAAATTTTTGATTTGATTTAAAATTTTAATTTTTTTTTTTTTTTAATTAGATTCTAATTTGCCTTTTCTGCTCATTTTTCTACGCGATCAGTTATTCCAAAAAGGAAAACCAATTCACTTATTTAGAAATCGACCAAACTGGATCAGTTGACCATTCATTTGTCTACAATTTTTTCATTCGAATGGGCAATTGGATTCTCATCTTCACGTTCAAACTTTTTATTTAATTTTTATTTATCTATTATTAAATTTTAGAAATTTTGTTCCAATTTCTCTATTAGTTACCTTAGAAATGGTTAAATTCATGCAAGGCATTTTTATTTCAAAGGATAAAGAAATGAAAAGCTTGGATAATGAGAGTGTTGTGGTTCAATCTTCGAATCTCAATGAGGAATTAGGCCAAGTTGAGTACATTTTTTCAGATAAAACAGGCACGTTAACCTGCAATATCATGGAGTTTCGAAAGGTCTCTATTAATGGGATTTCTTTCGGGGATGATGGGTCACAAAACATGACCAATTTTCCCAAAGTTTCGAATGTGAATTTCTCAGATTCTTTGTTTTTTGCAGCTTTAGAGAATAAAAACCACACTAATTATCAATCTATAGAGTATTGAAATTTGATATTTATTATAATAACAAATTTAATTAATTTAGTTTTTATTACAGGAATTTCTGAGAATTTTATATTCAGTTATTAATTTTATTATTGTAATAAATTTTTTAATTTATAAATTATTTAGTTCAGTTCTTAATTTTAATATTATAATAAATATTTATTTGTGTTAATATTTTCTTGTAGTAAAGCTTTGCTATTGTTATCTTTATGTCATACTGTAATAATGGAGTTCAAGAATCAAGAAAATATTTACAATGCTTCTTCTCCAGACGAGTTGGCTTTAATAAATTTCGCAAAATTAGCAGGATACGAGTTTTGTGGGATCGACGATTTCAATAGGATGATGGTCAAGGTCAGAGGCGTTGTTCAGAATTTCGAATTGTTGCAAACGTTAGAATTCACAAGCAATAGAAAAAGAATGTCAATCATCGTGAAGAATTTCAATGATGAGATCTATTTGTATACTAAAGGAGCTGATTCAATTCTTTTGGAAAGAATGAACAGATCAAAGTAATTTTTTCAATTTATAAAAAAAATTCTTAAAAAACAAAAACTTATATTTTTAAAGTAAATTGCTGATAGATGCTACCTGGAAACACCTTGAAAGATATGCTGAAAAAGGTTTACGAACCTTGATGATGTGTGAGAAGAAACTCAGCAAAGAAGAATACAATTCCTGGGCTTCAAAATATCACGAGGCTATGACTTCAATTGAGGATCGCGATAAAAAAATGGAGGAAGTTCAAGAGTTAATTGAAAAGGATTTGAATTTGATTGGGGCCACTGCTATTGAGGACCGTTTACAGGATGATGTGGCTCGAACGATAGCAATTTTAAAAGAAACTGGGATAAAGGTTTGGGTTTTAACTGGCGATAAGATCGAAACTGCAAGAAATATCGCTTACTCTTGCAGTTTATTAACTAGTGAATTAGAACAAATAACTATTGATCAGAAAGATGAGAATGAAATTTTCAGACAAATAGACGAAGAACAAAAAAAGGTTTTTTTAGCTGTTTTAATTTTAAATTTTTTTCATTTCTGTTCAAATTTTTTGGAATTGTAACATTTTAAATTTTTGTAAATTAATTCTTTCAAAAAAACAGTTAGAAGCGCAAACAAAATATGCTTTAATCCTCTCCGGAGACACTCTGATCCATGCATTAAAGCCTTCAATTTCCAAAAAACTGCTCGAATTAGCAAGTTTCTGCGAAGCAGTTCTCTGTTGTCGTGTATCTCCAAAGCAGAAGCAAGAAGTGGTTTCATTAGTTCGATCAGGGGTATTTCTTTGAAAACAATTTCCATTAATTTCCTTTTGATTTTTTTTCTTTTAGCGTCCAAACGTTACAACTTTAGCAATAGGAGATGGTGCGAACGATGTGAACATGATCACAGCAGCACATATTGGGATAGGAATCAAAGGAAAAGAAGGTTCTCAAGCATCACGAGCCAGCGATTATGCCTTAGGAGAGTTCAAATTCCTAAGAAGATTGCTTCTTTTTCATGGAAGAGAGTCTTATAGAAGAAATTCTATACTAATTTGTTATAATTTCTTTAAGAATGTCGTTTTGGTACTTCCTCAGTTTTGGTTTGGGTTTTTCGATCTTTTTTCTGGACAAACCCTATATGATTCTTATATATATCAATTGTTCAATTTGTTTTATGCCAGTATGCCGATCATTATTTTTGCGGTGTTTGATCAGCAATATAAGCCTGAATTTCTGGATAAATGTGCGATGACGTATGAGGCTGGAGTCAAAGGACTCAATTTTAATAAGAAAGTTTTTTGGCAATGGTTCTTTAACGGAGTTTGGCAAGCTTTAATTATTTGCATCTTTATGTAAATTTTTTTTGTTTAATTATTATTTTTTTTCTTCAGAATTCTTTTGAGATTTTTTTTTTGAATTTTTATTTTTTACAAAATTGTTTTTGAATTATATTTTATTTTATATATATTTTAATTAAACATATTTTATATAGATATCAAACTTTATGCTATAATTTCGTCAACAAAAATGGCTTTGATATTGGTTTCTGGGCTGCGGGAATCTCTTGTTTTGGTGGTTGTGTGATTATCGCTAATGTTAAGGTGGTTCTTTTCAGCAACACTTTTTCCATTCTAAGCGCTTTTTTTTTGATCGGAAGCTTTATTATCTATATAATTTCCTTTGTAATCGTCAATAAAATGAAAGGAGTCTCAGAAGTCTATCTTGACTTAAAAAAGTATTTTTTAATTGCAAAAAATGCTTATTTTTTATAGATTACATCAAGTTGGTGGATTTTATTTAGTATATATTCTATTATTGGTCTTTACATCTGGGGCGGATTTAGCCATGACTCGATATAATCGTAAGAAACACTTTTTCTTTATAATTTATTCAGTTTTAATGGTTTTATCAAGTTTTTTAACATTTATCTATTTTAATTATTAAAGTTTTTTTAGATTTTTTATATTTCAAATTCCTTTAATTTTTAATCTAATTATTAGGATTCAAAATCTCAAGAAATAGCAAGCCAAAAATTTCAAAGCTCTTTCTTGAGAGCACCAAATGTGCTGCTAACATCGACAAAAATGTCAGAAAAGACGTTAAAGATATCAATAACGCCATAATGGAAGAGAATTTGCAGGGACAGGGCATTCAAATAGCTCCTTTAAAGAAATCAATGAGAAAAACTCGTATTTAATTAATTTTTTTATTTATTTTTGCTGAATCACTGTAAGATTTTTTAAAAAAAGACACAGGGTATGCTTTTAGTCAAGAAGATATAAAAGAGGATTTGGAGAGGAGAGACCATGTGTTTTAATCAATTTTTAAAGGAAATCTTGTTTTGTTCTAAATTTCTTTACTTTTTAAAATTTTTTCATTTTAATAAAATAATTTTTAATGAAATTTTGGTGAAAAAATTTAAATTTTTCTTCTTCAAACATTTTGAAAATTAAAATTAGATTTTATATTTTTTTCAATTACAAAAAAAATTAAATGTGAAATTTTTTAAAAATCCTTTTATTTAGTTTTTCTGTTAAATTAATAGTCACAATTTAAATTTTTTTAATTAAAATTCTTATTATTCATTTTTTTTTTCATTTAATTAAAACAGTTAATTTAAACAAATTTCTTGCTTTGAAGTTTCGGGCTTTTATAAACCAAACAAGCAATCATTAAAGTCATAAATATCCCAATCGTTAAACTCAAGAAATATTTCGAAACCCACGAGTTTTGAGTCTTTAAATCCAGAAGATTATCAGAATTCGCAAAGAGAAAAACCCTTAATTTTTTCAAATCTTCTTCAAAAATTCTTTGAATTGCGATATTAGCAGATTTAAAATTGGCGATTTCCAAAGAACTCAATGCGATAATTATATTCATTTTGAGTTTTTTCCAGATTTCTTGCAATTCTTCGTTGTTTCGCAATGTGAAAATTTCTGAAAAACTGTATTTTTCAATGAACTTTTACAGAAAAAATAAATAAATTCAGAAAAAAAGCATAAATTTATTGTTTTTTACTGATATAGGAAGAGTTTCATTGAAAATCATTGAAATTCGCGTTAAAAGAGTACTGTAAAATGAATAGATTTTATATTCAGAAGTTCTAAATCTCTGCATCGGATGTGTTTTTTCAAAGAAAATCTGTGCTTTCATTTGAAAGAAATTTTCGAAGATAAAAGCAGTTAAATTTTTATGGAAGATCCCAGTGTCAAATTGATTTTTCATCACAAAAGTCCAGAGAAAAAGCTTTCCATCGGGCTTTTTATTGTTTATTATAAGGAAAAATAGGAAAATAAAGAGAAATACTTCGTTTTTTTGAAAAACTCTGATTGCATGATCTGCGAAAATAAAAGGTTCTTTGGAGGAAGCTATATTCATTTCATCTGTTATCAGAAAACTAAAAAAAAAAAAATGACGTTATTTCAAAAAAAACTAAAGAATTTTTTCTTAAAGAACAAAAAAAATTCTGAGTTTTTCTTTCAAAAAACAAACAAACTCTGTTTCGTTTTCGAGCTCGAAAACAAGAAAATAGAACAAACTGATCCTATTTTGTGATAAACTTCTGATATATTTCAAGATTTCCATCAAATCAATCCTACTATCTTTATAAAAATCCTAGTGTTTTTTAATCAAAAACCCACCATTTCCTTATAATACTTCAATTTGAAACAAAGAAATTTCTTCAGAAGCATGAAAATTGACATTTTCTTTGATTTTTAAGGAGAAAACGTCAATTTCTTGGTGAAAATTCAGTTGTTCAAAGGATTTAGATGTCATAACATTGATATTATTCACAGTTGTTGTAAAGGGATTAGCCAGTTTTGTCGAGAAATTCATGTAATCTTGTGTAATATCCTTCAAAAGAAGTCCTTGACTTTTATTGTGATTGTAAATTGTGTAAAAAGTTTCATCTTTTAATTTCATGAAGTCTTGTGATAAATAATTTTGATCTTTTAAAGGAATGTAGAAAATTTGGAGATCTTTGCTGGTTTTTATTTGGGAGAGATAGGATAGGATTTGAACGATTGTACCATGCTCAGAGTATGAGAATTCATCTTGGGGTGAGATTGGGGGGAAAATTAGAAGAATTATTATGAAAAATAGCGTTTTGGTCATATTTTAAATTAAAATATTTTTTTAATCGAAAATTTAGTAATTCCATCAACCCAAAATTAAACAAAACCCAAAACTCCAATAAATTTATCAATAAACCCCAACAAAAATGGAACATGGAACCAACAATAGTAAAATTGCTCTCTTCATCGCTGAATTCGCTGGAACTGCTATTTTTTTCGTCGGTATCTTCTTCACATCCCCTTTATCAACAAGAAAACCCTCTTGCGACAGCTGTTGGTGTTGGTGGTGGTCTTTTTATTGCTATAATGACCTTTGGCAAAGAAACAGGAGGTCATTTCAATCCAGCAGTGACAACAGGCTATTTCTTCTTTCTGGTTCGTGAACGATGTCGATATCTCAAAAACTATTTCATCTTGATTTTTGCTCAGTTTTTAGGGGGTTTATTTGCAGGCCTTTTGCTTTATATTTGTTCAGAAAGCGAACCAATTCTTGCGCCTGCGGAGGGTAATATCATCGGATCGATACTCGATGAAATAATCTTTACTTTTATCTTCTTATTGGTTATCTTTTGTGTCAAAAGCAGATACACGGCTCATACAAAGGACGGAGTTCTTGGGGCATTGACAGTCTCAATGACACTGAGTTTTACAGTTATTTATGGCGGAGAAATTAGTGGGGAATGCTATAATCCAGCTGTGGGCTTTGCTTTGAATATATGGGCTGCTTTGGCGAATTCAAATGCAAAATATTTAAAATACTTGTATTTGTATATTTTGGCTCCTTTGGCTGGTGGAATTATAAGTGGTGCTGTAGTGAAATTCTATTTGAATAAAAGGATTTTGAATATATTCATAGAAGAAATGGAGAATGATAAGCAAAGCGGTGAAATTTGCATTATAAAGAACGTGGATGAATCACAAATTTCACATGATGATGGAATAAACACCGCGACTCCTTTTAAGAAAATTTAAAAATGCTTAATAATTGCAAGAGAATTCATATAGTAATAATTATAAAACAATTAAAAATAACCTAATTTTATCAAAAACTGAAAAAATAACCAACTGAAATGAACTCCTTGATCAATCTCAGTAATTTTTGTCTGGATTACAAGGATTTTTCAGCTCACTATAAGCTGATCCGTAAATCCCGCGACTCCCAATTAGGTGAAATACAGCTTATGAAGCATAAACCTACCAATAAAATTGTCCAAGTAAAAGAGCAAGCAGTCGACAATGAACAAGATCTCAATGAGTTATTATCATCTTTGGAAGAATTTCTACCTTACAATTCAAGTGAAAATTTCCTTTCATTTCTCGGTTTTTCTATCAGACAGCTTTTGCTTCCTTTAAAACCGATAAAAAACTCAAATCCTCCAATAAAATGGTCGATTTATATGATATACGAATATTTTGACAACGATTTAGAAAAAGAAGCCAATTGGAAAATGAAAACTGGTCAGGTTTTTCCTGAAACAACTCTTTGGAAAATCATAGATGGATTGATAAATTGCATGGAGCTTCTGCAAAAAAGAAGTAAGAGATATGGTGATATACGTCCCTGCAACATTTATTACTCAAAACAAGAGGAGATTATAAAGCTTCTCTTCACAAATTACGCTAAAACAGCCTTTGATTTAATTTTGGCAAAAAAATTACCTTATTATAAATGTTTTTTAGCTCCTGAACAATTAGAAATCGTCAGGGATCAGCGTCCCAATGAAAAAAGTTTCGATTTGATTAAATGTGAGATTTTTTCAATCGCCATCCTGATTCTATCAATATCCTTCCCTCAGAACAAAGAACGAATCTATAATATACAGGAGCCTGTTTTGTTATATTCTGGAATAAATAGCAAATTAAGCACTTTCAAAGCAAATTATTCAAAAGGTTTCACGGTCCTTTTAGAACAAATGCTGAGTGTTAATGAGAATTTAAGACCGAATCTCGCAGAATTAAGAGGTATTATTAACAAAAACGTGAAAAACCAGCATGTGTTCAATAAATTGCCAACTGAATCCACAATTCCTAAATACCACACTACCCATAATAGCTTTGACTCGAATATAATGCTCACATATTATGATAAAAACCTGGATTCATTGTCTTTACAAAGAATTCTTAATGATAGTAAAAGCACAAAAAGAACTGATAAAACAACCTTTAGTTTGCCAAGCAAAGAAATGCTGATGCTAGAATCAAAAGAAAATAGTTCTTTGAATAATAATATTGAAATGGATTCTCTTGAACAGAAAGAAACAATGGAAATCAAAGAAAAAGATCTAAGAACTGGTTCAAATTCTATTGAAGAATCTGAAAAAAAAGTTCCTTTTTTTGAAAAAGTCAAAAAAGAAGATCTAAAAAATAAGCAAAACCCAATAAAAAATAAAATAAATGTTCACAGGAAAAATAATTCTGAGATTCCCACTCAAAAGAAAAGCTTTAAACCTGTTAGAATGTCTTATGGAACTTCTCCTGTGGAGGTGTCTTTTGAAGAAAACGCAAGAATTAGTAATTTGATTCAGAAAATGGAAAAGAAACTTTTATATGACAAAAACAACCCTACAGTTTTGAAGGCTTTCATGGAAAAAATCCATTATTCTAATGGATCTTTATATATAGGCAGGATCAACAATGGCATTCGGGAAGGCAAAGGCATTTATTATTTTTCTCACAAAGAGATTTATGGAGGTGATTGGAAACAGGATCGATTTGATGGAAATGGGATATATATTTATGATAACGGTGATATTTATGAAGGAAACTTAGAAAAAGGTCTAAAAAAAGGCAAAGGAAATTATTATTATAGCAATGGAGATAAATATGAAGGTGATTGGTCAGAAAATAAAAAAAACGGATTTGGGATCTTTTTTTTCAGAAACCAAGAGAAATTCGAAGGATCTTGGATTAATAATGAGAAGAACGGTCCTGGAGTTTACTATTTTGCAACAGGAGATAAATTTGAAGGAACCTGGACCAACGGCAAGAAAAAAGGAAAAGGAATGGTATATTTCTCTAATAAATCAATTTTCGAGGGAAAATGGGAAGAAAATATGCCGCAAGGACATGGGCTTTTGCGTTATGTTAATGGAGATACATATGAAGGTTCCTTTATTTGTGGAATGAAAGAAGGTGAAGGGGTTTATGCACATGGTGCAGGATGTCGTTATGAAGGCACATGGAGGAATGATGAACAGACTGGTAAAGGAGTTCTATGTTATACAAATGGTGATCATTATCAAGGTGGAATAATGAATGGATTCAGGTTTGGGTATGGGGTTTATTTTTATTCATCAGGAGAAAGATATGAAGGTGAATGGAAAGAGAATTTGAAGCATGGAAATGGAAAATTGATCATTATGAAGGAGAGTTATTATGAAGGGGAATGGATTCATGGGAAAAGAGATGGGTTTGGGGTTATGCTGTATGAAAATAAGGAGAAATATGAAGGCAGTTGGAAAGAAGATAAAAAAGAAGGAAAAGGAGTGTATACTTGGAGCAATGGAACAGTTTATAATGGGTATTGGAAGGAGGATAAAATGAATGGGGAGGGGAAGTATGTTGATGAGTTTGGAATGGAGATTAATGGATTGTGGTTGAATAATGAGTTTTGGGATAAATGCTGAAAGGGATAAAGGATGGAGTGGGATATAAATTTGTTTGATTATGAGGAGAGTGATAGCTTAAGTTATTATATGTTTAAATAAAATAAATAAATATCAAAATTTGTTTAGAAAGCTCATGAAGGAAAAATTATTTGAGGAATAAAAAAATAATTGAACTTGTTAAACGATTTTTTTTTTATATACAAAAAAAAATTATTAATTAATTATTAATTTTTTTGCTTCTTTTGTTTTGGAAGGTTTAATTTTCATCTCTAAAAAATTGTTTTTTATATTTTATTTTTTTCATTTTTTGATCAAAAAACTTTATTTTCGTGAAAAAAACTTCTAATTTTTTTAGAAAATTAAAACTTCTCAAAAAAATGAATCAAACTATAAAATCCAGAAATTACAAAGAAATTTTAAAGGGACATAATGATATAATACTAACTCTAGTTCTTAAAGACCAGGATATCCTTTTGAGTATTTCAAATGATGGTTGCCTAAAAGGTCTTTATAATCAGCAAATAAAAAACTTTTCTTTCCTTGGAATAAATTAAAATAATTGTAGAATGGAATCTTCCCGAAAGAAAGATAAATCGAAAATTGACCCTCAGACGAATCCCTCAAATTTCAAATGAAAATCTATCAGAAAATCGAGAGAAATTTGATTTAACCTCAATTATTTTAAATGAAACGAATTTTATCGGTGGCTATAAAGATGGATTGATAATACTATGGAATACGGTAAAATTTCTTATCAAATCAAACAAAATTTATTAATTTTTAAATTTAGAATGGAGAAATTTTGGATTTCTTAGAAG
>JFJP01042577.1_pt1 | contig 11414 bp, 7 predicted proteins | sample 431651 | NCBI WGS metagenome assembly JFJP01 (sample SAMN02602958, study PRJNA72255) | Microbial mat metagenome, whole genome shotgun sequencing project. | biome: fresh water; feature: sink hole; material: water; isolation source: purple microbial (photo- and chemosynthetic) mats found in... | reverse complement strand
AATCATTCAAAATTTCATTTAACACCTATCAAGCGGGAAGAAAATACCACGGCGTTGAAAAAATGAACTTGAATGGCGAACATAATGATCCTTCAATTATTCGAAGCCATTTGACCTGGAACTTATTTGCTACGATGAATGTGCCAGCTTCACGAAGTAATCACGTGAATGTTTTTATCAACAACCGATTCTATGGTTTGTATATCAACGTGGAACATGTGGATGAAGAATTTGTTGAAAGCCGGTATGCTAATCAATTCGGAAACCTTTACAAATGCTTGTATCCGGCCAATTTAAGCTATTTGGGTACCAACCCCAATGATTATAAAAACAATGGTTATGAATTGAAAACCAATGTGGAAAAAGATGATTACTCCGATTTAATAAATTTTATACATACGCTGGATAATTCAACCCCAGCGCAACTGCCGGAAAAGTTGGAGCCCATTTTTAATGTCAATAGTTATATCCGTTATTTAGCCGTCGAAATTTTTAGCGGGCATTGGGATGGCTATTCCTTCAATAAAAATAACTATTACCTATACAACAATGCTTTTACTGGAAAATTCGAGTTCATACCTTACGATACCGATAATACCTTCGGCATCGATTGGTTCAATATCGATTGGGCAACCAGAGATATTTATAATTGGTGGCCCGAATGGGAGGACAGGCAGTTAACCTCAAAAATTTTAGGGAATCAAGTTTATAAAGATCGCTTTTCATTTTTTATGAACGAATTGATTACCAAACATGCAAATGTTGATACTTATTTTACTGAAATTGATGCCATTAAATCAAAAATTGATGCTTCAGCCGAAGCTGACATATACCGCACCCTCGATTATGGGTGGTCCATCAATGATTTTCATCGATCGTATTCCGAAAAGTTAGGAAATCATGTGAAATATGGAATCAAACCTTTTATTTCAACCCGAATTGCTAGTATTAAAAACCAACTCGTTGTTAATCCAATAGCTCCAATAGTCTCCAATGTCTATCATAATTATCCACCGTTAACTGAAGCAATTACCATTAAGGTGGATATTGTTGACGATGAACTCAATCCAACAGCCTCGGTTTATTATCGGTTTAATGATGAAGCTACCACTTCATTACCCATGAGTTATCAAAACGGAGAGCTTTATACCGCTTCACTCCCATCAATCAATCAACCGGGAACGGTTTACTTTTATCTAGTTGCCACAGATGCAAGCAATAAAACTACCCGCGAGCCATCAGTTGGAGAATACGCTTTAAAAATTGGAATCAGTGATGCAACACTTACCATCAATGAATTTATGACGGGCAATACCCAATCCATAGTTGATAATCATGGAGAGGCCGCTGATTGGATTGAGATTAAAAACACAGGCTTGCAAGCCGTTAGTTTGCTTAACAAATATCTTACTGATGATTTAACCCATACAACCAAATGGAGTTTTCCTGACGTTACACTGGAACCGGGTGCGTTTTACATAGTTTGGGCCGACGATGATGCCAAGCAGGGCCCGAACCATACCAATTTTAAGCTGAGCCAGAATGGGGAATCGCTCGGTATTTTTGATTCCTTTGAAACCAATTATGCAGCCATTGAAACGTTCAGTTTTACCCCTCAGGATGATGATATTTCGTATGGGAAAAACAGTGCCGGTAAATTCGTGCAGCAAAACTTCATAACTCCGGGCGGAGAAAATGAATCAGCCGATGTTTCGTATATTACCTTTCATTACAACATGAACAAGCAACTACAGGATGGAAACTTTAATTCATTGGTCGATTTTATAGATATTGCCGGTACTTTTAATGACTGGAAAGGAAATGAAATAATATATGATGGAAATAAGGATGGCATCTATAGCATTACGCTGTTTGGCTTTGCTGCCAATGAAACCATTGAATATAAAGCACGAATAAACGCAGATTGGGGTACTGCTGAATTTCCTGAATTAGGAGGAGATGGAAATCGCATGTATCAGGTCATTTCAGGATCCAACATTCTGGAACATTGGTATAACGATGAAAAAACAGGTATTGCCTCTTTAAAAAACCGTTCCGAACTATCCATATTTCCAAATCCAGTAAATCAACAGCTGGTAACTATTGAATTCCCAACAGCAATTGAGCAACTGACTATTTATAACTTAAATGGGATTGAAATTTTTACTGGCAAGTATTCCGAAAGAATCATTCACCTGGAACAAAACATAGAATCAGGTATTTACTTGATTCAAATTACTTCAGAAAAAAAATCCTATCAATCGAAAATAATTATTCAGTAAGATTTTGATTACGATTTTTTTTGGGTTTGCGATGAGGAGGTTCCTTATTGCAATGCCTTACCATTTATTCTGGCTCTGATTCAAAACCCGATGGAAGGTTTTTACTTGTCTTCGCTCCTATTTTTCGCAAATCTTCGGTTCGTTGAATTAAGTTTCCTCTCCCATATTTAATCTTATTGAGGGAGGCATCCAAGGCTTTCTGTGTCTGCTTTAACCGGGAATCCACATCGTTTAAATCGTTTAAAAGTCCTACAAATTTATCATACAGATCGCCACTTTTTTGGGCTATTTCAATAGCATTTTTAGTCTGATTTTCCTGTCGCCAGATAGATGAAATGGTTAACAGCGTTGCAATTAATGTGGAAGGACTTACAATCACTATTTTATTTTCCCAGGCCAAGTTAAACAATTGCGCATCCTCTTTTATGGCAAGGCTAAACGAAGATTCCACAGGAACAAACATTAAAACGTATTCCGGAGTATTTAAACCGCCCAACTTATAATATTTTTTTTCGGCCAATTCTTTTACATGATTACGTATGCTTTGTATATGAAGTTTAAGGTATTTATTGTGTTCCTCGTTATCCAAAGCATTTGCAAATTGCTCAAACGCCACCAAAGAAACTTTAGCATGTTGCATTTGAGTTTGGTATTCCCTATTTTTCTCTAAGCCACTGCTTTCCAAAATTCGTTCTAAAACTACTTCGCCCCAATTCCCCTGAACTTTAACATCACCCTTTAAAGCCCGTGTCAAGTTGTCAGCTTCACGACTTATCCGCAGGTTTAATTCAAAAAGTTTTTTAATCTCAACTTGCAGCGTAGTTTGATCTTTCAAATTTCTCAAATAGGTATCTTCCACCTTTTGTTCAAACTCCTTCAGTTTTTGACTAAGCGGATTTAGAACCGTTTGTAAGTTCTCACTATTCTGTTGCGTAAAAACCTTTGACTTTTCGTCCATAATATTGTTGGCCAATACTTTGAACTGATCGGTAAACTGTTTTTGCAGGTTGTCCACTTCACTTTTATAAGCAGTAAAACGTTCTTCTAAATTCAAATTATCAGCCTTAGTGGATGCTAATTGCCCGGTAAGTGATAATAGAGCATTTCTGCTTGCTTCCAAATCAGAATGTACTTTATTAATTTCAGCATTCAACCATTCTAATTGAGCCTTACTAAGCTGTTCCTGAATTTGTTTTTCGGCAAGAAGACTTTGCGCAGCAATTAATTGCTCATTAGCTATATAATTGCTTTTTATGTAAACATAAACTGCAAGTCCGCCGCAAACAAAGCCTATAGACAAAAAGAATATAATAAATCCCACTTCCATATGTAAAATATAAGCATTAATGCTTTAAAAATACATTGATTTTATGGGCTTAAAAAATGAAAAAACAATCATTTTAACGTTATTCGATAACAAAAATCAGTATTTTCCGTTTAAAAGCAAGTTCTCTAAAATTTAATTGGCACGTAGTTAGTATAGCACTATTAAGTTTAGAAAATGGTGGGTTTAATTTTTAAATAACAGATTGTGAATACAAAGCAGCAATAAATGGTTAAATTTAGTGCCCCCTTTAAAATAGAAAAAATACATTAAAAATGATTCAAGATCCCATAAATAGTCCTTACATAACTGCGATGCTCCGTCGTCACCGGTATTATACAAAAACCGGCTTCTATAAGTTTTTATTATTAAATACATTAAAAGTTCTAGCTATAATCTTAGCCGTGGTAATTGTTTTTATCATTCTCGAGAAATGGGTGCTAGATTTTGAAGCAATTTTTAAATCAATATTCAATGATTTAAGCAATGGATTGGTACTCATTGTATTTCTGTTATCGGAATCTTTTTTTGGCCTAATTCCTCCCGACTTATTCATTTTATGGGGACGAAAGTTTGAAAGCCCATGGCTCATGGTAGCCCTTTTATCCGCCATATCTTACATGGGTGGAGTAATTTCATATGCCTGGGGTTATAAAGTGGGAGGCATAAAAAAAATAAACTTATACTTAACAAAACGATTTAAAGATAATTTTACAAAAATCAAACGCTGGGGAGCCTTATTTATAATTGTAGCGGCTCTTTTCCCTATTCCCTATAGTGTAGTGTGCGTTCTATCAGGAATGTTAAAATACCCATTCAAAATATTCCTTTGGTTAGGATTATTCCGAATTCTGCGTTTTTTTATCTACGGTCTGGTATTGTTTGGTATTCTCAGCATGTAATAATTAGTTGATAAGCCTTACCTTTTTATTGATAATTGAGTACCAAAAAACTACTATAATTTTGTACTTTTAACCTGCCCGTTAAAAAGACGAATCATAAAAAAACCATGCAAGAAATTATCAATCGGCCGCCAACTAATAACATGCTGCGTCGCCACCGATACTATGCTAAAAGCGGCTTTTACTCATTCCTAATTAAAAACACGATTAAAGTATTAGTCATTGTAGCGGCGATAATTGTGACTTTGTTAGCGGTTGAAAAATGGATTATTGATACCGATGTGTTTTTTGAATACCTATTCAGAGATTTAAATAATGGACTTGTAATTGCAGTGTTCGGAATATCACAAGCGTTATTAGGTTTTATTCCACCTGATTTATTTATAATTTGGTCACGAAAATTCGAAAACCCATGGCCTATAGTCAGTTTGCTTGCAATACTTTCGTATATAGGTGGTATTGTTTCATTCAGTTTGGGAATGAAAATACAAACCATTCCAAGGATTAGCCAATACATTTCGGTTCGATTTAAAAATACGTCATCTAAAGTACGCCGCTGGGGCGGCTTGTTCATTGTTTTGGCAGCACTTTTCCCGATTCCTTACAGTACAGTTTGCTTTATTATAGGCATGATGAAATATCCGTTTAAACTATTCATTTGGTTGGGTTTATTCCGCATTTTACGCTTTTTTATTTATGGATTGGTGCTTTTTGGAATTCTCAGCCTATAACTGCTCTATATAACAATTACTTATGGGTTATTGGCAACTCATTATTTGCAATTTTAACATTACCATTGTTCATTTAAAAATTTATGGTTAATTTGCTCTTATTCAAGTAATCATTTGACCTGCTAATCTCGTGAAACGGATTCTACTACTAATTAGTTTTTTGGTTAATTGCAATTTGATACATTCGCAAAATGCTATCAATACTCTTTTTGTATCCGTTGATACCAATTTATTGCCGTCAGAAAAACTTACCTTTTTGTTTAATTATTGCGAATTGAATGCAAGCAAAAACCCCAATGCTGTTAGGCAAATTTTAATTGAAGCTAAGGCCTTTATGGATATCAAAAACCTGAACCATCGAAAAGGAGAGTATTCATATCAATATGCTACTTATTATGCAACCATTCATAATTTCGACAGCGCCATAACTTTATACACACTATCGTTGCAACTGGCTCCTGAAAACAATAGCGATTTACACAGTAAAATAAATACGAAACTTGCATTAATTTACAGGGAACAAGGTCTTTTGCAACAAGCATTAAAAAGTATAGAAAAAGCAATAAGCTACAGTAAAACCTCCAATAACAACTCCTCCCTTGCTGATGCACTGATTGAACTGGGGGCTATTAATTGTGAATTAGAACTTTTTGATCAGGCACTTTCTGAGTATCAGGAAGCTATTGGGTATTACAAAACCAAAAAAGATACGCTCAGAGCACTTTCAGGCTATTTAAGCATTGGAAAACTATTTTATCAGTGGGAGAACTTTCCCATGGCTCTTGAGTATTATGATAAAGCAATTGTTCTGTTTAAAAAAATCAACAATGCAGAAGGGATAGCGACTACCTTTCTTTATAAAGGTCAGGTTTATGAAAAAATGGGTGATTTGAATGAGGCCCTAATTTCTTGCCAAATAGCAGCTGATATGTTCAATTCGGCAAATTACAACTACAAAGCAGCTTATGTATTAAACCAAATGGGCTCGATTGGAATTAAACGAAAGCACTTTAATGAAAGCAGAAAACTGTTAGAATCATCATACTCCATAATGAATGAATATGAGGATTGGTATGGGTTAGCTGAAACTCTAACAAACTTAGGTGACTTGTTTTTTGCCATGAAGAATTATACCGAGGGAGTTAACAACTATAAAGAAGCCATTGCCATTGCCGAACAAATATCTTCGCAAACCCTGCGGTTAAAATTGTACGAAAAAATGGCAACTTGTTATTATGAAGCAAGCGACTTCAAAATGGCTATGAATTATCAAACTCAGTTTTATGTTATCAATAGGCAGTTTACTGCTAATGAATTTCACTTAAAATTATCAACCCTCGAGGAGCGTTTAAATAAAGAAAGAAATGCACTAGGTGCTGGCCAAATAGAACTTTTAAAAGCAATTTCACAGTTACGGCAAAAGAATAAAATCTGGATTACAACTCTTTTTTCAGTCCTTGCCTTAATTATTGCTTCCTTTGGTATCTATTATTTCTGGTCACAAAAAAAACTAACGGTAAAAGAAAAAATTGTCAACAATAAACTACACCGAATTAACCGCCAACAAGGATATTTAAAAAATTTAAAGAGCCAACTGGACGAATTACACCGAACTATTACCCTTTATTTTTCCATCACTACACAAAGCATCCATGAACCTGTAAGAACCATCAGAAAACTGGTTGACAACAAAAAAAGCAAACCACAAACTAATGAATTGCAGACTAATGAAACTAACGATGAATCCATCATTATGGCATATAACCTACTGGAAAATCTACTCTACTGGTCAAGACTTCAGTTAAATAAATTGGATTTAGAACCTGGAAATCAATTGATTGAACCCTTAATTAATAGCGTCGTAATAATTCAACAACCAAGAGCTTTAGCAAAAAATATTAGATGCCGAATACATGTTGAATCAGGAATCTCTGGATATTTCGATTATAAGTTAATAGAAATTGCGCTGCGAAACTTAATTGAGAATGCCATCAAATTTTCAACATTTGATGGTGAAGTAATCGTCCGTGCAAAAAAAGAGGGTGAAACCATACATATTTCTATTTCAGATAATGGCATTGGATTTACCCGCGACCAACTCAATGGTATCTTTTTAGTAACTAAAAACTACATCTCACAAGGCACTCATGGTGAAAAGGGTGGCGGATTAGGATTGCTATTAGCCAAAGTATTTATTGAACGCAATTTTGGAATTCTTACCATTGAAAGCTCCATTGCTATTGGCACTAATGTGATGGTTATTTTACCCAGCTCAAAAAGACAGGTTTCGAAATAGTAATCTACTTATCGATCGTTTTTAAATCGGTTGATAAATAAGTGCTACTATCTTTTCCAACTCTTGTGCATCAACACTATCAAAGGTGTTGAGTTTATCGCTGTCAATATCCAGCACTCCAACAATGGCACCAAATCCATCTTTAACAGGAATTACAATTTCCGATTGAGAACGGGAATCGCAGGCAATATGGCCGGGAAATAGTTCCACATTGGGCACTACTATGGATTTTTTTTGATTGATACCAGCCCAACAAACACCGACATCTTTTTTCAGCTCCATGCAAGCTACCGGACCTTGATAGGTGCGAACTACCAACCGTCCGTCGACAGTTAATAAATAAAAGCCGGTCCAAAAGAAATCAGGCATTTTATGGTGTAAAACAGCAGCAATGGAACTCATTCGGGCAGAAACATCCGCACTTTTTTTCAATAATTCCGATAATTGAACATATAGTCTTTGATATCTGGCTTTTTTCTTTGCAGCATCCATACTTCCTGTAATTAATAATGGAAACGAAGATATAGGATTTGAGATACATCACCAACTTATTTCACCAAATCAATAACAATTCCATATGATTAATCCATGCCTTAATCGCAATGAATGTATTGAGCTACCAGCTTTTCAATCATTTCACTTTTTCCATACATCCGCTCACTCAAATCTTTATCATCGAAAGCTTTAAGCCGAGAAATAATTCGATTGATGGTGCCGGAAGGAAAAATATTGTTTTCTTCAAAAATTGCCCGCTGCTTTTCAAGGCATTCCGCTGATTCAAAACATGATTGTGGCAAATGATTGAGCCGTTCCCGGGTGGATGAATTTTCTTCTTTAAAAATATTAACATCAACGTATAAATCTTTAGCTTTTTCAAGGGAATCTTTATCTAACAACCCTTTTTTTGCTCCAATAATTAAGCCGGCCATTAAATGATGCAAATCAGCTGAGCCATCAGCTGCCCTGAATTCAACGGTTTGCTTGCCTGGAATATAGGGAATCTCCCCTTTTTCCTGAGGATTTGCATTTTTAATCATGTTTGTTTTTGCAACCCAGCCCAGTGGCACCCGAACCAACACCGAGCGATTGGTATCACCCCAACAAATCATTGTTGGAGCCTCCTGATGGGGAACCAACCGTAAATAAGATAACGGTATGGTATTACCAAATGCAGTTAATGAAGGTGCTACTTCGAGAATTCCAGCCATAGTTTTTTTTGCCACATCGCTAAGCTTATAATCTTCAATCATTTTATTTTCTCCATCTTTTTCAAGCATCATGTGAATATGAAGGCCACTTCCGGCTTTTCCCACAGTAATTTTTGGAGCGAAACTGATTTGAACCTGATACTTTTGGCCCAACATCCGTAAAATCCATTTTGCAATAATCAGCTGATCAACAGCATCCTCAGCATCCACCGGATTGAACTCTATTTCGTGTTGTTCATAATCCAGCGTATCTGTGGAAAAATTTCCAACTTCAGAATGTCCGTATTTTATTTTTCCTCCCGACTGTGCAATAAGCTTCATCGCCTCTACCCTAAGTGTTTCCCATTTTGTAAAAGGCATTGAATTGTGATAGCCTTTTTGGTCGGGAGTTGGATATATGGCCCCTTTTTCACTTGAAACATAATATTCAAGCTCCCCCATGGCCTTAAAAGTAAAACCGGTAGTGGCTTTGAAATTTTCATGGGCTTTTTTAAGTATGTATTCCGGTGCGCTTTCAAGCGGGTTCCCATCTGATGTATAAAATGAACACAACAAATCGAGTGCTGGTGATTCGGAAAAAGGATTAACAAAAGCAGTTTTAAACCGGGGAATCACATATAAATCGCTTCTGCCAGCTTCAATGTATGAAAATAAACTGGATCCATCTACGCGTTCGCCGGTAGATAAAACAGAATCGAGGTATTCTTTACTGGTAATTACAAAATTCAGTGTTTTTAATTTTCCGTCTTCCCCAACGTACCTGAAATTAAGTAATTCAATTCCATTTTCATCGATAAATTGAATTATATCGTGTTTAGTAAACTCCTCGGCAGGTTTCTTAATATGGCGAACCAGTTTATTCGGGTTTAACAATACTTCTCTTTCTTTCATATAACTTGTTTAATTAATTAAATATTCTCCTAAGTCTTACTATTAAAGGGCTATAAAACATTATACTTTATTTGTTCAATAAATTAATTTCTGTTTAAAATAACCCTATATGTATTGCTAAAAGTATTAGTAAACTATTTTGATTCAAATGATAATTCTCAGTTAAAATAAGAAGAATTGGATACTTGGTAAACGAAATTAAAAAATTCCAAAGGAGAAAAACACGTTGCATAATCCAAATGGAATTGTTAATTACACAAACACGAGACAATAATTTCATGATCCGGTAAATGTATCATCGGAAACCAATTAGCCGCAAGAAAATGAAAGAAAAGCTGATATTAGTATATACGGGTTACGGTTACTTCTATACCTTTTTCTTCCAAAAAACTAATAATTTTTGGAAAAAGATTCGGTTGCTCCGCCAAAATTTCAGGAGGAATTAATCCTTTCTTATCAAATAATCCTTCCAATACAATTTTTGCAACAGCAACGCAGGTATAGCCTGTGGTGCGTGCCATACTGTGAATTCCTGATTTGGTATCGAATTTATCGTAAATTAAATATTCATATCCAACCAATTCCAGATTTGTTGAACCCAATACTTTTGCTTTTAAAACAGTAAAATCCTCCTCGCCTTGTTTCAATTCCCATAAGGGAAGCAACAATTGAGTGGTAACATCAATAGGTTTTACTTTAACCCCTTTTACCTCAATTTCATGCTGAGAAAAGAATCCGCTTTCGCGCAGAACTTTCAAATATTCGATAGCCCCTGGGTATCGCAAGGTCTTTTCAACCATGTTTGGAACTTTCATGGTTTTAAGCAAAGTCCTCAAACCATCAGAGTTCCAAGCTTCTAAAGTTCCAATATTTTTAAAACTAATTAACTCTGGGTCGCTCAAGGCATCTTTAGTAACTTGGTGACCGTTTTCCATATAACGTGCGGGCCTTACATATTCTTCGATAACATCAGCCGGTGAAAAAACAGCCTTATATTCCCAGGGCCATTCCCTAATAATTGGCAACCCACCCACCACACATTCATACCTATCTACCTTCATACTGGAATTGTGATAGCCTAAAATCATATTGCTAATACCGGGGGCAATACCGCAATCCATAATGACCGAAACTTTTTTATGCTTAGCCCGCTCATCTAAATCAAATGGATCTTCAGGAAAAAAGGAAATATCCACCATGTTTTTACCGGCATCAATTACCTTTTTAATTACTTCGTATCCCAAAAAACCAGGAACAGCACCAATTACCAAATCAGCATCAGCAATATGCTTTTCCAGTGCTTTACGGTCGGTAACATCGGCTTGGATACTTGTAATTCCAAAATCGCGCCTAAATTTACTATTGGACAAGTCGTTAATGTCAATTACGGCTACCTTATATTGCCTACTTAACTCCATTGCAATGGTACTGCCCACTAAACCCCCACCAAGTACTATAATTTTCTTGCTCATAAAGGTCAATTTTAAAAAACCAAATTACAACAATTATGGTATATTATCAATAATGTTTTTAAATTAAACATTGCCGATTATATTTAGGCAACAAACAAAATTAATAAATATATTGCTAAATTGAAGCGCCACTAACAATGAAATAAAGGGGAATTTCCGGCATCAGAGTATGATAGTGTAAGAGCATTTTATAAAGCCGTTTCGACTGCCGATGAAAACAGAATAGTGCTGATTAAAAAATTATAAAGAACTACTAAAAAAGAGTTTCTCGTTTTACCAAAAAGGGTATTAACACATCACGGAAATCG
>JFJP01027529.1_pt1 | contig 11414 bp, 13 predicted proteins | sample 431651 | NCBI WGS metagenome assembly JFJP01 (sample SAMN02602958, study PRJNA72255) | Microbial mat metagenome, whole genome shotgun sequencing project. | biome: fresh water; feature: sink hole; material: water; isolation source: purple microbial (photo- and chemosynthetic) mats found in... | reverse complement strand
TTAAAATTCAATAGATTAATAATGCTTGGTTTTTTTGTTAAGAAATTGCCATTGGTATTTGAAGTTGTTTTGGCTGTGTTATTGCTCAATAAAATCAATGAATTGCTCTTGAAATTTCGTTTTTTCATCAAGTTTATTTGATTTGGATTCGGGTTATTGTAAATTTGATTTAAATAAATCCCCATATTTTGCAAAAACTTTATATATTGTGCCCTTTCAGAAAAATCATCGTTTTTATTATATTCCTCTGAATCAATTAAGCTCAGATTCACAATCCTTTTGCTTTCTTTATCGGTCATTAATTGTTCTCTAATCCTTGTCTCTATCATATCAAAATCCCTGTTATTCAGTTCATCAGTGCTCAATAGATCGTTATTATTTGAAAACGCAAAAGACTCAGTTGAAAATTTATTCATTGAAGGTACATTCACACATAATAAGTTATTATAAATGTTGTCGCTTTTATTACGATTGTGACTTCGAGGCCCAAGGTTATTCATATTGTTCATTTGTTTGGGGATTCCTTTGCTGCCGTAATGTTTATAGATGTTCAGCAGATTATTGAATTTCTTAAGTTTCACCTCAAAACTTTTCTGGGCTTCAACAAGTAATTTGTTTTTGTTTCTCAGACTAATGTTTTCTTCTTCTATTTTACACATTTGATTTTTTAATAGTTGATTTTCAAGCATTTCATTTTGTAAGAGTTTTTTGGTTCGCTTTAATTCATTTTCCATTCTTTTTTAATAATTTTCATAATTATTATAATTTTTTGCAGTGTTTTCAAAATAATTTGAAAAAAAAAAAATGATTGAAAAATTTTTTTCTAAATAAAACAGTTTTAATTTTTTTTATAATTTGATTACTTTTTCATTTTTTCAGCGATTGTGCTTGCATTCAGAACAAATTCCCTTTGAGGGAGTTCTGAACCGTTATTTTTCTTATTCTTTTCATTATTGTTCATTTCTTGGATCAGAATTGCTTTATTAATGTCCAGTTTAGGAATATCTTGTTGTTTTTTGTTTGAATTGTGTATGGGATCGACCCTTAGCGGCAATGGTGAATGCAAAGGTGATATCTCATCAATGGAAGAATTTTCATCCTCATTTATTTTATAAAATCTTTTGTGAACTTTGAAAAAAAAACATAAGAATTTTGAAATATTTTTAATGTTTACATTCCAAAAGGTTCAGTGTTTGATTTGTGGTTGTAAAAACATTATTATTTTGATGATTTGCAACCAAAATGTTTTGATTGGACGTGTTATTCAAAGAAAGCAACTCTTTAAATTTGATTATCTCATTGAAGAATTGCTAAACATTTTTTAGAAAAAAAATAAACGAACAAATAAAAATAAAAATTTGACTTGATTTAATTTGATAAGTTCTTCTTTTTCGTTTCTTAAAACAGCAAGTTTTTTGCAAGTTTTCCTAATAACATATTTAAATCCTTCGATTTCTTCGTGATAAAGAAGCGATTTTTCTTCAATGGAGACCACGTTTTTTATCCTGAAGATCCCACCTGTTTGCAATTCTTTGATTTTCTTCTCTCTTTCTTCCAATTTCTTCTTCAGATTCACCAATTCTGTTTTATAATCATTGTTAGTCTCTCTTTCTTGTCTTTTGAACTCATTTGCAACTTGATCACTGACAAAAGCCTTTTAGAAACAAAATTTATTGTTTTTATATAAGTTCTATATAAAAATTACTTTGTCTTTTGCTAGATCTCTTTCTTTTAATATTTTTTCCAGCTTCAAATTCAAGTAAGAGTTCTCTTTAATCAATTCTTCATTGATTGTTTTCAGAAATTTCCCTTGTTCTTCCAAAGAATTTGAAGAAATTTTTTTGGTGTTTTTCGGAAAATCCTGCTTATTGTGAATATCTAACGTAATGGCTCGTTCAAATGCTTTTTTGTTAAGTTTTATTATTTCTTCCAAATCCTGGATTCTTTCTTTCAGCAATTTATTCTCCTCGTGTAAATAATTAATTTTTATTTCAAATTGACTGTTTCCAACAAGTTTTGGCTGGGTTTCCATCAATTTATTTTTGAGAATAATTGATTGTTTTATTTTTTGATTGTTTGATAAGACTTTTTTTTAGTTTTTTTATTATATAAAAATTTTTTATCTTTTCGATTTTTTAAAAAAAAAATTTTTTGAAATTTAAATGAATTTCCATTCATTTAAAGTTTTTTATTAATTTCAATCTAAATTTTCGTTTTTCCGATAAAGTTTTTAAATTCCTTTTAATTTTCATCGTCTTCCTCCTCATAAAACAGTTTCTTTTTCCCACCAGATTCAAACTTTTGCGGTTTACTAAAAATATCTTCATCTTCTTCATCATCAAAAAGTTTTTCCAATTTCTTAGAATTATTGAACCCTCCCACCTTTTCTTCTTCGAATTTCCCTTTATTGCGCATCAAAAACTCATTATTATTCTCAATTTTTTCTTTTTCTTCAGTTTTCTTCACAATAGCATTAAAAGTTCTTTCGAATTTGAGGTTCTTTTCTTCTATTTCTTCGTTATCTTCGTGGAAAAAAGATGGATTTTTCTTTTTTTTACTAAGAATAGGTTTTTCCAATAAAATTTCATGGTCTAATTGATTTTTATTCACCTGTTCTTCATCTTTTTGCTTGATCGTATAGGATTTTCTTAAATTCCTTATCATAATCCCATCGTTTTTCTGAATATCGCCTAATTTATAAGTTGTTAACAAATCTTCAGTTTTTTCTTCATCTGAATCCATGAAAATTCCTTTTAATTTGTCATTTTTATTGACATTTCTCATCGGTGCTTCAGATTTTTCTTCATATTCAAAGTCTTTTTTCCGAAGACTTGGTCTTGAAATAAATACTAGTTTTTTCGGAGATTCTTCATCTTTTTCTGCACTTTCTTTGACAATCTCAGTTTTTTGATCAGTAGGACTGAAATCAACAGGTTTAAATAGACTTGATAACATTTTTTTATTTGTGTTCTTAAATAGCGGGTCTTCTTCTTCATCATTTTCTGGGCTTTTTTCATCAAATAAATCATTAGTTTCTTTGATTTTGAATCTATTTTTAGTGATATTGGCAAAAGTGTTCTTATGGGACGAGGATTGAAATTCTGAAGAAGATCTGTCAGGGTTTTCATTGGAAAATGCAGCATTTGTCACTAATTTTTCTGTGGGCAGAACTACAGGTCTTATTTGTGGCTTTTGTTGGTCAGGTTTTTCGAGTTTTATTTCACTGGATGCAGGCTCTTGTTTAACTTTATTAGCTTCTCCCTCTCTTTTCTTTTTCATTTCTAGAATAAAGTTATTTAAATGGAAATTGTGATGAAATTGATAAAAATACCCATTTGTTTTAATCGGATTTCCTCCATTAAATCTAAAGGTTTTGATACATTTTTAGCAGTTTGTTGAGGTGGACTTGTTTCATTTTTTATTTGAACATTATCTTCTTTTTTAACCTCAGGTTCTTTTTGTTGAACTAAAGAAGAAACCTCTGGTTTTTTCACGGCTTGTTTCAATAGATCTATTTTGATTTAAAAAAAAAAATCATAGATACATATATATATATTTATCTATAAACCATTTATATTTGGAGGAGGTGGTGGGGGTGGCAAATTAGGAATAATATTCGGAAAAACATTTGTAATCAGTGAAACATTTTCTTTTAAAAAAGCCACTTGTGAATCACTACATCCATTTTTTTGTAATGGTTGTATAAGTATTAGTGAAAGTGGAGGAGGAGCTGGAATTAAAGGTTTATTTTCTTGTTTCTCTTGTTTCTCTTGTTTCTCTTGTTTCTCTTGTTTCTCTTGTTTCTCTTGTTTCACTTGTTTCTCTTGTTTCTCTTGTTTCTCTTGTTTCTCTTGTTTCTCTTGTTTCTCTTGTTTCTCTTTTTTCTCTTGTTTCTCTTGTTTCTCTTTTTTCTCTTTTTTCTCTTGTTTCTCTTGTTTCTCTTGTTTCTTTTGTTTCTCTTGTTTCTCTTGTTTCTCTTGTTTCTCTTGTTTTTCTGTTTTAAGTCCCACAGTTTTTGACCTATTTTTTTCTTGATCTATTTTAACCGGACTTTCTTTTTCCTCTTTAATGAATGTATTGATCTCTTTGTCGTCTTGGTCTTGGACATCTGCTTCTTTTTTTTCAATCAACCCTTTAAAACAACAATTTTTTTAATAAGAATCAATAAATTTTATATTGAAATGGACCTATGTATTCAGTTGAAAAGAATTGTTTGCTTCCGTAAATAAAGGGCAATCTATTGTTTTTATCAGACATATAGTTGAAATTGGCGATGGACATCGATTCGTTTCTGATGGTATCAGCTTTATTAAATTCGTCTTCTTTTGAAGGACTGCTCATTAATTGAGAAATATTCACACCATTTAAACCGTTTTCAAGAGATGCTTTAAATAATTCAATTGTTTTCTTTAAAAATTGTTCTTTATTTATTTATAGAAAAAATGTTTGAACTTCTTGAGAATGAGCGATTTCGATAGGTTTTTGTATTTTTTTTTCTTCAAAAGGCTTCACAAATTCAATGTTTGTTATACTCTATTTATGAAGAAATGGAGGAAAAAATTTAATTAAATTTTTAACATTTTCAACGAAATGGTTATTTGATAGATTTTGAAATTTGCAGAATAAATGAGATAGATCATTTTGTGAATCTTTCATAGAATAATCGGTTTTCATCAGCTCGGATTTAAAATAATCTATTCTGTTTAGGAAGTTTTGAGCGAAATTCTCGATCAATCCAAAAGACTTTTTTTTAATTTTTATTGAGTTCTAACATGAAAGAAAACAAAAGCAATACTAACCTTTGTGTCATATTCTAAGTTCCATTGCTTTGTATTTTCCAAAAGATCTTTATAATGCGACATTAGTTTCTTCTTGATTTTTTTTTATTTTAAGTAATTCTTTTATTTCTAATTTTTTTTTGATGTTTTTAAGTTTATTTTTATTTTTTTTTGGAAATTTTTAAATTTTTTACAATTTTTTGGAAATTTTCAGAAATTTAATTGATTTTCTCTAATGTTTTTTTTCCTGAATGATGACAAAAAACTGTCTTACCTTGAAAATCTCCCAGTTTTACTGAGAATTCTGAAATTAAATCTATTTTTAAAATTTACATAGGATAAATTCGATTTGTTGCAAAAAAGATATCTTGAAAAAAGGAAAAAACTTGAGGAATTTATTGAGATTCTTGAGGATTATTTACAATTAGAAGACCTTTATCAAACAAAAATGGATAAAATTTTAAAAAATCTATCAAATTTCAAATCCGAAGCGTATTTTTATGATTAAAATTTATATAAATTTTTGTTGTTGTTTCAACAGGGTTTTATCGCCAGTTTTGACTAATTTTCTGGAATATTTATTCTTGAAAACAGAAAATAACAAGACTCAAACCGCGAGTTTCAAATTGAAATTTTCCGATGGTTTAAAAGAATTATTGAAAAATCAAACGAATGAACACAAGGCTGCGGTTTCTGATTGGAAAAAAAAGGAGAAAGATTCCAAAGAACTATTAGAAAATTATGAAAAAGTTTCTAAATAAAAAAAAAAATGGATTAAATTAAAATGAAAAAAGTTCAAAATACAATATATGAAATCCTCAAGAGATGCTGAAGAAATTCAGATAATTGAAAAATGTGCAGGGTATTGCAAAGATTTAAGCTCTGAAAAAACCAACAAAATTCAAACCAAGTACATTTTCTTTATATTATAAAGGGTTTTTAATAAAAATTAGGTCATATAATTCATTAAAAGAACAGATTGAGAGTGAAAAAAAATATAAATATACAATTGCACTTTTTAACAATAATTTTGAAGGGTATCAAAAAGATATAGTCATTTTTATTATTTAAAAAGCAAATTAACAGAAAATGTTTAGATAAAAACCTTTAATCTTTTCCAATTTCATGAGGAACAAATCAATCAAATTTTATTCGAAAATGTCAAAGAAGTCATTGAGATTGAAATTAATAAAATTAATGATTCTAAATTGAATTTTGAGAAGATTTTGACTGTATTTTTTATGTTCTTATTTTATTGGAGTTTTGTGTTTAGGATGTTGATAAAATCGATTTGAAAAAGGAAATTCAGAATTTCATCCAAAAAAATCAATCAAATAATGTATTATTAAAAAAATTATAAAAGAATTCAATTATTTATGTATATTTAATTTTTAATTTTTCCAACAAATTAAAGAATATTTCATTTCTATTTTATTACATAATGATTGTTTGTTTTTAGAAGGTTCCTCTGCTTCAAAAATTAAAAATTGATGATTATTCTAGTTTTTTCAGCGATATTTTGCTTAATGAGGACAGATATTATACAAATTCAACAGAAACAGGTTTAAAAAAAAAGATTCTTTTCCCAAAATAAATAATTAGAGTTTATCATGAAATTCCAAAATTATTTTGAGAATATAATCAAATCAAAAAATACAGATCTAAATCTCTTTGTATTTTAACAATAAATCATTATTTTTCTCTAATTTATTAACTCAATTAACAAAGGAAAATATCTCAGATAAAACTTTGATCGAGAAGTCAATAAAAATAGCTGCTTTTTTGCAACAATGCTGGAATGGACAAGAGCTTACTGATGATGAATTTAATGATGTATCATTTCTTTAAAAGATTTAAAAAAAAAAATTCAATTTTTTTGTTGTTGTTGTAGTTCAATGAAATAATCAATGGAAAATTATTCAGAGATATTTGGATTTCTTCCTTTCAATTGTACAGAATCACTATGAAGTTTTACATTTCGGAAAAAGGTTTTGAATCCTTGACGAAATTAGTTGAACTCATGTTAACCAAAGTACTTTAATTTGATTTTTTTTTTTTTACTTTCCTATAATTTTAGAAAATCTTAGTTAAATTTTCAAAAATTTCTTAATAGTTTTCCGACAGTTTTTTAAAAAATTTCTTAAATAAAGTGTCTTAATACAAAAGACTCTTCAAATGCCAAAAAAATCATGATTTTGCTGTTTACTTTCTACACAAATAAAAAGCAATATTTTTATTACCTGAACTCCAAGAAAAATCCCAATTCCTTTTTGATAAATAACAACGAGAAACTATATCTACAAACCTTTTTAATAGATCATAAATTATGGAGAGTTAATGAATTTTGGGAATCAGCGATTTTAAGCTCAATTTTAGAAGAAATACACAATTCAAATCATTCACAATTTTCTTTCCAAGAAAAAAAAACCGAAACAATAATTCGAGAAAAAAACCTTGTTTTTTCACAACTGATTGCTTATTCATATAATATGCAAATGTTTCAGCTGGAAAATTCATTTGTAAAGGAAATTATAGTGAAAAATGCTAATTATTTCAATTTATTTGATTTACAAATCGAAGATTTAAAAGTTTTGATTTTTTTGTTAATGAGAAGAAAATAATGGTAAAAATATAGATTAATGTGGATAATTACGGGAAACCACCACAAGAATTGAAAAAACTATGTGCTTTGCCTTTAACTTATCTTTTTAAAGAAATGCATTCTGATTCAAATGTAAAATTTACCAATTTTTAATAAAATTTTAATCAAAATAAAGGAGGAAGAACAGCATAAATTCATCAAAGGTCCAATAAAAAGCAGAAAACTGAACTTTTCTCAAGCATATAAAATTATTAATTTCTTCAAATTTTTTTTTTTTTAAAATAAAAGGCTGAATCTAACCCAAAAGTTTCAAAAGACAATATGTTTATAAACATGCAATTGCAAAAATCCACTGCTTTAAGCCCAAAAAACAATAATTATAAGCGTATTATTTCCGAAACGCCCAAAAAATTAATGTCAGATTTGACTTCAGAAGAACTGAGTTTTACTCAGAGTTTGAACGATTATGCTGATAGTGGGACAAAAGGCAAAAATGTGATAACCAGTTTTTTAAATAATAGTTTTCTATCTAATAAATTTTTTAAATCAAATGATGATTTAAAAAATTTGTAAAAACATATAAATAAATTAAAATTCAAAAATTTTATATTCTAAAAAAATTAATTTTCTATTAATTTTTTTTTTTTAATATTTTTCAAAATCTAAAAATCAAAAAAAAAAAAATTTTTTTTGATTTTACTTTAGTTTTTTTAAATCCCTTTGATAATCATCTCCGCCCCTTTTTCCGCAATCATCACAGTTGGAGCATTGGTATTGGAGTTAGTGATTTCCGGCATAACAGAAGCATCAATCACTCTTAAATTTGCAAACCCTTTGACCTTTAATCTATAATCAACAACAGCACTTTCATCTTTTTCTACATCCCCCATCTTGCAGGTTCCTGTCGGATGATAGACTTCAAACAGTGATTTATAAATTTGCTTTTCCAGTCTCTTTTTATCCTTTAATTCTTCTCTTGTCGGGAAATAAAACTCACTTTTTCCTTTAAAAGTCTCTGTCTCAAATAACTTTTCTAGAGCAGAAAAACCTTCAAACATACTATTCAAATCTTGTTCAGATTCAAGGAAATTGATCTTTATTTCAACCTGATCATTAGGATTTAACGATTTCAAATGAACTGAACCTTTATCCCTTGAAGAAACTGTTGAAATCACACAGGTAATGAAGTTTTCTGTTGTGATTTCCTTTTTCATTTCTTCAATTAATTCAGGCACTGCAAAAAAAATGGGTCCACAATGGAATTGAATATCTTCCACGTTTTTAAATTGGGCGTATTTTGTTTTCAAATAACCCCCGATTTCAGCAATATTGCTCGAATATTGACCGGTTCCAAAGACTAAATAATCCACAATCTTCAAAACATTTGGAGGCTCTTCTTTTATCATATCCCATTTAGTTTCATTTGTGCGGATTATAAATGAAGCAGTAGCATGATCCTGTAAATTTTTGCCAACTCCTTTTAAATTTCTTATCGTTTTAATTCCTAATTCTGATAATTCTTCTGAATTTCCAATGCCACTTCTCATTAAAATCGCAGGTGAATTAAAAGCTCCTGCTGAGACAATAACTTCTTTTTTAACTTTTATAGTTGTATTGTCATCTAAAAGAACTCCAATAGCTCTGTCATTTTTCTCATTAAAAAGAACTTTATTCACAGTGCTGTTGAGTTTAAAATGTAATAAATCCCCATATTTTCTTAAACTAGGCTTCAAATAAGCATCGCTTGTTGACCATCTCCTTCCGTTTCTTAACGTAGCGTCATAAACACCAAAACCATCAAGTTTCACATTGTAACCAACAATCGGCCACATTATTTTATTTGCTTCTTCTAAGAGATCTCTCATTGATTTGTGTATATATCTTCCAGTTTTTTCTATCCATAAAGTTTCTTCAGCCCTTTCAAAATATTTCTTAATCTCATTGTGTTTCCATCCCAAAGCTCCCATTTCTTCCCATTTGTTATAGATATTTGGGTTACCTTTATTCCAGATGTTTGCATTGATAGAACCACATCCACCAACCACTTTTCCTCTTGGGAAAGCAATTTCTTTATCTCCTTTGGCAAATTTGGCTTTATTGCCCCAATCTAGATATTTAAATTGATCCATTGTAAGAATTGGAGCCATACCAAATGGCATAGTGACTACATCAATAGAATCAGAAACCCCAGCTTCGAGCAAAAGAACTTTGTTGTTGGCTTCAACTAAGCGTGAGGCTAAAACACTACCTGCAGAACCAGCACCGATTATGATATAGTCGTATTCAGGGAGAAGTTTTGATAGGGGAATACTGTAGTCGTTTATGTTGATTGGAGCGAAAAGGAAGAAAACTAAAGCCCCGTAAAAAAAAAGCAAAAGAAATGATAAAAAACAAAATAAAGGTTTCATTGAGTGATTTTTCAAATAAATAGATTTGTTTTTAATTTAATGAATATTAAAAATTGTATTAATAAATTTATTTCATTATCAAAAAATTTTGTTTTGGATTTTTTTTAATTTTTTTCTCTCTCTCAAATTAATAAAATAAATAAAAGTTTTTTTATAAATTTAATAAATAAATAAACAATAAAGTTAGAGAGAAAATGATCTTTTCAGATGCTTTTGTGATCGCTTTTGTAATATTTATTAAAAAATTTGATTGTTTTTTTAGTTTTCTTTATTCAAAACTAATTTTGTGATAAAATAAGAACCTACATTTTCTCCAGTATTCGAAATAAAAATGTCTTTGTTTTTTTCAAAAGCATATATACCAAAATATTTCGTTTCAATCAAGTTTTTCATTTTTTCACTGATATTCACAAACCCAGGTTTTCCGTTCGATTCCATTTTATTGGCAATATATACATCATTTCCATAAATATCATATCTCACAATATCAGTCCCCACAATCCCACCTACAATATTCCCCTATTATTATTAAAAAAAACAAATAAACCATTTATTTTAATAAAAAATTATTACATTATGAATTCCGATTCTCATATTAAAATTTTTATAAGCAGGGTCTTTTTCGCGCACTTTTTCAATAGCTTCGATCATAGCAAAGCCCAGGTTTACTATACTATTAGCTTCTTCATTGATATTCCTATTTTCTTTATCAACCAAACTGATCGCTACGTAACAATCACCAATAGTGTAAAGTTTGTAAACTTGGAACTTTAAACAGAGTTTATCAAATTCCGTAAAAATTTCTCGCAAGAGGGTGAAAACTTGGCTCGGAGTCACATTGTTGGAAAACGCTGTGAAATTTACGATATCTGCGAAAAGAATTGTTACGTTGTCGAAATTGTCGATCATCTCCTTTGTCATGAAGCTTTTGGATTCCATTTTTTCTAAAACCTAAACAAATAAAATGAAATTTTGTAAATAAAAAAAAAATGAAATTTAAAAAAAAATTAATGGAATTAATTTTTTATTATTTCTTTCAAAAATTTAAAACTAATTTTACATGTGGAGGCAATAAATATCTTATTAATTGTTTCAATCTTGTTTTCTCATAATCCAGCACTCTTTCTTTATTAAACAAATCTATTTCCATCTTAAGCTTCATATGTTTCAGAACAAGCATCCAAAATACCAAACCGATCGTGATTAAAAAAGTTTGTTTATTATTATCATAATTAGACATAAAAGTGAAAATTCCATCAAACAATAAATAAATAAAGCTCATTATGATCGTTTCTAAGAAATTAACCTTATTCCATTGTAAAATGGCGCAATAAATCAGCATATGTGACGTTTTCTGGAAACATGAATTATTTATGTTATTAAAAGCTTCATTCATCATCAAAATCAAAATAATCGCGATAAAAACTGATAAAACTGATATTTTGAACTTAATTTTACTCATTTTTTTTTCGAAGAAAATCATAATAATCATCAAAGAAATCATGAAGAAATTCGCAAGGGAGTAATAATGGATAAATTCGTTTTTTTGTGATAAAATCAAATGAAAAATGCCCAAGATAAAGCAGAAAATTATCAAGAAATTTATGATGTATTTATCATTTTTCG
>JFJP01002322.1_pt1 | contig 11414 bp, 7 predicted proteins | sample 431651 | NCBI WGS metagenome assembly JFJP01 (sample SAMN02602958, study PRJNA72255) | Microbial mat metagenome, whole genome shotgun sequencing project. | biome: fresh water; feature: sink hole; material: water; isolation source: purple microbial (photo- and chemosynthetic) mats found in... | reverse complement strand
TTGTAATGAATATTGCGGGAAGATGTGCCCGTCTCCCCGCACTGCATTGGTCATTCGTTGGAAAAAAAGAATTGCCAATCTTCGACATCCAACGGCAGCAGATTGTCCGGATTAGCTGACAAGACTTCTTCCCAAGCCTGGTAATTGCACAGCTTCTCGGTATGCCAGTGAAGCTTTTCGTAGACTTCCTCCAGATCTTTCTGAAGATCGTTCCGCACCATGACCTGACCACCCCGTTCCCAATCACGGGATTTCGGGTTTCGGATGCCAAGAACAATCTTCTCATCGACTTCGATACCTTCGGATCGTATCGTGGCCAGCACTTCCTCCCGCTTGGATTTCCAGAAGGTGAGGCGCTCCTGGTGATAGCCAATCTTTCCTTGTGCAGCTTCCAGCAGCTTGCTGGCGGCGTAATCAAATTTCCACTCTTTGCGTAGCATATCGTCCTCAGGTAAATGACGGCCTTTGTTCATTCAATGGCCGGATGTCCCGAGGATCAGTTCAGCATCCCCGGACATACGCGACCATCCTCACAAACAAAGGGCTCACCAGATGAGCTTGTAAAAACATCTCGGTGGCTCACTTGATGAGCTTTCGTTTCCGTAGCCTGAGAACATGAGTAGAAATGATTTGTCGCATATCTCTAGGGGCAGAAAACCCTGGCGTCGATTGATCCAGTTGCGCTGTAAATCAGCGCCAATAAAGTCCGAATCCGAACCGGTTTCATTATTGAGCGTTGCTGCGCGTGCGGCAGAGCCGCCGACATGGTTGCCATCCTGGCAACGGACCGAAAGTCACCGCCGGCTAATGACGCTTTGTGAATGGCTCGATAACCACCTGGACAAGCCGGCCAGGGTCAATAACACGGGCCAGGACTCCAGGCTGATCACGATATTCGATAGTCTGGCGTACAGGGTGGATTACAAAAATCGCCGCATAGTTTCAGGCACACAAATCAATGGTCATTTCAAGCCAGACAATGCGATATTCGAGGTGGGGCGTCCGCTTGCTTCCCCGTTCTGGCTGTTGCCGATTCTGAAGAACCTCAGTCTGGCTTGTGCCGAGCAGGGCGATCTCTTCTTTGAAATGTCCCTGATGGATGACCTTGCGCATTGGTTATCCAGTACGGCCTATAGATTGCTCTTGCGAAATCCCGTTTTTCAGAACTTTCGTCAAAACAGTTTGCCAAGGATGCTCAATATCTCCAAGGACATCTATGGCATAGCCCTGGCTGCGCGGCCACGGCCGGTTGGGCCAATGATCGACTCGCGCACGCTGAACGATGTCTGGCATAACGAGAAAACCTTCCGTCAGGTCGCGCGTGAGAACCCGCAACTGCTGCCTCTGATGTCGGCTTTCGTGGAGCAGATCCAGCCCGGAGAGAAAATTTATTCCAGAGATCCGGTTCTGACGCTCAAGACACGTCTTCGTGATTCCGGCTTGTCGGATGCGGGCTGGCGCTATCTGGTCCGGCATGGCTCGCGACTGTTCAGAATCCCTTGGGAAATTACCGCTGGTCAAGCACCGTTCGAGGTGGCGATTCGATATCTGGAGGGGCTTGAATCAGCCGGATTGCCGCCCCCACCGCCACCTTCAGTCGTCAAGGCACTCCTTCACTGCTACAGCCAGCATCACCTGATTGATGCACACCTCGACGAAGGATTTCAGGAGACTATTGATCCGGTTGTACTTCGGGCAGGATTGCTGGAAGCCGACCGTCATCGCCTTGCGGGAACGCTTGAAGGCTTCGCTGAAGAATTTCTGGGTGTTTGCTGGTGGTCTGAAGCATTGCCCGATGGTCTAGACGATAACCAGAGCAAGGCCGGATGGAAGTGGTTTGTTCGCCAGTGGCTGGAAGAAGAGGAGGCGAATGTGTTGCTTGAGAACACCGAACCGCAGCAGTGGGTAACACGGCTTGATGAGTTCCGGATGGGGCGCATGTCCGTTTTACCACTTTCTTCGTCCGAATCGCTGATTCGTGAATCGCTGGCCATGCGGAACTGTTTGCAAACTTACATTGAAGAGTGTGCAAATGGACGTTTCGAAGTCTATTCGGTGAGGGAGACAAAAACCGGGAAGCGAAAAGGTTGTGTAGGCCTTCGCCTTGACAACATTGATTGTTGGACAATTGCCGACGTCAAGGGGTTTGCCAATTCACCCCCAATTGGTGAAGTCGAGAAGGTTGCCCATGAGTTGTTTAAACGGATGCAGGAAATTGACGACTAATAATATCGGCATCAGGCCATGAAGCTGATAGGTGCATATCCTGACCTAACGATGAAGTTATTGGCTGCATGGCCATGAGCTACATTACCGAGTGTCGTTGTTTCAACTACCACTAATTACAATCGATTTTAGGAGATAACATGTCAAAAATATTTGTTCCATCGTCTGGGCCTGAAGATTGGCGTGGCCTCCTTGCTGACCCTGAAAAGCACTGGGCACGTCAGTATTCTGCGCGAACACTGGCACACTGCTGGGAGAACGCAGATGGTTTTCCTCCAGAAGTTCAAGCTGTTCTAAAACAGAATCCGCTGCTCGCAACAGCTGTTCCACTGTTAATCTTTCCGGAGTGGAAGGTTTCGTTGCCCGGTGGGTCAAGATCTTCACAAAACGACGCCTGGGTCCTTGCTAAAAATGAGACCGATCTCGTCTCAATTACTGTTGAAGGTAAGGTCAATGAGCCCTTCGACCGAACCGTTGCTGAGTGGAAAGCTGACGCATCGCCGGGGAAAGAAAGACGTTTGGCATTCCTCTTAGAAACTCTTGGCCTTACTTCACCCATTCCCGACTCCATACGCTATCAGCTATTGCACCGTACCGCGTCCGCAATCATTGAAGCAAAGCGATTTGGTGCGAAACATGCCGTAATGCTCGTCCACTCATTCAGTAAAACGGATGCGTGGTATTCCGACTTCGACGCATTTGTTGCCTTGTTCGGACAACAATCAAGCATAGGGAATCTTGTGTCCACGTCCGCATCAGACGGTTTGCCCCTTTATTTTGCGTGGGTACACGGTGAAGAGCGCTTCCTGAATGCGTAACGGTTTTGACGGCGCCTTTGAGTCGCTAACAAAACAGGCCGGCTTTGCCGGTGGCATTTGACTCGATGGCCGACTGGCTTACCGGATTCGTGTTCGGGTCAGTGATAGCCACCCTGCTGTTGGCTGGATCAATCAGCAAAGATTGACAAGACGCTGACAGGTTTGCGGTGGGTGACATCCCCTTGCCGCATTGGGACGCCATCTGGATTCTGCTGGGCTTTTCGTTCTGGCATTGAATAAGCCGGAGAGGAACAGCAAGGCGAGCGACCAATACCATGCGAGACAGCCTTCAATCGTACTTGACCACTTCAATAGCTCCTGGCCTGTTCGAGAATCGATTCATGGCAGTCATTTTCTCCAGCTCTAGCCGGAAGCTTTTCCCTGAATAGACTGAGGCTTTGAGCCAGGTTACTTCGTCGTCAAGGTCCTGCTTCGGAATGCTTTTGGCCCAAACCTTCTTTTCAGCATTCCATCGATAAGCACGTTCCTTGAGAACATCCTTTGACTCGAATGGCGATCCCAGTGCCGTGACTCTTATGTCCGGAATCCGGGCATTTTGCATCAGAACTTGCATGGCCTTTGCGCCTGAGTTGGGAAGTGGATTCTGTAATACTTCGAGAAGAGCATGGCAGTCTGTGGTGGCACGGTGGCCGGTGAAATGAAACCCGCAGGTATAAGCCAGGAATTCCAAGCTAGCACTTCCAATACCTTCTTCCGACCAGGGAATCTGTCGTAGCGAGCAGGCCCAGGCTTTTGTAGCAAACATCGGGAATCGTTCTTCTACAAACAACCGGTCAAAGCCTGCATTGTGGGCAATAACCAGTGAAACAGACGCCATTAAAGTTTCAACTTCGGTGTCATCAATACGCTTTCCAGACACCATTTCATTGGTAATGTGGTGAACCCGGGTCGATTCTTCTGGTATCGGCATGCCGGGATCCTCAAGCTCGTCGAAAACCTTGATGACCCGATAGGCTTGTCCAGTCTCAGGGCATATCTCAACCAAAACCATGCCGAGTTCAATAATCTTGTCTCGACCGAAGGATAGCCCTGTGGTTTCAGTATCAAGGATCGCCACTGTAATGAGTTTTTCCGGGGGCTGACTGGCGCTGAAGCTTGTGCGAGGCTGCAGAGGTCGAATGACTTGATAATTGCCGCGTGCAAGCCAGTCGGTGACCAAGGCTACTTGATCTGTTTGTGGGTATAAACTGAAGTCAATGTTGTCCATATGGTGTTTTCAGAGTCATTTTCTTGCGCATACGTCAATTAAGCGCGAAGGCACAGAATCCTGACGCTACTTATTCTAAATGCACGATAACAGGATAAATATCCGACGCATTCAATGCCGTATCAACGTGGTCTGACTGTTCAAGATTCCTGGCCATTGGGGCTTCAGGTGGCGAATTTAATCCCAGAAAGTTCGTAATTACGTCCCCAGCCGACGAGTAGCCATAGATGTTTTCAACAAGTTCGGTCAAGCGCCAAATGAATTCTTCGCTCTCTTGAGGACGGTTCTTGATGGGCTGAAATGGAATACGCGGATCGCTCCGGCCTTCGATCCAGGTAGCAGTAGCTTTAAGTATGATCTTCGGATTGAAGCGGGGTATCTCGCGTGATTTTCGAACCGGTGCATCAGCATTAACCAGAAATTTAGTCAGTAAGCCAAACGCGGCCATGTCGCAAATTGACTCTTCCATCAGGATCATCCCGCCCCACTTGCGATAAGCAAGTGAATAGGGCCGATCAAATCGGTTGTCAGCGCACCCCTCATGAAAATCGAGTAACGCACACATGTCCTCAATCCAGGCGTGCGCTACCTCGTGGCAATAAGCGAAATGGCACATTGTGGCCAAAACAACGTCCCTCGGTTCATCGGGGCAAAGTGCATGAACTTCCGCCGCCGCATTAACCAGCCCGCCTTGAGATAGATGAATTCCGTACTCATTTCGCTGACAAAAGTGGGCCGGCACATACCATCCCATCGGCTCGTGGATGCACCGCCGTTTTGGAGGTTTCGCCAGTAATCGAGCACCTTGATCCACCGGAAAATCATCATCAGACTGACCCAATGGTTGAATGTTCAGCAATTTTTCTGCTATGGGAGCGGGCGCTTTGGGCGGGTGTTGAATGAACCAGTCCCAATGCACAGCAAGGTTGTACAGGACGCTTCCTTCTTGCGGGATCGGAAAATACTCCCACATCGCTTGACGCCATCCGAGTTCAAAGTTAAACCCATCCATGTTCCTGATATTGTTCTTGCCGCCCAACGGATCCTTGATTCCCATCCACCGAGGCGCAAAGGGCACGATACACTCTGGATCGAAACGAAATAGCCGTTGTGGCCGACCCCACTTCGCATTTCTGAAGATCTTAATAGTTTCTTCACTTAATCCAATATCCCTAAGTGAATCCGCCGTCGCACTGCTGATCTTCCTGCCCATTGACTACCCCTTTGGATAAAAGTCCATAACGCCATACGGTTGTTAGCGCATGATAAATGATTCTGACCTGCATGGACTTCCGAGAAACGATCTACCCTTGAAAATTACTCAATTGTAACGTCGCTATATTGGCCGATCAGACTTACGCCCTCCAGCACAATGGGTCGGATCGTTGGTGAATCTTATAGAAATGAAGAAACAAGGGTACTGGCATTGGTCCAGGAATACGCAAACGCTTAGTGCATTGTCCGCTTCAACGACCTGGGAAAAGCCTATGCTATGCTCGATTGGTGACAGAACGTGTCGTACTGGTCATTGCGACACAAACTGTCGCAAGCAGGGAATACAATCGAACAAGACATCTAGGGGAGAAGGATTTGGACATTCGCTTTGGCTTGGCGCTTGATGGGGCACCTGCACAACCGGCGGTGAATCGATTGGGTTATGCCTGCGTTGGACCGCTCGGACTGTTGTCGATCCTTGAGAGTGAACTGGGCCTGACTGCGCCGCACGTAGATCGGGGTAGCCGGGTTGCTCAGTATCACTCCTGTCTCAAGGCTTGCAATAACAGCGACCGTTTCTACTTCGAATCCTTCGAGACAGATCCCTTGGGCGTTTCCCGAGCGCTTCTGGAATGGCGCGATGCATGGTATCTGGCGGGTTGGTCAGGGCATTTTCAGGATCAATCCCTATCGCGATTACAGGACATGGCGGCGGTCGAGGCGCATGCCCCCAGTTTTCTTGAACCCGGAATTGGTGAGCGTCTCGCGTCAGTGATCCGTGCACTCCAGGATCAACGAACTCAGATCACGTCAATCGAGTTGGTCGATGATCTCGAGGCATTACCCTGGCGTTGGCAGCAGGTGCTGCAGAAATTTCCACTGCATACTAAGGCCGAGGGTGCTCCAAGCTCAGGCACCAATGACCTATCACGCCTGCAACAGGCATTGCTGTCCATGATCACTGGCAACGCGGAACCTATTCCCTTCGATTTTGCCGATGACTCTTCAGTTCGCATCCTTGGCACCGACTCCCGGCCCTTGCTTGCCCGTTACCTTGCCGCCCTTGTTGCAGAAAATCCCTCGCAAGCCGTAATTGTTGCGGAACAGGATTCATCGCTTCTCGACGAAGCCTTTGCCGCTTCCGGTGCACCTCGTGCAGGCATGGTTGAGGCCTCGCCGCTGCTACCCGCACTTCAACTGCTGCCATTGACGCTCGATCTGATGTGGGATCCGCTCGATGTCACCACGCTGCTTGAGTTTCTGACCCATCCGATGACGCCGATAGACAAGAAATTGGCACGTGAATTGGCAAGGATCGTTTCAAAATCACCGGGAATTGGGGGCGCTGCATGGAAAGAAATTGTGGCGCGAGATCCAGCCCTCGAACAGAAGCAGCAAAAGCCCGCGGGCTTCTGGCTGATGAGCCAGCGCTATTCACGCTCAGCCGGTTTGCCTATTGATAAGGTTCGTGAGCGCCTTCAGGCTTTGGTTGATCACCACGGCCGGCGACTGGCCATGCTAGCCGGCAGTGACACCAATCATTTGGACCAAAGAACAAGAGAGTCCGTTGCCGCGGCGCTTTCGCAATGCAGGCAGTTCCTAAGCACGCTAGATTTGTTCACCGGAAGTGGCGAAAGCACGGTGACTCCGCGCAATCTTCAGCAAATGTACGATCTCGCGGCATCTGGAGCCCCGGCAATCGGTGCCGTAGCTGAATTGGGCTACACACCTTATGTAACGAATCCAGCAGCACTTGTAGAGGCTTTCGATACGGTCATCTGGTGGCAAATGGGCGCTCCCCGCTTACCCCGGGCTTACCCCTGGTCAGTAAGCGAAATGCAGGCGATGTGCGATGAGGGCATCCGTCTGCCATCACTTGAACAGCAGCTACAGTGGATGACCCGAACCTGGTTGCGACCGTTTCTTGCCGCACGCTCGCAACTGATCCTGGTATTGCCTCCGGCTGGAGAAGAACATCATCCGGTCTGGCAGTTCATCTGCCAGATTTCCAAGGGACTCGAATCGTACCTTTCGAAAGGCGTAATTGGGGTCCGCCAAGACGTCAAGATGCTTGATGTCGTTCATAAACCGCTACCTACGATTCAGCGTTGGTGGCTTCTACCAGCGAATGTCGCGATTCCAAAAAGGGATTTGGAATCGGCTTCCAGTCTTGGATTGCTTTTCAACAGCCCCTATCAATGGGTTTTGCATTATCCGGCCCGGCTCAGGGAGTCAGAAATCCTGGTGTTGCCAGATGGGCCAACGCTTTATGGAGTGCTTTTGCATCGACTGATGGAATTGTATTTTCAGTCGGAAGGCTGGGCAGACCATGATCAGACTGCAGTTGATCACTGGTTTGACATGAACTTTGAGGCTCTCGTTGAAGAGGAAGGGCAAACGCTGCATCTGCCCGGGCGACAGGCTGAGTTAGCCAAATTCCGAGACCTGGGCCAGCGCGCCTTGCGGGAGTTGGTCATGCAAATCAGAGCGGCCCGGATTGACACTGTGAAGTCCGAAACACCGGTCGCCGGAGAATTCAAAGGCGGAAAGATTGCCGGTACAGCCGACATGATCGTTTATAACGCCAAGGGGGAAGCGGCCATCGTCGATCTCAAATGGAGTGACTACGCAGACAAATACACCAATCTGCTGGCGACCAACCAGCATCTTCAACTGGCGATTTATGCCCAGCTGTTGAGCAAGAAGGCTGGGGGCATTGCATTGGCCTATTACATCCTCAGCAAAGCGAAACTCATAGCGCAAACGAACCATTATTTCCCCGAGGCCAGGGTAGTCACGAACACCAGCGAGGAAACGATAGGCCATCTCTGGCAACGCTTTGAAAGCAGCTGGACGTGGCGTCGCAGGCAACTGGATGAAGGACGGATCGAGGTCGTCACTGAAAAGACGGAAATGGATGAGGATTCCAACGCGCCTGAAGACGCACTGATACTTAACGACCCAAGTGATCACTACAATAGCTACCTCCATCTGGCCGGCTGGGGGAGGCAAGCATGAGCGCTGCCATTCATTTCATCAGTGCCGGCGCCGGGAGCGGAAAAACTTTCCGTTTGACCGAGTTGCTCCACGAGAAACTTAAACAGGGCGATGTGCTCCCGGGCGGAGTGATTGCCACGACATTTACCATTAAGGCCGCCACCGAATTACGTGAGCGTGTCCGGCAGAAGCTTCTCGAAAAGAGTGAATATTCCCTTGCCAGCAGCATCGGGCAGGCTCGAATCGGCACCGTCAATAGCATTTGTGGTCAATTGGTCGAGCGCTTTGCATTTGAACTCGGCCTGCCGCCAGAACTGGACGTACTCGAAGAGGACGAAGCCGAAAGCATTCTCCGTGAATCTCTGTCCAGCGTCTTGAATGATCCGGCCGAGCTGCATGTCCTGAATCAACTGGCGTATCGTTTGGGCGAAGAGGACTGGCAAGGGCGCGTCAAAGAGCTAGTCGATTTGGCGCGCTCCAATGACATTGATCCCGAAAGCCTGAAAGTTCATGGAAATAAAAACGCGGACGATTTGCTGGCGCATTACCCGAAGGAGAATTCCACCAGCTTTTCGCCAGAGCTTATCACCGAGATCGAACGCGCCCTGCCTCAACTCGAAGCCGCTCAGGTCAACAAGAATGTCCAGAAGACACAAACCTGTATCGACTTTTTCAGAGAGTGCGCGCGCGAGTTGCAGCGTGGCGATCTGCCTTGGTCCAAATGGGTGAAGCTCGGCAAGAACGAGCCGGCAAAAGCCTTGATACCACTGGTTGAGCCCGTACAGGATCTGGCTCGACGCCATGATGAAGAACCGGGTCTGCATGCGGATATCCGGGTGTGGCTGCAAAAAACCTTCGAACTGGCAGGCAAGACCTTGACGGTCTTTGCCAAACTTAAGCGCGAACGTGGCGTGATCGATTTTGTTGATCAGGAATTGTTGCTGCTCAGAGCCTTGCAACTCGATACCGTTCAGTCCACTCTACGAGACGAGTTGCAATTGCTGCTGGTCGATGAGTTCCAGGATACCAGTCCCATTCAGTTGGCTGTCTTCACCCGCCTGGCATTTCTGGCCAAGGAAACCATCTGGGTCGGTGACGTCAAGCAAGCCATCTACGGCTTCCGTGGCAGCGATACCGCGTTAATGCAGGCCGTGCTCGAATGGCTCCCGAAAATTAATGGCACACGCAGCACACTGCCTGTTTCCTATCGGTCGCGCCCTGAACTTGTGGATCTGATCAATACGGTTTTTGTCCCGGTTTTCGAGGGACGCCTTAATCCCGGTGAGGTACGCCTTACCGCGAACCGGGAAGATCGGCTTTCACATGAAGCATTCGCCTGGTGGCAGTTAGATGGAAGTAACAAAGCACAGATTGCCTCCGCGCTAGGAGCGGGGCTGCGTGAGTTTTTGAACAGTGGCTATCAGGTCATCGACAAGCAGACAGGCGCACAACGACCGGTTGCCGCGGGAGACATCGCCGTCCTGTCGCGGTCCAACGACGGCGTCGCTGAAGTTGCTGCAGCGCTGTCCGAACGGGGGCTTCCGGTGGCTGTATCCCAGGCTGGCTTGTTGGCTACTCCCGAATCTGTGTTGGCCGTGGCGTGCTTGCGCCGGCTGAACGACCGGCGTGACACGCTGGCCAGCGCCGAAATCATTTCGCTGACTGAGTGTGCCAATCCGGAAGATTGGCTCGCTGATCGGTTGCAGTTCATGGAAAAGCTGCAAAGCGAGCAGGGTGAGGTCGATTGGCGGGAAAACGGAGAAAATGCGTCCCCGGTCCTAGCTCGGCTTTCGGTGATGCGTCGGGAAGAATTTTGGAAACTGACCCCGAGTGAGGCCTTGCGGCGAGTCATCATCGATTGCGACCTCGTGCGCTATCTCTTGCAGTGGAGTTGCAGCAGGGAGCGTGCGAATTTTCGGCTCGCCAACCTGGAAGCATTGTGCGAACTAGCACGGGATTACGAAAACCGTTGCCATAGCCGGCGTCGGGCCGCGACGATTTCTGGGCTGATCCTGTGGTTCCAACAGAGCGCCAACGAGGGCACGGACATTCTCGCGACGCCGCAAGGATCGAGCATTCGTGTCATGACCCATCATGCGGCCAAAGGACTCGAATGGCCGGTCGTCATTTGCCTTGATCTGCATGCGGCCATACGCGATCGGTTATGGGACGTTTCTGTTCATTCAACAGCGCCCGTGGACATTACCAATCCCTTGAGCAATCGTGAAATCCGTTACTGGCCCTGGCCGTACGGGAAGCAGAGTACGGGGATTCCAACAGCGGATCGAATTGCAACAAGTGATGTTGCTGCCCAGTTTTTCGAAACGGCAAGGGAGGAAGCCAAGCGCCTGCTCTACGTCAGCATGACACGGGCACGAGATTTGTTGATTTTTGCGATGCCGACCAAGGAAAAAAAGCGGGAGTGGCTCAGTTGCATTGATGCGACATGGCTGGAACTTGACGAAGGCCAAATGGAAATCATAGGGAGGGAAGGACAAAAAGTACAGGTCGCGCACAGGGTGTTTGAGGTGCCTTCCAATATTGATGACCAAACAGACGACAACGCGGTCGAACAATTGGCATGGTTTCCGACGCTGAAAGAACGCCCTATATTTTTGCCGGCAATCTGTTCGCCCTCAAATCTGGTTATTGGAGATTCATCCGAAATTTCTTCCGATTATGAACTTCTGCCCTATGGAGATCGTCTCGCCTTGCATGGTAGCCCGGACATGGCAATCTTAGGCGAAGCGCTACATGCCTGTATCGCCTTTGACTGGCTGAATCCAGATTTGCCAGAGCGCTTGGGGCGCATTGCTGAAATTCTGCGTCGATGGGGTGTGGATAATCATCTTGACAGCAACGCTGTGGCAGAAGGAGTGAAATGTTTCCACGAGCATTGCATCAAGCTCTGGAATCCGAAAGCCTTTTAT
>JFJP01036365.1_pt1 | contig 11415 bp, 11 predicted proteins | sample 431651 | NCBI WGS metagenome assembly JFJP01 (sample SAMN02602958, study PRJNA72255) | Microbial mat metagenome, whole genome shotgun sequencing project. | biome: fresh water; feature: sink hole; material: water; isolation source: purple microbial (photo- and chemosynthetic) mats found in... | reverse complement strand
TCCGTTCGCCGGCGGAAAATGTGTAATCGGTCTTGATACCCAGCGTGCTGCTCAAACCCGCCGCAGTCTGTATCGTCGAGGGGTCGGCATTATTGCTTTCCTGATGTGCCATCTTGCGTTCCTTGTATTATTCAGCGTTCTTGGTATTATTCTATTATGGATATTTTAGTTTGTCAACTTTATTTATTAACTAAGTATGCAAACGATCAGTCAAGGAAAAGTTCGTTGATCCTGAAGTACTCGGCGGTCAGGTAACTTGTTGCTCCCAAAAGACATGCATCGGCACCGAGCCCGGAATAGGCGATGATCAAGTCCTTGCGGACATTCGGAATGGCAAGCCGCGACAGATGTTTTCGGAGGCAGGACATGAAAAAGACACCCGCTTCCGCGTATGTTCCCTGGAAAACAATTATTTGCGGATCGATGACCAGTATCAGGTTGGCGATTCCCCGGGCAAACCAGAAGGCGGTTTCGTCGAGGGCGTCGCGGGCGCGGGTATCGCCCGAATCGGCGGCAAGAAATATGTCCTTCAATCCGATGGATCCGTCGATGTCCCCGACCTGATTTCTCCGGTACCGGGAAACAACCCGCTCCGATGATACCAGCACTTCGAGGCAGCCCCGGGAACCGCACGCGCAAATTTCTTCGTCGTACGGATCGAGCGGCATGTGGCCTATTTCGCCGGACAGTTGATGGGGGCCGCGGCGTATCTGTCCGTCGCTGATGATCCCCGCGACAAGACCTTCGCCGCCTTCGATGACGACCACATCGGTGAAGGCTTTCGCGATGCCCGATATCTGTTCTGCGAATACCTGGAACCTGATCTGGTTGTCCACGAGGACTGCCGTCGAAAATCCCAGCGCGTCGGAAATAAGCCGTTTCAGTTCGACATTTTCCCCCCAGGACGGGAAGTGGGGCGAAAAAAGTGACGAGCCTTTTTCGATGTCGGTTATGCCGTGCGCCCCGACCGCCACTCCGATGAGCGAAGCCGGTTCGAGGCTGTTTTCTGCAAGGAGCTTCAGCACCGATTCCGCGATTATCCGCACAACCAGGGAAAGGTCCTCATTTTCGCGGATGTCCCGGTACTTGCGCCGGATGATCACGCCGCGCAGGTCTGCAAGCACCACGCTCAGCCGCGTTGGCGCGATGTGCACTCCGACCGAGAAGGCCCGCTGCGCGTTGAACCGGTACAGTTCGGGCCGCTTGCCGCCCTCGTCGGAGGATTCCCCCTTACCTGCGGGAACGAGGAACCGTTTCAGGCCGATCCGTTCCGATAGTTCGGGTATGGTTATGGTGTCCATCGAACGGATGATGTCGAGAATCAGCCGCTGGTTCTTTTCTTTCAACGATTTGGGCTTGACGCCGGTTTTGCCTTCCATTTATGTGGCCTCGGCAGCAGTATAAAGGAAAACCGGAAACAGGCGCAAGCATGATTTTCGGGGCTTCAGTGATGCGATCCGGGGGGAAGCACTCACCCGATCGCCACCCCCGACTCCACGAAGCTGAAATAACCGCCGCGGGGGCTGAGGATGAGGTGGTCGATGTCATTGATAGATATCCCCACAACTTAAAAAGGTTATAATGTGTCGTTTTATATCCACAGTCCGCAAGAATATTTTTATTTAGGTTTATACATTATGAGAAACTGATTTCCGGAAAAATCTTCATATGCGATATAGAGTGCCATGAGAATGTCGATCTTGATGTCTTGCTTGGAAAGCTGATGATTGGGAACATCGGCTGAAAGCAATGGAGAATCGTAAGCGCGATTTTGGTTCCTGCTTGCAGGGATTGTATATCCAGAATTGGGCTTCACATCAATCTGGATCTGGATTCTATGCACCATAGTTTCGGGGTTGAGTATAGATTCCCCACTTGTACTCAAGAAAGAGATGTCAATGGATGTGATGAAGCCATCCATGTTTGTGTTTATTATTGGCTTGATTATTACCGAAGGATTGCCCGTAAGAAGCCTGAAAGAATTAAGGTTGCTGGATGAAGAATCGATTGTAGAGGCGGTACTTGCAGATCCAGAAGGCAATGGTGAGGCAGATTCCCGATAGCTGTTGTATCGGTTTAGGAAAGCGATATAGTCTCCCGCATCCAAGGTATGCCCTTTTTCCCTGTAAAGCTTGTATTCAAAATTATCTAATTCTTCAAGTATTTTAGTGACGGTGTTCCAGCGTTTCTCCATGCTTCCAAGTCTCGAATCTATCCAGCTTCTCATGGAACTGGGATACAGCCCATCATATCTTGTGGTGTCTTCCTTGTCCAATAAACCCATACTTAAAAATCGAGGAACCTTCAGGTACGTATCACGATCAAACTGCTTCCCGGTGATCTGAAGCCAATCTGAGACTCCTATCGGGTAGATGAGATCGATGCGCTTCTTCTGGTCTCTTGTGTATGGAAGTATATGTATGAAGCTCGTCCCTCCATACGCTGCAGCCCGTACCCTCTCCGGGTGCATCATGGAGAAACGGGAAGCAAAAGATCCGCTGGTTGAAAAGCCTGCAAGAAGAATCTTGTTCTCGACTTGGATATCGTATTCATCCTCAATGAATGAACGAGCATCATCGATCATTGCGACAAACTGTAGATCCAGCCTTGAAAGCCGGTCCTTTTTCAGTAGCATGGCGTCCCTGGTAAGACTGGCGGCAGATGAGTTGGCTGGCCGATCAAAAGCGGGAAAGAGAAGTGCAGCCTTCAGTCCACTAGCTATAACCGTTTCCCAATTGCCTTTCATAACTACGTTTCTTGCCCACTCGCTATAATACTCCGGACCCATGCCTTGAGCCCCGCCTGACGCAATCGAAGTCGCGAAAAGGTATTTGCTGGCAAAATCATCTGGGATGTAGAGGTAGTAGTCGTAGTTGAAACCAGCTTGGGGCCAGGGAGATATTTTGTATACATTGGTAGAAAGCTTGGTAACTATGCGTTTGTTATCCGGATTAAGTTCTGTGATTGGGTGGAAAGCAGCGGCTTGCCTGGAAAGGCGTTCTTGCTCTGCTGACGAAGGTGGAGTATAGGTGAAAATGCCATCGCTTGATACTATTTGGCTAAAAACAGGGGTTATCGTTAAAAATAGCAAGTAAAGGGCTAAAGAAAGTACTTTGCCATGGGATATATTTTTTACTCGGTATGAAATTGTTGATGCTTGGAATATTACTGAATTAAGCATGTCACCATCCTCATTTCAAAAAAAGTAGTCTTAAGTGTGCTATACGGCTGTGTCTTTTCAAATTATAAGTCATCCTGGTTAATAATGAAAGTTTTCAACAATATCTCGGTCGTTTAAGAATTAAGCATTTCCGTACATAAATCCTGTCAGCTTGTAGTGTGGTAACCACATTCTACCAGAAACTGCGATACCTTTATATCACCTCTATTTTTCGCACTTCAGATTTGAACCCGCGATTGATGGAGAAGGGCGGATAGTCTATTTTGATCCTGAATACGATGCCCTCAAAATAGTTCCTATTGAATCCTTGGAGGCGGAATTCCAGAGGTTTGAAGAAGGACATCGGGAAGCCCAATGGTGCGGCGAAAAGCGTGCCGCTCTCGAAGCTGCCGGACGAACGGTCACCCAGGCCGATGCCCTGATTGCCGCCTGTGCCCGCGAGCACGGCATGATTCCGGCAACCCGCAACCCCCGTGATTTTCAGGGATTCGGAATTCCGGTAATCAATCCGTTTGATTGAGCGGGCTTGGCCTGGTTTTTAATATTTGACAAATCTACGATTGAAAAGTATATTTGACACATGATACCGCGAACCCTCCAACGCTACCTGCTGCGTGACGCCGGGTATTATCCCGTTCTTACGCTTACCGGCCCCAGACAATCCGGAAAAACGACCCTGGCCAGGAACACATTCCCGGATCACGAGTATGTGTCCCTTGAGGAGCTCGATCAGCGTGCCTTCGCCTCGGAAGACCCCCGCGGATTCTTGCAGCGATACAAAAACGCGGTAATAATCGACGAAATACAACGCGTGCCGAGCCTGTTTTCCTATCTCCAGACCATGGTCGACGCGGATCCGGCACCAGGCCGATTCGTGCTTACCGGTTCACAGAATTTTCTGCTGATGGAAAAAGTGTCCCAATCCCTGGCCGGCCGCACCGCGGTGCTTCATCTTCTGCCGTTCGAGCGTGCCGAACTCGAAGGCCGGATTAAAAACGAGCAGATCACCGGCAATACGCTTTTCAGCAATACGGAATCGTCCCTCGACCCATGGGAAACGCTGTACCGTGGATTCTATCCGCGTATTCACGACCAATCCATACCCGCGGAAATCTGGTTGGAAGATTATATCCGTACCTACCTTGAGCGGGACGTGCGGACCTTGATCAATGTAGGGGACCTTGCGACCTTTGAACGCTTCCTTTCGCTTGCCGCAGGAAGGACGGGACAGATATTGAACTACACCACGCTTGCCAATGATTGCGGCATCGCCCTGGATACCGCAAAGCGGTGGCTGTCGCTGCTGATCACCAGTTTTATCGTATTCCTCTTGCCGCCGCATCACCGGAATTTCAACAAGCGCTTGATAAAAAGTCCCAAGCTCTATTTTCATGATACCGGACTGGCCTGCAGGTTGCTCGGCATCAAAAACGCCGAACAGGCCAGGGTACACCACCAGCGCGGTGCTCTATTCGAAAATTTAGTGGTTTCCGAGTGCTTCAAAGCATATACGCATCAACGGCAGCAACCTCCGTTATATTTCTGGAGGGATCAGACCGGGCATGAGATCGACCTGATCATAGAAGAGGGCGAGCAACTGTTTGCCGCCGAGATCAAATCAGGTCAAACCGTTTCCCCGGACATGTTCGGTACGCTCCGCTGGTGGTCCACCACCACGGGCAATCCCCCGGAAACTGCCACCCTGGTGTACGGCGGCGACCAAACTTTCACTCGCAGCAATATCCGCGTCCGCTCCTGGTCGTCCGTGTGAGGGCGAGAAGCTCGCCAGGATTGAAGACTTGCTTGACGGGATCAAGAAGACCCGGAACATCAATATCCGGATTTCCGAATTCGACCTTGATCGCTTGAAGAGCATTATCCAGTCGATAGCATTGCTGAACCGCTGAACTTAGCATGATCCCACCTCACCCGATCGCCACCCCCGACTCCACGAAGCTGAAATAACCGCCGCGGGGGCTGAGGATGAGGTGGTCGAGCAAGGCGATGCCCAGGAGCTCGCCCGCCTCGTGGAGGCGCTTCGTGATCTGCCGGTCTTCCTCGGAGGGCTCGAGCTGGCCGCTCGGGTGGTTGTGGGCGACCAAAATCGCGGCGGCCCGGTCCGAGAGGGGATCGGCATATACCTCGCGGGGGTGCACTATGGTCCGGTTCAATATGCCGACGCTGACGACGCGGATCGCGATCACCTCGTGGGCGCCGTTGAGGGAGACGCAGATGAACTGTTCCTGCTTGCGGTCGGCGAAATGGCGGATGAGGGGGAAGACGTCGGCGGCGGTGGAGACTTTCTGGTTGAGGGAGCCCGAGTACCGGCGACCGAGCTCGAGGGCGGCCATCACGGTTGACGCCTTGGTGTCGCCCATTCCTTCGATGTTGCTGAGTGTCTCGAAGATCGCTTCCGGCCGCGCGATGTCGAGGGCCTTGATCACGCGGGCGGCGAGGCTCATCACCGGAAGATTCTTGCAGCCGGTGCGCAGGGTCAGCGCGAGGAGCTCGTCGTCGCTCAGATGCCGCGCGCCCCGTTCCTTCACCCGTTCCCGCACGTCGGGCTTTTTCTGTTCATCCATGACTTTCCCCCGTTTTCTTGTACGAAGGGATTTCATCTTTTGGCCTGAATTTCCGATCTGATATATATGAAACCAACCGCTATATCGCCGGTCGTTCTCCTGCGTACGGCCGCTCTGGCCGCAACCGTACTGTTCTCCTTTTCCTGCGGCACCCTTCCGCCCGTGAATCCGCCTTCGGCAGTGCCGGTTCGACCGCCCATGCCTACCGCAATCATGGGAACGGGTGCGGTCGGCGCGGAGCGGTACACCGCTTTTTTCATGGAGAACAGCCCGCGTTCGGATCGCGCGAAGGTCGTGCGTATGGCGTCGTTTTATATCGAGGAAGGTGCAATCGAAGGGGTGAATCCCGACATGGCCTTCGTCCAGATGTGCCTCGAGACGGGTTTCCTTTCGTTCAAGGGACTGGTGACCGAGGACATGCACAATTTTTGCGGGCTCGGCTCGATCGGACCCGGCCAGCCGGGCAACAGCTTTCCCGACGAGCGTACTGGCGTGCGGGCGCACATCCAGCATCTGAAAGCCTACGGTTCGACCGTCCCTCCTGTACTGCCCTTGGTCGATCCGCGCTACAGATACGTGAATCCCAAGGGAAAGGCGCCGACCATATACGGTCTTTCAGGCACCTGGGCTTCGGACCCGGATTACGGACCGAAACTCGAGCGTCTTCTCGCGCGCCTGTACGGCTGATACCCTGCCGGGCGGCAGCGCCGGTTACTGTATCAGCGTGCCGATGAATTCCTTTCCGTCGAGAATTTTGCGGAGGTTTTCGATGTCGCGGCCGGCGGCGCAGATGACGCTGATGCCGGATTTTTGGGCATGCAGGCTCGCGACCGGATCGAAGGGCACGTTTTTTCCGGGCACCCATTCGTCGCCGACTATCTTGCGGAAGTCGGCCCAGGTGATGCTGTCTATCGGCTTCGCATCGGGATTGGTGCGCGGGTCGTCGGTATATACTTTGGCGATGTTCGAAAGATTGATGACAGTCGGGGCCGAGAAACGTTCGGCGAGCAGCACCGCGTCGTTGTCGGTCGAGAAGCCGGGTTTCCAGCCGGCGGCCACGATGATCCGGCCGGTGAATACGTCGACGCGGGTAGGGTCGTACACCACATCGCCGGGACAGATATCCGCAAAGATGCCCTTCAACAGCTGGGCGTTGAGCCGCGTGGCCATGATGCCGATCCAGTCGGCCTGGTCGTCCGGCGAATCCGGGCAGATCGCGCGGAAGGCTTTCTGGTAGGAGCGGGCAGGGCCGCCGCCGCCGACCACAAGGATGAGTTTGCGGGAATTATCCTCGGCCAGCCAGCCCCGCACGAGCGTCACGAAGGAAGACAGAAATTCGGTGTCGGGATTGTCGGGCGCTACGATAGAACCTCCGAGCGACAGTACGGTGACCATGATGAACTCCTTTTCGGTACGGTTTCAATATACCCCGGTGACCTTGGGCTCCGCCCAGAACGAGGTATAACTTTTTATGTTTCCGCCCGACTCTTCCCAGATGGGCTGGAAGGCGAACGAATGCGGCTTGTACACGATCCTGCTTTTTGCCGTGATCGGCTTTGCATCGGTCCAGCCGCGCGAGAAGGCGATATGGTACACGTCGAGGTTGCCGAACGCGTTCGCCTCCGTTTCGTTCGAAGCGAGCGCGGGGTCGACGGGAAGCCACCCGAAATTTTCGATGTAGATTTCAGCCCACCAGTGGGGCCGTGTTGTCTGTTCCTTGTCGACCAGCACGCCGGCTACCGGTATCGACGGAATTCCCGCCGCGCGGGTAAGTGCCGAAAACAGGATCGCGAGGTCGTAGGCATCCCCATTTTTCGCCGAGAGCGCCTCGAGTACCGTACGGTCCGGATTCTTGCGCTCGGAAAGTTTGATGTTCGCGACGAGCCATTCATGGATGAATTTCGCCTTCAGCCAGGGGTTTTTTTCCTTGCCGGTTATCTCGGCGGCCTTCTGCGCGACGGCGGGGGTATCCGAAGGGACTATTCGGTCCGCGGCCGTGTACATGAGATACAGGGGCGAATCGGTATCGGAATACGGCTTGACGAGCGCGGGATTGATCGTTGTTTTAAGGGCGTAATTAGTCAAGAGGAAACTGTGCGAGATTTTTTCGTTTCGGCCCGACTTGATGTTTTCAAGCTGGTGCAGGATGGTTCCCCGGTAATTATCCATGTAGGGCTTCGGGGATGAGGCGGTTACCTCGACGCCGCGCTGGGTCGCCGTGATTTCCGGGACGGGAACGCGCAGGAACAGCATGTTTCCCTCGGACGCGGAGACGCCGGTGATGTCAACCTGCAGTGACAGGACGAAGGTGTGCCGGTCGACGTATTTCTTTGTTCCCGGCTGGTTGACGATCTGGATTGCCATGGGATTGCTCATGCCCCGTTCGGTTTGCACGTAAACGTTGCCCGAGGTCGCCCCGTCCGGTACGCGGATGCGAAGTTCCTGGTCGCTCCAGAATTCGTAGTCGAAATCGTGTTCCGAGCAGGCAATGCTCAGCTGGCTCGTACGCGAAACGGCGGCGACGGGGATGGCGGAATCGATTTGCCAGGAAAACAGCACTGTCGACTTGTTGCGCGTTATCCCGAAATTTTTTCCGGTGATGACGATACGCTTTCCCGTTTCGGCAGTGACCGTGTCGAACGACGAAATCACGGGGAGTCCGATGTCGGTATTCACCCGCGCCGCGACGGGAATGTTGTTCCGGTTTGCGAAAATGAGCGGGTTGCTTTTTCCCGCGCGGTTGACCACATACACAAGACCGTCGTCGACCGCTTCGGGGAGCAATGCCATGATGGTGGCGTCGGTCCATTTGAGGTACGCGGTGCCGGAGATCCGGTTGCCCGCTATCTCGATCCAGTTGTTGAGCCGTTCATTGCCGAAGTGTTTTCCCTGGATGACGATGACTTCCCCGGGCTCGGCTATGGCCGGCGACAGGGATTCGAGTACCGGCCGGTTCCGGACAATGAGCGCCAGTCCGGTGAGGATCACGGCAAAGAAAGCAAAAAGAACCGGCAGGACCAGAAAACGGAGGAACGGGGAGCGCTGGAAGCATCGTGTCAAAAACAGTTTGATCATCTATCAAAGCCCGCGGCCAGCGGTAGAATTTCTCCGGTCGAAAACAGCTGTTCTCCCGTATTGCTGAAACGGGTCAGGTTGGGCAGTTTTATGATTATTATCTCCGCATCGGAGAACAGTTCCTTGTCGGTGGCGAACTGCCGGGCAAAATTGACCATGGTGAAGATACGGTTGTTGTTTGAGTCAAGGATGTTCGCCGTGTTCGCATAGGAGGCAAGGTCTGGACTGTACACGGATGCCGAGGTTGACAGTGCTTTCATGGTTTGGCTGATCGTCGCGCCCGACACCGAAATTCCGGGAAGGAGGGCGGCCGACTGCGCGAAGCCGGAGGCAGCGCGCGCGTTCGTCTTCAACACGAAATACGACGGCAGGAACACTGCGGCCAGAAAGAGCGCAGCGAGAGCCGGTACGGGTATCCGGATTGAAAATTGAGTCCATCCTGGTACCTGTCTCCCTTCCGCGAATTTCCGCCGTGCCTCGAGGCGGGCGAGTGATGTTTCAAGTTCCGCGTCGGAAAGCGACGCCGTATCCGCACAGAGCACCGTCTTGATGACCTTCGAGTTTTTCCTTCCAGGGGGAGGGAACCTCATTGTCGACATAGGCTGAATACAGATCCGAATCAGGGCATGTAGACATCTTCTTCTCCTATCAACCGGGACAGCTGCTCGCGTGCGCGAAAAACCCGGACTTTCACGTTTCCTTCGGTAATTCCCAGCACCCGGCCGATTTCCTTATAGTTCAGTTCGCCGTATTCCTTCAGCTGCAGTACGGTCCGCAAATTCTCGGGCAGTTTTTCGAGCGCGTCCTGCACCCGCTTGATCGAGTCTTCCTTGAGGAGCATTGTCTCGCCCGAGTCGGCCCTTGCGCTTCGCATAGTTGAGCGAGGCGTTCTTGACCACGCGGATGAGCCAGTATTTCGCGTCGTTCACCGAAGGAAACTGCATGTCTTTCTCGGTCATCTTGATGAGCGCGTCGTGGCACAAGTCTTCCGCCGCTTCCTCGTTTCCCGCAATCCGGACCGCAACCTTGAACAGAACGGGCATGGTAGCCGCGTAAATGGTCCTGAAGTCCGCATCGTTTTTGGCGCGGAGGGAAATCAGAGTCACGAACGTCTCCAGGTGGTTCCTGCAGGACTGTCTTCGAGTAAAACGCCCTCGGCCTTCAATTGGTTACGGATTTCGTCGGCACGCGCGAAGTTTTTCGCCTTTTTGGCCGCGGCGCGTTCTTCGATGAGGGAATCGATGCGGACATCCTTTCCTCCTGCTCCTCCGGCGAGCGCGCGGGCCGATTCGGCGAGCTTGAGGCCGAGCACTGCGTCCATCAGCCGTATGGCAGCGAGCGCGTCTGCGGGACTCACGGCTGTGTCCCTGATCAGGGTCTGGAGTTCGGAGAGCGCGCGGGGCGTATTGAGGTCCTGTTCGATGTGCGACCGGAAGCTGTCGAGATAGCGGTTGGCAGGGGAATCCGGGCGAAGGTTCGATCCGTCCGAACCGTCGGCTTCCGCGCCGCCTGTCGATCCTGCGGCCTCTATTATTTTTGAGACTCGCTGCATGAGGCTCTTGCGGGCGTTTTTCGCGCTTTCCATGGATTCCCAGGAAAAAGCCAGCTGGCTGCGATAGTGGCCGCCGAGGAGGAAATAGCGGTAGTCGAGTGGCTCGTATCCCTGGTCGATGACGTGCTGGAGGGTCAGGAAATTTCCGCCTGTCTTGGACATCTTTCCCTTGTCCATGACGAGGAATTCGTTGTGGAGCCAGTACTGCACCCATTTTTTTCCGGTGGCACCCTCGGACTGGGCTATTTCGTTGGTATGGTGGATCTGGATGTGGTCGATGCCGCCGGTATGGATGTCGAACTGCTCCCCGAGATACTGCATGCTCATGGCAGAGCACTCGATATGCCAGCCCGGATAGCCGGTTCCCCAGGGCGATTCCCAGGTCAGGGCCTGGTTTTCGAACTTGCTCTTGGTGAACCAAAGGACGAAGTCGTAGGGATTCCGCTTGTTGGCGTCGACGTCGATGCGGGCGCCTGCCTTGAGGTCGTCGAGGTTGAGCCGTGCGAGCTTTCCGTAGTCGGGAAAGGTCGAGATGTCGTAGTAGAGGTTTCCACCGGACATGTAGGTGTGCCCGTTTTTTTCGAGCCGCTTTATCAGCTCGATCATCTGGAGCACGTGGTCGGTGGCCTTGCAGACGACGGTCGGCCGCTCGATGTTGAGCCGTTCCGTGTCGGCGAAAAAGGCATCGGTGTAGAACTGCGCGATTTCGAGGACGGATTGGCCGCGTTCCTGTGCCGTGCGCACCATCTTGTCTTCTCCGTCGTCCGCGTCGCCGGCAAGGTGACCGATGTCGGTAATGTTCATCACGTGGGTTACCTCGTAGCCGAGGAAGGTCAGCGCGCGCTTGAGTGTATCCTGAAAGACATAGGCACGGAGGTTTCCGATGTGTGCATAGTTGTAGACGGTAGGACCGCATCCATAGAAGCCGGCCTTATGCGGCGAAAGCGGCTTGAATTCCTGGAGCTGTCTTCCCATTGTATTGTATAACTCTAATGACATGGAGTCCTCCCGGTATCGTTTTTTTC
>JFJP01027528.1_pt1 | contig 11415 bp, 5 predicted proteins | sample 431651 | NCBI WGS metagenome assembly JFJP01 (sample SAMN02602958, study PRJNA72255) | Microbial mat metagenome, whole genome shotgun sequencing project. | biome: fresh water; feature: sink hole; material: water; isolation source: purple microbial (photo- and chemosynthetic) mats found in... | reverse complement strand
AATTATCTCGGGTTTTTCCATTTTTGATTTAGTTTTCAAGAAAAAAAACAATTAAAAAAAAAAATAATCTTAAAAACCATGTTTTTTTTTTAAACAATTTATGCGTTTATGCTAAAAGACAAAAAATTGCATTAAAATTTAAACATCAAGAAAAAATCTTAGCCTCCCAAATAAAATTTGCTAGTATCCTGCAAATACTTCTTAATTCTCTTCTGTCTCATCAAGATGGCAATGGGTATTTGCAAGAAGATTTTCCTGACAAAGATCAGTCTTTTCTCCATTTTCCTCAAACTGAACCAATAATACCCACAAATGATGAAAAACGAGCAAATAATCGATAAACAATTGATGATAATCAGCGTATTAATCTCGTTATCATAGTCATTTCTCTCATTTTCTACATATTTCTCTTTAATAAAGTCCATTAATATCAGCGAATAATCCAAAGCCTCTCCAAATTCCAAGAAATTCTCAAATTCGCTGATTTTCCCCTCCAAAGTCATTACCCATAGTTTTTGAAAGGCTTCTAATTCGAAGTTTATCAGGCTTTTCTTCAATAATCCCATCAGTATTTCTTCACATCGTTTCACCGCATTTTCTCCGATATATCGACAAATTCTTTCATTTGTGATAATTCCCAGATAATTATCAATAAAATCGTTATTTATGCGATAGTCATTCTCGTTAAAGGTCTCATTGGGTAAATTCTCATAAATATAGTCCAGTATCTGATTCTCGCTGAAATTATACTGTCCCAAAGCCAGATTTTTATCATAAGCCAATACATATGAATTACAAAAGCCCCTGAAGCGAAACTGTGATATCAAATGACTTTGCATATAGCCGTTTTCTTCAAAATGACTGTCAAACCCATGGGAAAGCAGCACAACAATGAGATTTATCCCTATAATGAAGACCGCAAAGAGAAAATTGGCTATAAATATCTGTAAAATCGGTGTGGAAATCTCAGTTAAGTTCATGAGTTTATGTGATCGATTCCTGTTATTTTCCTTAGTTTTATCGCCTTTTATCGCTTCAGGGTTCTCCATGTAATTAAAGCCCAATTGTTGTGTAGGATTGCCTTTGAGTTCATGTTCGAGATCGTAAACAGAGGCAATTGAGATATAATAGCTCTTCAGCACCTCTATATCCTCGTAATTGATCTTTGCGAGCAATTCAAGCATTTCGTTCATATATTTATAACATGATAAATGAGAGGAAATTCGAAGGAAAAAAGTGACGATAATCAATGAGGAAACAAGAATCAGAATTATTAACACTGAAAGCTTGTTATTTCTTATCAAATCTAACCGTTTTGATGAGAAATTATCGTGAAGGGAAAGCTCGGAAGTGAAGATAAAGAGATTATCCAGAAGAAACACAGAGTTTTCAGGCTCTTTTGCAATGAATTTCTGCAGTTCAGAAAGATATAACGTCACGGCCTTTAGAAGCTCTAAAGGAAAAACTGAGAAATTTCTGATGCTTTCGAAAGAAAATGATGATAAAAAAGAGATGTTATACAAGGATTTTCGAAAGAAGAGATCTGGGGATAATTCGTGATAAAAGTCGTAATTTAGCTGAATTCTCTGAAGAAATATAGCGATTTGGTCGAATTCGAGCTTTAAAGTCCTTAGTAAATAGCCTTGGTAATAGATTCTTTCGCTATCGCTGATATTCTGGAAAATATGGTGTTTTTCAATGGCTTTATAGACAAATATTCCTTTTAAGCTTTGTAAGAGGTTATTTGAGAATTTATCATAATTCACGTTTTCAGTCAAATTCAGCTTAAAACCCGCATAAAGCTCGACAATTATCAAAGAAATCGATATTTGCATCACAAAGATCAAAACCAAGAGAAAAAGCAGCGAAATCTTCAGTCTTTTATAGCATTTTGGCAGATATTCGCTGAGAATTGACTTTTCTAAGAGTCTTTGTGATTGAAAGATCGAATTCATTGATGAATGGACACTTTGTTCATAAGCTTTATCCTTTTTACCGTCTTCTAATGATAGTTTCTGTATGATAGTTTCTCTTAAAATATCCAGTAATTTATGTGTTTTTGGTGTAAAAGTCACATTAACATTCGTCTTTTTATTCATGCTTTTTATCGTTTGTATCGTTTTAGCACCTATTTTCGTTGATTTTACAGTCTTTTTATCACTATCGTCATCATTTGAATCAATTCCTTGTGTTAAACCACGTGAAATGTCCTTTAAAGTCTTGTTAATCGCCTTTAAATCCTCTCGGTTCACTACCTCGTTTTTCTCAGTTTTCGATGAAATCTCAGCATTTTTCACTATATTCTTTATCGGAGCTTCATCAGACGACTCCTCGAAATGAGTTTTAAAGCCAAATCCCACCGATTTCCTCACTTTAAAGATCGATTTCGGTGTTTTTGACTGACTTAAACCCGAAAAATCTGTATTATCTTCACTTTTATCTTCGAAAAGCTGATTTCCATTGAAATTAATGATGTTTTCAGCCATTTTATCCTCTTCTTCAAAAGTGGCGATATTTTCTATGACAATTGGCATAGCCTCATTCACGTATTTCTCTTGCAAAAAAGGGTTATTTTCGAGCATTATCGAAGGAATTAACAGTTTTTTTGAAGGAAAATCGCTGCTATTCAACGATTCAAAGGTCTTTCCTGCTGCATAAAGCTTATTTTCCTTTAAATTAGAAGAAATCTGGGATTTCCATTGCTTTTTTTTCAATGAAGTTGAAGCATTTAGGTAGCCATTTTTCTTATAATCTAAGCCTTTTCGAGCTTCTTCAACAGGAATAGAGATCCTTTCCTTTACGAGAAACTCTAGATCAGGGGTTCCTTCTGATGTGATTATCAGATTATCGTTCTCTTCATCTTCTTCTTCTGGTAAAATCACGATTTTATTCACACCAGTGCTCGCAATTAATTGAGGTTTTAAAGAAGGAAGCCTTTGCATTGTGGGGCTTTTCTGGGGATTATTATCAGAAAAGGAGTAATTGCTGATTTTATTGGCATTATTCGTGTAATTGTATCGATTTTCATTACTATTAGTCATGATTTTATCGCGATTAGTGATATTATCCATATTTTCCTCGGTAATCTTCGGTTTTTCAATGATACTAACACTTTTCGCGGCTTTTTTCTCAAAAGTCTCTGAATTCTCTTGTAAATTCAATATATTGGGAAATCTCTTATTTAAAACATTGGAATTAAAGCCTTTATTGGCCTCTTTATTGGCCATTTGTTGTATCTTGAGTTTTCGGGTGAATTCTATCTCATTTATCGAGAATAAAAGCCATTCAAACTCATTATCATCACTTTTATAGTAATTAATTTTCGTTTTACAATTGAAGAAATTGCCCAACATAGCGATTTTAATGAATTTTCGCTTCACGAGACTCCATTTGTCCATTCCTGATATATTGGGCTCCTCATTGTTTTCATTGAATTTCCTCTTGCGTAATTTCTCGATAATCGCATGAATAATCGAACGTAAATCGCCGAATAATTCACCATCATTATAACGATAAAACCTTAAAATCGCCTCATTGGATAAAGTCTTTGGAATATCCAGTAATTCCATGAGATCTATGGCTTGAATCTCGTTAAATTTCTGAGTTCTATTGGTTTTATTGGTAAAAGTCGATGAATTTCTGCTTCCTGCATGAATATTATGGACTTTTTCGTTTCGTTCTATGAAGAAAGAATAGAGTTTCGGACAGAGGATTTGTATATAAAAGCAGTTTTTCTCGTAATCCTTCGGGTGAACATTGAACAATTTACTGAGATTCTCACTCATTCCATCAATACTTCCGAACATATCAGTCAGTATATACTCAGTCTGACGCTTTAAAGGCCTTAAAAAACCCAGAAATCGAAAGGAATTCTCTAGAAAATTATAAGAAGGCTTCACAAGACACGCAACTCTTAGAAAATACCCGTTTTTCTTACGAGCCAACATCGAATTCTCTTTATAAAGCATTGAACTACGACCAGTACGCATGAAATTATCCAGGAAATTATCATGAAATCGCTTCAGGCGATTCGCGAGAATAATACTGATATTTGAAAGCTCTAACTCCTGTTTCTGATAGCCAAGCACCTTACAAGCACCTTGATTTACTGATAGAATCTTGCCTAAATTCTTCTGTTCCGCACCTATTTGAAAAAGCATTGAATTCTCACTATATATGATATTTTCAGCGTAAAACAGGTTAAATTGACCCTCATTTGCCTGGATTTTCTCGAGAAATCCCTTCAGTTTTCTTTCCAAAACGTAACCCTCGTCGTTTTTAAAGATCAAATTGTTCAAATAACCCAAATAAAGCTTTATCGCACGGGGATTTGTTGATAAGTTGCTAAAAAGCCTTTGGATCTCGAGACGGAGATTGTAAAGGACTGAACAATCCACCTCCAATTCTCTTAAGGAAAGGCTTGAATTACTCAGTTTTAAGAAGAAATTCGTGTATAAATGACGAAATTCAGCGATTTTAACCTCCATTTTTGCGAAATTCGACTCCAAATCCACGATTTTCTCAATGTTAAAACTACTGTAATTTTCGTCGTTTTCTGGGTTTTTATTGAGAGTTTCAAGGAAATCCCTTATTTCCAATTCGAGTCTTTTCATAAGGAATAAGCTGCGGTAATTGAAGCCTTTTATCAAGGAATTCATCTCAAAAAGCTCGAAAGTCTCTATTAAAGCCTGATGGAAGTTATTGAGCTGAAAGAAATTGAAATAGGCGAGATTTAACCGTAAATTGAGGCTTTTTCTAACGAAAGTGATGGATTCTTTATACTGTTGTCTCACGAAATACTTCAAATACACAAGACTTTCGAAATTTCGTAATGGTTTTTCAAATCGAGGGCGATATTCGTATTTCAATGAATAATCCAACAATTTCTCGTCTTTTTTACAAAAACAAGGGGATTTATCACAATTCTTCACATGATTGAATAAATAACCCCAAATCATGAAGATATATGGGGATTTTTTGTCGTAATTTATGCTGAATTTCCGCTTTTTCTTAGGATTTTGGGCTTTTTTAAACTCTTGGAGCTGGATATAACTGAAGAAAAGCTTCAGTTTCTTATCTATAAGATCGGGATTTTCGTAAAGGAATTCTAAAGGAAATCCGAGATTTTGTAAGGTTTTCTTCTGATAAATATTGTGAAATAACCTTAAAGGCAAGAGGATTGTTAATAATAATGGTAATCCTATATCAATTTTCTCACGAAAAGCACTTAATATTGTAAATAAAAGGAGATAACTATACACATAAAGCTCAACAGTTATCGCAAATCCATAGAATAACTCCACTTTTCTATTGAAAAACCCCGGTTTTTTCATAAATTCACGAAAAGCCAGAATTTCACTGATTTCGAGAAAAACGAGAAAAATGAGAAAAACCAGGGTTTTTTGCAGATATTTCAAGAAAATCAGAAGAATTAACAGCAGATTCTTGTTGAAAAACAGGTAGATTTCTAATAAATTGCCTGATTTCGCTAGAGCGTTCTTCTTATTATAGGTCATATCCACACAAAACATTACATTTAAAAGACAAGAAATAGCTAAAATTCCCCAGAAAACCAAGCCTAAAACCATGAGAAAAACATCAGTTTTCCCCCCAATACACAGATCTGGACTAAAAAGTCCAATAAAAACCTCAGTTTTATCATTAAATAGACAATAAGCAGGGGTTAAAAGCAATTCATTCAGAGGAATATACCATAAATAGTAATTCATTAGTGTTAAATGCTTGAAAATCGCGATAATTCGGGGTTTTTCTGAGGTTTTGGCATAAAAAATCGCAGAGATTATCAAGAGATAAAAGAACATATAGATCAGACTTATTGATAGAAATAACTGATAAAGACTGGGTAATTCAAGGGTATTTATGATGTATAAAGGCCGGAAAATCGAGAATATACGATAAATTATCGTGGAAATTTCATCAGAAAAAATGTTGATAAAATAAGAAGAGGAGATTATAAAGGAAATGTTCTGAGAAGAACTCAGGAAAATCAGCAGAAGTGAAGAGGATTCAGATATTGTCATTGATTTCAACAAAAGGTAGTAAAAGTCCGTTAGTGAATCGAAAAAAGGAGAAGGATTCTTTCTCATTTTTATTTTAAGGGGATTTCAAAGGGCTTTCTTCGATTGTTGGTTGAAATTTATTAGTTTTTGATTTTTTGCTTAATTTAGATGATTTTTAAAAGAAAAATGTGAAGAGATTTTTTATAGGAAAAGTCGCGTTTGTTTATTGTGATTCGAGAAAAAATCGTGTTTTTTTAATGTAAATTCGCGTGTTTATTTGATGAATCTCACATAAAAATCTTGGGTATTTGTAGTCCTAAATTGATATTTGTGCTATTGATCCTCTTCAAATTCTTCATATATTTCCCCAAATCAAAATTAACTTAGAAAAACCATTAAATTTTACATATATCCACAAATACGCCAGAATTTTCGAAGCAGCTGAGCTTTTTTCTGTATCATTAAATTTCAGTGTATTCTTAATGAAAAACCGATAAATCTATGAGAAATTGTGATAAAAGACCTTTAAATTCGTTAAAGCCAATGCTTCATTTGAAGCTGAAATTATCGTGGCATTTGCCTGGGCGATTTTCAACACTCTATTGGCATAGGAATTGGCGATAGCAGTAGAATAGGTGATGTTCTGGGTGATTATGGCTTGAAGGACCCTCGTATCAGCTTTCACTTGCTCTGCGTCACGGAGATATCGCATGGTTTCCTGGTTTTGCATCACAATTTCAGTCGATAATATCGCTTCTTCGAAAGCTGTGGGGAAATTCATGTTCAGTAGATTGAAAATACTGATGAAAAACAGGAATTATAGGTAGGAAAAATTAAGAAAAGTGAAGATATCTAGAGAAAAAACTGGGTATTTTTGAAGAATTACAGTAATTTGAAATGATATTCATCGAAAATATTGGAAATGGACGTGAACATCGCATCCCCGATTTGTTCTCTTTTTTGAAAAAGATCAAAGGCTTCATATTGTGCTACAGTATCTCTGACTTCTGATAGAACCAGCATATTGAGAAAATGATTGTAATTTCCTCCGAAATTAGAGTAAATTTCCCAATATTGCTTGATTTTAGTCGCAGTATCGTTAGAATTCGAGAACTTGTATCCCACATAAAACTCAAAAGAAACCAATAATCCTTCACTTTTATAGAAATATAAGCTTTTTATTAAGGAATTTTAGGAAATACGAGGTTCGAACGTTCAGTTTTGAATAGATATTCGAGGTTTCTGGGAAACTGGCACCAGCTTTAGAGCTTTTCTCCTTTGTAATTGTATCAGAAAAAATTAAGGCTTGCTGTTGACTTCATATGATATTTTAAAGGAGTTTTAGAAGAGGAATTTACATTGGAAATCGGAGGAAATCATAGCCTAAACCAAGGAAATAACGACCTGAGGTCCAGAGTTTCGATTGGTCCACTGATATCGTGTTTCCATTGTATTCTAGACCGACATTTAGCTAAAAATGTGAAGAAATGTGAAGAAATGTGAAGAAATATAAAAGAAATGTGAAAAAATGTGAAGAAATGTGAAAAAATATAAAAGAAATGTGAAGAAATATAAAAGAAATGTGAAAAAATAGAAAAGTACTGGTTCAAGGATGATTACTGAATAACCAATCAGGAAAAAAGCAATAAAAAGCCAGACTGAGAAAAAAACTATTAGGAAAATAGCCCAAACTTTCATGTTTTCTAAGTTTGTTCAAAAGTCTTTTAAAAATATTTATAAATTTTTTAAAGAAAAAAAATTTTTTTTTTTTTTTTTCCTTCAAAAAAAAAAAAACAAGTTTTTTTTCTTTAAAAAAACGTTTTTTCATTTTTATTAAAAAAAATCGTTTTTTCCCTCAAAAAAAATCTTCAAATTGTTAAAAATCTTCATTTTTTCCGATAATTTCTTTTTTCTCCAATAATCTAATTATAATAGAAAGAATACAATGAAAATTCAGACAATGAACGATCAAATGCCCATTCCCCAAGCCGAATCCCTGTCCCAGCCGCCTTTAAACTCCGACTCCCCATCCAGAAAGGCCAAAATGTATCTCCAAAACCTGATAAAAGGTCTATTTCTTCACAAAATTCTATAAAAGCTTATTTTTTTCCATTAAAAAGACAGTTTTTTTGCAAATTCTTCGGATCATCACAATGAGGAAAATGTGAAGAATTCCTTTAAATTTACCAAGTATTTCATTGCAGAACCTAAGCCTGAAAGCCTTGAGGAATCTAAATTAGGCATCCATTACACTATAAAATTCCATGATATTTATAAAGAAGGCAGGAAATTAGGCGAGGTTTTCTCTAGTTTTTTTATGATAAAATTAAAGCTTTTATTGTAGGGATGCGTAGGACTTGTGAAAAAAGCGAAAAGACTATCAGATGGCAAGCTTTTCGCTGTAAAGATCGTAAAGACATGTGACGCTGAGACAATTTATAATGTAAAAGGGGAATTACTGAATATTCTTTTTTAATGATTTTCTATAAATAAAGATCAAAAAAGAGTTCATCAACATTGTGAAGCTTGATCATTGCAATATCGTGAAAGTATTTGAGCTTTACATCGATGAAAGCAAAGGTCGCATTTATTCCATCATGGAACTGATCAATTCATCAGAAATGTTCGAAGTTATCAAAAGTTATGGCAGTTATTCAGGTAAAATTATCGTAAAGATTATCGTAAAAACTATCATAAAAATAGAGGAAATCGCTAGTAAAATCTTCAAACAAATACTCTCAGCAATACAGTACATGCATTCAAAAGGGTGTTGTCACAGGGACCTGAAGCCTAATAACATCCTTTGCAACGAAGACGGCTCTGAAGTGAAAATAACGGATTTCAACGTTTCGAAATTCGATGAAAACCATAAAAAACGAGGTCAATATGGCTTTTCCCTTGAAAAGATCAAAATGTGGACTTATACAGGTTTTTCTTTGAAATTTCTTCATATTTTATGTGAATTACTTCTTTAAATAGGAACTATAGCCTTTTCAGCTCCTGAAATCCTTGAGGAAAGTGAATATAACCAATCAGTAGATATGTGGAGTGCTGGTGTGGTCCTCTACACCATGCTTTGTGGTTATCAGCCATTTACAGCCGAATAGTACCTAAAATCCAATAAATTCCTTTATAATCTTTAAATTTCTTCATTTTTCTTCAAAAAAAGCGTAAAAGACCTTGTTGAGCAAATAATCGCTAATAAATATGAATTTCATGCGATTGCTTGGGATATCATCAGTTTCGAAGCAAAAGACCTGATAAAGCGTTGTTTAACAAAGAACCCTAATGAGAGAATAACGCCTACAAACGCCTTAATGCACCCTTGGATCGCTCATACAAAGGCCGATCCTAATATTTTATCGCCATTTGTTTTCGAAAACCTGAGAAAAAACATCAATAGACTGTCAAATAGGAGAATATTCACGAGTTTCACAAAAAAATCAAAATCAGGAGATGGAGACGAATTATATCAGGAATTTGAAGGGAGTTCTGATGAATATAATGAAGAAAATAATGAAGAATATCAGGAAAAAATGGATCAAATCATCGAGAATAGAGATAGGAGAGCCATTAGCTTTGGCGAGGATTTAATCGACTCGAATTTCTTTCACTTTAGAGCGAAAAAAGGAACTATAAATATGAAGAATTCTAGGATTTGTGAAGAAAACGTCGAGAATATCGAGAAAATCAAAGAAGAAGAGAAAAAATAGAGTTTTATTGAGTTATACCATATAATCATATCGTAATTTATATAATTAATTGAAAATTTGATAAAAAATTTGTTTTTTTTGTTGAAAAAAATTGATAAAATTCCGTTTTTTTCATCAAAAAAACCTTTAAAAAAACGCATTAAAAATTCATTCATAAATTTATTCAAAAAAACCCATATATATATTTATATTTTTCATGACCCCCACCCTTTCACTCCCTATTTTCTTCACGATTCTTCTGATTTCTTCTGCACAAAACCTGAGAAAAACCCCTGTTTTTCAAGACCCTATCACGATATTGAACGAGCTTGATAACAAGCACTTTGGCAATGCTTTAATAAGCACTATTGCTGTTCATTTATCAGCAAATTCTCCAATAGAAAATATCGTGAATTTACTGAACAATTTAAAGGAAAGCTTAGAAAAAGACCAGGAAAATTCTCGTATTTTGAACATAACAGACCAGCGAGAATGTGAGAAAATGATCAGTGATTTCTCCAATAACGTGATTTATCACGAAAAGCAGCTAAAAAGTGAAGAGGAATTAAAGGAAAAAAGTGAGATTTTCCTTCAGAAATCTCAGCAAAACTATCAGCAAATTATCTCAGATTTATCGCGAAATACTGATCATTACGAAGAAAACGAGGCTTTACGTTCGAAACAACATGCCAATTTTCTTCAGAAATCCATTGATTACGAAGAGGCTTTATCAGCATTAGATGAAGCAAACAGTCTTTTAGAGCATTTGAAGTCCGGTTCAGCTTTGATACAAATGAAGAAAAAATTGGAAAAAGTGAAGGAAAAACTGGCAAAACATCACTTATTACACAATAGTCTTTATAACATTCTGATCTCTTCACTGGCTGATATTGCGATAAATGCTGATCAGGACTCTGTGAAGAAGATTATCGTGCTTTTATCAGAACTTCACGAGAATCTCGCAGATAGCAAAGGATTGTTCGAAAAAAACGAAAAACAGCAAGAAATCGACTGGGAAAAGGTCAAAAATACACTACAAAACGAGAAAAAACACCTGATTTCGAGAAAAAGCGAGAGTGAAGAAGAGCTGGAAAGCGAAAAAAGGGCGATACAGGATACTGAGGGAAAAATCGCTGATCACACAATGGAATTGGAATCTAATAGAGCTCTTTATGAAAATGCAAAGATTTTCTGCGAGAGGAAGGCAAAGGAATATCAAAGGACTAGTGAGGAAATTCAGGCAGAAGTCGAGATTTTGGAGAGATTGTTTGTGAATTTCAACGAGAAATTGGGGAATTTAAAAGAATATTTAAAGAACCGAGTTAATTTCGATTTTTAAGGGGAATTTAAAAAAAATCATTGAAATATCGTAAAAAAACCGATAAATTATTAAAAAAATCATAAAAATTCAATAAATATCAGAAAAGTTCATTATGCTATTTTATTGAAAAAACCAGATTTTTTTTTTTTTTAATGAATAAAATCGTTCCTATCACTAATTCTTCTAAAAATGAAGAAGATTTGATCGAAGTACCTAATCTTCGCATAGACCCTCTTGAAAACCACACAAAAAACTCCAAAATTCCTCCAACCAAACCTCAATCTTCCCAACAGTCCAAATCCCAGAGCTATATAGACCTAATTGAGCTCGGAACCACCGAAAAACATGAACAAAACCTTAAAAAAATAGAAGAAAGTAAAGA
>JFJP01005926.1_pt1 | contig 11415 bp, 10 predicted proteins | sample 431651 | NCBI WGS metagenome assembly JFJP01 (sample SAMN02602958, study PRJNA72255) | Microbial mat metagenome, whole genome shotgun sequencing project. | biome: fresh water; feature: sink hole; material: water; isolation source: purple microbial (photo- and chemosynthetic) mats found in... | reverse complement strand
GGGCTCGCCTTGGCCTTTTTAAGGTGGTCTTTTTCCAAAAAGGGGACGACCAACCGGGGCTCGCCCTGGCGCGGCACGATGAAGAAAAACGGCCTCTCCAGCGCATCAAAGCTGGCGCCACAGAGATAAAAAATACTGTCGCTGCTGGTCGCTACAAAGTGACTTGCGCCTTGTTGAGCAATGCTTTTTTGCAACTTTTCACGCCGATCCAGAAACTCCTGCTCAGTGATCATTGGTCAGTTCCCCGGCTCGTATCTATAGTTACAAACAAGGTGAGGGCTGTTACCGCAGCTGTGCCCAGCAGGTAAAGAAGTGGCGCCCAGATATAACCGCGAGAAAGAGCGAGAGTGTTGACTACCGGCCCCAGGGCACCAAAGATCATGACACCCAGGTTGTAGCCCAGTCCCACGCCCAGTGCTCTCTGATGCGGTTTGAAACTCTCCACCATCAGCGGCAGGCTGCCGCCCACGAACAATCCGAGTCCCACGGCACAAGTCCACTGAAAACCGACAAGCGACAAGGTGCTCGGGTTGGCCAACATGAAGGCGAACAAAGGCGTAGACGTCACGACAGATGTCAATAGCCCCGCAAGCATCACTTTCTTTCGCCCAAAGCGGTCAGCAAGGCGGCCGCCCGCCAGCGCAGTTACACCCACAATCACGCTGGCAAGCATGGATGTAAAGGCACTGGTGGCCTGCTCGATGCCCAATTGCTTCAACGCAAATGTGGGCATGAACACAATCACCACGTAAACGACCGATGTGCCGAAGGCGGTCAATCCGGCTACGCGCAGCGTCATACCCACCACCTGCTTGTTGCCCTGTTTCACGATTTGCCGCGACACCGCCTGGTGACCGTCAATCAGCCGGCTTCGCGCCCACCAACCAAAAGGCAAGATGATCAAACCCGTGCTGTATCCCACACGCCAGCCCCAGTCGTTGGTTTGCTCAATTCCCAGGATGCCGTAGCAAAGCAGCGCCACGCCAGCGCCCGCGGCCAGGCCCATGTAGGTTGAAAGTGAGAGCCAGGCGCCCCACCGTCCGCGTTGATCGGGCGGCGATGCTTCGATGGCCAATGCGGCGACGGCACCCGTTTCGCCCGCTGCGGCAAATCCGGCGAGCAATCGCGCCGCAACGACCATGATTGGGCCAATCACCCCGTATTCAGCGTGGGAAGGCGCGAACACCACCATCAATGTAGACAGCCCCATCAAAGTGAATGTGAAAAGTAAAACCGGCTTGCGCCCCCGTTTGTCTGCAGCGGCGCCCATCAGCACGGCCCCGATGGGGCGCATTAAAAATCCTGCAGCCAGCGCGGTGTAGCTGGCCAGTGCCGACAGCAGCGGATCGCTGGAGGGAAAAAAGTTGCTTCCAATCGCCAGGGCAAAAAACCCATATAAAGTGAAATCAAACCACTCCAGGAAATTCCCATAGGCAGAGGCTTTGAGTGTTTGTGCGCTGGTAGTCATGTATTTCCTAAAGCGTACCATGTGGTACATAACGAATTTTCATAACTATTGATTTGCGTACCAATTGGTACAAACCCTTGCCGTGGTGGATTTGAGGGTGCGCAATACGGGTGACAATCGCGATCACTCCCTGACCAGTCACCGTATGTCTACAAAAGAAATCCTGAGCGCTGACAACCCTCTGTCCCAAAAGCGTCCCCCCGCACAACTGTTGCTGGAGAGCGCCTCAAGAGCGTTGCTTGAGCAAGGCATGGGCGGTGGTTCGCTGCGCACAATGGCCACCCGGATCGGAACCAGCCACCGAATGTTGATCTACCACTTTGGTAGTGCCGACGGCTTTTGGAACGCAGTTCTCACGCACTTGCGAGAAAACGAGTTGCCCCAAGGGAATGACCTGAGCTTGGTTAACAACACTGCTTTGGCTGATGCCATCCTGCGCGCCTGGGAGCAGTTTTCCGCTCCGCAGTATTTGCCGGTGATTGAACTGATGTTTGAACTGTACGGGCGGGCTATTCGCGACCGCGCCAAGTACCGGGAGTTTTTGGATCATGTCGTGATGCAATGGCTGAACCCGTTGAGTCATGCCTTCGAGCAATCCCTGCAAATTAGTCGGGAGCAAGCACAAATTCGCGCCCGACTGACCCTTGCAGCCATGCGCGGTTGTCTGTTGGACCTGATCACTACCGGAGACCGGCGCTGCACAACCGCGGCAATCGAGCTACTCGCCGCATCAATGGTGCGTGTGGATTGATGTCTTGGATCCCAGCGCAGTCACCCTGTCAGGCACCTGACACTACGCCGGGCACCTGCCCTCCGTCTTGCTTCACGTCAAAAAAAAGTGGTAACGGTTTTTTCCGGCCAGCTTGGCCATGTACATGGCTTGGTGGGAGGCTTTATGGATACTACGAGCGGCGGCTGGGGCCCGATTGTCACCACCACTTTGGTGGGTTCCGGCCACGACCCGAAAACCACCATTGGTTCGGTCAACTTTGCAGAAGTTTTCCTCACCTTCACAGTGGCGGCGTCTTTCTTCTCGCTTCTGGACGATACCGTTTGGCTGTTGGTGGCTGGCCTGGCCCTGGGCGGTCTGATCGCCGCGCCCTTTGCCGCGCGATTGGCATCTGGGAATGAGCACATCTGCCCGCACTTTACATCCCTTGCGACTACCCCACGCTAGCCTGAGGCAGGGGCTGCATCCAGGGCACAAGAATGGGCTGGATCAAGCTGGTCTTCCCAAGCCGGTATCAGCCCGTCTTGCACGCTACTCGTCTGCACCCCCCTCAGCCGCCTGCACCGCTCCGCTCTTGACGGCTTTTTTCAAAGATGCATAGTCCGCTTCGTTTTGGTCCGCGTAGGCAAAGGCGTGCCTGGCCATGGCTTCGTCGAACGCGTGGCTTTTGCCAATAAAGCCCGCAATCAGCGCCGGGTCACCGGCTTTGGCTTGCGATCTGGCCAGTGCGTAGCCGCAGGCCTGGGCATAGTCCGCCATGTCGGCAGCGGTGAACAGCGTCACATCCAGCGAACCCTTCATGTCGCGCAGTTGGCGCACGTAAAACTCTGCGCCCAGGGCTTTGCTGCTGGCCCAGCCTAAAAATACATCGCTGCTAGCCTGGCAAAGTCGCTGGCCATCCACAATGCGCTGGCCGTTGTGGGCGCGGGAGGTCAGGCCAAGCGGGGTCATCAGCGCCGAGTCCCGCGCTTGCTTGAACTGCAAAAACAGCGGATGGTGGCCGTCGGCCGCAAACAGCGCTACAAAGCAACGTGTACCCACGGAGCCAATACCGGGCACCTTGACGGCTACGTCCATCAACTCGTAGCGGTCAAACAAGACTTGTCGGTCGGCGCCCAGGCTGCTGCGGTACTGCTCAAAAAAAGTCTGAATGCTTAGCTCAAACTTGCCAATCTCGCGCGCTGTGGCACCGGCCTCGTGGTAAGTCCAGGGTGGCATGTCTTTGATGCGCATTTCCTGCCCGGCCGGCCCGTCCACCCACTCAACGGCATCGTTGACCAGTTGGCGGCTGCCCTTGGAGCGGGCTTTTTCAATGGCGGCTTTTTCAAGCTTGCTGGCCCGGCCCAGCTTGAGCAGGGTCTCCGAGGTCATCTGGTGGTACCAGACATCCAGCGTGTCCATCTCGGCAAAGTCCAGCATTCGCCGGTGGTAGGTGTCGAGCAGGGTTTGCACAATACCCTCGATGCTGGACTTTTTAAAGCCCTGCTCCCGGCTGGCAATCACAAAGCTGGCGGCCAAGCGCCGTACGTCCCAGTCAAAGGGGCCAGGCACGGTTTCGTCAAAATCATTCAGACCAAACAGCAAGCGCCGCTCCGGGCTGGCAAACAGGCCAAAGTTGGACAAATGTGCATCGCCACACAACTGCACCGTGACTCCGCAGCGCGGCGTTTGCGCCAGGTCGTGCGCCATCAACATGGCCGCGCCCCGGTAAAACGCAAACGGGCTGGCCAGCATTCGGCCAAACCGGGTGGGAATCAGCTCTGCAATACGGCCTTCGTTGGACGCTGCCAGCAGCGCCAGCGCGTCCCGCCCGTTGTTGTGGTGCAGGCCCAGTGCCGAGCGCGGGCAGTCCTGGCGGGCCAGACGGCCAAGCTCGAAGCGCTGCGTCAGCGAGCCGCGGCCAATAAGGTGATCGGTGTTTCGTTTCATTCCCAAATCATGGCACAGCTGGCCGCTTCAGGGCGGCATCCATGCCGGCGGTACGGGGTAAGTCATGCGGTGTGGGCTTGCGTGCTGGCGCGGGGCGGGCCGTTGTCCGCAGCCATCGGCATGGGCGACAACTTCAAGGCCGCCAGCGCATCGTCTGCAAAGGCGGTGCCCGCCTCGTCGTAGATATGAAACACCGCGTCGGCCCCCAGGCCCCGCAAGATCTCCACCTCTTGCGGGTAGCTTACGATGGCGGCAATGTGCCCGGCAAATGCACGGTGCTTGAGCTGCTGCAAGGCATGCACGTTGCCGGCGTGTCCGGGCATGGCGAGCAACACCAGCTTCACGCAATCGGTAATGACCAGCTTGTCCCAGAAGTCTGAGTCTGCCGCATCGCCCTCCATGACGTGGCGCTTGGCGGCCAGGTGCACTGCCAGCTTGGCGGCATTGTTGTCTATGCCCAGCACTTTCATGCCGTAGCCCTGCGTCAGGCGCAGGTAGGCACCACTGCCAATTTGCCCCAGGCCCAGCACTACAGCGTCGACCCGCTCAACGGCGATAGGCCGGTCAGCGGCCAGCAGTTGGCTGGACTCCAGGCCCGCCAGGGGCGCCTTAAAGCGCGCATAAATGCGCTCGCTGGCAGCGTTAAGCGGCGCAGCCAACACAAAGCTGCCCGCCACCGCCAGTGACAGCACCACCAGCCAATCGGCCGACAGCCAGCCCGACGTTGCGGCCACTGCCACCACAATCAGGCCAAATTCCGAGTAGTTGGTCAAGGCCAGGGTCGACAGCATCCCGGTGCGGGTGCTCAGCCGAAAGCGCATCAACACCAGGCCGTACAGGGCACCTTTGAGCGGCAGCACCAGCATCAGCAAGAGCGCCATGCCCAGCATCGGCAAATCTGGCAGTGCGCCCAGCCCAACGCTGAGAAAGAAGCCCACCAAAAAAAGCTCTTTCAGGTGAAAAAGAGATTTGGCCAAGCCCGCCGTTGCCGGGTGCGATGCCAGCAACATACCCACAATCAGGGCCCCAAGGTCGCCCTTGACTCCCACCGCCTCAAACAAGCTGTAACCCACCACCAAGGATAAAAACGCGCCATACAGCACCTGCAGGTCACCGTGGCCCACGCGGTCCAGCATGGCCCGCATCAGCTTTGCCGCCGGCCACAGCACGATCAGCCCCAGCGCCCAGGGGCTGGGTAGACTGCCCGTGGTGGCGGTCAGAAAGACCACTGCAAACACATCTTGCATGACCAAAATGCCGATCGCAATGCGGCCATACAGCGAACCCAGCTCGCTGCGGTCCTCCAGCACCTTCACGGCAAACACCGTACTGGAAAAACTCAGCGCAAAGCCCAGCAGCACCATGGCCGTCCAGCCCAGTTCGCTGGCCATGGCCAGACCCACTGACTTCAACCCGAACAAAACAGCCGCCAGCATCAGGGTGGAGCCCACCAGGTGCAGCGTGGCTGCACCCCAGACCTCCGGGCGCATGAGGGTGCGGATGTCGAGCTTGAGACCAATGGTGAACAACAGCAGCGTCACCCCCAGGTTGGCGATGGTGTCCAGGCTTGGGCTGCGCTCAAAACCCAAGGCATTGAGGGCGAATCCCGCCGCCAAAAACCCGATCAAGGGCGGCAAGCGCACCAGTTGCGCGGCAAAACCCGCTGCAAATGCCACCGCAATCATCAAAGACTCCATCGATTTCCCCGGGTTGGATTGAAGGCCTGCATTTTCGCGACCTGGCTCGCCCGGTCTTGGCGCACCGGGCGTTTTGTCCGCAGGCCCATCGGGTTTATCGCAGCCCGGCTTGTTTGAAGCTGGTTTCGCCGATGCTTTGAGATCAGGTGGGGTAGGTGCCTGGCAGCAGAATGCTCTTGTCCACGGTCTTGATGTTGGTGTGGCCACAAAAAGCCATGGTCAGGTCCAGCTCTTTGTGGATGATTTCCAGCACCTTGTCCACGCCTGCCTCGCCCATGGCGCCCAGGCCATACAAAAAGGCACGCCCGATAAAGGTGCCTTGCGCGCCCAGCGCACGGGCCTTGAGCACGTCTTGCCCGGAGCGGATTCCGCCGTCCATGTGCACCTCAATTTGCTTGCCCACGGCGTCCACAATGGCGGGCAGGGCGCGAATGGAGGACTCGGCACCGTCGAGCTGGCGGCCGCCGTGGTTGGAGACAATCAGCGCGTCGGCGCCGGAGTTCACGCCCAGGCGCGCGTCTTCCACGTCCTGAATGCCCTTGAGGATGATCTTGCCGCCCCACTGTTTTTTGATCCATTCCACATCACCCCAGTTCAGGGCCGGATCAAACTGTTTGGCCGTCCACTCCGAGAGCGAGCCCATGTTCTCCACGCCTTTGACGTGGCCAATGATGTTGCCAAAGCCGTGGCGCTTGGTGCCCAGCATGCCCAGGCCCCAGCGTGGCTTGGTCATCATGTTGAGGATGTTGGCGATGGTGAGTTTGGGCGGTGCCGACAGGCCGTTTTTCAGGTCTTTGTGGCGTTGGCCGATGATCTGCAGGTCCAGGGTGATCACCAGGGCGGAGCATTTGGCTGCCTTGGCGCGGTCGATCAGGCGCGCGATGTAATCGCGGTCTTTCATCATGTAGAGCTGAAACCAGAACGGGTGGCCGCCGGTTTCCTGAGCCACGTCTTCAATCGAGCAAATGCTCATGGTGGACAGGGTGAACGGAATACCAAAGCGCTTGGCGGCCCGCGCGGCCTTGATTTCACCGTCGGCATGCTGCATGCCGGTGAGCCCGGTGGGGGCAATCGCCACCGGCATGGCCACGTCCTGCCCGATCATGGTGGTGCGGGTGCTGCGGTTTTCCATGTTCACGGCCACGCGTTGGCGCAGCTTGATCTTCTGGAAGTCGCTCTCGTTGGCGCGGTAGGTGCTCTCGGTCCATGAGCCGGAGTCGGCATAGTCATAGAACATGCGGGGCACGCGCTTTTGCGCCAATACGCGGAGGTCTTCGATGTTGGTGATGACGGCCATGTTTGTCTCCTTAAGTTTGACTGAATGGTATCGGCTCGCCGATGGGTCTATTGTGAAATCTGGACACCGAGGGTTGAAATAAATTGAGGTGCGTCTACCGGGCTCGTCAGCGGAGGTTTGGTCGCATGCAAATTTTGCATGGACTCCTTGGGTAAACCCTATCGGGGCTGTGGAACAACCCGAATACAGTCACCGTGTTGGTACGATTGTTGTCCGGTTGATGGTCTGAGCATGCTTCTTGCATGTGGTCGATGAACAGGGTCCCGACATGTTTTCAAATTGAAAACTGTTTCTTTTTTAATCTGTTTAATTAAGGTAATTCATGAAAAAGCAATTTATTGCGCTGGCCGTCACTTTGGCCATCTCCTCACTGGCCCAGGCAGACACCATCGCCAAGGTCAAGGCCTCAGGCACCGTCACCATGGGTGTGCGGGACTCTTCAGGCGCCCTGTCCTACACCCTGGGTGACGGCAAGTACACCGGCTATCACGTTGAAGTTTGCCAAGCCATCCTGGCTGACCTGGAAAAAGCAGTCGGCAAAAAAGTTGAAATCAAGTACCAGTCGGTCACCTCTCAAAACCGCATTCCTTTGGTGCAAAACGGCACGGTTGACATCGAGTGCGGCTCCACCACCAACAACGCAACCCGTCAAAAAGACGTGTCCTTTGCCAACACCACGTTCGTGGAAGAAGTGCGTATCGCCGTCAAGGCCAGTTCCGGAATCACGTCCATCGCGCAATTGAATGGCAAAAACGTGGCTACCACCACGGGAACCACCTCGGTTCAGACCCTGCGCAAGAACGAGCGCGCCACCGGTGTTGATTTCAAGGAAGTGTTTGGCAAAGACCACTCCGAGAGCTTTTTGCTGTTGGAGTCCGGCCGCGCTGATGCGTTTGTGATGGACGGCTCCATTTTGGCGGGCAACATCGCTACGGCCAAAAACCCGGCTGATTTCAAGATCGTCGGCGAAGTGTTGTCGGTCGAACCCATTGCCATCATGATGCGCAAGGATGACCCTGCGTTCAAGAAACTGGCCGATGACACCATCGCCGGTTTGGCCAAATCAGGTGCCTTGGCCAAGATGTACGACAAGTGGTTCATGCAGCCCATTCCACCCAAAAACACCCGTGTAGGACTGGCCGCCAGTGATGGCATCAAGGCCGCCTGGGCCACGCCGAACGACAAGCCCATGGAAGAGTACGCCAAGAAGTAAGCCTCTGGCGTCGAGTTAAATCACCCCGCCATCGCGACCCTTTGGCGGGGTTTTTGTTTCAGGGCAGAACAAGAATTTTTTGGAGAATGCAATGACTTGGGATTGGCAGGTATTTTTAAATGACGACGGCAGCGGTGGGCGCACCTACCTGGCCTGGATGATGGACGCCTGGGGCTGGACTCTGGCGGTGGCCGGGACGTCCTGGGTTGTGGCTGTCACCATTGGCGCCCTCATGGGCACGCTGCGCACGCTGCCCAACAGCCCCTGGCTGGTGCGACTTGCCAATGTCTGGGTCGAATTGTTCCGAAACATCCCCTTGTTGGTGCAGGTGTTCCTTTGGTACTTTGTGGTCCCGAAGGTGTTTCCCGCTTTTCAGCAGGTCTCGGGCTTTGTGCTCGTGGTGTTTGCACTCGGGTTTTTTACTTCAGCGCGAATTGCCGAGCAGGTGAGGGCCGGTGTGCAAGCCTTGCCCAAGGGTCAGCGCATGGCCGGCATGGCCATGGGGTTCACCACGGCCCAGACCTATCGCTATGTCATCTTGCCGATGGCTTTTCGGATCATCTTGCCGCCCTTGACCAGCGAGTCGATGAACCTTTTGAAGAATTCATCCATCGCGTTTGCCGTGTCCATTGCCGAATTGACCATGTTCGCCATGCAGGCGCAGGAAGAAACCTCGCGGGGCATCGAGATTTATCTGGCGGTGACGGCCTTGTATGCGTTATCCGCGTTTGCAATCAATCGAATTTTCAGTTTCATTGAGAAGAAAGTTCAGATCCCCGGCTTTATTGTTGCTGGCGGCACAGGCGGGGGGCATTGACATGATGGGCCTCGAATTTTCTTTTTTCAACCTCGAAGTCATTGGCAAGTTCATTTGGGATGGCCTCTGGTTCAGCGTCTACCTCACGGTCATTGCCACGCTGGGCGGCATCTTCTTTGGCACGGTGCTGGCGCTGATGCGCTTGTCGGGCAACAAGTGGTTGATGGTGCCCGCGACGTTCTATGTGAACGGCATGCGCTCCATTCCGCTGGTGATGGTGATTCTGTGGTTTTACCTGTTGGTCCCCTTGCTGACCGGCAAGCCCATTGGTGCGGAGCTGTCGGCCATCATCACCTTTGTCGCCTTTGAGGCGGCTTACTTCAGCGAGATCATGCGGGCGGGTATTCAGTCCATTCCGCGTGGGCAGGTGTTTGCGGGTCAGGCCCTGGGCATGACCTACAACCAAAACATGCGTCTGGTGGTGCTGCCGCAAGCCTTTCGCAACATGCTGCCGGTCTTGCTGACCCAGACCATCGTGTTGTTTCAGGACACCTCGCTGGTGTACGCCATTGGCGCCTATGACCTGCTCAAGGGGTTTTCACTCGCCGGCAAGATTTATGGCCGCCCTGAAGAGGCCTATATTTTGGCTGCGATCACCTATTTTGTGATCTGCTTCACCTTGTCCTGGTCGGTCAAGCGTTTGCAAGCCCGGATCGCCATCGTTCGTTAAGCATCGGAGAAAAATAATGATTGAAATGAAAAATGTGTCCAAATGGTACGGCCCGGTGCAGGTGCTGAGCGACTGCTCGGTGAGCATCAACAAGGGCGATGTGGTGGTGGTGTGCGGCCCCTCGGGGTCCGGCAAGTCAACGCTCATCAAAACCGTCAACGGGCTGGAGCCCATCCAGAAAGGCACCATCACCGTCAATGGGGTCGACCTGTATGCCCCCGGCACCGACCTGCCCAAGCTGCGCTCCCATGTGGGCATGGTGTTTCAGAGTTTTGAGCTGTTTCCGCATTTGTCGGTGACCGAGAACCTGACCATTGCCCAGATCAAGGTCTTGGGCCGCAGCCCCGACGAGGCCAAAGTGAGGGGTCTCAAGATGTTGGATCGCGTGGGCCTGACCGCGCACAAAGACAAGTTTCCGGGCCAGTTGTCGGGCGGGCAGCAGCAGCGCGTGGCCATTGCCCGCGCCTTGTCCATGGACCCCGTGGCCATGTTGTTTGACGAGCCCACCTCGGCCCTGGACCCCGAAATGGTGGGCGAGGTGCTCGACGTGATGGTGACGCTGGCCAAAGAAGGCATGACCATGATGGTGGTAACCCACGAGATGGGCTTTGCCCGCAAAGTGGCCAGCCGCGTGATCTTCATTGATGTGGGTGGCCACATACTGGAGGATTGCTCCAAGCAAGAATTCTTCGGGCACCCGGAAAACCGCAAACCCCGCACCAAGGATTTTCTCGACAAGATCCTGCAGCATTGATCAGCTGGCAGCCGTCAGCCCTCAGCGCCCAGCTCAAGTCAAATCAGGATCTTCAAATGTTCAAGTCTTTGTCTTTGGCCCGCAGGCTGTCTTTGGGCTTCATTTGTGTCCTGGTTTTGCTGCTGGCTGTGGCGCTGACCAGCGCCTATGCCTTGGGCCTGATGGGCCAGAGCATCCAGAAAATTGTGCAGGTGGACAACCTCAAGACTCGGTTGGCCAACGACTTGATGGGCAGCGTCAGCGAGCTGGCCATTCGCAGCCGCTCGGTAATGTTGTTCACTGATATGGACCGCAAGGCCCTTGATCAGGAGATGCAATCGGCCAAGGCCGCCATGGTCTCGTTTGCGAAGACCGAGAAAGAGCTCACTGCCCTGGTGGCCAACGGTCAAGGCACAGCGCAAGAAGCCGCGCTCATGGCGGACATCACCCAGGCTGCCAAAAAGGTGTTTCCCGAGGTAGACAGTGCCCTGGCGCAAGCGCAGGACGGGGACACTGTGGCCGCCGTGCTGAGTTTGATGAACCGGGTTCGCCCGGCTGAATTGGTCTTGCTGGCCAAATCCAACGAGCTCATCGGACTCCAGCGCACGCAAACCGAGGCCGCCAGTGAGCGCGCTGACAAGCTGCGAAGCGAAGCGTTTATGGTGGAGTCGGTGCTGGTCATTTTTGCCCTGGTGTTGGGCGGCGTGATCGCGTGGCGAATCACGGTGAGCGTGACCACTCCGATTGCGCGCGCGGTGGTGGTCGCTGAGCGGATTGCCATGGGCGACCTGTCCTCGCAGGTGGAGGTCCGGATATATGATGAAACCGGCCGCTTGTTGCAGGCCATTGCGTCCATGCAAG
>JFJP01047450.1_pt1 | contig 11416 bp, 11 predicted proteins | sample 431651 | NCBI WGS metagenome assembly JFJP01 (sample SAMN02602958, study PRJNA72255) | Microbial mat metagenome, whole genome shotgun sequencing project. | biome: fresh water; feature: sink hole; material: water; isolation source: purple microbial (photo- and chemosynthetic) mats found in... | reverse complement strand
TAATTCAGACCGGCGGATCATTTGCCGGCTATATTCAGACTATCTGCATTGATGAAAGATGGAGAGGCCACGGATTTGGAAGAAAACTCCTCCGGTTTTGTGAGGAACGGATCCTTATGTTTTCTCCAAATGTCTTTATCTGCGTCTCGTCATTCAATGAAGGAGCTAAAAAACTTTACCTTGATTATGGATTTAAACTGGTCGGAGTGCTTGAAAATTTCGTTAAACAGGGATTTGACGAGCTTCTTCTCCGTAAAACAGTTGGCCCCAGAGTCGGGTACATTGAAAAATCATAATTCATGAAACAGATCAGAGAATATTTATTTCTAGTTTTATTTTCACTGCCGGTCCTTGTTAATCAGTCTGTAATTGGTCAGACGGCCAGACCGATAAGTGTAAAAAGGACACTTATAGCTGCTGCAGACAGCATATTAAACAGCCAGGTTGATCTGAATAAAATTCCGGGAGCAGTTATTAAAATAAAAGAGGGGAACAAAGTACTCTTTAAGAAGGCTTATGGCCGTGCGGGAAAGGATGAAAAGATGACAGCGAAGCATCTTTTTGATATAGCATCCTTAACAAAGGTTGTTGGAACCACTACTTCAATTATGTTGCTGGCTGATAAAGGGTTAATAAATGTTGATGATCCTGTTTTCAAATACATAAAAGCTTTTGAATCGCCTGAAAAAAGAGCTATTACTATACGGCACCTGCTTACACACACCGCCGGCCTTAATGAATGGTACCCTCTTTATTACCGTTCGTCAGGTAAGAAGGAAACATACAAACTTATTGAAGAGTTGCCATTGAAATATCCTGTTGGAGAAAGACGTAGTTACAGCGACCTGGGATTTGTATTACTCGGGGAAATTATTGAAATAGTCTCCGGAATGTCACTGGATCAGTTTATGAAGCAAAATATTTTCCAGCCTCTGAGGATGAAAAATACAACTTTTAATCCCCTTTCAAACAACAGAATTAAAAAGATTGCCTCTACATCACCAGGAAATCCCTATGAAAAAAGAATGGTCTATGATTCAACTCTGGGCTATCATTTCCCGGAAATAAATCCGGACTCATGGAATGCCTGGCGTACCTACACCCTGAGGGGAGAGGTGAACGATGGCAATGCCTGGTATTCCTGCGGAGGGATTTCAGGTGCAGCCGGTTTATTCTCAACGGTAGATGACATTCAGAAAATTGTTGATATGCTTCTTAATAATGGAAAAATTTCTTCCGGACAGTTTTTCTCCGAAAAGACGATAGATACATTTCTTACAAAAGATAGCTTTAATAATGGCCTGGGATGGATGATGGATCCTGCCAACTCCTTTATGCGAAACGGCCCTGAAGGTTCATTTGGTCACACAGGCTTTACCGGGACAAGTATTTCTGTTATCCTAAAAGACAAAATATCCGTTATTTTATTGATTAACAGACAGAATACCGGACTGCTAGATAATCAGGAGTACTACAATGTAAATCCAATACGGCTACAGATCTATAATGCCGTATTAGATTATCTCAGATAATTTTTTAATTGTGCTTTGCCAGACGGAAAGGATGAATCTCAACTTTCTTCCAGACTCCTTTTGTAAAATAGGGTTCGTCTTTAAGTTTTTCATCAAGAGCCGCGCGGTCAGGAACTTCATACACAATTGTTGAACCGATCATCTTTCCTCTATCATCAAGAATTGCTCCACCGAGCAAAAACTCTCCGCTCTTTTTAAGAATTTCTATTTTTTCAAGGTGCTCACTCCTGACTGCCATCCTCCTGTCAAGGGCTCCTTCATCAGTACCGTCATAACCAATTAAGATAAATTGCATATAATGTCATTTTAAAATTCTGGATATGAAATCCACTAACCACAAAGTGCACAAAGCAGGCACAAAGTACACGAAGTTAAATACAGTATTTCATTTCTTTGTGTCCTTTGTGAAAAAACTTTGTGTCCTTTGTGGTTAATTGATTTTCAAGGTACATATCTGTCCTAAATTTTTCATTGCCTTTGTTTATCTTTGTTGTCTCCCTCTTGTAACTAGAAGGAAGTGCATACGTAATTCTGACAGATCAAAATGTTGAATATTAAGAAATTATTTAATAGTCTGGGATTAGTAAAAGATCTGAAAAGGACTGACCACACTCCTGTTTACGGCGCACTCGATATTTTCAAATATATTGGTCCTGGTTTGTTGGTTACTGTCGGCTTTATCGATCCGGGAAACTGGGCTGCAAATATTGCAACAGGATCTGAATTTGGCTACACGCTCCTGTGGGTTGTCTCTCTTTCAACAATAATGCTCATAATACTCCAGCATAACGTTGCCCATCTGGGTATTGCAACGGGTCTCTGCCTTTCCGAGGCAGCAACGATCTATTTAAAACCCTGGATTTCAAAATCAATTTTGTCGTTTGCCGTTCTGGCATCGGTCTCAACATCTCTTGCAGAGATCCTTGGTGGTGCAATTGCTCTGAATATGCTTTTTGATATCCCTATAAAGATGGGAGCTGTTCTGGTTACAATATTTGTTCTGATAATGCTTTTATCACATTCATATCAGAAAATAGAAAAATGGATCATTGGCTTTGTGTCAATAATAGGCCTCTCGTTTCTTTATGAGCTCTTTCTTGTAAAGATTGATTGGGTCCAGGCGGGCGTAGCCTGGGTGAAACCTTCAATTCCAGAAGGTTCGATTTTGCTGATAATGAGCGTTCTGGGAGCTGTTGTTATGCCTCATAATCTTTTTCTGCACTCTGAAATAATTCAGAGCCGTCAGTGGAACCTGCAGGATGAGACTATTATAAAGAAACAGCTTAAGTTTGAGTTTGCTGACACTCTCTTCAGCATGATTGTAGGATGGGCAATCAACAGCGCTATGATATTACTGGCTGCCTCAACTTTTTTTGCAGGCGGCCATAAGGTCGACCAGCTGGAGCAGGCAGAAAAATTACTGGAACCACTTTTGGGTGCGAATGCCAATGTTGTGTTTGCCGTTGCCCTGCTATTCGCAGGCGTGGCTTCATCAATAACTTCAGGAATGGCTGGCGGTTCAATAGTCTCGGGTATGTATAAAGAGCCATATGATGTAAAAGATAACCACTCAAGAATCGGTGTTTTTGTTTCTCTTGTTGGTGCTCTGGTACTTATATTCTTTATAGGCGACCCCTTCAAGGGATTGATTCTGTCACAGGTGTTTTTAAGTATTCAACTCCCGTTTACTGTTGCTATTCAGGTTTATCTTACCTCTTCAAAAAAAGTAATGGGCAAATATGCAAACAGCAGATTTCTTGTGGCATTATTGTCTGTAATAGCAGGTATAGTGGCATTTCTGAATCTGAAATTGCTTTATGATATTTTGTTTCTGTAAACAGATAACAGTAGCGCAACAAATAATTAAATGACAGAAAAAAAATATAAAGTCGGGTTGGTTTTAAGTGGCGGCGGAGCAAGAGGGTTTGCACATCTTGGTGTAATACAGGCTCTTCACGAAGAAGGTATTTTTCCCGATGTGGTCTCGGGTACAAGCGCAGGAGCCCTGGCAGGAGTTCTGTATGCCGACGGATTTTCTCCAGAAGAGATACTTAAACTGATGAATTCAGGAAGCCGGCTGGATTTTATGAGACCTGCAATGCCGCGTGAGGGACTTTTACAAATAAACGGAATAATAAAAATCCTGAAATCAAACCTTAAGGCAACTACTTTTGAAAAGTTAAAAATCCCGCTCTTTGTTGCTGCAACAGATCTGAATAATGGCAAATCAGTCTATTTTTCAAAAGGCGACCTGATCGACCCGGTAATTGCATCTGCCAGTATTCCTGTACTCTTTCAGCCTGTTAAGATAAATAACATCTCATATGTCGACGGAGGGGTACTTGATAATCTCCCCGTATATCCTGTTCAGACTAAATGTAAAATTCTTATCGGTTCATTCGTTAATCCTGTCGGGTATGTGGAAAAATTATCCGGACTGATCAACATCGCAGAGAGAACATTCATGCTTAATATGTCAAAGGAAATTAATGAAAAGGCTGGTTTGTTTAACCTGCTGATAGCTCCGAAAGAATTAAGAAATTTTAAAATTCTTGATCCCGAGAAAGCAGCTGATTTGTTTGAGCTCGGCTATAAGGCAACCAAAGCCAAACTTAAGGAATCCGATTTAGACAGACTTTTATCCTGAGGATGGGGTCGGGGGCATAGTCGTCAACTTAGGCTTTGGGGATAGGGGAGAAACTGCATAGAAAAGTTTCCCCTCCTTTTGAAGGAGGGGTGGTCGGGAGTACTGATTATCTGACTTTTACGAAGCCTATTTCCCGACCGGGGTGGTTGATTCATTGATCTCTTATTACCATTATTGGTATGAAAAACCATAACCTCTTTAACATGAAAAGCCTGTAATTCTTCAAATCATCACCAGGAATAAGTCCACTTCTGCTGAAGAGAATCAACCACCCCGGCCGGAATCAGCATTTGTATTATAATTAAAAACGAGTCCGGCCACCCCTCCTTCAAAAGGAGGGGAAAGCTTTTACCTCGTACAATATCCTGATATTGTAATAGTTATGCCTTTTGTAATCAACTTCACTAGTCCATTTCAGGATCCTTAGGTTGATGGCTAGGGGGTCGGGGGATGAGGTAATATAAATGAATTAAGCTTTTTTATCTCCGCTTCCCAAAGTGATTCTTCGGGCGTTTCAAGTATAAGGGGCATATTATCAAACCTTGGATCATTCATAATTATCCCGAATAACTCCTCTCCAATAAAACCGACTCCTATATTATCATGCCTGTCAACCCTTGTTCCAAGTTCTTTCTTGGAGTCGTTAAGGTGCATTCCCTTAAGGTATGTAATGCCTATTATCCTTTCGAATTCTTCAAAAGTTCTCTTAAATCCTTCAGGAGTTTTGACATCGTATCCAGAAGTATATGCATGACAGGTATCTATGCAAACCCCAACCCTTGATTTATCTTCAACATTATCTATAATCAATTTCAGCTGCTCAAATGTATGTCCCAGATTTGTACCCTGTCCGGCTGTATTCTCAATAACCGCAGTTACTCCTTTGGTCTTATCAAGTACCAGATTGATTGACCCGGCTATTCTTTTAAGACACTCTTCTGTTCCAATTGCATTAAGATGGCTTCCGGGATGAAAATTAAGCCGGTCGAGCCCTAACTGCTCGCACCTCTGCATCTCATCAAGAAAAGAGTCCCTGGATTTCCGGAGGGGCTCAGCTTCAGGATGCCCGAGATTAATAAGATAGCTGTCGTGCGGAAGTATCTGGAATGGTTTATAATCATATTTTTCACAGTTATCCCTGAAAAGTTTAATACTTGCCAGTGTTAACGGATTGGCAAACCATTGCCTCTGGTTCTTTGTGAAAAGAGCAAAAGCTCTCGCTCCAATCGCATGTGCATTTACCGGAGCATTCTGAACCCCTCCTTCCGCACTTACATGAGCACCTAAATATTTCATAGCTGAAATGGATTTATCTGACTATTCTAACAAAATACTATTCCCTTTGTTGGATATTGACAGAGGATTTCATTCCTGGTGCTTTTCCTCATACCTCACACCCCGCACCTCGATCCTAATAATAACTACTCCCGTCCCAGCAATGCGTGAAGATCAAGGTTCTCTGCTATCTGTTTAACCATATTTGAGTATTTCTCTGAATCGGGATCTGAGTATTCCTGAAGGTCCTTCTCATCATCTCCAAGTTGCTTAATTGCCTTTCTTCCGGCTAGTTCAAAAATTGATCTGGATTCAGAAAAATTAAGAAAGTTGCAGGCAAATAAAAGTGGCGGACAGGCGATCCTCATATGAACCTCAGCTGCTCCGGAATCACGCAGGTCTTTTGTATTGTCTTTTAACTGTGTCCCGCGCACAATACTGTCATCAAGAAATACCATCTTTTTTCCCTCAATAACTGCTTTGTTTGGTATTAGTTTCATTTTTGCCACCAGGTCTCTTTGCCCTTGATTCTGAGGCATAAAACTTCGCGGCCATGTTGGTGTATATTTTGAATATGCTCTCTTATAGGGAACACTTTTTTCGTTGCCATATCCAACTGCATGACCAACTCCGGAATCAGGAATCCCGCAGACAAAATCAGCTTCAACAGCATCGCGCCTGGCAAGTGAGGCGCCGCACCTGTAGCGACACTCATCCACATTTATTCCTTCATAGAATGATGGCGGGTAACCATAGTAAACCCAGAGAAATGAACAGATCTGCATCTTTTCACCCGGCTTTTTCAGCTGTTTGTAACCATCAGCCGTTATATGTACTATCTCGCCCGGACCAACATTATAAACAAGTTCAAATCCGGTATTCGGGAATGAACATGATTCAGATGCAACAGCATAAGCGTTTTCCTTTTTCCCTATAACAACGGGTGTTCTTCCAAGCTTGTCGCGCGCAGCGATAATTCCTGTTTCTGTTAAAATAAGCAGTGAACAGGATCCCTTTATATTCTCAAACACATTTTCAATTCCGGCAAGAAAACTGTCTTTTTCACATATCAGGTTAGCCACAACCTCTGTGGGATTGATATTCCCTTCAAAATTCTCTGTGAAATGATTCTGCATTTTAAGAAAGCGTTCCTCAAGTTCAAGGATATTGACGAGCCGGCTTACAGTAACAATTGCAAAGCGACCGAGATGAGAATTAAATAATATAGGTTGCGGATCTGTATCGCTTATTACTCCGAGTCCTGAATTTCCGCTGAATCCGTCCAGCTCATCTTCAAATTTGGTTCTGAAATAGGAGTTTTCAAGATTATGGATAGAGCGCCTGAATCCCTTTCCCGGAACAATAAAAACCATACCGGCCCGTTTTGTTCCCAAATGCGAATGATAGTCTGTTCCATAGAACACATCCTCAACACAACTGTTCTTTGCAATTACGCCAAAAAATCCGCCCATAACGCTGAATATTAATAAATTAACAATGATAGGTCCATGTGTAAATTTAATCATTGAATCGGATATTTTAAATATTCTGCAGATATTATTATTTTTGACACCGAAATCTTATTAATACAGATAAATAATGACAGAAACTAAAAAAAGTGCTCCTATCGGATTAATTGCCATAACAATCATTCTGGCTGGTGCCCTGATCTTTCTTATTACCATGTATTTCAGTCAGAAAAACAGTATGATTGAAATGGAAACAATTCTTACCCAGGAAAAGGATTCTCTGGCTAACGAATTAAGACATATGGTTAATGCTTACGATACACTTAAAACAAATAACGACAGTCTGAATGCCGGACTGGTGAAAGAAAGAGAAAGGATAGTTAAGCTTCTGTCAATTAATGCATCAAACGTTCAGCTTATAAAGAGATACAAGGGTGAGATAACAACAATGAGAGAGATCATGAAGAGCTATATTGTTCAGATCGACTCTCTGAATACAAGAAACAAGATCCTCGTTGCGGAAAACACAGAGATCCGGCAGCAGATTACCCAGGTGAGAAGTACCAATACAGAGCTTTCAAAAGTAAAGGAGGAACTAAATACAAAAGTGGAGATTGCATCTGTAATTCAGGCTAAAGATATTGTTGCTGTTTCTCTTAATAAAAACCGGAAGGAAACAACCAGAATCAACTTACTCGATAAATTAAGAATTTGTTTTACCCTTCGCGAGAATCCTCTTGCAAAGGCTGGTGTTAAACAAGTATATATGAGAGTCTTAAGACCCGATTCACTTGTCGTTGCCACAAGTCCCGATAATCTGTTCAGCTATAAAGGAAATAATATAATTTATTCCGCGGCCCGTGAGGTGGACTATATGAATCAGGATATCGAAATGTGTATTTTCCTTGATAATACAGGTGATTTCATAATCGGAAATTACAGCGTGGAGCTGTACCTTGAAGATAGTGTTATCGGAAGAACTAATTTTATGCTCTCAAAAAGATAGTTAGTTATTTCCCTGCAGCATAAATTCTGATATTATATTGTCAGAAATCATCTTTCCCTGGTTTGTAAGAACCAGGTTTTTTTTGTCCTGTTTCATAAGACCATAAGCCTTATACTTGCCCGATAAATTAACAACATAATCGTAGCCCTCTTTTTCGAACATTTTTTCCACATACTCGAGATCTATTCCCCACATAGTTCTTAGTGATGTCATAATATATTCATTGAACCGGGCTTTTGTATCAAGCTCTTCTCTCTCATAAAAAGGTTTCCCGGAATTAATTGCCTTTATATATCCCTTAAGATCACTAACATTCCACTGTCTTGAATAACCGTTAAAAGAATGGGCAGATGGACCAAGACCCAGATAATTTACCTGTTTCCAGTAATTTGAATTATGTTCCGAAAAAAACCCGGGTTTACCGAAATTAGAAATCTCATAATGTACAAATCCTGCGGCTTCTGCTTTATCAATCAATATGTTAAATAGTGCAGTGCTCTCCTCCTCTTCGATCTCTGTAAGCAAACCTTTCTCTTTCATCTTTCCGAAAACAGTTCCGTTTTCAATTGTAAGATGATACGCTGATAAATGTTTTATATCAAAAGAAAAAGCCATGTCAAGGTTCGACTCCCATTCTGTGGTACTCATTCCCGGAATTCCATAGATAAGATCAATTGTTACATTCTCAAATCCTGCAGCAAATATGTCGCGGAGAGCAGTAGCTGCCTGGGCTGAATCATGCCGCCGGTTAAGCATTTTAAGATCCTGGTCTCTCCACGACTGAACGCCCAGACTTATTCTGTTTACACCTGTCTCTTTTAATTCCTTTAAATACCCTGGATTAACATCATCCGGATTTAGTTCAATAGTTACTTCACACCCTTCCTCAATAGTGAACAGCTTTCTCAGGTTATTAATAATCAATTCTATATCCCTGACTGCTAAAACTGACGGAGTTCCCCCTCCAAGATATATTGTAGAAATGGAATCTTCGCCTGTATACTCCTTCCTGAGGGTTGCCTCCTTCAATAAAGCTTCAATAAACGGGGAATTGTTTTCAGGTGTGATCACATGATAGAAATCGCAGTAAAAGCAGAGCTTTTTACAAAAAGGTATGTGTATATAAATTCCTGCCATAGGACAAAATTGCAATCATGTAATTTATAAATAAAATGCCATTATATTATTTATTTTTGCAGCAAACATTAAAGTAATACCCCCTTCCCAACCTTCCCCCACAGGGGAAGGAGCAGAAACAAAGCTTCCCGCTTAAGCGGGACGGGAAAGGGGGTAATAAAGAACAGAATGGAAGTGATTGATTATTAGAATTATAAACTAACATTTTTTAATATTAATTTTTAATCTTTGAATCCCGATGGACCTTAAGTTTTTTAAAATTTATTAATTAATCAGTTTAAAAATGATAAGGAATAATATTATGTCTATTATAGTGGCGCTGGTAATACTTTACCTGAGTCTTGCCAACTCTCAGTCATTTGATGATGTGCCATTTCTTAATATTCCCTACTTTGATAAAATTGCGCATTTCCTTATGTATTTTGGCTTGATGTCGGTTATTGTATTTGAACACAGAAATGAAATAATCGGAAGAACTCAGTTAAGCCTCACTGCTTTAATTCCTTTTGTCTATGGTATCCTGATGGAAATACTTCAGTTAACAATTGCTGCCAATCGATCCGGAAATATCTATGATGTTCTTGCCAACACTACCGGAATAATTGTATCTGCCCTCCTTTGGTTATTACTCGGACCCCGGCTAAAAACTATTTTTAAATAGTAAAAGAACCATTATCATCTGTTTCTTTTACAAGGTCATAAATTGTTTTGTTTGTGAACAGTGCTATTAGTTCCCCCCTGGGCTTTTCATAGTCATCATGCAGCGGACACTTCTTATTCTCATTTTCAACACTCTGACAGGTGCCGTTATACATTACACAATTAGTAAAAACGTCTTTCCCGTCGATTGTATTTACAATATCAAGTAAGGTAATTTTCTTTGGATCCTTCAGTAGAGAAAATCCTCCATGAGGTCCTTTTGAAGAACTGAGTATTTTTTGTTTCGCCAGCTGCTGCAGAATCTTTGCAAGAAAAGGCATGGGAAGATTCAGATCACTGCTAATTTGTTTTATCCCAGTTTTACCAGCTGATTTTGGCTGATCTGCAAGATATATAACTGCCCTGATACCATACCGGCAAGAGTTTGAAAGCATACTAATACATTTTTAATGAAATCTTATCTATCCTGACCCTGTGTCTGCCTTCTTCAAAATCTGTGGTCAGAAAAGTCCTGACAATCAGGTATGCTTCTGATTCAGTTACGAATCTTCCTGGTATGGCACAGATATTGGCATCGTTATGGGCCCTGGCCAGCCTGCTGATCTCTTCATTCCAGCATAATGCTCCTCTTACGCCCGGATGCTTGTTGACAACCATATTTATACCATTTCCTGTTCCGCAAATTGAAATACCCAGATCATACTCACCTGCCGATATTGCATTGGCAAGAGGATGTCCGTAATCAGGATAATCAACAGCCTCAGGCGAAGAACATCCAAAATCCTTTACAGAATACTTTTCCTTAATAAGATAGCTTAACAGCTTCTCTTTAAGATAATAACCGGCGTGGTCAGATACAATTGCTACTTTTCTATTTTTCAATATCTTGTGATCTTTGAAAATTTACAAACTTTGACAAATTTAAATAATTGATTAACAAAAGAAAAAAGTATTACAATATCTTTAAATCTTGCTTTTTTGTTCAACTACCCCCTTTCCCGTCCCGCCTAAGCGGGAGGCCTGAGGGTCTTTACTCCTTCCCCCGTGGGGGAAGGTTGGGAAGGGGGTAATAGAACCATACTGTGAATAACAACTTAAAAATACATTTGTTTGAAAACCCTGTTCATAACATGTATAAAAGAAAATAATAACCGGTAATTCTTGTTAATTTATTAACGCTTTTCGTGGTTATCAACAGCCCGGACATGTTTCAGATAAAGTTTTAAGAATAGAAACTCATAATATGAACCGGAAATAAACCATAAATCTTATACTTTTGTTTCAATACCTGTATTAACAAACCGGTATTAACAATTGTTAATTACATAACTAATCGTCTGATAATCAAAAACGGTATATTTTTTGAGATGTTTATAAATTGTTAACTGTGTTGTGATGATGAATAAAACAACAAAAATCTTATTAAAATTTCAACACTATTAACAGCATAACATCATCATCATAAAAGAAATTTAAATTTAGAATATAAGAATATTATGATGTTAATAAGCACTCTATTTTTTATATGCGGGATTTCAGTAAAATTTTATTGATTAAGTTTACAGTGAAATGAAAACAGAAAGTTCAGAATATTATATTTCGGAAATCAAAAGATTGAAAGCTGAAAAAAATGCTATCATTCTTGCACACTACTACCAGACAGGAGATATTCAGGATATCGCTGATTTTG
>JFJP01027526.1_pt1 | contig 11416 bp, 10 predicted proteins | sample 431651 | NCBI WGS metagenome assembly JFJP01 (sample SAMN02602958, study PRJNA72255) | Microbial mat metagenome, whole genome shotgun sequencing project. | biome: fresh water; feature: sink hole; material: water; isolation source: purple microbial (photo- and chemosynthetic) mats found in... | reverse complement strand
TTGAGGTGAAAAATCATAAATGTCAATGAAAAAACGAATATAATAAAGAATCAACATAATAAAGATTGATGCAGCAATGGACATTTGATTCAAAGCACTCCAGCCAATAGGTGAAAAAGAGAGAAAAATCAGACTTAATAATGAGAAAACATAAGCCATCCAAGTTGTTATTTTTACTTTTAAAGAGGTTTTAGAAATAGTGCTGAATAAATCTGTTTCCATTTCGCGATTTATCATCATATTGATCTCTTTTTCTTCATTTTTATTATAGTCTAATTCGTTCTTTAATCGGTTTGTTGATATGGTCTTCATTATAACCTCTGAAGAAGCTTCATTCAATAAAGGATTGTCAATTTCTATGACCTTCATACTTGAAATCAAGTCTCGACGTTTGAAGTAATTTCGTAAACTTTTTGTCAAAAACCAGAACTTTGCAAAAAGTAAAGCAATTATTAAGTTAACCACCATGAATATAAGTGAGAAATATTGGGCGTAGTTCAGGTATCGCCCTTCCAAAAAAGGAACATTGTCGAAAACTGACATTAGAATCTTTTTTATAATGAATTTTTTTTTATTAAATTTTCAAAAATTTACAAAAAATTCTTTCATATTTTTCTTTTTATTAATTTTGTTGTGAGAAAATCAGAAGCTTTTAAAATCAAATTTGATTTGGTTCATGATAATAACAAATTAAGCTTGCAAGTTTTTAATTTAATCTGTAGTTTTTCAGCTCAAAAACTAGAATTTTAATTTAACAAGTATTTTTTTTGTTAATAACTGCACCAAAAACCTGAAAACTCTCTTCTTTTATTTAAAAAATTAAAATTTATCAATGCATAAAAATCTTTCTCATATTATAAAATAATTTTTGTAATTAATCAAATTAATTCTTTATCAAATCACGCCGTTCTGACCTTCCAAAAATGATCCTCGGCATTCGTCACGGCGAACGTGGTGACATATCTCCTAACCCTCTCGAGCAACAGAATGTCAAACTCCCCCACGATCCCCATTTAACAAAGATCGGTGAGCTTCAAGCCCAACTCACCTCCAAAGCAATTTTAAAAAAACTTTCCGAATATGAACAAAGTTTAAAAGAACTCAACCTTTTTACCAAAAAGATTCAGCCTGTTATCATAAGTTCTCCATTTCTCCGTACGATCCAAACTTCCTATCATATAGCTCAAGGTTTAGGCTCGATTTATCAAGACAGTATTTTCTTAAAAGATGACATCATGGAGCTATTGGATGATGATAAGACTTATGGATATGATCAAGACCCCCGTCCAAGGCTTTTTTCGCGTATAATGAAATTAGAAGATTTTCAAACATATGGTTTAGATTTTATAAATGGAAAGATTAAATTAAACATCAATGAATTGTCATATGAAGAATATAAAAACCCTGTTTATCCTGAATCTAAATCTGAATGTGGCATCAGAATGGAGAAATTCATGAGATTTTTCCCGAAAATTTTCTTCCGAAACTTCAAATTCAATGAGTTTGCTTTGATTTTCGTAACACATCAGTATTGTCTGGCTGCAGGGTGCTGGTTTCTAAAAAAGAGCAATATTCAAGAGTTTCCTTTGAAAAATGTAGGGTATTGTGGGATTCTTGATTGCAGATATGAGGATCCTGAAGATAAATGCGAAAAGGTCGAGGTTTTGCAATGGGGATCGAATGAACATTTGGAAAATTCTATAGATCCTAAGTTTTTATTTTAATAACAAAAAAAAATTTAACCCCAAGTCGTTTAAAAAAATTTTTAAAAAAAATAATTTTGTAAAGTTCCTTAGAATTAAGATTTCAGATTTTTTTAAAAAAACACCATTTGGTCTTTTAATCACCAAATTTTTTTCAATCATCCAACTGAATTTAATGATGTAATGAAATAAAAGAAACATTAATTTTTTTAAATTTTTAGATTTAATGAAGATTTTTTTTTTAATTTATTTTATTTATGTATTTCCCAATGCCATTCGGGAATTTGGGAATTAAATTTATGTAATAGGGAAAGCGATTTATTTGTTGGTTGTTGGATGGGCTGATTGAATGAATAATTTTGTAAAAATTGGCTTTTTTTAATATGTAATTTTCTTTGTTCTCCAGGAATCCATAGAAATAATTGATTTAGGAATTTTTTCTATGTTTAATTTATTTTCCTGAATTTAAATGTTTTGGCTTTATGGCTTTTCTTTTTAGTTTAGAACTTTATTTTTTGATTCTTTGTTCATTGTTCATGAATTTGAACAAATTGTGAACAAACAATTAAATTATTTTTGGCGGGCATTGTATATTTTTTATCATTTATCTAAACAAATTTAAACTAAAAAAAAAAACTTGGGAAAACAAGTGAGTTATTTTTCTAAAATTAAATTATGTCGGAATTTTCCTTCTCTTGAATTTTCTATCCAAAATAATATTAAGTTATGATTTTGATCCTTTGTCCTTTGTCCTTTCTTATTAGAGCTTTTTCTTTGGTTCTTTGTTCATGTATTTTATTTTTTTGTTTGATTTTTCATCAGGAAAATAAATTTTTTGGGCATGAAAAAAAAAGATCAAACAATTAACAAAACTTTAAAAAACTTTCCATTTTGCATATTTTTCTCTTTTTTCGAAAACAGACATTTTGCAAATCAGGAAAAAAAAATTTAAACTCTTAAAAAAACCTTAAATTTTTTTTTTTTTTTAAAAAACCATTGCTATTATTACAAATTAATTTATCTCCTTCTTTTCAAAAAATTCAAATCAACCTTTTAAAAAAACCTTTAATAAAAGTTCAATTTCTTGAAGTAGAGGGGTTTGTTTTGCTTTTTTAATGATAATTAAATTTTTTGATAACAAATAATTAATTAATTTAGAATTTATTTTATTATGATTTCAGATTTTTAAAAAAAAATCCAACATTAATTAAACTTTGATTTTTTTTATTACCAAATTTTTTTCTCATTAATTTTTTTTTTAACTGAATTTAATGATGAAATGAAAGAAAGAAACATTGATTTTTTTAATTTTTTAGGTTTAATGGAGATTTTTTTAAAATTTTGCTTGTCATTTTTTTATTTATATTTATTAAAAATATTTTTTTTAAGCTCCGGTTTTTCTTCAGACCTTTTAGACCTGTTTTTAATTTGATCAATCTTCTCGGACATGTTCAATCCTTCAATGAACAAAAGTTTTGTGGGTTCTCAATGCCATTCAGGAATTTGGGAATAAAATTTATGTAATCGTTCCCATTTTCATGTTGAATATTGCTCGTTATTATGTAGGTATATGCGTAATTCTCAAAAAATATCTTCATTAATTTACTTAAATAATATTTGTAATGTTTCTCCAGCCAATTCTCATTGGAATCTGATCTCCAGCTCCAAATGTCTCTAAAAACCTTTAAATTAGTGTATTTTTCATTGAATTTTTCCTTTTTGATCCAATTGTAGAAGTCGTTTAAATTGATCTCCACGTTTTTTGGATAGGAAATTTCTTCGATTTTTTTGCTGAAGTCAGTTTTTTGTAGATATTTAGTTTTAAACTCTTTATTGTTCAGCACTAAATTAAAGAAGGCTCTTCCGAACAATTTTGGGCAATTTTTGTGCCTATGTTTCGCGGAAACTGGTAGAATATCATCTTTTTCTTTCAATCCCTTACTATCTTGTGAGCTTTTATCTTCATCACTTACATCAGATTTCTCCAACAAGGTACTTCCCGTTTCATGTTTTTCTTCGTTAGGTGACGTTTCTTGCGTGAGCACTTGCGGCAAATTTTGCAAAGGACCCTTTTCTTTCTCTTCCATAGGAAAGCGATCCATTTGTTGGGGTTGTTGGATGGTCTGATGGCGCTCTACTCTGAGAACTTTCCTTTTTTTGACAATGATGTCATATTCACAATTGTCTTCCTTGTCGCCGGCTAGATCTATGATGACCTTTTTCAGGAGTTCAAAGTTGTTTTGGAATGAGGAGGCTTGATAGTGAGTCTCAACCATATAATCGGAGGTGATTGGAGGGAGGATAGAAGGGAATTTTCTTTTAAATGTTGGAGGATTCGAGGTCGGATGCTCTTCGAGCTTTATTTGGAATTGACGGTTTCCTTGCATGGCAATTGGTTGAGTGATAGAGGGATGATTAGAGGAAATCATGGAAATTCGAAAATACTTTATATCTTGTTTTTTGGTTTTCAAAAATAGCTTTTTTGAATGAATTATTAATTGGCTCAATCTTTTTTATTTTTCTAATTTCGAGGTTTTTTTTCATTTTTCAGTGAAATCAAATTTTTGAAATTTTTTTTAAAAAGAAGAGTAGAGTATTAAGAAAATTTTAAAATTTAAAAGTAAAAGCTTTATTACCTATTTATATTAAAACTCTGATTAAAATCAGTTCTTACCCTTCGTTTCCCTTTACCCAATTAAAAGCCCTTAATATTCTTCAACTTTCAAGAAAAGGTAAACGGACCTTTGGAAATCCTCATTTCAAATCATAGCGGAATGGATTTTTACAAAAAATAATTGAAAGAAAAAAAATGTTTCAAAATTAAAAGAAAATGGGAGAAGATGGTCCTTTTAAAAAACGTAATATTGAAATTCTAATTTAATAATCTTTTACTTTTTTCTTATTTTAACAAATGATCTATTTTCCACTTTCTCAATGTCCACAAATAATCGACATTTCATTTGTTCTTTTAATCAAGTAAATGTAAAAAAAAAAAAGCCCAAATGAGGGGATGATGCTCATAAAATCACAAAGCGTGAAAAAATTTCCCCATTTTGAAAGTAATCACTATAATAAATTAATTTTTCTTTATAAAAACAAAAGAATTCTTCTTTTACTAGGAATTAATAGTCTAGAAGGTTGATCAATGATTTTCCAGTAAAATAATTACAATGAAAGCCTTTTCATACGTACTGCTCTTTTTTCTAATTCATTATACTACTTGTGAGAAAAATAAACTATTTATTCGAATTTTAAACAATAAAATTATAAAAAATAAATCTCTCTCTAAATTAAACTATTTCCTATAATTCCACCACCATTAAAATTCCTTTTCTTTCTTTCTCTCAAATGTCCACACTAAATATCCCTCAATCTTCAGATATTCCCTCTAAAAGCATCCTTTTAGTTTTATTACACAATCTCAATGATCAAAGTCTCAATTGCGAATTCTTCAGGTCACTTTTCTCCACACATGGAATTGTCAAAAAGGTCTTTATTTCTTTATTTTTTTAAAATAATTCTGTTTTTTAGATCCTAATCTTCGAAAAGAATGTCCCCATCAAAGCTTTCATTGAAATGTCCGAGGGAAAAGAAGCAATTTCAGCACAGACAACACTCAATAACACTTTCCTCGACAAAGATTCAGGCAAAATCAATGTATATCTCTCCGAGCTTCAAACTCTCAAACTCCCACAAAATAACCACAAATTTGCCAAAGGTTCCTTTTTTTCTCACCTTTAAATCAATATTTTTTTAAAAACCTTCACATTTCATCATTATTTTTTTTTAAAACTCACTTTTTTTAATAAAAGACTATACTTCAAGCCATTCAGAAACCGATTCGCCACCTTTAAAAGAACAATCTCCAATAAAATTCTCACCAATGGCGAAAAGTTTATTCATGATCCGAGAAGTTTCAGAATGTGCCCATAAAAACCTAACTTCAATCATATCAGAAGAAAAAACCAATCTCTTTGATAATCCGCCTCCAGGCTTGGAAAAAAGCTTCAAAGCTTTTCAATTACAAAAAGGCATTTTTCTTGAGAAAGTGACCACGAATCCTACTGATCCCAAGAGTTTTGTGAAATCTGCAATTTTTGAATCAAATATTAAAACACCTTCTACAAACGAAAGTGTGATGTTTTCGCCACCTTTAATGGAAGCTCTATCAGCGAATTTAATTGTACAAATGAATAAAACCAATTGGGACGAAGTTTCAAGAGTTCTCTATGTTAAGGGAATATGTTCCAAAGTAATTTCAGTGAAACATGTTTATAATCTGTTCAGCAATTTCGGGGATATTAAGAGAATTATCTTGTTAAGAGCTAAAGAAGTGGCATTGATAGAGTTTGAAACGCTTGAATTCGCAAAATTAGCAAGAGAAAACCTGAATAATCTGTTTTTTTTCAACGATTATCTGAAAATCAGCTTCTCAAATTATAAAGAGATCATTCCGAAAAATATCAGTAAGAATACTTCCAAAGAAGATCTGTTGATTTGTGAGAAAAGCCATAGCCGATTCAAAAACGAGAAAAACCTCAATATTAATTCACCAAGCCCTGTGCTTCATTTATCAAATTTGGAGAAAAATTCATGCAAAGATGAAACAATTTATGAGTTTTTTAAAGAAGTTTGCGAAATCGAAGCCTTAAAGTAAAATAAAATAGGTTTTTTGTGGAAATATTTATTTTATTTAGGTTTATTATAATCGATGAATTCAAAAATATGTGTTTGGTAAGGTTTAAAAAGCTAGAAGATGCGCTGAAAGGGATTGCCTTGAAACATAACTGCCTGTTAGACAATAGAAAAGTGAAGATTTCTTTCACAAAATCGAAGGTTTGAGGAGGTCATTAAATAACAGTTAATTTATTATAAACATTTAAAATTATTTTTTTCTTTGTGAAGAAGGATGCTTGAAAAAGTCCATAAAATAGTGTTTAATCTCAAAAAAAGTGTTTAAAAATATTCTTTAATTTAAACTGGAAATTTACTAAAATTTCCTCATTTACAAAAAATCAAAAATTTAATCATAATTTAAAGAATATATCTTAAGAATGGGGTGTATTTTCCACAAAAATAAAAAAGAAAAACTCATAAAGCCTCTCAAGGGTTTTTTTGAAATGTCAGCCAAAGACATAGATGGCAATATGACCGAGTTTTCATCTTACAAATCCAAAAAAGCTTTCATCATAGTCAATGTCGCAAGTTCATGAGGACTTACAAAAACCCATTATAGGGAACTAATGGAACTCTATACGAAATATAGGTAAATTTTGAGAAAAATTTGAATTTTTTAAAAAAAAATGACATCAAGAAATAAATAGTCTTTTTATCTATAATGAAAGAATATAGTCCTTTTTTTTGAGATAATTTTATGAATAAATGAAATAAGTAGCATTTTAATATAAATAAAATAAATGGTCCTTTGATAAATTTTATGAATAAATGAAATAAAAAAATTTTTATAGTTCTTTGCTATTTTTTTTATTTATTAATTAAAGACAAATTGTCATTTTTCGCTATATTTCATTTTTAAAATAAAATATATAGTTCTTTAGGTTTAGAAATCCTTGGATTTCCTTGTAATCAATTCCTAGGACAGGAATCTTCTTGCGAAGTGGACATCAAAGCTTTGGTAACAAAGAAATATGGTGTAACTTTCCCATTGTTCTCTAAAATTGTGGTCAATGGACAGAATTGCCATGAGCTTTATAAATTTCTGAGGATTGGAAGCGAACTTTATGATTCAGCTACAGATACTGTCAAAGAAATACCATGGAATTTCACGAAGTTTCTTTTGGATAGAAATGGGAAAGTTGTGAAGTACTATTCACCTGATATTAAACCCAATGTTTTGGGACCTGATGTTGAGAAATTATTGCAAGATTAAAAAAAATTTGTAGCAAAATGATGGGAAGAATAGCTTTTGTAGAGGGTTTTTGAAAAGGAAGACTGACTAAAAAATCTTTTTTGACATTTAGTTGGTGAGAAAATAAGAGAATCCTCAAGAGAAGCTTGAATTTCAATTGTTTTTGAAGAAGATGAAAATTATTAATGAAGTTTTCAGAGAATTAATTCTGAAAAAAATTTAAATTTCTATTTTCATCATTTAAACGATATTTGATTAATTTTATTTGATTTGTCATTTAAAAAAAAAATTTACCTATTAAAAATAAAAATCATTTTAAAATTTTATCAAAAATGTGAGAAAAAACGTTCCCCTAGAAAAAATTCAAACAATTAAAAAACATAAAATTTAAACAAAAGTCCAATTAAATCCATCTCTCAATACAAATGAACCTCCTCCGTTCTGAAAAAATGTCTTTCTACTCTCTGATAATGCCCAAAGAGAGTGCTCTTGAGATTCTTGATTCCTTGGGTTCGAATTCCGTGTTACAATTTATTGATCCTGAAGGTTCTGAATCAAGTTTCCACCGAGATTTCACGCTTTGGATTCGAAGAAGTGAAGAACTTCTTTTGAAACTCTCTTCAATCGCCATTGAAATGAGCAAATATGGCAAAGAAATCATCAGAACTGATGATCATCAAGCTTTTTTAGATTATATGTCTCAAGAAATGAAGCAGAAGAATGTATCGCAATTGGTCTATTTCGATCAGATTGAACAGGAAATTGATCAGAGATTGGAGTATTTGAATACCCAGAAGAAACTTTTCGAAGATATCAACTTTAAACGAATGAATTCATTAGAAAATATCGTAGTTTTGAAGAAGGCCAAGGATATTATTTCCTTCAGTAAATTTTCTATGTAATTTTTCATTTTCGAGTTAAAACGACAATAATTTTTTTGATAAAAGAGCACAAAATTTAAAAATCTCCGAAAATCAGAAATCCAAAAAAAAGAATAAGGAAGTAGAACTAAAGGAAATCAGACCTGTAGAAATCTCGAATATTCTTTTGAGCTATATGGTTGGAGTTATTGATAAAGTTGATATTCTGAGATTCACAAGAATGTTGTTCAGAGTGACAAAAGGCAATATTTTCAGTATAATCGAGGAAATTAATATCGATATTCTGCCTCTTGAACAAAGAGAGGGGAAAGATCCGAAGAATTCGGCGATTCTGAAAAAAGCTTTCTTTATTTTGATTTATCAAGCAGGAGAAACAGGGGCAATTACTAATAAACTGATGAAAATATGTGATTCATTTGGAGCTGAAAGGTGAATTTTATCAGAATTTTTTCGTTTAATAAACTATAAAACAATTTTAATATTATTCAATATATATGATTTATTTTTTTGAAAATTCAGGTTTGATCTTCCCAAAAGCTTTGAGTCCTTTCAAAATAAAATAACTGAAATAGAAAGCAACTTATCAGATCTAGAAAACGTATAATTTCTCCTTCTTATCACTAACTAACCTCTATTGTCTTATAAAAGTTGTATCATTTGACAAAAGTTACAATAGATAATTGTTTAGAAAGTTTTGCTGAATTGAACAAAGTCTTTATAAATGCAGTTTTCTAATAAAACTCCTAATTTATAGGGTAGAATATGTTCACTTATCGAAGAATATCGCATGTTCCTTGTGAAAGAAAAGCTTTTATATGAGAATATGAACTATTTGAAAATGCAAAATCACATTTATCATGGGTATTGTTGGATGCCCCAGATTTATGAAGAAAAGGTTATGGAGATTTTGAAGAAAATAGGGAAAAGCGATAATAATATAGTCACTGGCCAGTTACAAGAATCAAGTTTAGGCGTTTCTTTAAAGCCTCCCACTTTTTTTCGTACAAATGAATTTACGCAATTGTTTCAGGTAAATTCTTCGTTTTTTTAATAATTATCAACTTTTTTCACAAAATTATCATTATTTTTCATAATTATTGCTCATATTTGTATATCTCTTGCAATAATTCAAATAAATTTGTAAGGAAATCGTCAATACCTATGGTATTCCCCGATATCGAGAAATAAACCCAGGACTTTTTACTATCATTTTGTTCCCTTTTTTATTTGGAGTGATGTTCGGAGACATAGGTCATGGTTTCATTGTTTTGTCTTTAGGTTTTACCAATAAAATATTCATATGAGTGAAAATATCATTAAAACTCTTCATTATAGGATGCTATTTGATGTTATTTAAAGATCGAATTCTGAAAGAAAACTCCTTTTTAAAAACACTTGTTCCTGGCAGATATTTAATAGCTTTAATGGGACTTTTTGCTTGTTTTTGTGGGTTTATTTATAATGATATGATGTCTTTGACGCTGGATTTCGGGACTTGTTATAATATGGAATATGAGGGGACCACACAATCTATCACAAGGGATTCAGACTGCGTTTATTTATTCGGTAACTTTTTTGAGACGGAAAAAATTTATAGATTTTGTAGGTGTGGACCCTGTTTGGGCCTCTGCTTCAAATGAGTTGACGTTTTATAATTCGCTGAAAATGAAATTGGCTGTAATTATAGGAGTTTTACAAATGCTTTTTGGTTATTTTCTTTATTTTTACTGCTTTTTTTCTAAAAATTTTAAAAAAATTCAGTTTTTTTCTTCATTTTTTTGAAAAATTTAATTTTTTTTTTTTTTTAGGTATTATTTTGAAAGGATTCAACAGCATTAATGATCGAAAACCTTTGGATTTCTTTTTCGAGTTCATTCCTCAATTCCTTTTAATGTCTTGTCTCTTCGGGTATATGGATCTTCTCATCGTTCTCAAATGGCTGACTGATTGGACTGTTGTTGGTCTTTCTAATGCTCCAAGCATCATCACCATCATGATAGACATTCCATTGCAATTTGGCGCATTAGTTCTTTATTTATTGATATTTTTTTTGATTTTTCGATTTGTGAATTAATGAATTTATCTATGAATTAATGAATTTATGCTTATATGTCCATAGGAGGGATATGCGATTTGGGGAGAAGGTGATGAAGAAGAATATGCACAGCAGTTTCTTTTGATAACGATCGGGGTTTGTGCGTTTGTCATGCTGAATGTCAAGCCTTTTATTCTTGGGATGATTAAAATTAGAGAAAAAAACAAGAGACCGGAGGAAGGTCACTATCAGCAGGGAGGACATCAGCTGTTTATTGATGAGGAAGATAATGAAGATCCTCTTCCTAATCCACAAAAAGCAATTTGATTTTGATTTTTCTCATTTTTTCTTATTAATTTTCTTTATTCTTCAGTTTTATTTGAAAATTTAACCTTTATTTTCAAGGAATCGACTGTGAAGTTTGCCCCTTCAGAAAGAAAACATGATGAACATGAAAATATCAGCTTAGGCGAGCTCTTTATCTATCAGGCCATTGAAACGATTGAATTCGTATTAGGGAGCATTTCCAACACTGCATCATATCTCAGACTTTGGGCTTTATCTCTAGCTCATTCACAATTATCAGCAGTTTTCTTTGAGAATATTCTTGAGGATTATATCGAGGATGGCGATATTTTCTATGTAATTTTCATTGATTTTTATGAATTTTCATGAATTTTCATTGATTTTCATTGATTTTCATCTTTTTATTTTGATTTTTTCATAAAATCCTCTACTTTAATAAGATTATTGGTGGGTTTTTCATCTATGCGAATGTTTCCTTTGCAGTTCTCATGTGCATGGATGCAATGGAATGCTTTCTGCACGCTTTGCGATTGCAATGGTTTATTAAGATGTTAATTTTCATAAAATCATTTAAAATTTTGAAGGGTCGAATGGCAGAATAAATTCTATCGAGCTGATGGGC